>ERZ501005.1-NODE-1-length-315576-cov-15.538690_pt1 | contig 315576 bp, 247 predicted proteins | sample MGYA00248830_ERZ501005 | MGnify/ENA primary metagenome ERZ501005 (study PRJEB25958, sample SAMN03398565) | human skin metagenome | study: EMG produced TPA metagenomics assembly of the Human Skin Microbiome Metagenome (human skin metagenome) data set. | reverse complement strand
GTGTGCAGGTGGGCTGCTTGGGTTCGCTGATGAGCATTCCGATATAGTGTCCTAGAGTGCAGTGGGCGGTGCTGGGTCGGCTAAGTTGTCTTATCAATTTGGTTTTTCTTGCTTTTCCTTTAGCATATCATGCTTTATTTGGATAGTGCGTAAGTTCTACAATCTATAGTTTAATTTACCTTTCAAATGATGTCTTTTATTAAATTGCAAGCTTGCGTAACATAATTGTTGCTATTTTTTTCTTTGATAGATGGTATTGCCTGTGATGACCATCACCGCACTAAGCGTAACAAATACCGCCATAATCCACGCCATCGTGCGAGGCGTGCCGTCAGAAAATTGGGCAAGTAAACCAGAAGACACAATCCCACTGCCATACTGCATTGAGCCCAATAAGGCAGCGGCAGACCCTGCAATTTCAGGCTCGACACTGTTTAGGGCAGCGGCATTGCTACAGGCGGCGATAATCCCATTCATGCTAAACAGCACAAACACAGGCACTATCACGCCCCAAATCCCCCCAATCACCAGTAACGAACACACCAACAGCAGGATGCCTGCTATGCTGGCTATCAGCGTTGATGTGCGTAACAAGGTATCGAGCGAAAAATGCTTAACCAACTTGCGATTGACGGCACTTAAGGCGGTAAGCCCAACGATATTGATGCCAAATAGATAACCGTAATACTGCGGTTCGACCTTAAAATAATCGATATATACAAACGGCGAGCCTGTGATAAAAGCATAGGCTGCCAAATAAAAAAACGTCACACATAAGGTATAGCGCATATAGCGACGATTGTTAAATAACTTACCATAATTAACAAAGGCTTGCCAAAAAGAGCCAGTACTGCGTTTACTTTTAGGCAGTGTCTCAGGCAAATAAAACACCGCCATAAAAATCGCCACCCCAATCGCGGCTAGCAGCCAAAACACCGCATGCCATGAGGCAAATTTAAGCACCCAGCCACCCAATAGAGGACCGCCAATGGGGGCAATTGCCATAATAATCATCAAGGTAGAAAGCAATGAGGCAGCTTGTGCTTGGTTATATTGGTCGCGGATCATGGTTCGAGACAGCATGGGACCAATACACGCGCCAACAGCCTGAAACACGCGCCAAAAAATCACCGCTTCCATACTTTGTGACAAAGCACAGCCCACCGAACCGATCACAAATAAGACCAGACCAATAAACAACGGCAATTTTCGACCCACTCTGTCGGTTATCGGTCCCCAGATTAATTGGGCAATGGTAAAGCCCAATAAAAATCCTGTGACCGTCAATTCGGCATTACCACCCAGTGTCTTTTCCATCGTGGGTAACGCAGGCAAATAAAGATCCACCGCCAATGAGGTAATCGCCATTAACGCGGATAAAATAACTAACATTGACCAACTGGGTGGATTTTCGGTATGGGTGACTGCTGTCATGAACTATCTCTGGTTGACTAAAATGTGGCGTATTATAGCTTTTTTTACTGGATTGATTGTTTGTCTTTGATGGAAAAATAAAGGCATGGGCAAGCAACAGACAAACTTAAAACTGCATCGACAGATGTTGCCCATTTCACTTCAATAATTAAAGGCAATCAACATATTTGTCAACGCAGGGTTGCTTGCTAACAATACGCCATCGAACTCACAAGTAACTAATCAACAAGACTCAATACATCGCAAAACCAAATTGACTTAATCTATGCTAAATTTAGCAATATTTTGTTTATCTTTAACAATATTGTGAACAATTTATAAAAAATTATTTTATTTCATTAAAATATCATTTCTAAAGAATATGATGTAACCTATCCCAATAAGCGAATTGGGCTAAAAAATTAACCCCAATCGTTGCTCAATCTGTTCTGCTAACGCAATCAACGCAGGGGCAGCCTGAGCATGTTTGGCATCATATTCGGATTGTAAAAAGCTAATTGCAATCCCCGCAATCGCTTTGCCTGTTTGGTTACGAATAAAAGTGCCAATACAATACATGCCTTCTCGTAGCTGCCCATTATCGAGCGATAAACGAGTCACCTTGATCGCATCAATTTCTTTTTGTAAGTTATCATAATTATCAACCCCAGTATTTGTAAGGGGTGGTGGTAAACCTTCACGATACATCGCTTGAATTTCATCCATGCTTAAGGTTGATATCATCGCTTTACCCGTGGCTGAAAAAATGGCAGGCACTCGCACCCCAGCCCGAAAGTTAAAGCCAAGTGGCAAAGGCGAGGTATAGCAATCTAAGAACACCACCTCTCCTGTTTGCCTATCTAACGTTGATAATGTCACTGTATATTCAAGTAACGATGGGTGCTGATGTATCAATTCTTCAAATAGTTTAATTACCGCTTGTTCTTCTTCAAACTTACCCGCCCAATACAATAAATAAGACCCTAAATAAAACCGATTTTCTGCATCTTTAAACACCACCCCTTTGTGCAACATGCTTTGCAAAATGTTATACACACTACTACGAGGGAGCGACAACCTTTTGGCAATCTCTGCAGCTGACATCGGCTGTGGGTTAGCAGTAATAAAATCTAAAATATCAAAAGCCCTATCTAAAGCAGGCACTAACCCTCGCGAAGAAATCTGATGGTCTGACATAACTTTTCTCTTAACACCCTTAAAAAAATTGTGTAAATAATACTTGATAAATCGGCAAAAGTATTCTTATAATGAATTGTCCAGTATAAAATACATTCGTTCAGCATATTGAACAAATAATAATTGAGTGAAATCAATAAATTTCAATAGTGTTCGATTAACAAAACGGGTGAAATCTACTCATGGCAACAAATTATAGCAAAACAGGGATTTATTAAATGCTCAATCTCCAAGACGCAACGTTATTAAAGCAACAAGCTTTTATCAACAACCAATGGCAAGCCGCTAGCGATAACAGTAGCACCAATGTAACTAACCCTTTTGACAATCAACTCATCGGTACAATCCCCAACCTGCACAAAGCGCAAGTTACCCAAGCAGTTGAATACGCTCACATCGCGCAAATTGACTGGGCGAAAAAGACCGCCAAAGAGCGGGGCGATATCTTAAATAAATGGGCCGATTTAATTGATGCGCATAAAGAAGATTTAGCAAAGATCATGACTGCTGAGCAAGGCAAGCCTCTCACCGAATCGCGTGGTGAAATCGGCTATGCCAATAGCTTTATCCGCTGGTTTAGCGAGGAAGGCAAGCGAGTATATGGCGATGTTATTCCAGCCAATAATCAAGACTTACGCCATGTGATTTTAAAACAGCCGATCGGCGTATGTGCAGCAATTACCCCATGGAATTTTCCTGCGGCGATGATTACTCGTAAAGTAGCCCCTGCCTTAGCGGCTGGCTGTACCATGTTAGTCAAACCTGCCACTGAAACCCCATTTACTGCCTTAGCTTTAGCAGAGCTTGCCCTAAGAGCCGGCTTACCTGCAGGTGTTCTGCAAATCGTGACGGGTAAATCAGCCGTGATTGGCGAAGTATTAACCCAAGATGAACGCATTCACAAACTCTCATTTACAGGCTCAACCGAAGTGGGAAGAGTATTAATGTCGCAATGTGCCTCTACCGTCAAAAAGCTGTCTATGGAGCTTGGGGGAAATGCCCCATTTATCGTGTTTGAAGATGCTGACCTTGAAAAAGCTGCAACAGGTCTAATCGCTTCAAAATACCGTAATGCAGGTCAAACTTGTGTGTGTGCCAATCGGGTATATGTACAGTCGTCTATCAAAGATAAGTTTTTGGCACTCTTTAAACAAAAAGTTGACGCTTTAAAAGTCGGTAATGGGTTAGAGGAAGGCGTAGAAGTGGGTCCACTTATCAACCAAGCGGCATTGAATAAAGTACAAGACTTGCTCTTTGATGCATTAAATAAAGGCGCAACGCTCGTAACAGGCGGTAAGCCGCACAATGCTTCAGCATTAAGCTTTGAACCGACCATTATTACCGATATCAGCGATGACATGGACATTGCAAGCCAAGAAATCTTTGGACCGATTGCCCCTGTGTTTGTATTTGAGAGCGAAGAGCAAGTCATTGCCCATGCTAACAATACCATTTATGGTTTGGCGGCGTATTTTTATACCAAAGACATGGCACGTTCATGGCGAGTCACTGAAGGATTGGAATATGGCATGGTCGCCCAAAATACAGGCTTGCTTTCCACCGAAGTTGCTCCATTTGGCGGCGTCAAGCAATCTGGATTTGGTCGTGAAGGCTCAAAATATGGCATCGAAGAGTATGTTACTACTAAATATTGGTGTGTAGATGTTAATTAACTAGAAACCTTTGCGCGTATTGAAAGTGAAGATACAGGCAAGCCGGGTAGAAAAAATTGGTTGTTCACTGGCTCTTTGCGTAGTGGTCAGCGTGCAGCAGTGATTATGTCGCTGATTCGGTCGGCTCGTTTGAATGGGTTGGATGTTTATGTGTATTTGTCTGATGTGCTAAAACGGTTGCCGACCCATAAAGATAAGGATATTGATGAGTTATTACCTCATGTTTGGCAACCGCAATAGGGGGTGGTCGGATGCTTACTAAGCAAGCGTTTATCAATGGCTTCTAATTCTGTGAGATTCATATTTTTCTTATTTCGGGTAATAAAGGTAATGTCTTTAGCAAACGTATTGGCTCGTGGTTGGTTGGTGTAGCCTTTATTACCATGAATCACAATTACCACCCACCACCCAAGCTGTTATATAAGGCAATCAAATTAAGGGCTTGACCCAATTCATTTTGTAGCAAATTTTGCTCATATTCTTGGGCGGTGAGTCGAGCCTTTGGCATATCGTCAAAGGTTAGTCGTCCATAATTAAATAACTTTTTGGCATGGTCTGCCTGTAGTTCGGCATCTTTGACGGCATTTTGTAGGTTACGATGTTGACGAATCAAAGCGGTATTAAGCTGTGAGCTGTTATCCACTTCTGCCAATGCAGTGAGCAAGGTTTTATCATAGTCCGCCATTGCCGCCTGTACTCGGGCATCGGCTGCTTCGATATTATGTTTAATACGGCCATTGGTAAACAATGGCACCGAGACATTGGCATTAATCAGCCCTGCGGTTATCCCGGTACTATCTAAGTCATTATTACTAATGGACAAACCGCCATTCAATGCCCCAAAATTAATCCCAAATCTAGGGTATTGGTCGGCAACCGCGCTACCATGCAAAGCGGCTAGTGCATTAACTTGCGCCTGTTTGGCGCGAATATCGGGGCGACGGGTCAGTAAATCGCTAGGATAATAGCCTTGTGGGGCGGGGGGCAAGTGTTTTAAGACATTGATAGGGCTAGGTGGCAAGTCAAAGTCTTGTGATGTCTTACCACTTAATACTGCGATTTGGCGGATGTTGGCTTGACGTTCTGCAGATAGATTGTCTTGTTTGGCTTTGATACCTTGCAATTTAATATCGATATCATCAATGTCATAGCGAGTCGCTTGTCCTAAATCAAAACGCGCTTTGGCGTAACGGCGTAACTCGCTTAGCGAGGATTGGGTTTGCTTGAGAATTAACGCTTCTTGTTCTTTACTGCGTGCTTGAAAATACGCTTGGGCGATTTTGGCAGCGACTAGCATATGAGCACCGTGGATTTTTTCTTGGGTCGCAAGATAGGCGTAGCCTGCGGCATCGGCATCGCTTTGTTTTTTGCCAAAAAAATCAGGTTCCCAACTAGCTAATATACCCAAATGATAAGCATGTCCATCAACATCAAGGCTAGAATCGCCCCAATCACTACCAAGCATACCTAGAGGTTTGCGGACCTTAGAGGGTAGAGGGTTATCGACATCACTATTCACGCCTGTGATGCTGCCACCGGCACCTACCATAATACCTTTATTGGCATTGGCAAGATTAGCAACTGCGCTTGCTTCATCAATCCGAGCCTTAGCTTCTCGTATATCCGGTGCCGTTTGTAGGGCGTGCTCGATTAGGCTAGTAAGTACAGGGTCATGGAAATTTTGCCACCATGTGCTGATATTGCTTTGCTCACCAACCGGCAATACATAATTAAATTTTTGTGGCATAACAACTTGGGATTGCGATTTGACAGGCGTATTTTGACAGCCAGTTAAACTGGCGGTAAAAGCAGTGGTTAATATACCTGCTAAAATTAAATGAGATAAAGTAGATTGCTTCATAGTTTTACCGGTCATTTTTATCACTATTTTTAACTTTGGATTTGGTTAACATCTCGATTGGTAAGGGTATAACGCATACACCCAATATACCGTAATTTTGCCAAAATTATCTTTACCCTTGTTTATCAAGCATACTGCGGAAGCGTTTTAGGGCAAAAAACATAAAAATCAGACCTGACACGGTCATCTCGAGCAAATAATGTCCCACGATAGGCAAATTGGCGTCACGAAATAGCACCGCATGGCTAAATAAGGCATATTGGGTCACAGGGGAGAATTGCGAAATACTTTGCACCCAGGTAGGCATACTCTCAAAGGGGGCATCGCCGCCTGATATTAGTCGTAAAACCACATACACCGGCAACGACAATAGTCCAAATTGTGGCAAAGTCGGCGCAAGGGTAGCAAACATAATACCCATTGCTGACGCCGAGAATAAAAATACAAATGTACCCAGCATATACAAGGCAATTGAGCCATTAATCTGGACACCAAGCCACCCTTGCACCACAAACATCAAGGATAAAAACGCAGCCGTTGCTATCACCACGCCGTTACTGATGATTTTTGACAAGGCTATTTGGTTGGCGGAAACAGGCATGACCAGTAAATGCTCAATCGTTCCTCGTTCTTTTTCACGGATAATCGCCGCGCCCACTAGCATCATGGCAAGTAAAAAAATGAAGCCCACAATGTTGGTTACCGAGAAAAACCAATGGCTGGTAGTATTCGGATTAAACCACACGCTGGTTTGCACCTTGACCGGTAGTTGGTCTAACGGGCTGGTTTTTTTAAGATAGTGATAGCTTTCTTTATTAAAAATCTCTTGGATATACACCATACCCACCCCTGCTTGCGACACGGCAGTGGCATCAGCAGAAAGTTGCACCGTTGGATGTTTATTATCCCGCACGTCTTTCTCAAAATTTTCTGGAAATTCAAGCGAGAAAATATAGTCGCCTTTATCAAAGCCATCACTGAGTTTTTCAGTATCTGGTACATACACGGGTTTTTGAAAGTTTGGTGGTTGTAGGGTCGATACCATATAATTGCTCATTTGCGATTGGTCGTGGTCAACCACTGCCACAGTGGCGTTATGCACTTCGGTAGTGATCCCTGTCGAAATGGTATAAATCGACACGGTGAACAAAAACGCAATGATGATAATTACCATTTTATCGCTAAATAGGGTTTGAAACTCCTTGTTGGTTAAGGTGATGACGTTTTTAACCCATTGTCCCCATGGGGATGGTGGCCTGCTAACTTGATGATACATGGCTTATTTCTCCTGTTTTTGCAAACACAGACTTGCCAAGGTTACATAGGCAACCCCAAAGCCTAAAATAATCACATAGTTATGCACAAAACTGTCAATGCCTAACCCTTTGGTAAATGCACCTAAGCTGATTTGTTGGAAGTATGCCGCAGGAAAAGCTTGACCTACCCAATGGCTACTGCCTGTGATCGATGACAGTGGGTATAAAAAACCTGAAAAGTTCAATGCAGGAATCATGGCAGCCACCGCCGTAGCAAACACAGCAGAAACTTGGGTTTTCATCATTGAAGAAATCCATAATCCAAAGCCTGTTGCAGTACACACCAACAAAAATGCCCCAATGGTTAGTCCCATAAACGAGCCTTTGATCGGTACACCAATAATGACGATTGCAATCCAAACTAAGCTAAAATAACTGCCCAATGCGGTCAAAATATAGGGTATTTGCTTTCCTATTAAAAACTGGGTGGTTGAGGCAGGAGATGTATAAAGATTGCTAATTGAGCCGAGCTCTTTTTCTCGTACTACCCCTAAAGCAGTCATCATCGCAGGAATCAAAATCAAGCCAAGCATAATCGTGCCAGGGATGATGGCATAAATACTGGCAAAGCCTTGATTATATAAAAAACGCGGGTCTATCACCATCACAGGGCGGGTATCAAGGGGTAAGCCTGTTTGACGGATTTTGTCTTGGGCATAGTTGAGTAAAATACCTGTGACAAAGCCTTTGATATTGTCTGCAATAAAGGGCGCACTACCGTCAATATAAAAATTAATCTCAGGTCTGTCTAAGTGCTTCATATCTGAAGCAAAATGGTCAGGGATTTCTAACACCAGTTTAGATTGACCGCTTTTAAGCTGCGTTTGGACTTCTTCGATAGAGTCAAGCTTTTTTACGCCCGAAAAATAAGGCGAACCATCAAAATATTGGATAAGTTCACGGCTTTCAGTACTTTGGTCGTGATCGATAACTGCCATGTTCAAATGATTAATGTCAAAAGACACAGCATACGCTACCGTCATCATGATGATCACAGGGCCAATCAAAGCAAATGATAGCCGAATTTTATCTCGGCGTAATTCTTTGCTTTCCCGATTGGCAAAAGCAAGCATGAGTGACAACCAAGCCCATAAGCCTTTACTGTGGTTGGCTTTTTTACCGGTCTCTTTAGCCGATTGTGTTTGCGCTGTGGTTGATTTGATCTGTTCGCCATTTGCTTGATTATTAGCTTTAGTGGGTTTTTGCTCGACTTTGTTGTCATTGGATGTTTCGAGTAAATACTCGATAAAGGCTTCTTCCAACGTTTTGGCGTGTTTGTTGGCTTGTAACTCTCGTGGTTTGCCCACCGCTAGCAAGTTGCCTTGCTGCATCAGCGAAATACGATCACAACGCAACGCTTCACTCATAAAATGGGTGGAGACAAAAATGGTAATCCGTTGTTCACGAGATAATTCGACCAATTTTTTCCAAAACATATCCCTTGCAGCGGGGTCAACCCCTGACGTCGGCTCATCTAAAATCAACACTTTAGGTTGGTGCAAGCATGCAGCTGCTAATTGCAGGCGTTGGCGAATACCCAGTGGTAAATCTGCCGGCAGTTTGTCGGCTTCTTTGGTCAAATCAAAGGTGGCAAGGCTTTGGTCGATATAGTTTTTCTGTTCACTTTCTGGTATACGGTATAGTTTGGCATGGAGTTTTAAGTTACCACGTACAGTCAGTTCTTCGTAAAGAGAGAAAGCTTGTGACATATAGCCGACTTTTAGGCGGTTTTCGATGCTACCTGCGGTAACAGGTTCGCCAAGCAATTTGGCTGTACCTTCAGTCACATCAAGTAAGCCTGTCAACATTTTCATGGTAGTGGATTTACCGCAACCATTTGACCCTAAAAAGCCAAAAATCTCACCTTGAGCGATACTAAAACTCACATGGTTCACTGCCACAAAGTCACCAAAGCGTTTGGTTAAGCCTTCGGCTTTAATGGCTGGTGGTAGGCTAGGGTCGAGTACAAACGGGGGTACTGTAAAGTTACTGTCGCCGCGTTTATTTTCTGGCAATAGCACATTATAGGCTTCTTCAAGGTTGAGCCGACCTTCAGCATCATAATAGTTTTGGGCATATTTTTTCACCACATTGGTGGTTTTATCATTAATTAGCACTTCGCCATCGTTCATCGCGATGATGTACTCAAACTGGGCGGCTTCATCGATATACGCTGTCGAAACAAGCACAGTCATGCTTGGGTTCTCGGCTCGGAGCGAATCGACCAATCGCCAGAACTGCTGACGCGAGAGGGGGTCAACCCCTGTTGTCGGTTCATCCAAAATTAGCAAATCTGGGTCGTGCACCAAGGCACAGCACAGGCTGAGTTTTTGTTTCATACCCCCAGAGAGTTTGCCAGCCGGACGGTCTTTGAACTTAAGCAAGTCGGTCGCTACCAATAATCGCTCAATACGAGCTTGGCGAGAAGCTTTGTCAATGCTAAATAGCCGAGCATGAAAGTCGATATTTTCAAAAACTGATAGGGTCGGGTAAAGGTTATGTCCCAAGCCTTGTGGCATAAAGGCGACTTTATTTAGTAAAAACTCTCGAGCTTTTTTATTGTGCATATCCTTGTTCAGCACTTGAACTGTGCCAGTTTGGATTTTTTTCATCCCAGCAATTAGGCTTAGCAAGGTCGATTTGCCGACGCCATCAGGCCCGACCAGACCGATGGTAGCAGATTTGGGAATAGCTATACTGACGTTTTTGATGGCTTGGATGACCTTACCATAGCGATGCGAGACATTGCTCACTACCACAGCAAAGTCATGACTATTGTCTTTGGATTGAGTGTTATCGAAAGTCATGCTAACGCATCCTTTGTCGGTTATTGCCCTACCGTTACGGTGGATGCGATTTGTGGATTTACAGGTCGGCTTGGGGCGATTGGTACAATCGATGGCATGTTGACTTCTAGGTCCTTGCTCCATGCTTTACTTGGATCAAGTTGCACATAACCTTGGGCTGTCATACCGCCTTTGAGCAAGGTTTGGTAACGGCTTGCCACTTGTGGATCAAGACTTAATTTGACACGGTACATCATCTTTTCACGTTCGTTTTTGGTTTCGACGGATTTTGGCGTGAATTGTGATTGGTTAGCCACAAAGCTAACTTTGGCAGGGAGTACGGCTTTGATACCGTCTAACACGATACGGGCAGGGCTACCAATTTGAACTTGATTACTGCTGTCAGTTGGCAAAAAGATTTCAAGATAGACATCGTTTGGATCAACTAAGGTTACAACTTTGCTACCAGGGGCAATCACATTACCCACTTCGACAATGCGATATTCAACCCGCCCTGCTTGTGGGGCACGCACATACATATCTGATTGAATCGATTTAACACGATTGATTTGAGATTGGGCTTGGTTAATTCCTGCTTGGGCTTGGTTGATTCCTGCTTGGGCTTGGTTAATTCCTGCTTGGGCTTCGGCAACGGCTGCTTTGGCCTCGGCAATACCCGATTGGGCTTCAGCAATACCTGCTTGTGCTTCTGTGCCACCTGCCGCTGCTTGTGCTTTGGCGGCTTGAGCAGCAAGAACTTCGGCTTTGGCAGCTTGGTAGGCCTGCTCACGCTGTTGTAATTCAGCGATAGAAACTAAGTCATCTTTCCGTAATGCTTTGGTATTGTTTAGATTGTCTAGCGCGATTTGTAATTGGGCTTTTTTAGCAGCAATCACCGCATCGGCTTGGGTGACACCGCCTTGGGTACGAGCATAGCCGCCTTCAGCACGTTTTTCGGTACCCATGGCACGAGTGACCGCGCCTTCAGCACGAGCTTTGGCAGCTTGCGCTTGCGATTTACGGCCTTCGGCTTGTGATTTGGCAGCTTCGGCTTGTGATTTGGCAGCTTCGGCACCTTGCAGTTGAGTATCAAGTTCTTCAGAAGATAACGTCACCAGTGGCGTGCCTTTTTCGACCAAGTCACCTTCATGCACAAGCACTTGGCTGACACGTCCTGCGCGTAGGCTAGCCACATCGATATTTTGTAATTGTAGACGTCCATTGGAAGAGGCAAAGCCTTCTGGGGTCGTATCAGCGGTACGTTTGTAGTTCATATACACAGCAAAAGCGACTGCCACAGCCAATATCAAGGCGATCAGAATATAATAAGATTTTTTCATGTTTTAGTCTTAAAAAATAGCTGACAACTATTTAATAGTACTTTGTAAAAATCCTTTTTAAGTATCTAATAGAACATTTATCAACATTTACTATAGAAAAAATAAAGCTTTCCAAATCTTTATTTATTCACGCACAATATATTCCCTTAATAGAGTTATTGATAAAAAACTCACAAGAAGATAGGGCTATTATGGTTTTTTGTTTAAGATAGTACGTAAATTCTAATTTATATCATTGCTTGTAATGCAACAAATAGAAATTAAAAACTGTTTCTAAAATAAATTTTAGCACTAAACTTCATATAAGAGTAACAGTACAGAAAAAAAATTGTGAACGAACGTAAACTAGAATTTTCTTTTAAAACTTCAAAAAATGTGATGTATATTGAAAAAAAGGAATAATCTTAAAGGCTATTTTTTATCATAACCTTTGGTATTAGTTAATACATCGTTGTTTTCAACTGATTTGCAAGTTTAGCAAAACGAACCCAAATCAGAAGCGCACAACAAATATGATTACGCTCAATACCTGTTAATTGCTTAATGTCACGGTGAAACCGCTCAATCTTGCATCGAATGGCACACACCAATCGTGTGTCATCGGACGAATCTTGAGTGTTATCATTAGTGATTATCCAATCCGTGCGGTTGTCATTATCCGCTACCCGAAACAGTTGCACTTTGTCATCTTTGGGAAAACCGTGAATTTTAATGCGTTTGCCATTTTGTTGTTCTTGGTCTGTAAAGTGTAATTCAATAACCGCTTTGTAGGGGTTTAAGCCTTTTGAATCATCGACTTTGCGGTTGGATTTTAAAGGGCAGTATGAGATTTGCTCTAGGCTATCAATGTATAGCATGATGTCTTTGGTGGCGTACCATGTGTCTATTAGGACGGTTTTAAAGGGAAGTTTTTTATGGTTAATGCTATGTTTGAGCATGTCTTTTCAGTGGTCAAGCTTGCTTTTGTCATCAGTGTTTTTGTCCTAAATTCGGTAGTGGGATTGATGCAAGTCTTTTTCCTGCTTTGCTTGACATTGTTGATAAACAATTTACAATTGGAAGATTACTTATAATAAGTCAGTTCCCAACCGAGAAATGGCATGGATTTTTTGAAGATACAACAATTGCAGATGTGATTTTAGACTGAATTGTTCATCGCTCGGATTTGATTGAGTTAAAAGGCAAATCGCTAAAATAAAGTCGTACTACTAAAAATAAGCTTTTGTCCATTGATGTTTTACTGTTCAATTTTTAAAATGTCCAGTTGTTGCAAGAATAATTGGATATCTTTTTAGCTAGTAGTCACCATTTTTAAATCGGAAAGAGTGTGTAGAGAACTACAGAATGACCATAGCTATTAATAGTAACATGACCGATTTGCAAACTAAGGATACTTATGATTGATACCAAAAAAGCCCAACAGCGACTAGAAGACCTAAAACAAGAATACCAAACACGGATTGATAAAATCGAGTATGATATGCGTCACCCTGCTACTGATATGACAGAAGATTGGGAAGACCAAGCCTTAGTCACTGAGCAAAACGATATGCGAAAAAGTTTGTTAGTAGAAGCCCAACAAAATCTTGAGCTTGTTAATAATGCATTGTTACGTATCGACAATGGAACGTATGGCATCTGTATAGTAAGTGGGGAAGAAATTGAACCAGAGCGCCTCGAAGCTGTGCCTTATGCCACCACTTGCATTAAACATGCCCAATAGATTGCTTTAATAAAGTTTTGCAAAAACAAAAAGCAAGGTCAAAACCTTGCTTTTTAACACTTTGTGGTTAATAACTTGCTGTTATTAAATGCGTTACTGCTAGATTAGGTAAAACGACGCATACTTAAATTAGCAATGATATTTTCAGCATCATTCCAGCGAGTTTTTGAGTCATCTGCGCCTAATAGCACCACAATTGCAGGACGATTCCCTACATTGGTCTCAAATACCACACAATTACCTGCTTCACGTATGTAGCCTGTTTTAGACAGTCCTAGATTATACAACCCATTTCGCACCATATAATTAGTACTGTGAGCAGCGATATTACGAAAACCAGAATTGATATTATTAATGCTAAAATCTCGATTGGGTGTGGTACTAAATTGGGTGATAATGCTTTGTTTAAGGGCATAGCGAGCCAACGTGGCAATATCGCGAGGTGAGGCGACATTGCGCGCATCTAGCCCCGATGGGTCATAATACTGGGTATGAGTCATGCCCAATTCACGGGCTTTACTGTTCATTTTAGCTATAAAGGCATCATAACCCATTGGGTCGGTACGGGCTAATGCTTTGGCCGCAGGATTTTCAGACTTCATCAGCATCATGAGTAACATTTCAGCACGGTTTAACTGATCACCCACTTTTAGACGGTCACTGCCTGATTTTTTTGGGGTCTTAAAGTCAAGCGAGCTAACGGTAAGCACATCATTCATATTTGCCCCCGATTCTGCTACCACCACAGCAGTCATCAGTTTACTGATCGAGGCAATCGGACGAGGCACATCGGCATTTTTTTCATATATTACTTGTCCACTTAATGCATCAATTACCAATGCGCCTTTTGAATCGGCATAATACGAGCCCGTACCACGGCGAGTATTATCCACAGACCAGTTAGGGTTGTAATAATCGTCTTCTTCGCTCCAAGATGGATTGGCAGGTACGGCTTGAATAGTATTGCTTGGGGCAGTGTACATAATGGCTTTGGCTTTGGACAAGCTATCTGCACCGCCCCAACTGATTTTGGATTGACTACCCGATTGTATGGTCAAATCAGCATTGGCGTTGACCCCGACCAATGCAATCATCGCTGTTAAAAATGTACGTTTAATCAATGCTTTCATTACCGACTCTCTGTCTTAATCGCTGACATGATAAACTAAAAGCGTAAGCCACAACTTACAGCAAAGTTCAATAATTATCACGTTCTAAAAACTTAGGACTGCTACCTTAAAAGGTTTACGTAGCAAAATCAAGGGATAAAAAGTTACTAAATTTAACAAAACTTGGTACATAAAACTTGCTAAATTTAACTTTTTTTTACACGATAATTTTAACATGATGTGATTTATTAGGAAGAAAGTTTTTGGCTAGAGGACGGTTTTTATACAAAATATCTAATGTTAGATACAATTTATTAAGATATCTTTTTTTAATTTATCTAAACTTATCCATACCAATTTTTTTAAAAATTTTGGTCATATAAAAATAAATTAATAAATATTTAAAAAATTTTTCAAATAATTTTTTTATCATATACGATTTGCAGATTATTAATCAATATTGATTTTATGTTTGGTAGGAATAACAATTTCACTGTTTAAGCTATTATTGATAACTAAAATAATTACTCCAATGCCGTATAATTCGGATAAAATTTTTAATGCTAGTCAACTGTATAGTCATTAGCTATCTTAATTCAAACAGTCTAACCGAATTTGATAACCACCGCATCAAACGCCACAAAAATATTTACTGACACTGCACAGTAAGACATGAATAATATGGGTTGGTTTTATGACTTTAAACTGCATGTCATTCTCTAATAGCATACAAAGACAAAAGTTATAGCCAATAGTTTTCAGGCGATTCATCTAGCTCGGTTAGAATTTTTTTGAGTCCATCTGACCAATGCTGTCGAATTTTGGTGAAGTACTCATCATGCTCAGTGATCCGAAAGCCTTGTGGTTTTTCAAGGGTATGATTGTGATACACCATGATGTCAATTGGCAAGCCGACCGATAAATTCGAGCGAATGGTTGAATCAAAAGAAATTAAAATCGCACGTAATGCAGATTGTAAAGACGATTCATAAGTCAATGAACGGTCAAGGATGGGTTTGCCGTATTTGCTCTCACCAAGCTGAAAAAATGGCGTGTCTGTGGTTGCACGGATGCAATTGCCTTCTGGATAAATAAAGTAAATCTCGCTATCATGCCCTTTAATTTGCCCGCCTAATATAAAACTACTTTTGAAATTTGTACTGCTGCCTTGGGCTATGGTTTGGGCATGAACTGTGACTTCACGTAGACATTCGCCAATTAATTGTGCCGCATCATACAGTGTGGGCACCGTATGCAGGTTGCGTTCTTGGGCAAGCTTAATCCCATTTTCAAGCCTACTAAATACCGCTTGCGATGTGGCAAGATTACCGGCAGTCTGCAGTACCAAAAAACGTTCACCTTCGATACCGTATTGGTACATTTTGCGAAACACTGCAATCTGATCAACACCCGCATTGGTGCGGGTGTCGCTCGCAAATATCATTCCGTCTTTGAGTAAAATACCCACACAATAAGTCATATTTTCCCTCTTTTACATTGGTCGTTACACGGTTTACTGTTGTTGCTGCAATGCGGTGGTAACCATCACTTGGCTATTAAGACGCTCGTTGCCACCGCCGGTGCGAACGCCTCGCACAGGGGCAGCATCGGCATAATCACGCCCGATAGCCACATACACATGGGCATTAGGGGTAAAGTGCTGATTTGAAATATCAAAGGTATACCAATTGCCCGCTAGCCATACTTCTGCCCAGGCGTGACTTGCCATTTGCGAATGACTTTGATCGTAAAGATAGCCTGAGACATAACGCACTGCAATGCCCTTGTCCCGTAAAATCGCTAAAAACACATGGGTATGATCTTGGCAAACCCCTGCGCCCATCTCAAACGCTTGCTCGGCGGTAGTACTGACACGGGTTACACCTTTGGTATAGGGCATTTTTTTTAATAATTCTTGTGCCAGTTCTTTTAAATGAGTTAACTGTTCATCAATGTTTTGACTGGATAAAAATTGCTCACAATATGGTTTTGCAAAGTCTCGCATTGGCTCGGAACATTGGGTGAGCTTGGTGGGTACTGCAAATAATTGGTAAGGCACTTGCTCGTTATCGGGGATAAACAAGGTATCCGCGTTGATTTCTACTTCCCCGAATGCTTGAATCTGTAAGTTATTATGGGGTTCATGACGACTTAATGTCAGCCATTGATTGCCAAAACCATCGGTTTGCATCTCAGCCACTTTAGGTAGCATGACTTGCCAGCGATGAATCGTCTGGTGCGGCAACTGCATGGGTGTCATCCGGATATATTGCACACTTCGCAAGGCTAAATCTTCATAAAAATAGTTAGTTTGATGGCTAATTAGTAATCGCATGTTTGTCTCACTGTTGTCTCACTGTCGTTTCACTATTTTCTTATTTTATGTGATTGGGATTAAACCCCTTGTTGCAATATCTTGTTAAGGGCTTGTGATAGATGGTTAAAATCTTGTGGGTTGTTTGATTTTGAAAATTGATTGAGCAAGCGGTCAAGTTCTCGCCAACGGGTATTTTCAGGCAGTTTATCCACAATGTCTTTAAGTCTTTGTACACAATCCACACAAGGTTGTTGCATTAATATGTCACAATCGAGTGATTCAAAACATTGTCCAAGCTGCCAGAAAGTGACAACTATCGGATTTTCTTGTTGCATGGCTGCATTGCAGGCATAGAGTTGTAGACTTGCAGCACGATATGCGCCTGTATTGGCAAGACGTTTAATCAAGTTATACAACTCGGCAGTGTCTTTACCTAGCACGCCTTTGACGTCTTGGACATTTTGCTCGATAAATCCAATCGTTTCAGGTATTTTTTGATCGGTTAAGTAAGTAAACAAGTGATCAGCATCTTGATTGGCAGGTAAGCCTAGGCGCTGCACAATATGAATAATGTCAGCTTGGGATAGGTGATCATTGGTTAAATCGGTTAAGATTTTTTCATAGTGACGCAGGCGTTCGCTGTAACGACCCAGCCACACCAAGTTACTCGCTGTTGATAAAAGTAAAATTAGCCGAGTATTATTAATATTTTCACTCGCCAATAAAGTTGATGCTTGGCTTTCACGTTTGGTGTTCGATGTTGTTATGACACTGGAATATTGTAGCGAATGCTGGTTGGTATCAACCACCCAGGTGTCTTTAACCCCACCACCTTGGGAGGAATTGACTACCAGTGAACCTTCCGTCATTGCGACACGGGTCAGTCCCCCTGGCACAATATCCACTGTGCCATTGCCATGAGTCAATACAAATGGACGTAGGTCAATATGCCTTGGGGCAACGCCATTGGCAACTGCAGTCGGATTGGTGGATAGGCTAATCGTTGGTTGCGCTATAAAACCTGCGGGATTATCAAGCAAGCGTTTGCGATAATCCTCAATTTGCTGCTGGGTTGATGTTGGTCCTATCAGCATACCATAACCGCCAGAGCCTTGGGTTTCTTTGATAACTAAGTCTTTCATGTTATCAAGTACATAACTAAGCTCATCGTCATTGCCACATTGATAAGTCGGGACGTTGGGTAAAATCGGTTTTTCCCCTAAATAATATTCAATCATTTTTGGTACGTAGGGGTACAGACTTTTATCATCGGCAATGCCGGTTCCGGGTGCATTGGTAATGACCACATTGCCCGCTCGGTAAGCACTCATCAAGCCTGACACGCCCAAAATAGAGTCGGGCAAAAACGCCAACGGATCCAAAAAAGGGTCGTCAATCCGCCGATAAATCACATCCACTTGTACTTTACCACGCACACCTTGAATATAGACATTGTTATTTTCAACGATTAGATCATACCCATGCACTAACGGGACTTTCATTTCACGAGCCAAAAAGGCATGTTCATAATAAGCTGAATTGAATCGACCTGGGGTTAGCACCACAATTTGGGGATCATATTTGTTGGTGGTACTCGTTAGGCATGCTTTAAGTCGCTGAGGATAATCCGCGACAGGCAGAACATTTTGTGATTGATACAGTTTACTTAATAAAGTTTGTGACACGTTCCGGCTTTCTAGCATATATGACACACCAGACGGGGTACGTAAATTATCTTCTAGCACACAATATTGCCCATGCTGGTCTCGAATCAAATCAATACCACTGATATGCGCATAGACGGGTTTATCAAGCTTGATACCAAGCATCCACGGCTCATAGCCACTGTTTTTGAATACGAAATCAGCTGAAATAATGCCATCTTTAACAATGGCTTGCTCGTGATAAATATCGTCGAGAAATTGGTTAAGTGCCAAAATTCGCTGTTGACAGCCACGTTCGATGGTTTGCCATTCACTAAAATCGATCACCCGAGGGATAATATCAAACGGAATCATACGTTCAATGTTATTAGCATCGCTATACACGGTGAATGTCACGCCACGACGATAAAAAATATCAGACGCTTGGTTATTTAAACTGGTTAATTCATCAGAATTCTTACTCATTAACCAATCGCCGACTTGTTGAGCACTGTCTCGATACGTTCCATCATTGAACTGTAATTCATCAAAGGCTTTAGCAATTGGCATAGTATTTTCCTTATTAAAATCTTATATTGGTTGAAAGCGGTAGCTTACTGAATAAAAAAATCAACCTTATTCCCCATTTGTGTCTATCAAAATTTATGCCAAAAAAATGACAAAATTACTGGTTGTACTTTATAGGTATTCTCTATCACTGCCTATTGATTGCACCAAAAAAGTGGTTTTGATGCAATTTAGTGAAAACCTTTCAATTTTATATTTTTAATTCGTGTTGTTAATGCAATTACTGTTTTGAGCACTTATAATTAAATTTTCTTTAAATACTAGCAGATTCTATGATTACCTTACGAGCCACTTGCCAACTTGATTATTACTTCTCACAGCCTACCCCTGCAATATTTTTGTTGCGACCCCAATCTGGATTAGCCCAGAAAGTTATTCAAGAAAGCTTACAACTCACGCCACAAGTGCCTATGATAGAGTATACCGACAGTTTTGGGAATTTATGTGACCGTATCGTATTTCCAGTCGGTAAAAGCTCTGTCAGTTTAACGGTGGATGTCAGTACAAGCGAGACAATAGACGTTGCACAAGGTGCACAAAGAACGCCCATTGAGCAACTACCATCAGACACTTTGATGTATCTATTACCAAGCCGCTACTGTTTACCGGAGTTTTTACGACAAGAAGCAAACGTTATCACCGATAATTTTACGACCGGTTATGATCAAGCAGCAGCAATTTGTGACTATATTTATCAAAATTTTACCTATGAGTATGGTAGCAGTACTTCAGATACGACAGCCCTCGACACTTGGCAACAAAAAAAAGGCGTATGTCGAGATTTTGCGCACTTAGGTATCAGCTTGACACGAGCCTTGGATATGCCCGCTCGTATGGTAGTTGGCTACCTATATCAGCTAAGACCAATGGATTTACATGCGTGGTATGAAGTATTTATTGGTAATCGGTGGTACACATTTGATCCAACACAGGCAATGCCAAAAGGGGGGCGGGTGATTTTAGGCTATGGACGTGATGCAGCTGATGTCGCCTTTGCGACATTTTTTGCACCTTTTGAATTAAAAGGCATGCAAGTTAGTGTTGAAAAAATTGGATAAATTCTAAATCCACTATTTGTATTAAAAAAGGATGTTACATATTAATTACTAATTAAGCAGTTTATGTAAAATTTTAATTATTAAGGTTAGTTCGCTATTTCCTAACAAAAAAATATTACTATAATTGTGGTATCTAAACTTTATCATAACTTTTAATAATCTAGGGTTTAGATAAACAATTTATAACACACTCATAATCAACTATTAAGGGCAATAGAAGATGACCACGACAAACAACGAAAAACTTTCTTTATTAGATGATGTGGCTTTAAAAGCTCAAATGCTCATGGCAAACCTAAAAGAGGGTGGTAATGATGGCTATGACCATTCTGTTACCAGCGCCGGTGAAAAGGGCTTAAAATCAGGCAAAGTGTCTGAACTCACCGCCATCGCCCCCATAACCAAAGATGGAGCAGCTCGTATCAAGCGAATTTTGGAAATTACCAAAGGCAATCTTGCAGGGGTGGCCAATGTAGGCACCTTGCATGATTCGCGGTTTGTGTTTTTAGACAATGACACCAAGCTCCTGTTTTGTACCGCCTATGATGGCGATTGGGATGCTTACATTAACGACTTTGCTACCAAAATTCCAGAACTCATGGACTTGATTTTTGGCAATGTAGAGGGTTGGCCTGGGATTAAAGACCCGACTGTCAAGCAATTCATCCTTGACCATCAAGTTACCGCTTCCGGTTGGTATGTGGGTGTACCTCATCTGACAGTTCGTGATATTGCGCGTAATGACAAAATCGTGCGTGGCATCAATAAAGCCATTGAACAAGCCCAATAAGCCGCCTAAGAACCTGTATTCACCATATCACGTTTATCAACGTACTATTTTATAAGGGTACTATTCTAAGCGTACTCTAAATGGGCAAACTTTAGGTTAAAATTTCGATACAAAAGCCATTTGTTGCGTGATTTTTACCATAAGCGATATTTAGCGTGGTATATGGTGAACAGGTTCTTAGCATCAAATTTTTGAAATTTCCTGCTAGGAACGACCATGAATAACGACAACCCAGCGAATGAAAGCCTACTTGGCAAATTAAAAACCCATCTACAAGATGGTATCGAGCATGGCATAGAGGCCGTTAAAGACAAATTTGAACACAGCGATACACCCGCTGAAAAAGGCAGTGTCAAAGAACGGGTACACGAAGCCAAACAAAAAATCAGCACGCAGCTGCACAGCGTCACCACACGGGCAACGAACGCTATCTATCCCAATATCGCCACAATGGAACTTGAGGATATTCAAGCCATCATTTTGCATGACCGCCCTGCACCTTACTATGGCACGCTTGTCGCGCTAAAAGTCAATGACAGCAACGCGGGTCGTGAATTACTAAAAGCGGTATTGCCAAACGTCACAGGCTCAAAAAATTTCCAAAAAGACATGGATGCCAATTTGACCATTGTGATGACGTATGAGGGGCTAAAAGCTTTAGGCTTACCGCAAAGCTCGCTTGATTCTTTCCCAGAAAATTTCAAAGCAGGTATGGCAGGCCGCTCCGATATCTTGGGTGACAAAGGCGATAATGACCCTAGTAACTGGCTTGCGCCATTTGGTGATAAAGGCGATATTCATATTTGTGGTGCGGTAATTGCCGATAGCCAAGAAAAATGGCAAGCCAAACTTACCGAACTTAAACAGGCGTTTGCCCCTTATCTAGATGCCAGCCGTAACGCCATCGAAATCTTGGTAGAACATGATTTTGGCGCAGATGGTGACGTCAAAAACGTGTTTGGTTATCGCGATGGCATCAGTAACCCAGAAGTTGATGGCAGTGGTATCAGCCTTGAAAATAACACCGAACGCCCGATTGCGGCGGGTGAATTTGTGTTAGGTTATAAAGGTGAAGCGGGCGTGGTACCCCCCATGCCACAGCCTGAAGTATTGGGAAAAAACGGCTCGTTTATGGTACTGCGAAAATACCGCAGTAATGTGGCTGACTTTCACCGCTATTGCCTAGAACAAAGCGACAATGACCCAGCTAAAGCCGATAAACTGGGGGCAAAAATGTTCGGTCGCTGGCGTTCAGGTGCCCCTATCACCCTAAGCCCAGATCACGATGATGAAGCTCTCGGCAAAGACAATGTAGCAAACAATAAATTTGACTACACGGACGATCCTTATGGTAAAGGCTGCCCATTTGGTGCCCATGCTCGCCGTATGAACCCCCGCAATACTAAAGACTTTATTCTAAGCGATGTGCGTCTTCACCGTATTATCCGCCGTAGCGTATCGTATGGCGATATCGTGCCGCCCAACGTGACCCAAGACGACGGTCAAGACCGGGGTTTATTTTTTATCGGTATCAACGCCCATGCCATGGACACGCTTGAGTTTTTGCAAAGCCAATGGATTAATGACGGTAACTTTATGAACCTTGGGGAAGAACGTGATCCAATGCTAGGCGTACACGCAGGTAGTGATGCTGATAGCGATGTGTTCACCGTACCCGATGAGCCAATTCGTAAGCGTCATACCAATATTTTGCAATTTAATACCCTACAAGGCGGTGAATATCTTTTTGTACCAAGCTTATCGGCACTCAAATGGATTAGTGAGCTTAACGAAAATTAATATTAGAGAAAAACTAAATAAAAAAAGGTTAGGCGTTCTTAGTACACCTAACCTGACAAAAATAACAAAGGACAATCATCATGTTAAATAAATTATTCGGTCGTCGTTATGCCAAGTTTGACCCAGCCATCGACCAGCATACTAGCGACGATGAAAAAGCCATCGACCAAATCACCGCAGATATTCGTGACTATATCGGCAAATCAGACACCGTTAGCAAAATTAACTATCACACCCGAGATGCCCATGCCAAAGGCTACTGTGCGTTAAAAGCCAACTTTGAGATTTTACCAAAACTGCCCAAAGAATACGCCCAAGGTATCTATGCCAAACCCGCTCGCCATGAAGCGGTTATTCGTTTTTCTAACGGCTCATCTCGTGTGGCTGCCGACAACAAGTTGGGACTTTCTCAAGGGTTGGCGATTAAAGTCTTTGGTATCAAAGGCGAAAAATTACTGCCAGATGAGCCAGATAGCCCAAACTTTGACTACAATCTGATTAATTTTCCTATTTTCTTTTGTAACACCATTCAAGACTATAGTTATATTTCACGGCTATTTTTACAATTAAATGATTATTTTGCCAAAGGCGCAAAAGGTCAGGCCAAATTTGCCTTTGATTGGGTTACCCAATATGGCAAAAAACTGCCATCCAAAGAATCCCTCAAGACTTTTAGGGCTTTTAGTAAATTTAAAACCATTAAACCGCAAAATACCTTGTTATACAGTTTTTACTCACAAGGGGCGGTGCGTCATGGCGATTATATGGCAAAAATCCGTGTCGCCCCAACCAAAGCGTCACAAGCCAAAATCAAACGCCGAGATCTCGATGTCAACGCAACTAGCGAGGCGATTCGTCCTTTGATTTTACAAGAAATCCGTGAGCATGATTATGAGTTTGATGTGCAAATTCAGCTGTGCCGTAACTTAAAAGACCAACCCGTCAATGACTTGACCAAAGAATGGGATGAAAAAGACGCACCGTTTGTGACCGTAGCAAAACTTACCATCCCTTGCCAAGATGTGCCAGATGACGGCAACTTTGAGGTGATGGAAAATTTATCATTCACGCCATTTCGCTGTATTGAAGCCAATCGTCCGATTGGTAATTTGCAACACGCGCGACTGCGTGCCTATCAAACAGCTTCCACTACTCGCCATAGCTTAAACAATAAAAAACGTGTCGAGCCAACCAATCTAAAAGAAGCGTTTAATAAAGATTTTTATAACCTTTAATTAAAAAAACCTAATTAAAAAAATAAGGATAACAGACATGAAAGCACAACAAAATATTTTAGTCACTATTTTTGATGTATCAACTGAAGCCTACAAAGCCTTTACCGAGCTAAAAGCCTACAAAAGCAACGCTGAAACCTTGATTGCGCAAGCGTTACTCATTAAAAAAGAAAACAGTGTGATCACAACAGTGGATAGCCTAGACCAAGGCGAACAAATTAGTGGTGGGGCAGTTATGGGTGGTCTGTTTGGTGCGTTGCTTGGCGTATTGGGCGGACCTGCAGGCCTGTTAATCGGCGGTTCACTGGGTATGGTACTCGGTAGTGATGTCGGTGCGGTAGCATCTTTTGGTCAATCATCGTTACTTGAATACGTTGCCCAAAATCTAAAAGACGGTGAAGTGGCGATTTTAACGTTGGTTCAAGAGCAAAACGAGCAACCACTCAACGACTTTTTCGCGCAGTATAACACCCATAGTCAACGCTTCGATGTGGCTCATGTACAAAGTGAAATAATCGCAGCCAAAGAAGCACATGACCAGTCGGTTAAACACTTGCAACAAGTATGGCGTGAACAACGCAAAGCTGACCATTCGTCAAAATTGGACGCATTTCGTGATGAAATGAACCAAAAATTTCATCAATTGGGTGAAAAACTCAATCTCCATAAATAAATCAAAAACCGTTAGTGTTTGAACATGCTAACGGTTTTTTTACCTTTCAATCTAATTAAAAATAGTCGACAGCAAATACGATAATATTAAAAATAATTTACCTTAATCATCAATTATAAAGTCGCGTATTTGCTCATTAACGCTAGGAGCATAGTATGTCAGAATCGAATAACCTTTCTAACTTTAAAAACATAACAGTTGCAGGCAGTGGTGTTTTGGGCTATCAAATCGCCGTACAAGCGGCGTTTCATGGTTTTAAAGTCGTTGTGTATGATATCAATGACGAGGTGCTCAATAAAGCCAAAACCAAATTTGCCGATATCGCCAAACGCCATCAGGATGATTTGGGCGAAACAAGCGAACAAGCCAAACAGGCTGAGCAAAACTTGCGTTATAGCTCAGACTTAAGCGCCGCCTTAAAAGACGCTGATTTGTTGATTGAAGCGGTGCCCGAAGATGTCGCCATCAAAAAAGATTTTTATCAAAAAGCCTCAGCCGCTGCCCCCGAGAAAACCGTATTTGTCAGTAACTCATCTACCATGTTGCCCAGTGATTTGGTCAAATTTACCGACCGTCCTGCTAAGTTTTTAATGATGCACTTTGCCAATGAGATTTGGAAACGCAATCTTGCCGAAATTATGTCACATGCCGATACTGACCCTAATGTATTTGATGCGGTGACCGCGTTTGCCAAACAAATCGGCATGGTGCCTATTATCGTCAACAAAGAAACCTCTGGCTATGTACTAAATTCACTACTCAATCCTTGGTTAAATGCAGGGATGCAGCTGTATATCCAAGGCATTGCTGATATTCAAACCATCGACAAAACTTGGATGCTTGGCACAGGCTCGCCGATGGGACCATTTGCTTTTTATGATATGATAGGGCTGACTACCCCTTACAATATTTATAAGCTTGATGTGGCTAAGGGCAGACAACAAGACCAAGCGGTCGTTGATATGCTCAAAAAAGAGTATATCGAGAAAAATAAACTGGGTGTGCCAACGGGCGAAGGGTTTTATCAATACCCCAATCCCGCCTTTAAAAATCCTGACTTTTTAAAACCACCCAAAGCGGATTTATCCAAAGTACCTTATAAAAATATTACCGTGGCAGGTAGTGGCGTATTGGGCAACCAAATTGCGGTGCAATGTGCGTTTCATGGGTTTAACGTGACTATTTATGACATTAACGATGACGCGATTGCTAAGGCGAAAACCCGCTTTACCGACCTTGCCAATCAGCATCAGCATGACCTAGGTGAAACCGATGCCCAAGTGGCAGCAGCTAGCAAAAATTTGGCTTACACCACTGACTTAAATGAGGCGTTAAAAGATGCAGACTTATTGATTGAAGCGGTGCCAGAAAGCTTAGACATCAAAAAAGATTTTTATCAAAAAGCCTCAGCCGCCGCTCCTACCAAAACCGTGTTTGCCAGTAACTCATCGACGCTATTGCCAAGCGTGTTATCGACCTTTACTAATCGCCCAGAAAAATTCTTGATGCTGCATTTTGCCAATCACATCCATATCCATAATACGGTGGAGTTGATGGCGGCAGCAAGCTGCGACCCACAAGTCTATGCTGACGTCATCGAATTTGCCAAAGCCATTGCCATGTTACCGATAGCGGTAAAAAAAGAACAATCGGGCTATGTGCTTGATAGCTTATTGATTCCGTTATTGGTAGCGGGGTTAAAACTCTGGGCAAACGGCGTTGCCGATGCCGCAACCATTGATAAAACGTGGGTGATAGCCACGGGTTCACCCTTTGGACCGATGGCGATTTTGGATAGAAATGGCATGAATACCAACTACAACATCATTAATGAAATGGCAAAAAAGGACCCTTCTTTGCAGCAGCCCGCTCAAAAACTCAAAGCAGAACTGGTCGATACCAACAAACTGGGTGAAGCCACGGGTGAGGGGTTCTATCACTATCCTAACCCAGCTTATTTAGATAAAGATTTTTTAACATCCGCTAATTAATTGTTATTTTACTTGTACTTACATAAAAGTGTTCCTTTGGGACACTTTTATTTGTATTGGTAAACGGATGACTATGCCCACACAATTTGCATGATTATCAAAATTTTTGTCAAAATCGTTTAACTGATGCTTGTTTTTAAGCACAAATTGAGCCGAGCGATGATTTCGCGTAGGCTAAAGGGCTTGGTAATATAGTCATCCGCGCCCATTTCTAGTCCTATAATCTTATCAATTTCATCGTTACGCGCGGTCAAAAACAATATCAGCACATGGTTATGATGTTCACCAAAACGAATTTTTTGACAAAGACTAAACCCATCGCCATCGGGTAAACCGATATCTAGCACAATGGCGGATAAAGCGGGTATCAAGGGTAATTGAGCCATCACTGCCGACACCGTATCAAGCCACGTCACTTGCCAACCCTCTCGTTCTAAGGCATAGCGTAAGGTGGCGGCTATCGCAGGGTCGTCTTCGACAACAACAATATGGTACATGGACATTTGCTCATAGCCTATTTGGCAGTAAAATACAGCTTGGTAATAACGTAAATCCAATTATGGTCTAATCTGGGCGTTAATCGTTTCAATCACCCCACCACCCAGACAAACATCGCCCTCATAAAACACGCAGGATTGCCCGGGTGTGACCGCTCGCTGTGGCGCATCAAATACCACGTTTACGCTATCTTTACCCGTTGCGAACACTGTACAGGCTTGGTCGGGCTGGCGGTAGCGAGTTTTAGCGGTGCATCGATAGCCGTCTTGAGTGAAAATGGCTTGTGGGGCGTTAACTACCCAATCAAGTTTATACGCCACTAATTCAGTCGATTGTAGCATCGGATGGTCATGCCCTTGTCCCACGATGAGGCGGTTATTTTCAAGGTCTTTATGCAGCACAAACCACGGTTCTTCCGGTCTGTTTTTTACCCCACCAATGCCAATGCCGCCGCGCTGACCCAGTGTGTAATACATCAAGCCGTCATGCGTGCCGATTTTTTTGCCGTCATCGGTGACAATATCGCCTTTTTGGGCAGGCAAGTATTGTTGTAAAAAGTCTTTAAAACGGCGTTCGCCAATAAAGCAAATCCCCGTTGAATCTTTCTTTTTAGCAGTGGCAAGGTCGTATTGTTCGGCAATTTTTCGTACTTCGGGTTTTTCCAGTTCACCCACAGGAAAGAGGGTTTTGGCGATTTTATCTCCGCTGACAGCGTGTAAAAAATAGCTTTGGTCTTTATTATTGTCTAAACCACGTAACAGCGTGGCTTTGCCTTTCGCGTCGGTCAAGCCTCGGCGGGTATAATGCCCTGTGGCGATAAAATCCGCTCCCAAAGTCAAGGCGTAATCTAAAAACGCTTTAAATTTGACTTCTTTATTGCATAAGATATCGGGGTTTGGCGTGCGTCCTGCTTTGTATTCTGCCAAAAAATGCTCAAACACCCTGTCCCAATATTCCATGGCAAAATTGGCAGTGTGGAGCTTGATGCCGATTTTATCCGCGACGGCTTGGGCGTCGGCAAGGTCGGTCATGGCGGTGCAGTATTCGGTGCCATCGTCTTCTTCCCAGTTTTTCATAAATAAGCCTTCAACCTCAAAGCCAGCTTCTTTGAGTAGTACGGCAGATACGGAGGAATCGACCCCGCCAGACATCCCGACGATGACTTTTTTAGAGGAGGGGTTTGGGATATCAGAGAATTTTAGCGCAGTTGTCATAATGTTTTGAAATTGGCAAAAGGAATATTATAGCAAATTTACGCGTAAAAATTGATGAAATAAAATCTTTGATTGTCGTAAGTTGGCTTTTTTAATGCCTAAGATTAAGCACTTAGCTAAGTTTTAGCCACGTTACATTTTTAAACAGTTTAAGCAAATCTAAACGATTGCAAAACTTTTTTTATCCATCATATAGCGTGCATATTCCCATATCCACTTTTTCACATCCATTTTTGATACATTATAAAATAGGTCGAATATGCGTTGGCTATTTTTGAGCATTATTATTTTGCTGTTTGAACTGTTTACCTATGGGGCAGGGCGGGGCATTCAATGGTGGGCAACAGGCTTAATCAGCGATAAATCTGCTCGCTATCTGATGATAAGCTTATTTGTTATCAGCAATGCGTTATTGATTTTTGGCATTGCAAGAATTACCAGTATCGGGCTAAAAGTCGCCATGAGTTGGCTCACGATTATGTGGTTGATCATTTTATCGATGCTTGCGGTGGCACTCATTCATTTAATTTTGGCAAAAGTCGCTCCACATCTGCAAGTTATGAGCGTGCGTTGGCTACTACCAAGCAGCTTTTTGGGTTTGTTGGCGATGGGCGTATATAACGCCTATGTGCCGACCATTCGCTATGCGACGGTGTTTGTCAATCAGCCGATGACAAAGCCTGTACGTTTAGCGATGGTGTCAGATTTGCATTTGGGCTGGCTTGTCGGCAACCGACAAATTAATCGTTTAACTGACATTGTCAAAACTCAAAATGTAGCTATGCTACTCATGCCAGGGGATATTTTGGATGACAATGTCGAGTATTATAACCACCTTAATATGCAGCCTGCCATGCAAAATTTGGTAAAAGCTGTGCCGTTAGGCGTGTATGCCTCGCTGGGTAATCATGATATGTACGGTAGCGAAGCCGAAATTCGTAACGCCTTGCTAGAAGCGGGCGTTCATGTCTTAGGCGATGAAACAGTGAAAGTTAATGACCAAGTTTGGCTAATCGGGCGGCTGGATAATCATGCCCGCTTGCGTAAGCCTACCACCGACTTAATGCCAACAACGATTGATAAACCGATTATCTTGCTTGACCATGAACCCAACGAAATTGAAAAAAACGTGCAGTTACCGATTGATTTACAACTATCGGGTCATACCCACAATGGGCAGATTTTTCCCGCCAATTTTATCGTCAAAGCGTTAAATCGGCTGGCATATGGACATGAACGAATCAATAACACCGATGTGATTGTAAGCTCAGGTTATGGGTTTTGGGGCGTACCATTTCGGCTTGGTTCTCAGTCAGAGGTTTGGATTATCGATTTAGTACCTAAAAAACCATCGATCAAAAGTTAGCTCTTAAAGACTTAGCCATCAAAACTTATATATTGATCCACCAGCAGCGCATTAGCGCGCTTTCATTTTAGCGATGCTAAGCATTATATGAATCTCTTTTTTGATATCAAGCGTGGTAAAAGAATAGCCTTTTTTAAGCATTTCTGAGAGCGTACTTAACATTAAACTGGCGTACAAATGCCCTTGAAAATCGATATTGCCGCCTTGTTGGTGGGTGTTGGCACTGCTGACATACTGTGACTTTATCAAGTCATACATATCCTCATAAAGATGAATGGTCGGTGTTTTGATTTGCCAAAGTGGCAAGATTTTATGCCGCTGTGATTCAAAAAAGGCAGTAATACGTTCCAAAAAATCGGGTAAACACGCTTCATGATTTAAACTAAAACGGGTTTGTAAAAACGCCTTATACGGCTGATAAAAATCTGCCACCAGTTTTTCTGCCAATGCATCTTTGCTACTATAATGACGATAAAACGTTGAGCGGTTAATTAAGGCTTTATCTAAAATATCTTGTACAGTAATCGCACGATAGGATTTGTCAGCTAATAATGCCAAAAAAGCGATTTCAATCTGTTGCTCGGTTTTAACAACCCGTAAATCTGCTGAATTCATAGCACTTACTCATCATAAAAAACAGGGTAAAATTTTTGTAAAAAAATATTTTTATGCAATATTAGCGCTTGTTTTATAGGCTTATGCAACACAAGTATCTTTGCTTAATGCTTGTTAAATTTTGTTAACATCCGTATAGTGTTGTGTTAATTTTTGGCAAATACCATTTCAAATTTTAGTGTATTTTTATCTTTTAATTGTTCAAATTCCTATCAAATCCGAGTGGCTGCATTCGGATTTTTTTGGATGGGGATTTTGAATGAATGGTAAGGAACTTTTCATGGCTGACTCGCTACCAGAGCCAACTCAAACCACAACGACCACAACTGCAACCACTGTTGTTACGCCAACGCTTGAACCTAGCAAAAAAAGTAATCGCAAACGCAATTTATTGATTTTTAGCTTATTGGTATTGGCAATCGCGGCGGCATTGGCGTTTTTGTACTTGACCAAATGGCGCTATGAAGTAAGTACCGAAGATGCCTATGTCAATGGCAACCAAGTCCAAATCACCTCGCAAATTACTGGCACGGTGCAATCAATCGGCGTTAATGATACCGATATGGTCAAAGCAGGACAAATGTTGGTATCGCTTGATCAATCTGACAATGCCTTGGCTTTAGATACTGCCAAAGCTCAACTACGCACGGCAATTCGTCAGTTTAATACCCAATCTGCCAATGTCCAACAAGCAGACACAGGGATTATGCAAGCTCAAACTGCTATGAATGAAGTCAACAGCCAAATTGATGCGGCCAAAGTTGCTTTGTTGGCGGCACAGACCGACTATAAACGACGTATGGCATTGGTCAATGCAGATGCCGTTTCTGCCGAAGAAGTGCAACATGCCAAAGATGCCGTTGATAAAGCCCAAGCCCAACTTGATGCAGCAATTGCTAAACAAGCCACTGCCCGCAGTGCTGTACAGACTGCTGAAGCTCAGCGAAATACCACGTTAACCAATCTAGGTGATAAAAATATTCTGTCACAGCCTGCGGTACAAACTGCCATGACTAACATCCAAAATGCTTGGCTTAACTTGACTCGTACCCAAGTGCTTGCTCCCATTGATGGTCAAGTGGCGCGCCGTAGTGTGCAATTAGGTCAAAAAATCAGTGCAGGCACACCGTTAATGGTGATTGTGCCGCTCCATGATTTGTGGGTAGATGCTAACTTTAAAGAAAGTCAACTCAAAGATATTCGCTTAGGTCAACAGGTGACTTTAACCTCCGATATCTATGGCGAGGACATCAAGTATCACGGCAAAGTGGTTGGCTTATCCGCAGGTACAGGCAGTGCGTTCTCAGTACTGCCCGCCCAAAATGCGACAGGTAACTGGATTAAAGTGACCCAACGGGTACCAGTACGGGTACAACTTGACCCCAAAGAACTGACAAACCATCCGCTTCGAGTCGGGCTTAGTATGCACGCTTTGATTGATAGCCGAGATGCCGCCAATCAGCCTCAGGTCGCCACAGCGACTGCCAATGCCAAGCCTGTGGCGGTGGCAAGTTCTGCACCTGATATGACAGGGGCACAACAAGTTATCGCACAAATATTGCGTGAAGCTCGTTAACCTCGGAGGCTGTTATGGCACAAGCAATCACAGCAGGCGCGGGGGTGAATGACGAGAGTAAAGCTTCGCCCTCACCAAATGCGCCACCGAAGCCTGTAGAGCACTTACCGCCCATGTCGGGTATACCGTTGGCAATTACCACCTTTGCTTTGTCGATGGCGGTATTTATGATGGTGCTAGATTCGACCATTGCAAACGTCGCTTTACCTACGATAGCGGGGGATTTGGGCGCGGCAACCTCACAAGGCACTTGGGTGATTACCATGTTTGCGGTCGCCAATGCGATTTCTATTCCGCTGACAGGGTGGTTGGCACGGCAGTTTGGTTCAGTCAAAGTATTTTTGATTTCTGCCAGTTTGTTTGTGTTTTGCTCATGGTTGTGTGGTGTGTCACACAGTTTAGAGATGCTGATCGTGGCTCGTATGGCACAAGGGGCAGTGGCAGGACCGATGATACCGCTTGCCCAAAGTTTGTTATTACATGCCTTCCCCCCACAAAAACGGGCGATGGCATTGGGGCTATTTGCGATGGTGGTGGTGACGGCGCCAATTTTGGGACCGATTTTGGGCGGTTATTTGGTCGATAATTACCACTGGGGCTGGATATTTTTCATCAATATTCCCATTGGAATTTTGGCGATTACGTTGGCTTGGCAACAACTAAAAGACAGAGAAACGCCGATTGTCAAAACCAAAATTGATAAAGTTGGCTTGGCGCTTTTGGTCGTTGGGGTGGGGGCGCTACAGTTTTTCTTAGACCGTGGACGAGAGCTGGATTGGTTTGCTTCTACCGAAATCATTATCTTAGCCACGGTGAGTGTGTTGTGTTTAAGTTATTTGGTGATTTGGGAGTGGGATGAAAAAAACCCGATTGTCGATTTAACCTTGTTTAAAGACCGTAATTTTACGGTGGGCACGCTGGTGATTAGTCTTGCGTTTTTGCTGTATATGGGGGCGATTGTGCTATTGCCTGTCATGTTACAGCAAACGATGGGCTATACGGCAGTGTGGGCGGGGCTTGCAGCCGCACCGATTGGGGTATTTCCGGTACTATTGACACCAATTATTGGCAAATACGCCCGCAACGTGGATATGCGAATATTGGTGACGCTCAGTTTTATTTTTTATGCCTCGACATTTATTTGGCGAAGTAATTTTACCCCACAGATGAGTTATTGGGATGTGTTTTGGCCACAGCTTATCCAAGGGATAGGCACAGCAATGTTTTTTATGCCGCTCACCACGATTGCGTTGTCAAATGTACCCATGCAAAAAATGGCATCCGCGACAGGGCTTTTCACTTTTGTGCGTACATTGGCAGGCGGGATAGGCGCTTCACTTGTAATGACCGTATGGGAACGCCGTACCACAATCCATCACGCGTATCTTACTGAAAGCGTGGCGCAAGGCTCAAATGCCACTGCTTGGCTGGCGCAATTGCAAAGTAGCGGTATGAGTGCTGACCAAGCCAACGCTTTAATTAATCAACAAATTAGCCAACAAGCATTAATTATTGGATCAAATGAGGTATTTTATAGTTTTGGGGTGGTGTTTTTGTTATTAATTGGGCTGATTTGGCTTGCCAAACCGCCGTTTCATCGATAAATCTTAGATAAATTTTATCGCATAAGCTGACACGATTTTATCAAGGTCGATGGGTTAAGAAAAATGTTTGATATATGCTTTCTTAATAAAAACGTCAAGTTGATTTAGGTGAAAGGTTAAGTTTAGTTACAAAATAAATCGGTAACTATCCATTAAGGTTTCAATTTATAATAGACACTTTCTAGCAATAAAGTATCGAATATATGAGTAAAGCCCACACAAAAACTTCAATTCCTGCTTTAACATTAGGGGCGATTGGGGTGGTTTATGGCGATATTGGTACAAGTGTTCTTTATTCTATTAAGGAAGTATTTAATACAGGGCATGTGGCGTTCAACGAAGCTAATGTGTATGGCGTGTTATCACTATTCGTATGGACGATTACCATTATTGTAAGTATCAAGTATATTTCGTTGGTATTGCGGGCGGATAATAAAGGCGAGGGCGGCCTGATCGCTATGCTTGCCTTAGCCTCTAACGCAGTGCGACATCGCCCAAAACTACATTCGCTGATTATGATTATGGGTATTTTTGGTACCTGTTTATTTTATGGCGATGGGGTGATTACCCCATCCATTTCGGTATTGTCAGCGGTAGAAGGCTTGACCGTGGTGTCGCCTCACATGCACGGGGTAGTGATTCCCGCCACCTTAGCAATTTTATTTATTTTATTCTTTGTGCAAAAATTTGGTACCAAAGGTATCGGTAAGCTGTTTGGACCGGTGATGGTGCTTTGGTTTATTTTTATTGCAGGGTTAGGTATCTACCACATTCAGCACAATCTCGAGATTTTGCGAGCCATAAACCCGCTGTATGCTTATCAGTTTATTGCCGCTAATCCCACCTTAGCCTTTATTATTTTGGGCGCGGTGGTGCTGTGTGTGACGGGCGGTGAAGCGTTATATGCGGATATGGGACATTTTGGCAAAAAGCCGATCCGTTTGGCATGGTTTTCGATTGTCATGCCGTCACTGCTACTCAATTACTTTGGGCAAGGGGCGTTTTTATTAGCCAATCCTGCCGCTAAATCCAATCCATTTTTCTTAATGGTTCCCGATAGTATGCGCATTCCGATGGTGATTATGGCAACGCTTGCTACCGTGATTGCTTCGCAAGCCTTGATTTCGGGGGCGTTTAGTATCACCAAGCAAGTGGTGCAGTTGGGTTATTTGCCTCGGATGCGAATCATTTATACCAATGTCAAAGAAGTCGGGCAAATTTATATTCCTGCGGTAAATTGGGGGCTATTTATTGCCATTGCCTTTGCGGTGGTGATGTTTAAATCTTCTGATGCATTGGCAGCCGCTTACGGGATTGCGGTATGTACCGATATGTTAATTACCACGATTTTGACCTATTTTGTGGTTCGCTATGCTTGGAAATTCCCTTTGGTGATTGCCATCGGCTCGACAGCGTTATTTTTTGTGGTGGATTTTTTATTTTGGTCGTCTAACTTGCTCAAACTGCTCAAAGGCGGTTGGTTCCCGCTGATGCTCGGCGGTATGATGTTTATCATTATGATGACATGGCGGGACGGTCGAAATTTGGTCAGAATTGCCCATACCACAGGACAAATGAATCTAAAAATATTTTTAGATGACTTGTTTGGTAGCTTTACCAATAAAAAACTGCAAGATGCGTTGGATGTTACCCAAGAGCGGCTAGATAAGCTAAATGTGGACATTGCCAATGCCGATGAAGCCGATATTCAAGAAATCAAAAATCAGCAAGCGTTATTACAAGAACGCCTAGCAATTAATCAACGTTGCCAAGCCTTGTTTGAAAATATCAAAAAAATCAAAGGCATTGCGGTATTTATGGTAGCAGAGCCTGATATTGTACCAGTTGCCCTCAAACAAAATCTTAAGCACAACAAATGTCTGCATCAGTACAATATTTTTGTTACGGTACGCACGCATGAAACGCCTTGGATTGGGATGAGTAAACGCAGCGAAGTGACTTATTTGGGGCATAACTGCTGGAAAGTGATCTTAAACTTTGGCTTTAAAAATGACCCTGATGTGCCTGATTCACTCAAGCATATCCAACAATTTAACTTTGATTTTGACCCTGCCAAAGTCAGTTACTTTTTATCGCATGAAGCAGTGGTAGCCACTGAGCGTGTTGAGGGTATGGCATTATGGCGTGAGAAACTATTTGCCCACATGCATCGCAATGCCGGTACCGCCGCAGAATTTTTAAAATTACCAAGTAATAATGTGGTTGAGATGGGTGCAAAAGTTGAGATTTGATTTTTGCTGATCCATATTGTGAAAAAAGGGCGTATTTAATTCGCCCTTTTTTTATAAATTTTTGTCATTGCGTGTCAAAGGCTTGGTTAAGTGCCTGTTCGACCGCCGCAATACGAGATTGGCAGATTTTGTATGCAGCAATCGATTCTTCAACAACGCTCATTAGTTCGTCAATGTTTGGTTCTTGAGTTTGTTGCAGCATTTGAGCGTTTTTCTGCAAAATATCATAAGCGGTTTTAAAATCGGGTGTTTCTGTGGTTTTTTTCATCGTGTTTCCTCAGAGTGTTTTTGCTAAAATTTGACCGTCTTTAAATTCAATAGTTAAGGGTTGATTTGGCTCGATATCTTTAACTGACGTAACAAGGTTCGCCTGTGCATCCCGCACAATTGCGTAGCCTTGCGACAATACGCGATTGGGATGTTGTAATAAAATCACGGTGCGCAGCTGATCGGTTTGCTGTTTGGCAAGATTGAGTTGATAAAAACTTTGCTGTTTAATCAACGCCATCGCTTGCTGGCTGGCGTGTTTAGCCTGTAAAATTTGCTGATTTACCAAATGCTGAATTTGCAAAAACTGCTGTTGGCTATCTTGTTTTGCCAATGCCAGTTGGTTTTTTGCAATTTTTTCAATGTCGATAAATAGCTGTTTGGCAGATTGGGTGGTATTGATGAGATGATTGCGAATGCCTGCGATGACTTTGGACGGCGTGTCAAAACTGGTATGGGCGACCTCATCTAAAATCACGTGGTCACGCTCATGTCCAATGCCGACCCACACGGGGACAGGCGTTTCGGCAGCCAAGGCTGCAAGCTCATAATCATTGAGATACGCCAAATCACCCACTGCCCCGCCGCCTCGAATAATCACCAAAATATCGGGGGAAATACCACGTTTTTCTAGTGTTTTTAGCCCACCGATAATGGCTTGGCGGATTTCTTGTGGGGCATGATTGCCCTGAAAGGTAGCGTATTCATAATAAAAATGACACGCCCCTGTGCTATCAAGCCTATCGGCATCGGCGCGAAAATCGCCTAAGCCTGCGGCATTTTCGGGCGCAATCACCAGCACGTTTTGGATGTCAAAGGGTAGGGGCAGCGATTTATTCAAATCGTATAACCCTTCTTCCATCAAGCGGGTGAGCATTAATTGATACTGCTTGGCAAGGTCACCTAAGGTATAAGTCGGGTCAATGTCTAAAATGGTCACCGCAAAACCGTATTGTGGGTGAAAGCTTGCCGTGACTTTAAACAACACGTTTAAGCCTTTAGCAAGCGGCATCCCTGTATTTTTTTCAAACTTGTTTAATAGTTTGGTGGCTTGCCCTCGCCATAGATTGCCCCGACAGCTGGCGGTGATTTTGCCATTTTCATCTTTGTCGGCAAGTTCAAAGTAATAATGCCCGCCTTTACTCGATAGGCTACGAATTTCAGCTTTGACCCACACCGAATGCGCAAAGGTTTCGCTAACGACGACCTGCACGGCATTGAGATAATCGGCTAGGCTTAATACCGAATCTTGCAGTTCGGCTTGTACCGCTTGGTAATTGTCTTGCTCAGTAAGTTCTTGGGCGATTTTTTGTTGTAATTGTCGGGCAAGGGTGTCGCTATCAGCATCTTCACCATGACCAAGTAAATCAAGAATGATGTCGTCATCGAGATAATTAACCATGTGTTCGATGGTTTTTAGGGTGGTGCGATTGGGTTTTGGCATAAGGGTATTAAGGATAGTGTTGTTATGTTAAAACGCTATTTTACCATCAATGCTTCGTTAAAAGTAACATCACCTGACAATACCATGCCAAAATGTTATAAGGGTTGATTCTTCATATGTTAACGGTACCAAATCGATTATAATACCCCCAATTTTTTTAAGTTAGGGGAAACTCATGTCGTCATCACGATTCCAACCACCATCACAGCCGCCATCATCGCCAACGCCGTCATCATCGCCATCTGAGCCAGCACCACAATCCACTTGGTTTCCCCAGTGGCAAAAATACGACGGACATCTTGATCATCATCCTGTGCGTATTCACGAAGTGCTACCACTGAATAAAGGTTTGTTGCTTGCGTTGCAACATGCGTTTGCTATGTTTGGAGCGACGGTGCTTGCGCCACTATTGATGGGGTTTGACCCAAATTTGGCAATTTTAATGGCGGGCGTTAGCACAGTGCTGTTTTTCTTTTTGACAGGCGGGCGAGTGCCGAGTTATTTAGGCTCAAGCTTTGCTTTTATTGCACCAGTTATTACGGCCACCGCTTATGCAGGCTCCGGCTTAAATCCCAATTTATCCGTGGCATTGGGCGGTATCATGGCGTGTGGCGTGATTTACGCCTTGATGGGTCTTTTGGTGATGAAAACGGGCGTGGCATGGATTGAAAAATTGATGCCGCCTGTGGTGACGGGGGCGATTGTGATGATTATTGGGTTAAACCTTGCTCCTGTTACCATCAAAGGCGTGGCAGGCAGCCAGTTTGATAGCTGGGCTGCGTTGATGACGGTGCTGTGTATCAGCGGGGTGGCAGTGTTTGGGCGAGGTATGTTTCGGCGTTTATTGCTGTTAATTGGGTTGATTGTCGCTTATCTATTCTATTTTATCATTGCCAATGTCATGGGACTGGGCAAAGCGATTGATTTTTCGCCCATTGCCCAAGCCAGTTGGGTGGGACTGCCAAGTTTTACTGCGCCCACGTTTGATATCAATGCGATGATTTTAATTGCCCCTGTGGTGTTTATTTTGGTTGCCGAAAATTTGGGGCACATCAAGGCGGTAGAAGCCATGACAGGGCAAGCTGTTTCCCCATTTATGGGGCGAGCGTTTTTTGCTGATGGCGTGGCGACGATTTTATCATCAAGTGTGGGCGGCACAGGCGTGACGACTTATGCCGAAAATATCGGTGTCATGGCGGTGACCAAGGTATATTCGACCACAATTTTTGTGTTGGCGGGGTTGGTGGCAATATTGCTTGGGCTGTCACCAAAATTTGGGGCGATTATTCACAGTATTCCAAGCCCACTATTAGGCGGCGCATCCATTGTGGTGTTTGGCTTGATTACCATTGCAGGGGTTAAAATTTGGCTCGATAATAAAATTGACTTTAGTCAAAATGCCAATTTAATCATCGCAGCGGTAACCTTGATTATGGGTACGGGCGATTTTAGTTTGCACATTGGGCAGTTTAATCTTGGTGGTATCGGCACCGCAACCTTGGCGGCGATTTTACTCAATTTATTGTTCAATAAATTTGCCTCAACACACAACTCTTCCCATTAAAAGGAGATTCACATGCTGACAGCCAAAAGTTATCTATTCGTACCTGCCATTGATATTTACCGCGTGCCAAAAGCCTTTGAAAAAGGGGCAGCGGCAGTGATTATCGACCTTGAAGATGCGGTAAGTGAAGCGGTCAAAATCCAATCTCGCCAACATGTGGTGGATTACCTTAACCAAAGCACCGCTCAACCGGTGTGGATTCGTATCAATGCCAGCACCAGTCATTATCAAGCGGGCGATATGACGCTATTAAAATCCTTACCTGTCGCAGCATTAACCAACATTGTAGGCCTAGTGTTGCCCAAAGTTGAAACCTCCCTTGATATTGAACGTGTTCGTCACGCTTTAGGCAAACCTATCATCGCGCTTATTGAAACACCTGTGGGTATTGCCAATAGTGCCGAAATCGCACAGGCGCAAGGCTTGATGGCATTAAGTTATGGTTTTTTGGACATTTGCGAAAAGTTAGGCGTAAATGCAGACAGCGAAGCGGGGCAAATGCTTGGTAACCAAATTCGTTACCAACTGTTACTTTATAGTAAAATCTATGGTTTAACTGCACCTATTGAGTGCGTTTATCCACCATTTAATAACAATGAAGGACTGGAAAAACGGGTAAAATTTTGGCAAGATTTAGGTTTTTCGGGCATGTTGTGTATTCACCCCAATCAAGTGGCGATTGTCAATCAGCTTGCTAAACCCACGACTGAGCAGCTTAAATTTGCTCAAAAGGTTGTTGACCATTATAACGCCACAGGGCTGGCTGCCTTTGCGATTGATGGGCAGATGGTGGATACGCCCGTGATTGTGCAAGCCCAGAAGCTATTAGTGCAATATAATGATTCTAAACAACTTAATCAAAAACAACTTAACCAAAAATAAGGAAAAATAATGACCCAACTGACCAGTAAACCTGCCCTTGACACGATTCTACAGCACCGCTCGATACGAAAGTTTACCAACCAGCCGATTAGCGATGAGTTATTAACTACGTTGATTACCGCAGGGATGGCGGGCTCATCGTCTGGATTTTTACAATCAGCCAGTATCATCCGAGTGACTGACCAACAACTGCGCTATGAAATTCGCCGTATCTGTGCCGATGCCCAAAATGCCAAAGCAGGCGAAAAATACGGTCATCCGTATGTCGAAGAGTGCAGCGAATTGTTAATTTTTTGTATGGATAACCACCGCCATAAAACCCTGATTCCAACTGCGCAAATTGATTGGACAGAAGTCGTCTTAGTTGGGGCCGTGGATTGTGGCATCATGGCACAAAATTTACTGATTGCTGCTGAAAGTTTGGGCTTAGGTGGTGTATATTTAGGAAGTATTCGCAACGATATTCAGCGTATCAGTGAATTACTCGCCTTACCAGCGGGCGTGGTACCGATGTTTGGTATGGCATTGGGTTATCCAGACCAAGATCCTGCCATGCGTCCCCGTTTACCGATGAATTTGGTGGTATCAACCAACCAATACCAGCCTGCAAGTAAAGAACAACTCGACGCTTATAATCAGACCGTCCATGATTATTATGTCAAGCGTGGGCAAGCGGGTATGAATTGGCAACAGACCATCAAAAATTATTTGGATAAGCCCGCCCGTCCTGATATTTTACCTTACCTGAATCAACAAGGCTTTGCCAAACGTTAATTTTGGCATAATTAATTTCAATTGATCGTCAATTTTATTTTAATTTGTTGAACAAGAGCATATCTTAAGAAATTTATGATTAAGGCGGCTTGAACACGTTTTCTTAAGCATAAATTTCTTATCCTATTTTTTGCCACGCACCAATGTATTAATGATCGAAAGCTTAATGATAACATCTGCCTACCAATTAAAATTCAAAGCAGAAACTAATCTAAAATGCTGAGTAAAAAGAATAAGTTCGCTATCATAAAATAATAATAAAGGTATTAGTCAGCGATTCAACCATTCAAGGAAATGATGAATGAGCGAATTACTAATAGTTGAAAACTTAACTATCAAATCCGCCAATCAAATTTAAAAGGATAAAATCATGTCAAACCAAACTACACAATTTAACGCCAAAAGTAATGTCCAACCCGTCTCAATGGATTTAAAAGGCGAAGCGGGCAAACGAGTGATTCTCAACACCGCCAAACGTATCATGAAAATCCACGCCAAAGAAATCAAAGCCCTAGCGGATAAATAGTTGAATGACCGAATTGCTAACCGTTGAAAACCTAACCATCCAATCTGCTAATCAAACGCTTGTTGATAATCTTTCTTACGCCCTAAACTCAGGCGAAACGCTTGCCATCGTCGGTGAATCTGGCTCGGGCAAATCCATCTCAAGCCTAGCCTTACTTGGACTTTTACCAAATAGCCTAAGCATAACAGGGAAAGCCACTTTATTTGACAGCAACAAAGACAGCCAAACCGATAAAGCAATCCTTTTACCCATTGAAAATAATAGCCTAAGCAATCAAAGAAAATCTAAACACACCGAAAACCTATTTCGCCAAATCCGTGGTAAACGTATCGGCATAATTTTTCAAGAGCCGATGACCGCGTTAAATCCCTTACACACCGTAGGCAAACAAATTGCCGAATCTCTGAAGATGGCAGGTGTGGCAAAAAGCCAATGGCGACAGCGTACCATCGACCTACTCACCCAAGTCAATATCCCAGACCCTGCCAGCAAGCTAAACCGCTACCCGCACCAGCTTTCGGGCGGACAACGTCAACGGGTGATGATAGCGATAGCGCTTGCCCAAGATCCCGATATCATCATTGCCGACGAGCCAACCACTGCCCTTGATGTCACCTTACGCCATGAGATTTTGGGCTTGCTTGCCCGCCTAAAGAGTGAGCGGGGCATGGCGATGATATTAATCAGCCATGACTTAAACCTTGTCAAACGCTACAGCGACAACATCATCGTCATGCAGTCGGGCAAGGTCATGGAGCACGGGACAACCCAAGCGATTTTTGACTTTCCGCAGCATGACTATACCAAAGCCTTGATTTATCAAGATTTTGGGCAAAGTTTACCAATGATTGATAGTTCGCCCAGCGTGTTACAAGTCAAGGATTTAACCATTCAATTTCCCCAAGCCAAAAATCTATTTGGTAAAACGACCCACTGGTTTGATGCGCTCAAAAATTTGGATTTTACACTGGCTCAAGGGCAATCGCTCGGTATCGTTGGGGAAAGTGGCTCAGGTAAAACTAGCACTGCATTAGCCCTTATCAAATTGTTGGGTAATTCTGCCACAGTGACAGGACAAATTTTGCTATCTTCAAATGGCAACATGACAGACGTTTTACCGTTATCCAATAAAGCCTTTTTGCCGTATCGCTCCGATATTCAAATGGTATTTCAAGACCCGTATGCCAGTATCAATCCGCGTTTTAACGTGTTCGAAATTATCGAAGAAGGTTTAATTGTTCAAGGCGTGGCAAAATCTGAGAGAGAGCAAGCCGTGTTGCAAGCGTTAGATACGGTACGCTTACCACGCGATTTTATCAGTCGTTATCCGCATGAACTCTCTGGCGGTCAGCGCCAGCGGGTGGCATTGGCAAGGGCGTTGGTGATGAAACCCAAAATATTGCTACTGGATGAGCCAACTTCAGCACTGGATAGTAGTACCCAAGTGGCAGTTGTCAAATTGTTACGTGAAATCCAAGCAAAATTTGGCTTAAGTTATATCTTTATCAGTCATGATTTGCAAGTGGTGAAAGCTTTGTGCCAACAGATTTTGGTACTAAAAAATGGACAATTAATCGAGAAAGCAGAAACTCAGACACTTTTTAATACGCCGCAGTCGCCCTATACGCAAGCGCTCATTGCGTCGGCGAAGGTATAACTGATGAAGACAAGTTCGCCAAATCCACTGATATTAGATGTTATTATCCCTTGCTACAATGCGCAAATGACATTGGCAAGGGCAGTTGAGAGCGTGCTTAATCAGCTTATAGTACAACGACTAATTTTAGTTGATGATGCGTCAACCGATGATACTTGGCAGGTGATTCAACGGTTTGCAGCCCAATATCCCGCCAAAATTTTAGCCGTTAAACTCCACCAAAATAGCGGTGTGGCGATGGCGCGCAATATGGGCATATGGCATTCGGATGCCGATTTGGTCGCTTTTTTGGATGCTGATGATGCCTATCAAGTTGCGGCGTTGGAGCAGGTACCAACGATTTTTAACTTTATGCCAAGTATGAGTTTACTTCGGCTCAAGCTTGTGCCGCATGGTCTGATGACTAAATACAGCCACCATCCCAATTTTGGCCAAGCATGGGATATGCTACAGATGACAGTGGGCGGTAATATGATTTTTCGCCGTAATATTTTGCTGTTATGTGGGGGATTTCCAACCGATCAACTATTCCAAAAAATGGGCGGTGAAGATGGGGCATTGGGGATAGCATTAGCAAGGCGGACGCTGGTTGGTACATTGTTTGAATCTCAATATCCAGGTGTGGTGCATTATTGCCGTGCGGGCATGCACGCAGAGCGGTTATTGAATGCGTATTTATTTGATAAACAGGATGAAACAATTCGCCAAGCAGACCTAGATTTTGCTGAAGCAGTGACGCAAAAAATTGTTGCACGATTAGATAACGCCTTACCGGTTTTGATGGAACAAAATATCGGACGAAGGCCGCTACTTATTACTTATGCCTAGAAATTGTTCAATAAAAATTGCCAACTAAACACTATAGCCATCTGTTAATTGACAAACAATCGATGATTTAAAGAAAAATATATGCCAAATTCACCCATTATTAATAAAAGCTTAGTTGACCAAAGCCCAATCGAATCACCACATCTCACGCCCACCCAATGTAAGTATTTGCCAATTGTGGTAGCGATTGCGCTATTTATGCAAATTTTAGATTCCACGGTGCTTAATACCGCCTTGCCAGCGATGGCGCATGATTTAAATCAGCCTGCGTTATCAATGCAATGGACGGTGATTTCCTATGCGTTAACGCTAGCGATTTTCACCCCGATTAGCGGTTTTATCGCTGATAAATACGGTACAAAAACCACGTTTATGGTGGCGATTGGCGTGTTTACCGCAGGCTCGATAATGTGTGCCATATCGCCCACGCTCAATAGCTAGATTTTTTCACGGGTGGTGCAAGGGTTGGGCGGGGCATTGCTGATGCCAGTGGGTAAGCTGACACTAATTAAAAGCTACCCCCGTGAGCGGATGTTGTCGGTGATGAATTATGCGGTCATGCCCGCGATGATTGCCCCGGTGATTGGTCCGTTGGTGGGCGGGTATTTAGTGGAACTTGCCAGTTGGCATTGGATTTTTTTGATTAATATTCCGATGGGGGTCTTGGGGTTATGGGCTGGGTGGAAGCTGATGCCTAATTATTTACAGCGCAATCCGAGCATGGATTTACTTGGGTTTTTGCTGTTTGGTGGTTCAATGGCAAGTTTTACTTTCGCCTTAGAGTTTGCCAATAATATTCACAGTGATAATTTAGCCTCTGCCGTGTTTCCGTTGATGGTAGCGATTTTAGCGGTGATGTTGTTGGTAGGGTATTATTATCATGCCAAATACTCAGAGTCGCGTAATGGTCAAATTCCGCTGTTTGGCTTGGATTTATTTCAAGTCCGCACCTTTCGCGTTGGTATTGTTGGCAATTTGTTGACTCGTCTTGGCATGAGTGCTATTCCATTTTTATTGCCGTTACTATTACAAGTAATTTTGGGTTATTCGCCGTCGCAAGCCGGTTGGACACTTGCGCCAATTGCGGTTGGCTCGCTGTTGACCAAACCCCTGGTGACAAAGATTATTAAACTGTTTGGTTATCGTCGTACCTTGGTGGCAAATACCACCTTAATTGGCATCAATATTATCTTGTTGTCACAGTTTAGCCAAAATACACCTTGGTGGGTTTCGGTGCCATTTTTGACCTTTATGGGAGCGTGTAATTCACTACAATTTAGCACCATGAATACCATCAGTATTGCTCGTTTGCGGCCAAAACAGACCAGTAGTGGTAATAGTTTATTATCGGTCAATCAGCAGTTAGCGATTAGTTTTGGAATCGGGTTTGGGGCGATGGTATTGCATTTGCTAACGCCAGAACGGGCATCTATCGCACAGACACAAACCGCTTTTTCAAACAGTTTTATTATTTTGGGTATCATGACAATTTTATCTGGTTTATACTTTCTAAGACTTCATCCACGGGATGGGGCAGGGCTGTATCGTTAAAATTCTGATGGTTAAAAGTGTCTAACTATGCCAAATCCACCCACCAAGCGAATGTTACTACCGCGTCTGCGCAAAAACACCACGACAAGGCAGTTTGTGTACGATATTTTAGAAAATAAAACCGTCGATAGTCCGCTGAGCCGAGGTATTGAGTATTTTTTAATTGGGTTAATCATTGTCAATGTGTTGGCAGTAATCACCTCGTCGATCAATGAGTGGTACAGTGATTATCAAAAGTGGTTTGATGGGCTTGAATATTTTTCGCTTGCGGTATTTGGTATGGAGTTTTTGCTGAGATTATGGGCGGTCGCAGAAGGCAATTTTGCTAAAAATTATGCGGTAACGCTGGATGATAAAACCATTACCCATTTAAAAACTGAGCAAGAATTAGCGGCAGCGGCAAAAACCGACGCACAGAGCGACAAAAACACCGATAAAATTAAGGATAAAAATAAAGAAAGCAACTCGTTATCGGTTCAGGCTAAAACGACGCCACCTTTACCCCAGCATCACGACACCCTATCCGACTGGCAAAACCGCTTAAACTGGCTCAAAACACCCTCAGCTATCATTGATTTTTTGGCGATTTTCCCGGCGTTTTTGAATTTTGTTGTGCCACTTGATTTGCGTTTTATGATTGTACTGCGAGTATTACGACTTTTTAAGCTGACCCGCTATTTTGCGGCGTTACGAATTTTGCTCAAAGTCATTATGCGCGAAAAAGAATCGTTTAAAGCGGTATTATTTATTTTGGTGATTTTAATCATTTTATCGGCTAGTGGGATTTATCTCGTGGAAAATAAAGCCCAGCCCCAATATTTTGGCTCAATCCCCGCTTCGATGTGGTGGGCAGTGGTAACATTAACCACCGTCGGCTATGGTGATGTAACACCGATTACCACTACCGGCAAGATTTTAGGAGCGATGATTACGGTGCTAGGGGTGGGGCTAGCAGCATTGCCGGCGGGTATTTTGGCATCGGGTCTGGCAAATGAGCTAAACCAACGTCGAGAGATGATAGAAAGTCAGTTTCGCACCTCATTACTTGAAAATGAACTTGACTTTGAGCAACACGTGGAGGAAATCGAAAAAATTCGCCAAGAAATTGGACTAACCCAAGAGCAAGCCCAAATCATTATTCATGATATCGTCAAAGAGCAAGAGCTACAAACCAACCATGCACACAGTGCCAATTTTTGTCCAAATTGTGGCTATCATTTAAAAAAGCCAGATGACTAAAAGAGATGAATCAAAGATAATAGCTAAGAGGGAAAATAGGCGTTGTTAGAAATTTTTACAACGCTATTTTTAGGTGTAAAAATAAACAAAATTTGTGCTAAAATCATTATGATATTATCATTAACTCGCAGTTTTTAACGATGATAGATTTATTAGCGAAATGCTAAACAAGTCAAATATTATATGGCTAGACACTAAATAAAGTCTAAATAGACACTAAACTATGATAAAGCAGGATGCGGTCATCTCAAGCGTACCAAATAACCTGACCAACAACAATAGCGTGATGGTAGCAGTCAAACAAGCCAGCTTTGTTGCTCGCCACCAAGCGACCTGGCAAGCCTTTGATGTATTATGTGGTCAGCTAGGGGTTGAGGTGTCGTCGCCAATAGCCACCAAGTCCATCACGCCTTCAAAATCTTCCACGCTGACCCCAGCTTTTTTTAAAAAAAATAAGTCTGTTCATTCGGCGGCTCACAGCTATCCTTTGATACAGCTATATCGACAAATTTGTCAGCAATACGCCCTTGCCAAACAGCGGCATTATAGCCCGCAGTTGGTGGCACAGTTGCACCAACGGATGATGATCGGGCATCAGTTGATTTATCAGCGTAAAACAGGTTATTTACAAAAAATATTGGGTTTTATTTTTTATGGCTTTGCCGCAACTGTGCGCCAGCATAAACGCCTGTTTTGGCTGGCGTTTGCCTTGTTTTATGTGCCGTTGCTATTGATGATGGTCGGCTGTTATCTCAATCACGATTTGATTTATAGTGTGATGTCGCCTGCGCAAGTTGCTGAGATGGCATCCATGTATGACCCTGCCAATCGGGTCATTGGTCGAGCCGCCGAGCGACAAGCAGACACCGATGTGATGATGTTTGGGGTGTATATTTCAAATAACATTGGGATTGATTTTCAGCTGTATGCGTCAGGGCTGTTTTTTGGGGTTGGGACGATTGTCAGTACCGTTTATAATGGCGTGGTGATCGGGGCGGTGGCGGGGCATTTGACCCAGTTGGGCTTTGGCAGTACCTTTTGGCCGTTTGTGGGTGGGCATGGTTCGTTTGAGTTGACCGCAGCGGTAATCGCCAGTGCGGCGGGGCTTCGTTTGGCTCAACCTTTAATTTCGCCTAACCCTTATTCTCGTAAAGATGCGTTTATCATTGCAGGCAAGCAAAGTATTCAGCTGTTACTGGGGGCGGCATTGATGACGTTTTTGGCGGCGTTTATTGAGGCGTTTTGGTCATCATCCACGCTGATTCCCAATGCCGTCAAATATGGCGTGGCATTGGTATTGTGGTTATTGGTAGGCGGTTACTTGCTATTTGCAGGACGACGCACAATCACGGATGAAGCCGTATGAATCTTGATAAACTGACCGTGAATGTTCGCCCGCTATCGGGGTTTCAAGCTATGGATTTGGGTATGGTGATGGCTCGGCAATGGTTTCGCCCGTTGTGGGGGTTATGGTGGCGTCGTATGCTGCCTGTCATGATGCTGCTAAGTGTGGTTTGTGTGGCAAAAATTGGCTGGTCGCTGGAATTTTCGTGGGGCTGGTTGTTTTTGTTGCTGTGGTGGCTCAAGCCATTTGCCGAAGTGCCTTTGGTAATTTTTTTAAGCCAAAAATTATTTGATGCCGATATGACTGCCGCTCAAGCGTGGCAGCACTGTTTGAACGTGCCCAAATCTGATAACCAATCGCTACTTATTCGTCAGCGTTTGGGCTTTCGTCGGCAGTTATTGATGCCGATTGTGTTATTAGAACGTGAGCCGAACCAACGCCGCCAACGCTTGCAGCTACTTAGCCAAGGTCAGTCCAATGCGTTAATTTGGCAGACGTTGGCATTTTTGCATATCGAAAGTTTGCTATATGTTGGCGTGATGGTATTTGCCATTGAGCTTTTGCCACAGACAGTGCTTGAGGATTTGCCGATGCGAGCGTGGGTGCAAAGCTTGCCAACTTGGCTAGAAATTGTATTGTTGTTTGTATATCTGCTGGTCATGAGTGTCATAGCAGTATTTTATATGGCAAGTGGCTTTGCAGCATACATCTGCAAACGTAGTGTGTTAGAGGGATGGGATATTGAGCTTAAATTTCGCAACATGGTTAACCGCCATCAAGCGATGCAATCTTCGAATACCCCCATCGATTCATTCGCCAACACCCCAACGAGACAGTAACTATGACATTATTCATAACTCGCTCGTCTGTTGGCTTGCATTTTTGCTGGATTTATGCGTTAGGTATTGCCGTTGGCTTATCTTTACCCGCTCAACTTGCCTATGCCCAAGCTGCCCATGCACCAGCGACTGCAACATCACCAAACGCTAGCACGATTTTACCGACTGCTTCAACACCTCACTCTACCATCATTCCCAGTCCGCACGCGGTACAAAAAGCCCAAGACAGCGTCAATCAGATTATTTTTGATACGCGTTATAGCCATGCGATACCACAAACCCGTTGGGAACCAACCGATACCCATAAAAAATCCAGTGCTTGGCAAACATTTTGGGAAAACCTTATTAAACACCTTAAGCCTTCTTCATCTGCCAATTCATCACACATGGACAGCGGGGCAATTCTTGGGGCAATGATTAAAACGGTGGTGTTGTTGGCATTGCTAGTGGCGATAGTGTGGCTGATAATACAGCGGCAAAAATGGCTACCGTGGCTAAAGTCTAGGCAGTTTGGGCAACGCAAAAAACAAACGGCTAGTGTAACTGCCTTTGAACAACGACTGCCGCCCTCAATTTGGCAACAGTTACCCGCAAAATCGCAACTAAGTCATGACGTTCAGCAAGCCATTGATAGCCACAACTGGCAACTTGCCTTGTCGCTATTGTATCGTGGCACCTTGCGAGAAGTCGTGGCGTTGTACGATTTGCCCATCACCCAAGCGAGTACCGAGCAGCAATGCACTTGGTTACTTGAACAAGCCAACTATCGACGAGATTTTGATACCAACGCTTCAACTAAAAGTTTGGATGAAGCCGAATTTTTTATTCAGCTGGTGGAACTGTGGTCACAAATCGCTTATGGCAATGCTGCCAATTTTTCTGGTTTTGACAACGCTGCCAACCAACTTAATAATCAAATCGCGTCCAACGAACCCAACCTTCGGCAACCAATTGAGCGATTATTGACGCTGTGGCAGCAGCTTTATCTTCAGCCAGTTCAGCATCCAAGGCTACCCGCTAGTCCAAACAATCCGTCCCACCCCACCACTTCCACCTTGGGGATGGTATGAATCAATCAACTCAAGTAAACACAGCCAAATCTCATCAATGGGTTGCACAACATTGGTTTACACTTATCGTGATAATGGCGGCGATTCTCATTGGCTTATCGGTGGCTAATTTTTTGCATACCCATAAAAAAATCGCCGCCCCCGCTCGCTATCAACTCACCCAAAATGCCCTAAAAAATCAATTTTTTGTCAGTCAATTATTGCTGGAACAACAGCATAAATTGGTCAAAATTGACCACGGCGAACTGGCACATCAAGCGTTAAAACAAGTCTGGCAGCAGCCTGCTGAGACTGCCAAACATACCACCGTGATACTATTGACGGTTAGCCAAAACCAAAGCAACGATATCCCAGCAATCCTTAACTGGATGCAACGCGGCGGTCATTTGGTGACTTTTTCTCAAGATGTGTTACCATTCGACCCAAAAAATACAGACCAATCCACAAATGATAGCCAACTGGCGAGTTACAGCGTCAATGAAAATGCGTTACTCACCCATTTGGGGATCAAAAATGTCCAAACTGACAACCCGCACCGCCGTTTGATGGCACAACTAAACAACCAAGCCGCTGCTACCCCATTGCCAACTTCGCCCATTGCGGATGATTCGCTCACGTTGGCAAGTAAAGTTTTGCTAAAACTACCCAGTGTGCTAACCACCCCTTCAACCAATTCATCACAAACCAACAACGTGGGCGGTGTGGGTATCGTGATGTCATCAAGCAATCCAGGGCGATTAGACACCCAAGCATTTTTTCAAAAATACCCCAAAGCGACGCCCATCGCTGACTATAATTGGTTTGAGGGACTTGGGAATACAAAAAACGTCAAGACATTAACCCAAAATCAGTTGATATTAAAAAATGCCAACCAATGGCAAGTATTACCGCTTAATAAGCCGCAATTAGCTGCGGTAACACAAAAAATCATTGCCGAGCCGTATAACTTTGTCCCCGCCAATCAAGCCTTGATGGATGTGCGCTTTGGGCAAGGGCGGCTGACCATTGCCAATGATAACGAAATTTTTAGCAACCCCGCTGCTCGGTTTTTGGCAGATAAACAAGCCTTGCGACAAAACCAAAATTATGCAAAAAACAGCGTTTGGGCAAGTTTGTTACAGCCGCCCGATTCGCCCAATATTGCCCAGTTTGACAATGCATACTTGCTCAACTATCTCACTGCCGACCGTAACACCGTGTGGCTTGTGCCCAATGTGAGTGTGCCAAGCCTGCCAACCTTACTTTGGCGCAATCTAACATGGGCGTGTGTGGCATTTATACTGTGTGTTTTAGCGGGACTTTTGGCATTGCCCAAGCGCTTTGGGCGTGCCAAAGTTTATCAAGACGATAGTCAAACCAATATTTTTGGCTACTTTGATCAAGTGGGCGAGTATGTGTGGCAAGATGACCAAGCCAACGCCTTGGTTAGCCAAAATCGTGAACGGTTATTAGAAAAAATCGTGGCGACCTATCCCCAGTTACAGCAGCTACAACAGTTACAGCCCATTAATAGCCAAGCCCCCCAAAATCGCCAAATTGACCCACAAAAGGTTTGTCAACTACTGGCGGATAACTTGGGCATCAGTTATCAAATGGTGGCGTTGGCATTGTTCGAGCCGTGGCAGAGTGAACAACAATTTATCAGCATTAGCCGAGCGTTTGCCTTGCTGGCAAAACGATTAAAACAAAAACTTTAAACAATACTATATCTATCATACGTTTTAGCGTATGAAACCGATGAAAGGACTACCCATGAGCGAGATTCGTACCAAAAACATTCAGCCTCATCTTGCCAATGCCCAAGCCGATATCGCCAATTTGTTGACCCAAGTCAAGCAAGCAGTCATAGGTCAGCAAGCGGTTATCGAAAAAATCGTGGTGTGTCTGCTGGCGGGGGGTCATGTGTTACTTGAAGGCGTGCCCGGGCTTGGCAAAACCTTAATGGTCAAAGCCCTAGCCACAGCGATGACAGGGCAATACAGCCGTATTCAGTTTACCCCTGACTTGATGCCATCGGATATCACAGGGCATACCCTATACGACATGCAAACTGGGCAATGGAAAGTACGCAAAGGGGCGGTTTTTTGTAATTTGCTATTAGCCGATGAAATCAACCGTGCCCCTGCCAAAACCCAATCCGCTTTGCTTGAAGTGATGCAAGAGCAACAAGTGACGATTGAGGGGCAAAGCTACCCCATGCCACAGCCATTTAACTGCATCGCCACCCAAAACCCCATTGAGCAAGAGGGCACGTATCCACTGCCCGAGGCACAGCTTGACCGATTTTTGATGAATGTGTTGATGGATTATCCCAGCGAGCAAGAAGAAAAAAACATGCTAATTGAAATGGTTGCAGGGCAAGTGGGCGATAGCCTCAATACGACCCAAGTGCAACCTGTGATAACTCCGCAACGCTTGGCACAATTACAACTATTAGCCGCCCATGTCAAACTTGACGACCGCATTGTGCAATATGCGTTAGACATCGTGCGACTTAGCCGTCAGTTTACGGGTATTGAATTTGGCGCAGGCTCTCGGGCGGGCATGGCATTACTTCGCTGTGGTCGAGCCAAAGCCTTGATGGCAGGGCGAGATTATGTCGTGCCCGATGATATTCGTATTATCGCCCCTGAGGTGCTGCGCCATCGCTTGGGTTTGACCGCCGATTACCAAATTGATGGCTATCATATCGACCAAGTGGTTGATAACCTCATCAATGCCGTAACCGCCCCCCGACAATAAAAAGTAGTAAAAATACGCTTAAACATCACAACGAGATAAAATTTAATCGGCAAAAAACTTATGCAAAACGCCCAACCCACCCGCCATTTTGACTTGTATCGACTAATTGCTGACTTTTGGCAAAACAGATTGCAACCATTTGCACAGCGGATAAGTGTACGAATCACTCGACGGGGTTTTTATGTCATCGCCATATGGGCAAGTTGGGTTATCATATGGGGTTTTTTGACGCTGGTGTTGGGCATGGCAGTGGTGCAAACTTGGTTTAGCAATACCCATCTTGCGCTGCTATTCACAGTATTCAATGCTAGTACCCTTATGGTAACCGCCATTTTGGCAGGTGTCTTTTTGGCAGATTATTGGCGGTTGTTAAAAAACACCCAACCTTTGCCGCTTGATGACAAAAACCAAATTCCCTCTATTTATTCAATCAACATTCGACGACAATTACCCAATAACCTATCGACACAAGCTTGGACAAAAGTAACGCTATTGATTGAGATTGACCAACGATTATTCTTCAAACCCCAGCAACACTCAAAAAAACATCGGCTATCGCATCTAAAAATCACTTTAACCGATAACTATCCCACGCTTGCCAGCTGTGAGCAGTTGCCGATTGTTTTTATGAGTCAAGCCTTGTATTCACGCCAACATGAGGGCAATCGCCAACTGGTTATCGAGTATCAGCTATTTGCCCATGAGCGAGGCATGGCTCGATTTGATGGGGTGGATATTTTGATAGCCTCTCGTATCGGATGGCTAACAAAATACTGCCAAATCCCCGAATCCCGGATACAAGGCGTACATGAAGCGCGGGTGTTAGCCAACTTTGCCAATATTGTTCAGGGGCAACTTGCAGGTGTTAGTCGCCAGACGGTAGTTAATGGGATGCTCAAACAGCGTAAGCGAGGACAAGGGCAAGATTTTCACCAAATCCGTAATTACTCGCAAGGCGATAGTGTGCGTCATCTTGATTGGAAAGCCACCGCCCGCTACCAACGGCTGATGACCCGAGAATACCAAGATGAACGTGACCAACACATCATTTTTTTGCTTGATTGTGGGCAACACATGCGGCACATTCGTTTTTTTGACCCGCTTGCTGATCATATTTACCCCCAGACCTCGGCAAGCTCGCAAGGCAGCCATTTAGACCAAGCCCTAAATGCCATGCTATTGCTTGCCAGCGTTGCTAACCAACAAGGTGATGCCACCGGTTTTATCAGCTTCGCCGCCGAGCACAACAAAGTCGTTCCGGCTAAAAAAGGTTCGCAAGTGATTAGTTATTTACTCAATCAAAGTTTTGACTTACAGCCTTCTAACCAAATCCCTGATTACCTGGCGCTAGCAAGGCAAGTACGCCAAATTCAAAAAAAACGTGCATTAATGATCTTGATTACTAATACCCGTCAAGAAGAAACCAGTGAGCTATTACAAGCCATTCAGTTACTCCGTGCTAAACACGTGATTTTATTAGCCAATTTGTACGAACAAGATCTAGCCGATTATTTGACAACGCCACCTGTTAAGCTATCGCAAGCCTTAACTTACCACAGCGTACAAGAATATATAAACAGCCGAGAGCAACTGCATGCCTTACTTACCCAACAATCCCATGTACATTGCCTAAATACCACCCCAACCATGTTACCTAAATTATTGATACAACAATACTTTATGATTAAACAACGTCATCAATTATAATATTTTAAGAGATTAACTAGCGTAACAAATTTGCTATAACATGTCAGTTGGCAAGTTATTACACCTCATGTTTACATTTAGTCGGTATAAGCATACAAAAACTAAGAAAAACCATTCTTTTATAACAAAATACTGTAAAAATTATGCTGAAGCTACCTTGCCTAGCTCATATAATTGCCTCATATTTTTATATCTTATTTGACATAAGTTCATAAATTATTGGGGCAATCATGTCTAAAACCACACTTTTTAAACGCCATAGGGGGATGCCTAAACCAGTCATCTCATCTCTAAATGTCAATTATTTAGCTCTAATTAATTGTTGGCAGGGCTTGACTTTACCAATCGTAGGTAAGCAAAACTATTTTGAAATAGGTAATCATTCGCAGTATAAAGTAACGCCGCTATTTAGCAAAACGAATAAACAAAACCCAAATAAAATAGCTGCTACACCCCCTATTAAGCGCAAAGCACATCAAAAAAACACTGCTAAATTATCAAAACTTGAGCAAAGCCAAATAGATAGCCGTTTGCATAGTAATCGTAAATGGTTAGGGCTGGTATTTGCTACTTGGTTTATTATTGCAATTGCGTTTTTAATTAGCGTTATTTATACCTCATAATTGCCAATCACAATTAAGCGTTTTTAATGGTCATATTAACCATGAGAATAGTTATCGTGACCTAAATGCGTTACAATTCAAATCCTATGTCCTTTTGTGATGCGTTAATTATGAATTCAACTGCAAAAAATTTGCCTTTTTCATCCAATTTGCCAACCAATGCGTTGGCTATTTTGCCATTTTTGGGTGATAATTTGGCGCATTCTCGTCTACATCGTTGTCAAATAGCGGATTATATTATTGACAAACAGTTGCCTATGAAGCTGATTTACCATTATGAGCGGCTTAGTGAAGCGCTTAAGGCAGAGATTCCCCTACAGGGGCAGCTGCTAGCCAATTTTGATAAACTGATGAGCCAAGCACAATTTGCCCAATTAATTGGTATCTCTGCAGATAAACTAACCCAACCTTGGCAATTAAAATTTAATGGCAAGCTTGTGCTATTTTTTGAGCAGCCTGAAATTGCTTTGCGGTTGCATTTTAGTAACACCCTAAAGCCTTTTGAAATTGTTTCGAGCAAAAATTTGGAGGCTGCTGTAGCAGCAAGTTTTGAAAATTGGCAATGGGTCGATACGGTCGAGATTGTGAGTAAAGACCCGCATTTATCGGTGTTTGCCCATCATCCACTATTGTCAGAACAATGGCAGTTACAAGGATCAAACGGCTTTGTTTATATGCCTCTGGCACTGGCTCACAGCATACAGCAGTTTTTGCGTGATAATGATGTGGTGCAGACCCACTGGTTGCCCGCTATGGTGCAAGCAGCGCAAACTCAAGCCAAACATTGGTTAGAATTAAGAGAGCCGTAGCCAATTTTTAGAGAAATCAAACCGCTGTTTAAGGTTTTTGTTACAAACTAATTTTACCTATACTGTTTTTTTGTCTGTTTAGGTACAATAGGCAGAATTTTTTGTAAAATTTTTGTGACCGACATGGTTGGGCGAGTAGGGGTAAAATGGAAGGGTCAATTGATATCGTCAGTTTAGTCACACAGGCAAGTTTATTTGTCAAAATTGTGATGGCGGCGTTGTTTTTGGCATCATTGATGTGTTGGATGACGATTTTTCGGTTAAGTAGCCGTTTATCGACTGCCCAAGCCAGCGATGAGCATTTTGAACAAACGTTTTGGTCAGGCATTGAATTGCCGACGTTGTATAAAGGCGTGCAAGGTAACCCCGAGCGTAGCGGGCTTGAGCAGATTTTCTTTATTGGCTATACCGAGTTTTTAAAACTCATGCGCAATCGACAGCCAAAAGCCGATGTACTCGATGGTGTCGAGCGCAAATTGCGAGTGGGTATGGGGCGACAGCAGCTTGAGCTTGAGCAAGGCTTACCGTTATTAGCCAGTATCGCTTCGGTTTCGCCTTATATCGGGTTATTGGGTACGGTGTGGGGGATTATGACCGCCTTTATGGGCTTATCAACCTCAAGTCAAGCCACATTGGCGGCAGTTGCTCCTGGTATTGCCGAAGCCTTGATTGCCACGGCATTGGGTTTGTTTGCTGCGATTCCAGCCGCTTTGGCTTTTAACCACTTTACCGCCAAAAGCGAAAAGGTGTATCAAAGCCGAGCGCTATTTTGTGATGAAATGACAGGTATATTGATGCGAGAGACCCAACCGGATAATCAGCCAGAGAGCCCATTATCCCCACAGCCTCCGCAGTCTCAGCTACCCTCACAACCTGTGGTTATGCCAAGTTAATTGGGTGAAATTTGATGAAAACAAGCCCCTTTAGCCGTCCGACCCATCGCAAAGTCAATGCCAGTATGAATGTCGTGCCCTATATCGATGTTATGTTGGTGTTATTGGTTATTTTTATGGTCACAGCTCCCATGTTGACCACGGGTGTGGATATTGATTTACCAAAAGCGAGTACCAAAGCGTTATCACAAGGCACGCAGCTACCTGTGATCGTCTCACTCAAACGCAGCGGTGAAATTTTTATGAGTTATCAAGACAAAACCGACGTGCCGATGACTCAGTCAGAACTGATTGCAAAATTACAAGAATTGCAAAGTTTGCCCGAATACCAGCTCAATGGCGTACCCAATGTTAATGTCATGATAAATGCCGACCAAGGCAATGCATACGGTGATATTATGCAACTGATGGCAAACTTGCAACAAGCAGGTATTCAAAAAGTCGGACTGATGACAGCACCACCCAAAAAAGCTAAAAACTAATCGGCAGTAAATAATATAATGAATCAATACCAATCAGAGACACGGTTATGTATTCTGAAGTAACTTCCGTATACGTTCCTGTAAAAACCCCTGACTATAAAACATGGGCAATCTTGCTAAGTATCTTGGTACATGGCTTGTTATTGGCGTGTTTGTTATTTTTTTATCGTAGTCCACCGCCGCCACCGATGCAAACCAGCCTTGTCACACCAGAGCAATTATCCGAAATCGAAGGACAAATCCGAGCCAATCAACAAAGCAATGCCGACCAAGCGGGCGATGCCCCGCCTATGATGGCAGATATGCTTAGTAATATCAACAAACCGAGCCAAACCAATAATCATACTGCCCAAGTGATGAATGACATCGCTGCCAAAGAATCACAATGGCGAAAAGAGCAAGAAAAAGTCGCCCAACAGCTTGATGCCGAAGTCGCTCAACAACAGCAACAAGTCATTGACCAACTCAATGCCAATGAAGCTGCCAGTCAAGACGCCTTAGCGCACAATCGTGAGGCAGAAAATAGTGTGGATGATATCGCGAAAGAATTAGCCCAAAAATCGGCTGAGTATGCCAAAGATGCTTTGCCAAAGGATAAAAGCGAAACCACCAAACAAAGTAATGACAAAGCCATCAATTTAAAGGTAGGTTCGTCCAATTCACAAGCAGGGAATGATTCGCCTAGTCGTCAAGGTAATAATAATGGGCAAGATAGAGCGAATTATAAAAACTTAATCTTTAAAATTATTAGTGATAACTGGCAACCACCTACCAACAGTAATAATACATTAACAGCGACCTTTAATATTTCATCGACAGGGGCAATTAGTAATCTAAGAATAAATGGTGGCTCTGATGCTTCTCAACAAAAACTTAAAGAAGCCTTTGCGAGAACAAGTCTGCCACCGCCACCGCAAAATGTTTATAGTGATTTTCAAAATAACCATCTAACATTTAATGAAACAAGACGTCAGTAATTCATTAGTGGAAAAATTTTTAAGTCTGTCAAAATAGCTGTTTAAGTCCTGCTTAGAAAATGTTTAAATTTGCCTATAAATTCTACAAGTGAAAAATGATTGTAATAAGGATGAGTGATGAAAACTGTGAGAAATTATCAAAGGTTAACGATTAAAGTTTTGTCTGCTAGTATAATAAGCCTCACCACTTTATCAGCTTTTGCTATTGAAGGCACAATTGAAAAAGAAGCACCTCGCAGTGATGTTGAAGTGGCGATTGTACCATTTGCAGGTGCAGAAAACATTAACGGCGTCGTCACCAATGACTTAACCATAGGCGGGCATAATGTCACTGATAAAAATCTGCCCCAAAATCCGCATACCTCAAGCGAGGTCAAGCTTGATTTATGGCGACAAAATGCCGTACCTTATTTGGTTGTTGGGCGTAGCCAAACTGATCGTGGTGATGTGGCATTAAACTTTGAAGTGATAGATGTCAATTCAGGTGCAGTCAAAGGCACGGGCAGCGTTTTGACCCGAGGACGATCAGCCGATGCCTTGCGAATGGGCGGTCATCGGGTAGCTGAGCGTATTGAAGAGATTTTGACAGGCAAAAAAGGTGACTTTTCGGGAAGATTGGCATTTGTGGTCGAATCTGGCACACCAAGTAAGCACAACCAAAGCCTTTGGGTGTCGGATGTTGATGGTTATAATCCACAGATGATTCAGCGGGTCAATGGCACGATTAGCGGATTAAACCCGTCTGCCAATGGTCGCACGTTTACCTATGTGGTACAACAAGTGGGCTACCCTGTGGTGTATTCTGCCGATGTCAATGGTGAGGGGGGGACGTTATTAACCCCATTTCGGGGCAATAATCTCGGCGCCTCAGTGTCACCTGATGGCTCAAGCGTACTATTTAGTAGCGACTATCAAACAGGCAAACCGCAGATTTATCTGTCTCGGGGCGCAAGTGTGCAACGTTTGACCAATGACCCAGTCGGTGCTGTCTATCCAAGTTGGTCGCCTGATGGCAACTCATTTGTTTATACCTCAGATCGTGCCGGTGGGGCAAAAGGCGGCAATAAGGGACAAATTTATCGTTATAATTTAAGTACTCGCACAGAAGAGCGGCTAACAGGCGGCGGTCTAAGCTCAATGGGCAAAATCAGCAATGATGGTCGCAAGATGAGCTTTTTGATAGGCACACAGCAAGGCGCGGTGATGGATTTACAAAGCCGTAGTATCTCATCGGTCAATAATGTCGGATTAGAAGAACCGCCAAGTATTTCGCCAAATGGTCAGCACTATTTATATTCAAATGGCAATATGTTGACGATTTCGACCAATGGTAAGACGGTGCAATTACGCCCCACAGGCATTCCAGCGGGGAAAATTTTAAGTCCGATTTGGCTTAATCCCAATGCCAATAATAGCATGACGCCTTAAGCCGTTGATACGTCAGCTTTTGATAAATATGATAGGAAAGCGTGTCTTGAGCCTAGCAGCATACTTACAAAGTTTATGTAAAAGCTTAACATGGCTAACGCTGGGCGTAGTCACAGGAATAGCCACAATGGTTGGGCTTCCCGCTTGTAGCGTTTTGCCGCATTTGCATCAGTTATCTCAGGTTCAGGCGCAACCTGTTAGCGTTATCTTATCTAATCAACAGCAGTTAACAGGGCGATTGGTTTATGTCTTGACGCAGGGCAACGGCAAAGCCCAAATCAGCCGTTTGGTAATGAGTGAGCTTGATGGCTCACATGCCCAAGTGTTAACCCAAGTCAACGGTAGCATTTCAAGTTTATCCGCCGATAAAGATGGCACGATGTTAATCTTTACCGAGCAGCAAAACAGCTTTCCTGCTATCTTTAGTTATGATATCAAAAGCCGACAAAAAACGCTGCTTACCCCACAGCGTGCCAATCATTTTAGTGCAAACATTTCGCCCGACAAGCAAAAAATCTTGTTATCAAGTAGTATGAACCAAAACCCCGAGATTTTTTTGGCAAATATAGATGGCAGTCATTTACAGCAACTGACCCATAATGCGGCAGTCGATATTGCCCCCTTTTGGTCACCCAACCAACAATGGTTTATCTTTACTTCAGACCGTACAGCGCTATATCATCCACAGCTGTATCGTTATGATTTTGCTACCCAAGCGGTGAGCCGCATCACCACCACAGGCAGTTACAGCGCCAATGCCAAGATTAGCCCAACAGGCGACTATATCAGCTATATCTCTAAATTGCCTAATACCCAACTACAGCGGGTTATCAAAAACTTGGCAACAGGGCAGACGTGGTCAATGGCGGATGACGGGGCGAGCGAAGCCATGAGTTTTTCGCCGACAGGCGAGTATGGGGTCTATGCTAATAAGTCCGTAATACAGCTAGTGAGCTTGCCAACCGCGTTAGATAGTCAGATTCGTCCCGTTTATCAACTGCAACTTGAGCATATTCGCTTACCTGCCAAGTTTTTAGCCAATGCCAGCATTCGAGAGCCAATTTGGTTAAAATAAGCGTTACTGGGCGGCTGTATACCTGCTTAACACAATTTGTATTCAAGTTTATGATTTAAATGCTTTAAAAAATTGGTATTACCCTTATAACATATGATTGAAAAACCCTTTTTTAGTATCTAACTTTTTAGTATTTAATTAGTATCTAAGGTTGAGAATGGCTAATCACAATCAAAACTCGAATTTAAACATTGATCCAAAGCCCAGTCCTTACGAAGTGCCTCATGCGCAACTATATGCTGATCATCAAGCTGGATTTTTGCCCTCTCAGCCAGTAAGCCAATCACTCATTAATTACAACCATATTACCTATGCGTTGGCGATGTTGAGTTATTTTACCGCAGGGTTAACATGGATTATCCCCATTGTAATGAACTATCTTAAACGAGATGAGGCTCGTGGAACGTGGCTTTATAGCCATTTTGACTGGCAGATTAAGACATTTTGGTATAGTGTATTTTTTGGTAGTATGGCCATTGTATCGATATTTTTTGGTTTTGGCGCGTCACTATTTGGTTTGCTGGCAGGCAGTAGCACAGTGGCAGGCGGCTCGGGCATCATGGGGATGCTTGGTATGGTGTTGCTTGGATTTGTGGTGCTTTGGCATTTGTATCGAATGATACGAGGGTGGATTGCCTTAGCCAATGGGCGGGCGGTGCCGTAAGCGGATTGATGGGTCTTTGATCGCTGTCGTACAGAATACGGTGTTTTTTGTTTGGGACACTGGTATAATAGCGACCCACCGGTTTCTTGCTAGTCTGTGTTGATGACAGCTTGCCAATGACCCGCAAGGATGATAAAACGTTTCGGATAAATGCCGTTTTAAAGCCGCCTTGTGCCAGCTTTTATGAAAATAAAGTGAATGTTTGCCTATGTATTCGTTAATGCGTCCCATTTTGTTCCAAACTGACCCAGAAAAAGCCCATGAAATGACCCTAGCCATGCTAGAGAAAAGTCAAAAAATGGGACTGGTGGGCTTTGTATATGCCAAACAAGAGCTGATGACTTCTTGCATGGGGTTAAATTTTAATAACCCTGTGGGATTGGCAGCAGGGCTGGACAAAAACGGCGAGTACATCGATGCGTTGGCGGCATTGGGATTTGGTTATATCGAAATTGGTACGGTGACCCCAAAACCACAAGCGGGTAATCCTAAGCCACGCCTATTTCGCATCAAAGAAGCCCATGCCATTATTAACCGGATGGGCTTTAATAATAAAGGGGTTGATTACCTTATTTCGCAAGTTAAAAAAAGTAAATACCAAGGCATTTTAGGCATTAATATCGGCAAAAATGCAGTAACGCCTGTTGAAAAGGCGCTTGATGATTATTTATTTTGTCTAGAACGCGTTTATCCGTATGCCTCCTATATCACGGTCAACATCTCTTCCCCTAATACCAAAAATTTGCGAGATTTGCAAAGTGGTGATGCCTTGACCGCATTGCTTGATGGGATAAAAAACCGCCACAGTCAGCTTGCTAGCCAATATCAATATTATGTCCCGCTTGTACTTAAAGTCGCTCCCGATTTAGATGAAAATCAAATTGATTTTATTGCCAATGAAGTGGCACGTTTTGATATTGATGGCTTGATTGCGACCAATACCACCTTAAGCCGTCATGGGGTTGAGGATTATGCCACCAGTCACGAAGCAGGTGGCTTATCAGGTCGTCCTTTGAGCCATAAAAGCACGCAAGTTTTGGCACAGTTTGCCGAGCGGTTACCCCATTCTGTGGCGTTAATTGGGGTAGGCGGTATTGACACAGGACAGCGAGCGGTCAATAAAATTGAAGCGGGTGCGGATTTGGTGCAAATTTATAGTGGTTTGATTTATGAAGGTCCAGGTTTGATTCAGTCATGTGTCGAAGCGATCGATGGTTATCGTATTTCACAGCTACAAACCGATCAGACGACATAGAAGAAACCGCATGTCGATCATAGATAGTGGCATTTTATTGTTATTAATAGTCGGGCTAATACAAGGCTATCGCAATGGCTTATTACGTTCATTGGTTGGGATGTTTGGCTGGCTATTTGCGTTGGTGTTAGCAAGCTTTTTAGCCAAATCATTTACCCGTTTTTTTATGGCGTTTACCAACTCGCCGATATTGGCGCTTGTGATGGCATTTTTGGTAGTGGCATTGGGCTGTATTATTTTGTTGCAAATCTTGCTTTGGGGTATGCAACGTACGCTTAAAGGGTTGAAGTTAAGTTTTGTTGATAGGCTGGCGGGTGCAGGATTTGGGTGTGGCAAAAATTTACTCGTTATTTTATTGGTACTTAGTGTAGTCGCACCATTTATCCAGCAAAGACCGATTTGGCGCGCGTCGCAGATTGCCCAAGCGTTACTACCGCTCACGCCATTTGCTTTGAGTATGTCAAAAAGTATCGCTAGCGAAATTCGGCATGGCACTCATATTGGTTTAAATCAGCTTGATAAAGCAACCCATTAAATTTTAGCAGTGATTCACTGTCGATTGTTTGAGCCAGTTGATAGCGCCAAACATATTTTAAACGAGTTTCTTATAAAATTTCTTAATATAGAATTTTTTAACGAATTTTTCACTCACGTTTTGTAAGAGCAACAAAGAACGGGCAAAACAACTAAGGGGTTATTATGTGTGGAGTAGTGGGCATTGCAGGGCATAGTCCTGTCAATCAGATGCTGTATGATGCGTTGACCATGCTACAGCATCGTGGGCAAGATGCGGCGGGTATTGTCACCTGTCAAGATGGTCGGCTGTTTTTGCGTAAAGAAAATGGCATGGTGCGTGATGTCTTTATGACCCGTCACATGATTCGGTTGGTAGGCAATCAAGGGATTGGGCATGTACGTTACCCGACAGCCGGCACCTCTAGCAGTGCAGAAGCACAGCCGTTTTATGTAAATTCGCCTTACGGTATTACGCTCGCTCATAATGGCAACCTGACCAATGCCGAGGAAATTGCCGAAGAACTGTATAACGAAGATATGCGTCATATTAATACCAATTCTGATTCTGAAGTATTGTTAAATGTACTCGCCCATGAAATGCAAAAATTGGGAATCCAACATCCGACGCCAGACGATATTTTTAAAGCCATGACAGCGGTGTACAAGCGCATTGAAGGGGCGTATGCAGTGGTTGCCATGATTACAGGCTATGGGATTTTGGCGTTTCGTGACCCCAATGGTATTCGGCCATTGATTTATGGTGAACGCCTTGCCGAAGATGGTGGCACAGAGTATATGGTGGCGTCGGAGTCAGTGGCATTGACCGCTTCAGGCTTTAGCATCGTGCGAGATGTTAAACCGGGTGAAGCCATTTTTATTGACCAAGACAACCAGCTATATACTCACCAATGTGTCGAGGGCAAAAAATTTACCCCCTGTATTTTTGAATATGTCTATTTTGCCCGCCCAGATTCGATTATGGACAATATTTCGGTGTATAAAGCCCGAATGCGTATGGGTGAGAAATTGGCACAAAAAATTGTCAAAGAATGGGGCGAGGATCATGATATTGATGTGGTAATTCCGATCCCTGATACGTCACGCACTTCAGCGATGGAATTGGCTCAACATCTTGGGGTCAAATACCGTGAAGGTTTTATGAAAAATCGCTATATCGGTCGTACCTTTATCATGCCCGGTCAACAGCAACGCAAAAAATCAGTACGTCAAAAACTCTCTGCTGTGCCGTTAGAGTTTAAAAATAAAAATGTATTATTGGTGGATGACTCAATTGTGCGCGGCACAACTTGCCATGAGATTATTCAAATGGCGCGGGATGCTGGGGCAAAAAATGTATTTTTTGCCAGTGCTGCGCCGCCTGTCAAATTCCCCAATGTGTATGGCATCGATATGCCGGCTCGTAGCGAGTTGATTGCATCGGGGCATACAGTAGAAGAAGTTTGCCAAATTATCGGGGCAGATCGTTTAATTTTCCAAGATTTGGACGATTTGATTGACGCAGTACAAGACAAACATAGTCCTGTTAAACAGTTTGATTGTTCGGTATTTGATGGTAAATATGTGGCTGGCGATATTGATGAAGCGTATTTGCAAGTGCTGCAGCAAAAACGCAATGATAAAGCTAAAAATAAAGGGTCAAATGTGCAAGTGATTGCTGACACACCTGTGGATATGATGGGTGTACATACCGAAGGCTAGTAAAGCTAATAATATTAAGTCAAAAAGAGAAGTACAGCGACTTCTCTTTTTTTATATTTCATACTTTATTTTAGCCAATGTTTAAGATTTTTGGCTTGTTCGCTGGCATTACCGGTATAGGTGGCAGGGGTTAACTCAGCCAAGCGTTGACGTTCATTTTCTGGTACAGCCGATAACTCATCCCCATTAACAAAATCAACCATCATCTCACGAGTCATTGCTTGACCGCGCGTTAAGGCCTTTAGCTTTTCATACGGTTTTTCAACGTTGTAACGGCGCATCACCGTTTGAATCGGCTCGGCTAGCACTTCTTGGGCATTGTCTAAATCTTCATTGAGGCGATGGGCATTAAGTTCCAATTTGCCAATGCCTTTTAGACAGGCATCAAACGCAATCAAGCTTTGGGCAAAACCCACACCCATATTGCGAAGTACGGTTGAATCGGTCAAATCACGTTGCCAACGAGAGATTGGCAATTTTTCGCCCAAATGCGCCAAAACGGCATTGGCTAGACCTAAGTTGCCTTCAGAATTTTCAAAGTCAATCGGATTGACCTTATGCGGCATGGTCGATGAGCCCACTTCGCCGTCTTTGAGTTTTTGTTTAAAATACCCAAGCGAGATATAACCCCAAATGTCACGGTTAAAATCAATCAAAATTGTGTTAAAACGACGCAGGGCATCGAATAATTCCGCCATATAATCATGTGGCTCGATTTGGGTGGTATAAGGGTTAAAGGCAAGATCAAGACTGGTAACAAACTTTTCGGCATTTTTTGCCCAATCAATCTGAGGATAAGCGGATAAATGGGCGTTGTAGTTACCCACCGCGCCATTGATTTTACCTAACAGCTCAACATTGTTAAATTGTTTTAATTGGCGATGCAGACGGTATGCCACGTTTGCCATTTCTTTACCTAGCGTGGTTGGGCTTGCGGTTTGACCGTGGGTGCGAGAAAGCATGGGTTGTTCGGCATGGGTTTCGGCTAATTTAGCAATTTCATCAATGATTTGTTGCATCGATTTACTTAACACATCCCGTCCCGATTTGAGCATCAAGGCATGCGATAAGTTATTGATATCCTCGGAAGTACAGGCAAAATGGATAAATTCGCCAGCGTTTTTAAGCTCATCAATGTCGGCAATTTGTTCTTTTAAAAAGTATTCGACCGCTTTGACATCGTGGTTGGTGGTGCGTTCAATCTCTTTGATACGCTCGGCATTTTTTGCGCTAAAGTTATCAAGAATGGCATCAAGGCGTTGATTGGTCGCCTTTGAAAATGGTTGGATTTCGGCAATTTCGCTGTGGTTGGCAAGGGCTTGTAACCAACGAATTTCAACGGTGACACGGGCTTTGATTAAACCAAATTCAGACAGATAAGGACGCAAGCTATCGACTTTACTGGCATAGCGTCCATCAATGGGAGAAAGGGCGGTTAAGCTATTCATACAATTTCCTCAAAGTTAGCGGCAAATAAGCAGATTATAACACACTCTTAAGTGACTATTTGCCTTTGGCATCTGCCCAAATGATTTTATGCAGTTGAAGCTGAAACCGTACGGGCAACGCATCTGCCAATATCCACTCGGCAAGCTCGGTGGCAAGGCTTGGCACCTCGGGCGCACGGTCGTCATACACATTAAACATGGGTGAAAACCAGACGGTATTGACTTTATTTGCTAAGTCATATTCGGCTAATTTGGCTTTTGCCCAGTCGTAGTCGTCACGGTTCACAATGACGAGTTTGAGTTGGTCGTGCTTGGTCAAATAATTGAGATTTTCCCACAGATTTTTATCAGCTTCACCCGAGCTTGGGGTTTTGATATCCATCACTTTTGACACAGCGACAGGCACAGCTTTGACAGATAGTGCCCCTGCCGTCTCAAGCGAAATTTCATAGCCGTTTGCCAATAATAATTGCATTAAGGCGATGGCATTGGGTTGGGCTAAAGGCTCACCGCCTGTTAAACAAATACGTTTGCAGTTAAACGTCTGACACTTTGCCAAAATTTCATTAAGGCTCATCCGCTCGCCACCGCTAAAAGCATATTCGGTATCACAATACACACAGCGAAGTGGACAGCCTGTTAATCGGATAAAAATCGTGGGTAAGCCTGCGGTCAATGCCTCGCCTTGCAAGGAATAAAAAATTTCGGAAACTTTTAGCCCTGCATCGGGGTCGGTGGTGGGGATGGCGGTATTACGAAGCGGCGTTGATAATGGATGAATAATATTTGGCATAAGGATGATGGGGTAAAAAATAAGGGTATATTTTATCAAATTTATGTCAAAAAGACTTTAGTTTTAAATCAATTTCATCTCAGTTAATATTTCAACGGCTGCGCGATAGGCTTCTTGGGTGGCTGGAGCACCGCAGTAAGGTAGGCTATGTAATAATACTTCTTGGATTTCGCTCACCGTTGCACCGTTGTTAATTGCGCCACGGATGTGCCCTTTAAGCTCGGTGGGTGATTTTTGGGCGATTAAAAATGCAATAGTGACCAGTGAGCGAGTTTTTTTGTCGATGCCGTCGCGTTGCCAAGTCGAGCCCCAAGCATGCTCGTTTATCCAGTCTTGTAGTGGTGCGCTAAAGTCACTAACTTGTGACATGGCGCGCTCGACATGTGCCTCACCCATGACTTGTTTGCGGATGGCTAAGCCGTTTTCATAACGTTGTTTTGACATTTTAATCGCCTAGTTTATTAAATTGTTAACCGCTGATCCAGAATGTTGATTTGGCATTTATCCTATTTTTTATCCAAAATATGTATATCAATTTTTTCATAAAAAAAGCAGTTTAGAAAATTCCAAACTGCTTTTTTATCATTAATCCATTCTTAACAACTCATTAATTGAGGTTTTACTACGGGTTTGCGCGTCCACTTTTTTGACAATTACCGCACAATAAAGCGAGTGCGAGCCGTCTTTACTTGGCAAGCTACCCGATACCACCACTGAACCTGCGGGAATACGTCCGTAAGAGATTTCGCCTGTTTCACGGTCAAGGATTTTGGTTGATTGTCCGATATACACGCCCATCGAAATCACTGAGCCTTCTTCGACAATCACGCCTTCCACAATTTCAGAACGCGCGCCAATAAAGCAATTGTCTTCAATAATCGTTGGATTGGCTTGCAGTGGCTCAAGTACCCCGCCGATACCGACACCGCCCGATAAATGCACGTTTTTGCCGATTTGGGCACAGCTACCGACGGTTGCCCATGTATCGACCATCGTGCCTTCATCGACATACGCGCCGATATTGACATACGATGGCATCAAAATCGCCCCTTTGGCAATATACGAGCCTTTACGAGCCACGGCGGGGGGCACAACACGCACGCCCGCAGCGGCAAATTGTTCATCGCCCCAACCTTCAAATTTGGTATCAACTTTGTCAAAAAATTGGATATCTCGTCCGCCATTCATGATGCGGTTGTCATTAAGGCGAAATGATAATAGCACCGCTTTTTTAACCCATTGATTGACCACCCATTCGCCATCTTTTTTTTCGGCAACGCGCAAGGTGCCGTTATCCAGTTGAGCCAACACATCATTGACAGCGCTACGCACTTCATCGGTGACGTCATTGGGGTTTAGGCTGGCACGGTTTTCAAAGGCAGTTTCGATAAGGTGTTGCAAAGACATAATCCATTTTCCTAACAATAAAAGGTAAGCCATTGTCGCTAATTTTACCGATTTTGGCAAACAATTTTGCAAATATCAATAGCCGCTGCGGCAAAGTTTGATCAAAGCCAATCTGTGACCGTCACCACCAAATGAATCAATGCAGGACCAAAAAACACCATAAACAATCCCGCCAAAATCATCGACAAACTGGCAATCACGCCTTCGCTTTCATCCCGTTGGCTTGCCCTTGCCGTGCCAAAACCGTGTGACGCATTACCAAAAGCCACGCCATTTGCCATATGAAAGCGGATGCGAGAAAATGCCAAAATCATGTCGCCAAGCACCATACCCACCACGCCTGTAATCAAAGTAAATAGCGATACCAACGCCGCCGAGCCGTGAATTTTATCTGCCAAATCAAGGGCAAATGGGGTCGAAATCGAGCGAGCCATTAAGCTACTGGTAATGGTTTTATCAAAATGAAAGAGCTTGGCACAGCCATATGCCGTCACCACGCCCACCACCATACCTACCACAATTGAAGTCGCCAACACGCTTGCATAGCGAGCAATCAAACGGCGATATTCATAAATCGGAATGGCAAACGCCACCGTGGCAGGGGCAAGTAATTTTACAATCCAAGCCGTGTCTTGCCAATAAGTCGCATAAGAAATCCCAAGCACGATCATCAACAAAATTGTCACCGCTGACACAATAATAGCGGGGTTTAACCAAAATTTTTGGTAACGTTGATACACTTTTTTGGCGATGGCGTAGGCGAATAAGGTCCAAATCAAACAAGCGATAGAAAGCGCGTTCATAATTTTAGGTCAATTAGATATTTTGAGAAAGTTTTTTAGTATGCGATTTACGGTACATTGATTTGCGGTATAAGTGGCGTTGTAAGCGATTGCCAAGCATAAAAGTAAGCGCTGAACTGAGCATCACCATCGCTGTGCTAAAAATAATCGTTAGCAATAATTGCCAACCTTCATGAATAAACAAGTCTTTATATTGGGTAATTGACATCATCAATGGAATAAACATCAGTACCAACTCACCGAGCAGCATTTTTGAGCCAACATTGACCCAAGACAGTTTCAACACGCCACTAAATAGTAACGCTAACATGATAAACAGTCCCATCACACCAGACGAGATAGGCAACTCAAACGTATTAACCAGCCACACCGCCACGCCCCATACTGTAAAAATTAGGCAAATTTGGGCAATACCTTTGAGAATGGGATATTTTTGTAGCCAACGATCAATGTATCGGATAAAGGGATTGTTGCTTAGAAATTGAGTAGTCATAATACGAAAAATCAAAAATGTAACAGTGTAACAACAAAATAAGGTAAATTTTGAAAAAATAAAGGCAAGTAGCCTTATTTTTGTTTTATCGCTTAAGATATTTTAAGCTTTAGACAGGATAATTTTGTTAATTTTTGGCATATAATTGTTACTAAATGATGTTAGACAGCCATGACATTGTGACATATACTAAAATGACAGCCATTGAAGATTTTTAACTACAATAAGGAACAACCATGCAACAGCCCGATTCTCAATTTCCAGTCTCTGCCAATCTTGGTACGGCGGTCTATGCCAACAATAGCGATGCTATCGGCAATACGCCGCTGGTTCGCCTCAATCGCATCATGCCAACGGGCGTGACCGTGCTTGCCAAAATCGAAAGCCGAAACCCGGCCTTTTCGGTCAAAGACCGTATCGGGGCAGGTATGATTGAAGACGCTGAAGCAGCTGGTAAGCTCAAGCCAGGTATGGAAATCGTTGAACCAACCAGCGGTAACACGGGTATTGCCCTTGCATTCGTAGCGGCAGCAAAAGGTTATAAAATCACGCTGACTATGCCCGCATCGATGAGTATGGAACGCCGTAAGGTGCTCGCGGCATTGGGGGCAAATTTGGTGCTGACCGAGCCTGCCAAAGGCATGCAAGGCGCTGTCGATAAAGCCCAAGAACTCTATGATAGCAACCCCTCGCAGTATTTTTTACCCCAGCAGTTTGAAAACCCTGCCAACCCTGCGACCCATTATCGTACCACTGCCCCCGAACTTGAGCAAGCAACAGGCGGACAGATTGATGCGTTTGTGGCAGGCGTGGGTACAGGCGGTACGGTGTCAGGGGTTGCCAAATACTTTAAAGAAAAGGCAAAAGAAAAAAATAGGGATTTTTATACAGTAGCAGTCGAGCCTGCCGAATCGCCGATTATTACCCAAACCTTAAACGGCGAAAAAATTACCCCTGCACCGCACAAAATTCAAGGCATTGGGGCAAATTTTATCCCAAAAAACTTGGCACTTGATTTGCTTGATGAAGTGATCACAGTTACGAGCGAAGATGCAATGGCATGGGCAAGACGAGCGATGACTGAAGAAGGCATTTTGTGCGGTATTTCTTGCGGCGCGGCGTTAAAGGCGACGTTTGAGCTTGCTAGCCGTCCTAAGATGCAAGGCAAAACCATCGTGGTCATTCTACCCGATAGCGGTGAGCGGTATCTATCGAGTGTCCTATTTGATGGTATTTTCACCGGTGAGAATTTTTCTTAAGTGTTTACCAACTATAAAAAAAGACGTTGCGAAAACGTCTTTTTTTATGCCTTTAACTATGTTTTAACAGCCAGTTTAATACATCAACATAAACTTGTGCTTTACCATTTTCAAGTAAAATCTCATGTCGCATATTGGGGTATAAAACCTTTTCAACATGCGTAAAGCCGTGTTTTTTCAAATCTTTAACAATGATTGGCACGCCTTTACCCATTTGTCCAACCGGGTCTTTTTTACCACTGATAAATAACAGCGGTAACGTGGTTGGCACATTCTGCCACCAGTTTTTATTCGTGCCTTGTTCCATCAACGTCATCAATGCAAAATAGCCATTATTGGTAAACGCAAAGCCACATAGGGGGTCATTGATAAATTGTTGTACTGCCTGTTTATCGCTATTTAACCAATTAAAATCTTGCATATTTTTTTCAAAAACAAACGGTAAATTATTGACTTTGCCAAAAATTTTATCAAAGACAACATTGGTTTTTTTACTGGCAATGCGATTGCAAGTTTTGGTGATCGGCAAAAATTTTTTGGCAAGTGGGTTAGGCGAGGCGGTGCCGACAATAATTGCCCCGTCAAATTGATTGCCAAATCGCTGCAAAATACAACGGGTGATAAACGACCCCATGCTATGCCCAACAATAAAATGCGGCAGATTAGGGTAGTTGTCGGCAAGCTGTTTTGCATACATCATCACGTTGTCAATCATCAGCTCGGCAGGATGCGGATTGCCCATAAATCCCAGTGAATTTGTTTGTGCCGCGTGTTCGCCGTGCCCTAGATGGTCAAAGGTCATCACGACGAAGTGATGATTTGCCAAAAACTGGGCAAATTCGGCATATCGCCCTTGGTGTTCTGCCATACCGTGTACGATTAGTACCGTGGCATAAGGTTTGGCACTGGGTAGGGTGTTAGGTGGGTAAATGGTGGGGTTTTTCATTGTTTTACCTAGCAACAGAGTTATCAGCGATGGATGAGTGGGTCTAAAGCGGATGATGTTAGTATAACGGATAATTGGCGAATGTTTACCATTTTTAACGTTATTTATCTGTAGCGAAAAAATACCCCAAACCGTATTGGTGCCAGTTTGGGGTGAAATATAGCTATCAGCATTGTTAAATTTCAGCTTCTGCCATTAGGCTTGCATTGCCACCTGCCGCTGTGGTGTTATAGCTTAAACTGACCTCATTAAATAGCTGGTTGATATTCCAGTTATAAGGGTTTGGCGTGCCGCTAAAGTCCACGATACGCCGAATCGTACCCGGTAATTTGGCAAGCTTAGTTTTAAGTGATGCGGTTAGTTCATCTAATACAAGCACCATAGGGCATTCTTGGGCTGTGGCTAGGCTCTCTACTTTGACAAGCCCTGCTAGCTGCTCTGCCCAACTGGCGAGTGGATGGCTTTCGACCACATAAGTGACCACATGATTGGCAGCAAGATATACCAACGCTTCTAATGCACGGCTTAAATCGCCATCGTATAGCCAGACAGCATTTGGGACGTGCCAGTATAAGCTGTTGATTTCGCCCGTCGGTCCTGGCAAGATAACTTTGGCTTCGTTGAGGCTTGTGCGTTTGGCATAATCAACAAGGTGCACAATTTCATCAACGTTGGCGTCAGACAATCCCATTTTTGGCAATAGCTGAGTAATTTGTGCCAAAGCTTTGTCATTGACATGCGCAGGGGTTGATAGGCTAGGGGTCTGCCAATGAATGGCTTTACTTAGCCGTTGTAGATAAAACGGCCCGCCTGCTTTGGGTCCTGTGCCCGACATACCATGCCCGCCAAATGGCTGTACGCCAACGACTGCCCCGACAATATTGCGATTGACATAAATGTTACCTGCTTCGATACGGGCACAAATACGGTTAATGGTGCTGTCGATACGGCTATGGATACCGTGGGTCAAGGCATAGCCTTTGCTGTTGATTTCATCAATCAAGCCATCCAAGTTTTTGCCAGAGAACCGCACCACATGCAAGACAGGACCAAACACCTCTTGGGTCAGTTCGGACAGATCATTGAGTTCAAACACAATCGGATTAACAAAAAACCCTGCGGTATTCGCATCAGCTGCCAACGCAATCTCGTGATAAGATTTAGCACTGCCTTTTAAGCGGTTGATGTGATTCAGCAGGTTTTGTTTGGCTTCCTCATCAATGACAGGTCCAATATCAGTACGCAGCTGCATTGGATTGGCAACGACAAGCTCATCCATCGCCCCTTTCATCATCTCAAGCATATGGTCGGCGATGTCTTCTTGGACGCACAAAATCCGCAACGCCGAACAACGTTGACCTGCCGAGTCAAAAGCAGAGTTGAGCACATCGGCACATACTTGCTCAGGTAATGCGCTACTATCGACAATCATGGCATTTTGCCCGCCTGTTTCGGCGATAAGGATGGGGCTGTCTTGACGGGCAGCAAGGGTTTGGTTGATACGTTTTGCCACATCGGTCGAGCCGGTAAAAATTACCCCTGCTATGCGGGTATCTTGGGTCAATGCTGCCCCGACATCTCCTGCACCGAGTACAAGTTGTAATACGTCAGTTGGCACGCCCGCTTCATGTAGCCATGATACCGCTAGATAAGCAATAACGCTGGTCTGTTCGGCAGGTTTTGCCACGACGCTGTTGCCCATGACTAAGGCGGAGACCATTTCGCCGACAAAAATCGCCAATGGGAAATTCCACGGACTAATCGCCACCACGGTACCGATGGCAGATACATGGGCAAGGCGTTGGGCTTCATCGGCATAAAAGCGACAAAAATCCACCGCTTCTCGCACCTCGGCAATGGCATTTTGTAGGGTTTTGCCTGCTTCACGAATCGCCACCATCATAAGCAGCGGCATACGTTGTTCCATCAAATCGGCAAACTGACGCAAACACGCTGCCCGTACCGACATTGGCTGCGCTGCCCAGTTGGACTGTGCGTTTATCGCTGCATCAATCACCGCAGGCACGCTGTTTGCTTGGATAAAAGTGACCGTGGCGATAGTGTCGGTTGGGTCGGCAGGGTTTTTTACGGTATGTGGGGCAGCATTGGTGGTAGGGGTAGCGGTAAGCGAGGCAACCTCAAGCTTGACACTCATCGCCTCGTTCATGGCTTGTTCAAGCGATTGCAAGGCGTGCTCGTTACTTAAGTCAATGCCTTTGGAATTTTGGCGATGGTTACCGTACAGCTGACGAGGTAGCGGGGTCAGGCCATTGGTAGAGCCATGCGTGATGGCTAACGCATCGAGCGGGCAGCTGACCAACTCATCAATACTGACATTTTCATCGACAATGCGATTGACAAACGAGCTATTTGCCCCATTTTCAAGCAAACGACGTACCAAATACGCCAGTAGCGTTTTGTGCGTGCCGACAGGGGCATAAATCCGCACCCGCCGCCCCAAGTTTTTTTTACCGACCACTTGGTCATACAAAGTTTCGCCCATACCATGCAAACACTGAAACTCATAGTCTTTATCACCTGCCAGTTCATGCACTGCGGCGAGGGTGTAGGCATTGAGTGAGGCAAACTGTGGGAAAATCGCATCTTGGGCAGATAACAGTTTTTTGGCACAGGCAAGATAAGCAATGTCGGTATGTACTTTACGGGTATAAACGGGGTAGCCGTTCATACCATCGACTTGTGCCCATTTGATTTCGCTGTCCCAATACGCCCCTTTCACCAATCGAATCATCAGTTTTTGGTTGTTGCGACGGGCAAGGTCAATCAGATAATCAATAACATACGGACAGCGTTTTTGGTAAGCTTGCACCACAAAGCCAATGCCGTTAAAGCCTTGTAGCTCGGGGTCGCTGACCAATTTTTCCATCAAATCAAGCGACAGTTCAAGGCGATTGGCTTCTTCGGCGTCGATATTTAATCCAATGTTGTACTGTTTGGCAAGTAAATACAAGGCTTTTAGGCGAGGCAATAATTCGCTCATCACTCGCTCATGCTGCGCTCGCACATAGCGAGGGTGGATTGCCGAGAGCTTGACCGAAATTCCATTGCCATCATACACGCCACGCCCTTGTGAATCTTTGCCAATGGCGTGAATGGCGTTGACATAATCTTGATAATAGCGGTCGGCATCGGCTTGGGTCATTGCCGCCTCGCCGAGCATATCAAACGAAAAGCGATAGCCCATTTTTTCACGGGCTTTGCCGTTGGCTAACGCTTCTTCGATGGTTTGTCCCGTGACAAACTGTTTGCCTAACATTTTCATGGCATAATTGACACCGCCACGAATAAACGGCTCGCCGCCTTTTTGGATGACACGGTTGAGTGCTGCTCCCAAGGATTTTTCATCAGTTTCATGTGACAGCTTGCCTGTCATCAATAGTCCCCAAGCTGCCGCATTGACGAACATCGAAGGGCTGTTATTTAAATGGCTTTTCCAGTCACCGCCTGCCATTTTGTCTTTAATCAGCTTATCACGGGTGGTATTGTCAGGAATTCGTAGCAATGCCTCGGCAAGACACATCAAGGCGATACCTTCTTCAATCGATAGCGAAAACTCGTGCATCAAGGCATCCACGCCTGATGAGCGGCTTCGGTTGGCACGCACTTGGGTCACAAGGCGGCGAGCAAGGGCGTCGATACGACTTGGTTGTTCTGGGTTGAGGGTGATTTGTTGTGCCAAGCGTTGCATGGCGGTGGGCTCATCAAGCCGATAAGCCGCTGTAATCGCATCACGTAACGCTGATTGCTCAAAAGAAAATTGAAACATCCCACACTCCTTGTTATAAAAGATAGCCAATAAAAATCACAAATAAAAAACAGCTAAACTCCGAAGAGATTAACTGTTTTTACGATCATACATCACCATTTAACGCGCGTTACGATACGCTTTGTCCGCTTCATCAAAACGCGCTATCACGCCAGCGGCAGGTTTTGTCATCATAGATACCACATAAATGGCAAGCATGCTAAGAATAAAGCCAGGGACAATCTCATACAAACTGCTGCCCGTCAAAGGCTTCCACGCAATCACCACCAACGCCCCAACAATCATGCCCACGAGTGCCGCTGTGCCTGTCATGCGACGCCAAAATAGCGATAAAATCACCACAGGACCAAAAGCCGCACCAAAGCCTGCCCACGCATAAGACACCAAGCCAAGCACTTTACTATCTGGGTTTTGGGCGATGATAATCGCAATTGCAGCGACCAAAAACACCATCCCCCGCCCAATCCACACCAACTCTTTTTGTGTTGCATTGGGGCGGATAAAGCCTTTATAAAAATCTTCGGTAATCGCACTTGAGCATACCAACAACTGACAGCTTAACGTGCTCATCACCGCCGCCAAAATCGCCGATAACACAACGCCCACAATCCAAGGATTAAACAATAACTGAGCCAAACCAATAAAAATTCGCTCATTATTGCCCTGCAATACGCCGACTTTATCAGGATGCTCGGTAAAAAATGCCAGACCAAAGTAACCGACAAATACCGCACCTGCCAAGCACAGCACCATCCATGTCATACCGATACGACGGGCATTGGTCAACGACTTGACCGAATCTGCCGCCATAAAGCGAGCCAAAATATGTGGCTGACCAAAATAGCCTAAGCCCCAGGCCGCCGCACTGATAATACCGACAAACGTCGTACCAAACAGCAAGCTTGCGTAGTTTTTATGATTTGCTGCTGTTGCCGTGGCAATCGCTGTATTGATTTCATCCATACCACCCAAGTTCAGATACACCATAATCGGGGCAAATAATAAGGCAAAAATCATCAAACTGGCTTGAATGGTATCCGTCCAACTTACCGCCAAAAACCCCCCAATAAAGGTATAAATGATGGTCGCAAATGCGCCAAGCCATAGCGCGGTACCATAATCAATGGCAAACAAGCTTTCAAACAACCGAGCCCCCGCCACAATCCCTGACGCACAATAAATGGTGAAGAAAAACAAAATAATCGCCGCAGAAGCGACTTTAATGACTCGATTACCAGCCCCAAAACGGTGATGAAAATATTCCGGCAAAGTCAACGCATTGTTATTAAACTCGGTGTGAACCCGCAAACGACCTGACACCAATAACCAGTTAAAATACGCCCCAATGGTAAGCCCAATCGCGATCCACGACTCACTCATCCCGCTCGCATAAATGGCGCCCGGTAGCCCCATCAACAGCCAACCCGACATATCCGATGCCCCTGCCGACATCGCGGTCACAAAACTTCCTAAGCTACGCCCGCCCAAAATATAATCATCAAAATTGCGTGTTGCAAAATACGCCGCCACCCCAATCCCGAGCACCGCAATGAGGTACAAGGCAAAGGTGATATAAACTGGATTCATCATACCGATAACACTCCTGTGAATAATCGATTTTTTGATTCAAATGTATATAGATTATTAATTCTCTATCCAATAAATCAAAACAGCCACTCAAAAAATAAATCCCCAACGAAGGGGAATATTATCTTAAACTAACAGTTTAGCAAACTAAAAGCAACAAAAATTACAAACTGACTGACGCTCACTCATTAATCCAATAACCAATGCGTCTTAAGTCGCCGTTGTGCCTGTAATACCCTTGCCCCAAGAAGCAGTGAGGCAAGTCCCAATGCTGTTACTAAAGCTATCCATACCCCTTTTACTCCCAAATGGGCAAAACGTACCAAATAGCTACCCAAAGGAATCGCCACGCCCCAATAACAAAACAACGTGATAAACATCGGTACCGTCGTATCTTGTATGCCTCGTAACATGCCCGCAAAATTCACCTGCCACGCATCAAATAACTGATAGACAGTAGCAAACCATAACAACATTGCCGCTTGCTCAATGACCGCTGGATTTTCGCTAAATAAACTGGGTAATTGTTTATTAAATATGACCATTAACACGATACTGATTAAGGCAATACTAGTCGCCACCACCAGCCCAATAATTTTAATCCGTTTTAACGCAGGATAATCTTTTGCCCCAAATCGATTGGACACCATAATCGTCAACGCCATCGCCACCGAAAACGGAAACATAAAAAGCTGTGATGAAATAGTAATCGCCACTTGATGGCTTGCCACCGCAATTTCGCCAAGCGGACTGACAATCAGTGAGGCCAAGCTAAAGGCACTCACCTCAAAAAATACCGATAACCCAATTGGAATCCCAATCGCCAATTGGGTGGCAAATTGCGATAACTTTGGCGAGCTAAACTTGCGAAAAAAACGGGTGGCGGCAAAGTCGGCTTGTTTTGATACACTCAAAAACGCCACCAACATTAATAAGCTTGCCCACAAAGTCACCGCCGAAGCATAACCACAGCCTGCGCCACCCATTGCAGGGATATTTAGCCAAGCTAATGCAGGCACAGCCGCCGAGCCATGAATAAACAAATAATTAAACGGAATATTAAGTAGCAGTCCAAGTACGCTAATGACAGTCACTACCATCGGTTTACCCAGGCTTTCGGTATAACAGCGTAGCGTGGTATATAGACATACCGCAGGTAAACCGAGCGAAATACCAAAAATAAACGCTTTGGCGATGGGTTGAATATTCATCGGTACGCCAAGCGGGGTAAACAGATAATGCACTTGATTGACCACGCCCCAACCCACAAGCCCAATGATTAATGCAAGCCACAGCGACTGCTGGGTGATAAAAGGAACTTTATCTTGCCGATCTTGCCCGATAGCTTCGCCAATTAGCGGGGTAGTCGCTAGCAACACCCCAACCAATAACAAAAAAGTCGGCATCCACAAGCCTGCGCCAATCGCCACCCCAGACAAGTCAAGTGCAGAGACTTGCCCCGCCATGATGGTGTCGACTAGACTTAACCCGGATTGGCAGATTTGGGTCAATAAAATGGGTAAGGTAAGTTTGAATAATTGTTTGGTATCTTGCTGAACTTTAGAGGAAACGATCATAGGAAAATACTACTGGCTAATGGTTGCTAATTTATTATTGATATTTGTCTAACGCATTCAGTAATTTAGGAGAAAGGGTCATCGGTTTTCCTTGCAGCATTGGATATCATAAACGTAACGCTAAAAAGTCGTGTGAAAAAATAGCAATCTTTACGGCGAGACATGCTACCATTATCGCTTTGAAATGTATATCAATTTGACCGATTCGCCGATCCTTAATATTATTTATTGACTATTGTTTAACTAAAGTTTTTACATATATGACTGCAAACTTAAATCCCCAAGCCATTCCATTGTCGTTGTACATTCATATTCCATGGTGTGTCAAAAAATGCCCGTATTGCGATTTTAACTCGCACGAAAACTTGCAAGGTAGCGGTGCCATTGATTTTGATCGCTATATAAAAGCCTTGATACATGATTTAAAAAGCCAACGCCCATGGGTGCAAAATCGCCAAATTCAGTCAATTTTTATCGGTGGTGGCACGCCTTCGCTATTGCCTATACGCAATTATAAACAATTGTTTATCAAAATTAATACTTTGTTGGATTTAGCACCCGATTGTGAAATCACCATGGAAGCCAATCCTGCCACCATCGAACATGCGCCATTTACAGATTATCTAGCCGTGGGGATTAATCGGCTGTCACTTGGGGTACAAAGTTTTTCAGCAAAAAAACTGACCCATCTTGGGCGGATTCATACGCCCGAGCAAGCGATATCTGCTATTAACCAAGCCAAACACGCAGGTTTTACCCGGTTAAATATTGATTTGATGCACGGCTTGCCTACCCAATCAGTTGACGAAGCGTTAGCAGATTTGCAGCAAGCCATCGATTTGGGTGTGTCGCATATTTCATGGTATCAACTCACCATTGAGCCCAATACGGTATTTTATCGCAATACGCCGGTATTGCCCGATGACGAAGTATTGGCGGATATTTTTGAGCAAGGTACGCAGCGACTCATTGATAATGGCTTTGGGCAATATGAAGTGTCGGCTTGGTCAAAATTAAGCAATTGGCAACCCAGTCGGCACAATCGCAACTATTGGCAATTTGGCGATTATTTGGCAATCGGGGCAGGGGCACATGGCAAAATCACCACCCATGATGGTATTTTTCGCTTTAGCAAATCGCGCCTGCCCAAGGATTATTTGGCTAATCAAGCCGTTATTGGCTGGCAAGCGATAGATGAGGCGGATTTGCCATTTGAATTTATGATGAATGGATTACGGCTTAAAGACGGTGTGCCTAAGCAGTTATGGCAACAACGTACCGGACAAGACTGGCAAGTGATTGCAGGCACGGTACAAAATTTACAGCAACAAGGCTTAATAAGCTTAGACACTAACCGAATACAATGTAGCGATAGGGGATTTTTATTTTTAAACCAAGTATTGGCAGAATTTTTGCACAAATAAAATTTTTGTAAGGCTAATAGGGCTTAGTCAAAAAATTATTTTGTAATTGTATAAAATCCGTTAAAATACCGCCCTTTAATTTCTTGCTCCTTTCCTTTCACCATTTTACGATATTCTAAGGTTCGGCTATGAACATGTTAGAAAAATACTTTGGCATCGATGGTCACAACACCACCATCAAAACCGAGATTCTTGCAGGTATTACCACGTTTTTGACCATGGCGTATATTATTTTTGTCAATCCAGATATGCTCACCAAAGCAGGGATGGACAAAGGGGCAGTATTTGTCGCCACCTGTTTGGCATCGGCGATTGGTTGTTTTTTGATGGGTTTGATTGCCAGATTGCCTGTGGCTCTTGCCCCAGGTATGGGACTAAACGCGTTTTTTACCTTTTCGGTGGTACTTGGTATGGGTAAAAGCTGGCAAGTGGCATTGGGGGCAGTGTTTATCTCGGGGTTAGTATTCGTATTTATCAGTGTGTTTAAGCTGCGAGAATGGATTATTAATGCTATTCCTTATACGCTTAAGCAAGGCATTGTGGCAGGGATCGGGGCATTTTTGGCATTTATCGCCCTCAAAAGCTCGGGAATTATCGTGGCAAGTCCTGCCACTTTTGTCACTATGGGTAAATTAACCGATTTTGCCCCAGCGATGGCAATTTTAAGCTTCTTCTTGATTGTGGTATTTGTGCAACGTAAAGTTCCTGCTGCTGTTATGCTATCGATTTTAATCGTGACGGTGATTAGCCTTCTTACCGGACATACCCAATATCCGGGCATTGTTTCGACACCGCCTTCAATTGCCCCGACACTAATGCAGCTTGATATTGCTGGCGCGTTGGATGTCAGCATGATCAGCGTGATTTTTGCGTTTTTATTTGTGGTGCTGTTTGATACGTCAGGCACGCTAATTGGGGTAACCAAAAAAGCAGGCTTGATGCAGGCAGATGGCAATATCCCAAACTTAGGCAAGGCATTGTTTGCTGATTCGGCGGCAGCGGTGGCAGGCTCGCTACTGGGTACATCGTCGGTAACCAGTTATGTAGAGAGTACCGCAGGCGTAGCGGCAGGGGGTCGCACAGGGCTGACCGCGATTGTGGTGGGCTTACTGTTTTTATTGGCACTGTTTTTTGCACCATTGGCGGGCATGATTCCTGCGTATGCCACCGCAGGGGCGATTTTTTATGTGGCTGTGTTGATGCTATTTACGTTAAGTGAAGTGGATTGGAATGACTTGACCGAAGCGTCACCTGTGGCGGTGGTATTGTTGATGACGCCGTTGACTTTCTCAATAGCCGATGGCTTAGCATTGGGATTTATCACCTATACAGTGGCAAAAGTGGTAAGTGGTCGCTACCATGAAGTCAGCCCTGCGGTCGCTGTGTTAACTGTGGTCTTATTAGCAAAACTGATATTTTTGGGTGGTTAGGGAATCAGACTTTTATCCAAACTATTTTAATGCAAAATTTTAAATAAGTAACTGAACAATTTTAGATTCTAATTGAAATTCCCGTGAGTTACACTTTGCTAAACCACGCTACGAGATTTTCTATTCTAAGTTAAATTTGTTTGGTTACTTAGCAGAAATTAGATTTCCCCTTCTATTGATCTCACAGCGCTTACTTGCTGAGCCAAATAAATCACCAAAATACCCACAAGACTATGCTAAATTAATGGGGGGTAGGTGCCAAAATCCACCATTGAGAGCTATATGCCTCGCAGCCTTGAGCAAGCAGCCTTGAGCAAACTGTCATTAACGAGATTACTGCCAAAGAAATCGGCTGGATAAAATAATGATGGTCAGCGTAATTTTAATAAGAGTAACCAATGACAGAACCAATAACACCTAATCTGCCCAATAACGAATGCCTACTCGAAGAACCCATTTATCCTGAAGACTGGGAATGCTGTAACAACGGCTGTGAAGAACTGTGTGTGTATGAGATTTACCGTGTGCAAAAACAAGCCTATGACGAGCAGCAACAACGCTTAAAACTGGCTGACCTCGGTAAGTCCAATAAATAAGTAAACTTTTTTAAGCAATCCGTAACCTTTTGTAAAGTCATATTCCTGTCATTAAATATTCATGCTACTGTCACGTTTCTCACGTTAAATACAAACATGTTACTATGACAGGCATTCCAAAAATAAAAGTAACATTAAGTCATTTGCTAAGTGATAGCTCTAAATTTGAATAAAAAATAACAACAGGAGTAAATTATGTTAGATATGTTAAATGAAGCTTTTGAGTATGAAACAGATATTATTTACCTTGATGAAGGTGATGATGCGGTAGAAATGTAAGAGTATTGGCTGTTAATTGCTAAAACGTTAAGCGAACAACGTAACATTTCGCAAGTGCCAACCGCTTAATTTATGTAAGCGGTTTTGTTTTTTACACAATTAATGAGTATTACTGGCGGGCATAGGCATATCACTATGCATTTGTGAATGCTTCATATGCGCCATATCATGGTTCATGCTGTGATGCATATCCATTGGCATATCAGTGGGCATGGCATTGGAGGCAGCGCTTGGGGCAGAAGCAGAATAATGCATCATAGACATATCATGCGACAGGCTTTCATCCGCTTTTATCATTGGGTCAGTCACCGGTTGAGGCATTTGGGCGTGTGACATATGGCTCATATCATGGTTCATATGGTGAGCGTTGTGCGAACCGTGTAGTTGCTGCATCACCATTGGCATTGACATGACGGCTAACCCAGATACAATCATAACAATGCCATTAAACTGGCGTAGCTTAAAACGTTGGATATTTTGTCTTAACAAGCCCACTGTCTTTTGGGTAGCGATTAACATAGGCATTGTACCAAGTCCAAAAACGAACATCATCAATGCGCCCATAGCGATATTATGCCCAGCTATCGCCATCATCAGCGCGCCATAGACCAAGCCACATGGTAAAAATCCCCAAAGCAGCCCAGCAAATAACGCCTTACTAAAACGATCAATAGGAAACACTTTTTTGCGAATTGGGGCAAGGGCTTGCCAAAACTTCATGCCCATTTTTTCTAATTGATTAAAAAACGGTAACCCAAGCATGGATAAACCGATAAAAACGAGCACAATGCCCAATACAATACGCGGAATATTACTGCGCATGAATGGCTCGAAAATTGCCATACCAAGAAGACTTGCGATAAATCCAAGCAAAGAATAACTGATTAGCCGCCCAAGATGGTAAGTCACAATCAAGGCATTTTTTTTACCTTTGGACACATTCTGCATTGACAGTCCAAATGCCGTCACAATACCCCCGCACATTCCCAAACAATGTGGTGAGCCAAAAAAACCCATCGAAAATGCCGCTAACAAAATTGCCAAACTCATATTTGCCCCTAAAAAGCCTAAAATTAATCTCAAACCATCATATAATTACATCATAAAACTACTTAGGTCTGATTGTTTGACTCATCACGTGATTGGGGTTCAGCGGGTTCATTTTTTAGCTGTTCACGGCGAAACTGTCGGTCATCCAAAATGATTCGTTGCCCCTCATTATCCAAATCATCAAATTGGCGTGTTTTAATGGCATAATAAATCGCAAAAATCGCACAGATAAATAATACCAAGCTAATCGGTATCAAAAAGTACATACTTTGCATAACCTGTTACCCCATGTAAACCAAAATAAATACGCTATTATACGCCTATTATCGCGCTGTTACCAAAGTTTGACTTGTAATGATGATTCTTTACGAGTTGGCTATCGGCCTAATAATAAACGAAAATTTTCACTTACAAAACTTGTCCAAATGATTGCAAATAGCGACACTTAGCCTAAACTCATTTAATAATTTGGTGATAAACTGTTAATTGAAAAATCCGATTTTCTAAATGTAAGAGAAGACAAAAAAGTCGCTAGGTCAGCTAACTTATGCGGCGATGGAGCATCCAATGAAAATTAGTCTATTAAAAGTGTCAAAAAAACATTTATTAGCCCTTGGAGCAGCAGTGGTGGTGGGGGCATTACTGATGCCAACTGCTAATGCGGCCACTGTGGTGGTAGATGTACGTACCCCCCAAGAGTACCAAGTTGGTCACCCTGATGGGGCAATTAACATACCTTATACTGATATTGTGGCAAAAATTGGCAGTCAAGGTGTGAATAAGTCTGATACCATCAAGGTTTATAGTCGTGGTGGCGGGCGTGCTGAACAAGCCAAATCTGCCTTACAAGCCGCAGGTTATGCCAAAGTTGAAATACAAAACTAAGCTAAAGGTAATTTGTTAAGTTAATTGGTCGTTATTTAGACTGGCAATTGGTCTGCGGGTTTAATATATCGCGAGCAAAAGCCAACAATTCATAGCTGGCGCGCCGAGAATGTTGTAAATTACTGGCATAATCTGACCAACTGGTTGGCTTTGGTAGATTGGCTTCGATTGGTAAAGTTGAGATACCATTTAATGCAAATTGACGCCTAGCCCGATTCATATGATAAGCATCGGTTACCAGTATGACATCATTGATGGCAACATTTTTTGCTGTAAATTTTGCATTTTCGCAGGTATTAAAGCTATTTTTTTCAGCAATTACCCACCAAATTTTTTGTGACTGTAGCCATCTTATCATCCAAGGCGATTCTTTACCGCTGGCAATAATGGGCAAATGATAACGCTGATAGGTTATTTTAGCAGTTTCTAGGCGAGCCGCTGTGTATTTATTGATGACAATTTCATTTTGCAAATTGTTGGTAAGCCCTCCACCTAATACTACAATAGCCGTTGGCGGATGTTGCAACGGGGCATTAGGGGGCAATGAGATTTGATTAAGCAAAAATAATACGGCTTGTGAGTACAGTGGCGTTAATAGACTTAATACTAAACCACAAGCCAATGTCATCCCGACTGTTACAAATACGCCAAAGGTGGATAAAGTATAGCGGGCAATCTCAATGAGTTTGGCGAATACGACCATCTGTTTCAATCCAAACGGGCTCAGGTTCTAGCGTTATTCCAAATTGCTGTTTCACGGTTTGTTGAATAAATTGCATGGTACGTTCAACATCAGCTTGTATAGCCCGTTGGGGCGCATGATTGGTTAAGACCAAGGCCTGATGTAGATGGGTTAAAATTGGATCAATGCCTTTACCTTTTAACCCTGCTTTATCGATGAGCCAGCCGGCTGCAAGTTTGATTTGTTCAATACCCGTTTGTTCATCAATAATCGGATAATGTACCAAATTGGGATAGATGGTTAATAAACTATCTGCCAGCGCTTTATCCACAATCGGATTTTTAAAAAAACTGCCACAATTGGGTAACTTGGTTGTGTTAGGCAGTTTAGTTTGTCGAATTTGGATAATCGCATTCATGGTATCAACAGGCGTAATTTGGGTATTTCGTCCTGCTTTGTGAGCGTATTGAGCAGCAATCGTGGCAACATCACCATATTTAATATTTACCACTGGGTTTTTATGTAAGCGAAACGTTACGCTGGTAATCAGCCATTGCCCAACTTGTTGTTTGAATAAACTATCTCGATAATTAAACTGGCAGTCTTGCCTGCTAAATTGCCTAAATTGCAAAGTGGGAATATGAAAGGCAGTAATACTGTCAATAGTCTCCTCAACTTGCACCCCGTACGCCCCAATATTTTGCACAGGGCTTGCGCCAACTGAGCTAGGTATTAGCGCCAAATTTTCGAGTCCATACCAGCCTTTTGACACCGTATCGACCACAAAATTATGCCAATCTTCCCCCGCCATTACTTGTAATAAAACGCTGTCCTTATCCTCTTCTAACAATATTTTCCCCCGCAATTTAGGCAAAACAACCACTGCATCAAGGCGTGGCGGCAAAATAATATTGCTACCATTCGACAAAATTATAAACGCTAATTTTTGTTGTTGAATGCGTTGAAATACGGGTGAAACTTGATTGATATCAGTTAGCGTTACCACTTCACGCGCAACGCAACGTAATGCCATGGTATTAAGATGGCTAATATCGACATAGTTGTTATCAATGTAGCCATCTGCATTAACAGACGTAGTGGGCGAGGGTAACGATTTTGAGATAAAATTGGGGGTCATAAATACAACTTAATTAGGGGCGATAAAACGCTGACAGGTTGGATATTGGTTGATCTATTTTTTAACAAAACCTATCGCTTCATAAAACACCCTATAGCCTAACATAAATCCCCAAAAAGTTTAATACCCCTCCTCATCACTGGTATAGTGATTTTTATCCCGAAAGCGCTCAAGTTGGCGGCGTTGTTTTTTATTAGGACGATGGTCAGGACGGGCAAGGTTCGCCAATTTTTTTTGTTCAATAAAAAATTCTCGTTGGCTGATACTTTCATCAGTTTCTTGATAAAGGGTATTGGCTATGGTCGCATTACCACGCACCTCAGACAATGCCAATACCTTGACAGTCTTTTGGGTGTAGGAAGTTGCTGAACCTTGACGAATCGTGAGTTCATCGCCCACACTGATTTCTTTGCTTACCTTAACACGGCTGCCTGCAAAATGTACCCGTCCTGCCTCGATAGCTTCTTTGGCAAGGGTGCGAGTGCGATAAAATCGTGCCGCCCAAAGCCATTTATCCAGGCGGACTTTGGCTAAAGCGGTATTTTTGTCAGCGTCGATATTTTTTTGTGAATGCAAAATCTTTTCCTTAATATCAAACAGATGAATCAGAAATATTAGCTAAAGATGCGCTATCTGATATATGGTGATAAACCTTGCACAACTCAATATCTTGCAAATTTGATAGCTAAAGAGGCGGATAGTCATCATACGCCTCTTATACGCTTTTTTGATTAATTTTTGATTCATGAATGTGGTTAGTTTGCCAGTTAGCAACCTGCTTTTTGCTGCTGCTTTAGCTCTGCCTCACTCATCGGATTTGCCCCACGCGTTGGGCGAGGACACGGCTCACCATAATATTGACGGTCAGCAAAGTAGCTAGAGCGCACCATAGGGGCAGCCCAAATATTAGCAAACCCCAATTTTTTACCGTACTCGGTGTAGCGATCAAACTCATCAGGATGCACAAATCTATCAACAGGGGCATGGGACTTGCTAGGCTGTAAGTATTGTCCGATGGTGATGATGTCCACATCATGAGCTTTTAGGTCATCAAGCAAGGCATAGACTTCTTCTTCGGTTTCGCCAAGTCCGACCATAAAGCCACATTTGGTTGCAATATCAGGACGGCGGGCTTTATACTGTTTTAACAAGTTTAACGAATGTTGATAGTCTGATCCTGGACGAAACGCTTTATACAGTCTTGGTACGGTTTCGATATTGTGGTTAAACACATCCGGGGCGATATCAGATAAAATCTCAAGTGCCAATTGCTCACGTCCTCGAAAGTCGGGCACTAAAATCTCAATCAAACAATTGGGGCTAAGTTTACGAGATTCAGTAATCACTTGGGCAAAATGTGTTGCCCCGCCATCTTTGAGGTCGTCACGGTCAACCGAGGTGATGACCGCATATTTTAGCCCAAGTCCGGCAATGGTTTCAGCAGTATGAATAGGCTCTAACTCATCTAATGCATTGGGTCTACCATGCGCCACATCGCAAAATGGACAGCGACGAGTACAGATATCGCCCATAATCATAAAGGTAGCTGTCCCATCACCAAAACATTGGGGCAAGTTTGGGCAAGCCGCTTCTTCACACACAGTATAAAGTTTTTGTTCACGTAAGGTTGATTTGATGCGAGCCACTTCGCTGGGGGCAGACATTTTGACCCGTATCCAGTCGGGCTTTTTGGGCATTTCGACAGTGGGAATGATTTTAACAGGGATACGAGCCACTTTATCATGCCCGCGCAGTTTTTCACCAACTTCAGGACGTTTGATAGCGGGGCGTTGTTGAGTGGTTGATTGTGGGTGTTGGACTTGGGCTTGGGGATTGTGGGTTTGAACGGCGTCACTCATGACAGCAAAATCCTTATTTTAATCAATTTTCAATGGTAAATTTTAACCGCTTATTATAACAGAGTTTGCAAGCAATGTCGGGTCAGCACTTAGGCATAATTTTTAAGATAACTTTATACTAACACGTAGGTAAATAGGTCTTAGCAAAACTGATTACTAAACATCTGATTGCTTTTTAGTTACTTGAGCTACTTAGGTTGCTAACTGTATTGGGTAATCCGCAAGTTTATCAAGGCAAAATACATAATGTTTATCAAAGACTAAAGTGTAAAATTTATTGGATAAAAAGTGTAAGGGTAAAAAGTGCTGATAGCGGATAAACGATAGCGATGGGTATTTAAAAAATGGCTATTTTAAAAATAAATATTGGCTATGTGGGCATTTTTGCAAATTATAGATTAACATTTAATCATAGATACAGTATTATTATTCATATTTTTTGCAGAATATTCACTCGCCAAAGCACTTGCTTGTCGCCAACTTTATCATTCATTTGTTTTATCGAATATATATCGGCAACAAGGTTTGCTTTGATAATTTTAATCATGATAAAAGGAAAAATGCATGTTTTTAGAAGATTATCGTAAACACGTTGCAAACCGTGCGGCGCAAGGGGTGGTGCCACAGCCACTCAATGAACAACAAACCGCAGATTTGGTTGAACTCTTAAAAAATCCTGTCCCTGGCGAAGAAGCCAATTTGGTTGATTTGATTGAAAACCGTATTCCACCTGGGGTTGACCAAGCCGCGTATGTTAAAGCGGCTTTTCTTGCCGACATTCTAAAAGGCAATGCCAATTCACCTTTAATCGACAAGAAAAAAGCGGTCGAAATGCTCGGTCATATGCAAGGCGGGTACAATGTTGAACCACTTATCCAAGCGCTAGATGATCAAGATATCGCCGCTGAAGCAGGCGAAGCGCTTAAAAAAACCTTATTGGTATTTGATGCATTTCATGACGTCACCGAAAAGGCGGATGCAGGCAACCAAGTCGCAAAAGCGGTGATTGAGTCTTGGGCAAATGCTGAATGGTTCACCAGCCGTCCTGAAGTTCCCAAAAAATCGACTTACAAAACCTTTAAAGTCACGGGCGAAACCAACACCGATGATTTATCGCCTGCCCAAGATGCGTGGTCACGTCCTGATATCCCATTACATGCCTTAGCCATGCTAAAAAATGCCCGCGAAGGCATCACCCCCGACCAAGATGGCGTGATTGGTCCGATGAAGCAAATTGAACAGCTGAAACAAGACGGTATTCCACTTGCCTATGTGGGCGATGTGGTCGGTACAGGCTCAAGCCGTAAGTCAGCCACCAACTCAGTATTGTGGCTGATGGGTGATGACATTAAAGGCGTGCCAAATAAACGGGCAGGCGGTCTTGTGTTGGGTGGTAAAATTGCACCGATTTTCTTCAACACCATGGAAGATGCGGGGGCGTTGCCCATCGAAGCAGACGTTAGTAACCTCAATATGGGCGATGTGTTTGATATTTACCCATACGATGGCAAAATTACCAAACATGACTCTGACGACGTGCTATCTACGTTTGAACTAAAATCACCCACACTGCTTGATGAAGTACGCGCGGGTGGACGTATCCCGCTGATTATTGGACGTGCATTAACCAATAAAGCCCGTGATTATCTTGGTTTGCCTGCGTCAACTATCTTTGCCCAACCTGAACAACCTGTCAATACAGGTAAAGGCTTTACATTAGCGCAAAAAATGGTCGGTCGTGCATGTGGGCTGCCAGAAGGTCAAGGCGTACGTCCAGGGGCATACTGTGAACCCAAAATGACCACGGTTGGATCACAAGACACCACAGGGCCTATGACCCGTGATGAGTTAAAAGACTTGGCGTGTTTAGGCTTTTCAGCTGACCTTGTTATGCAGTCATTCTGTCATACCGCTGCTTATCCAAAACCCATTGATGTTGAAACCCAGCACACGCTACCTGACTTTATCATGAATCGCGGTGGGGTAAGCCTGCGCCCAGGTGACGGTATCATCCACTCATGGCTCAACCGTATGTTGCTACCTGACACCGTGGGTACAGGCGGCGACTCACATACGCGTTTCCCAATGGGTATCTCATTCCCTGCAGGTTCTGGACTTGTGGCATTCGCCGCAGCAACTGGCGTGATGCCGCTTGATATGCCCGAGTCAGTGCGGGTGCGTTTTGTAGGTGAAATGCAGCCAGGTATTACTTTGCGTGACCTTGTGCATGCCATTCCATTGCAAGCGATTAAAGAAGGCTTATTGACGGTCGAAAAAGCAGGCAAGAAAAATGTCTTTAATGGTCGTATCCTAGAGATTGAAGGCTTAGAAAACTTGACCGTTGAACAAGCCTTTGAGCTGTCTGATGCGTCGGCTGAACGTTCGGCAGCGGGCTGTACGATTACGCTTTCTGAAGAATCAGTCAAAGAATACTTAAATTCAAATATCACCCTATTAAAATGGATGATTAGCGAGGGCTATGGCGATGCCCGCACTATTGCTCGCCGTATCAAAGGTATGGAAGCTTGGCTTGCCAACCCAAGCCTATTGCGTGCTGATGCTGATGCTGAGTATGCGGCAGATATCACTATTGATATGAATGCGATTAAAGAGCCAATTCTTTGCTGTCCAAATGATCCAGACGATGCCAAAACCTTGGCAGATGTGGCAGGCGACAAAATTGATGAAGTGTTTATTGGTTCTTGTATGACCAACATCGGCCACTTCCGTGCGGCAGGTGCATTACTTAAAGAAGTACCTGCAGGCAGTCTTACCACTCGCTTATGGATTGCACCACCAACCAAAATGGATGCGCGTCAGTTGATGGATGAAGGTTTATACAACGTGTATGCCCAAGCGGGCGCACGTACTGAGATGCCAGGTTGTTCACTGTGTATGGGTAACCAAGCTCGTATTGCCCCAAAATCAACGGCAGTATCGACTTCGACCCGTAACTTCCCTAATCGCTTAGGTCAAGGCGCAAATGTGTATCTAGCATCCGCCGAATTGGCATCGGTTGCGGCGGTCTTGGGTAGATTACCAACCAACGACGAATACCAACAGTATGCGGGTAAACTCGATAGCATGTCGGCAGATATCTACAAATACATGAACTTTGATCGGATGAAAGATTATCTTAACGAAGCAAATGAAATTGATCCAGAAAAAATCACTGTCGCTCAATTGACCTAATTGATTTTAAAAGTAATAATAATCCGTTTAAAAATCCTGTCCACGTTGACAGGATTTTTTTTATGAGCAGGTAGGGTCATCAAGCAGGTTAGTATACCCATAGGCATTGGCAAAAAAATGATTATAACAGTTTGTGGTAACTTGCCGACAAATTTGGTGGTCAAAATGCAGCAATAACCCCAAACCTGGTATAGCAAGCCAATGCACAAATTCCACCCATTCACGATCAAATTTTTTCAGACTTTGCTTAATTTGACTTTTTGATTGATCTAACCAGAAGCTAGAATTGACAATTTTTTCATCTTTAAATGGTGTAACAATACAGGGGCAAGTTGATAAATCAATAAAAAAATCATTTAAGACAGGAAGTCCTACAATTGAATTTGGAAGAGTGGTAGTTAACCGTGACATAATTTTTCCTTTTTAACACTGTGAATGACAAAATAATAGGTTTATGATCTACTTTTTAACCCCGATATGGACAGTATAAAAAGGCGATGTGCAAATATTGGGTAAAAATGTTGTGAAAATAATGAAAAATCTTCGCTTTATGAAAAATTGATGAGTTTTTACGCATAAAAAAAGGTGCACAAATGGCACCTTTTTAACTGTTCAACCAGCTATTTTTTATGTAATAACCGATTTTCAAAGTACAGTTTTCACCAAAGTAATTAAACGTTTTGCCATGTCTTGTACCTCATCTTGGTTCATATTGAGCGGTGGTAACAAGCGAATTGCATTACCGCCTGCCACATTAATCAATAAGTGCTGCTCATCACGGGCTTTATCAACCAACGTGCCAAAGTCAATGTTGCGGTCAGTCGGCAGTACAAGCCCGAGCATCATGCCTTTGCCACGGATGGTGACGCCATCGTCTGCCAAATCATTGAGTAATAATTGGCTTAACAACGCACTATTTTGATTAACGGTCTCAAGGATATTTTCATCATTTATCACATCCATCACTTCACTCACCACACGGCAGGCAAGCGGTGTGCCGCCATAGGTTGAGCCATGCGAGCCGTAGCCAAAAATGCCATTGGCTTTGCCTGAGGTCATACACGCCCCGACAGGAAAGCCATTGCCCAAGCCTTTGGCGGTGGTCAAAATATCAGGCTTAATGCCAGTGTATTGATAGGCAAAATATTTACCCGTACGAGCATTGCCGGTTTGCACCTCATCCAAAATCATCAGCAAATCGTGCTCATCACATACCGCCCGCACTTGGTTTAAAAATTCAAAGCCATTGGCAGCGGTATTGACGCCACTTTCGCCTTGAATTGGCTCAAGCATCACTGCACACACCTCACTATTATCGCTAATGGCTTGCTTAATCGCCTCGATATCGCCAAATGGCACTCGCACAAAGTCATCATCGAGGGTAAAAAAACCCGCCCGAGCGGTTGGATTGGCAGTGGCTGACACCGTCAAAAGTGTACGCCCGTGAAATGAGTTTTCCATCACGATCACTTTGGCTTGGCTTTGACCACGTTTTGAGGCGTATAACCGTGCCATTTTTAGAGCCGCTTCATTGGCTTCTGCCCCACTATTGGCAAAGAACACCTTGTCCATCCCTGCCATTTGACACAGCTTGGTGCCTGCGGTTTCTTGCCAGTCGATAATATACAAATTACTGGTATGTATCAAAGTTGTTGCCTGCTCGGCGATAGCTTGGCTGATGCGTGGGTGACAATGACCCAAACCACACACCGCAATGCCTGTCAACGCATCAAGGTATTGCGTACCATCTGCCGTATAAAGATATGAGCCTTGCCCTTTAACAAAACTAATCGGTTGGCGTTTGTAGGTGGGCAATAAATGTGAAGATTGGTTTTGAGTGATCATGGTGTATCCTTATTTGTTTTACTTGTTTGTTTAGTGGCGTTTGGTCGAGTTGACAGGCACTCAATCTAACTGATTTTACACAGTTCAACATTAAAAATCTTGCTTTAATTCATCACTAAATGGTGTATCTACTGCAGCGACTTTATAATCCTCATTCGCCCATGCTCCCAAATCAATCAGCTTACACCGCTCACTACAAAACGGCTTATTGGGGTTATCTTGCCACACCGTCGGTTTTTTGCAATGTGGGCAGGGGTAGGTTTTTGGCGTGGCAATTGGATTATTTGGATTTTCGCTCATAATGAACCTTAATATTAGGGGAAAGCCATTGGAAAAAATTTGGACAAAATATTTATTCATGCAAAAAATCGCATTATACTGCAAACAATTTTTATCGTTAGTCTATTCGTATCTTAATTATGCCAAATCTCTTAAAATCAATATTTACCGCTTACAATACCCCAAGCCATCAATTTCACCGGCTGTTTCAACGCGACAAAATCCGCCACCCGCGTGATTTTATCGCCATGCCTGCCGAATTTTGGCAAAATGAGCATCTTTGTCTTGAAATCGGGGCGGGCAAGGGTAAGCATGCGTTACAGTTTGCCGAGCAAAACCCCACCAGTCAACTTATTGCTATTGAACGCACCCGTGATAAATTTGCCGCCATGCAAAAACAGGCAATGCAAGCGAATTTAACCAATCTAACCGTCATACACGCGGATGCGGTGGCATGGGTCACACATGGTGTCCCAAAAAATAGCCTAAGCAAAATATTTATTCTTTATCCCAATCCGGAGCCGCATAACCCCAATCAGCGTTGGTTAAACATGCCATTTTTTGAGTTTTTACTGTCTCGGCTGACTACCGATGGTGAAATTATTATAGCAAGCAATGTCCAAAGCTATATTGACGAAGCCGAAACGATGGCAAAAGACGTTTGGCAATTAACGGTCGAAAAAAGCCTCGTACCACAAGATAGCCAACGCACGCATTTTGAGGTGAAATATCTTGCTAGAGGCGAGATATGTTGGCAATTAACCTTAAAAAAACCGTATGATTATGTCACACGGTTTTAGCAACTTGCCTCAAATTAAGGCTTCATATACCAAGCATTTAGCTATTAAGCATCAGGCTCAAGTTTTAATGGCGTGGTTTGGGTGTCATCGGCACGTACCACGTAAGTCTTGGCAAGTTTATCATGTAGGCTTTGGCGGTCATTATTTGCTAGCATCATCACAAAATCCACCGCTATTAATACCAAAGCTAATGGCATGAGTCCCAGAGTAGAAAGTAACAGGAAAATAATTAACACGCTAGCACGTAAAAATATAACAGTAGTTAGATTTGGAATGGCATTGGCGTTAATATCGAGCACTCGGATTCGCATCAGCATTTTGCCAAGTGTTTGACCGCGCCGAGCCAGCAAAAATGCTTGAATAATCAGCACGCCCCAAAATATCACATTGGTGATTAACAATAAATGTGAAGGAATCGCGGTAATGAGCATCTCATTCATTTGATTAGAGTATTGCATTGGGCTGCTACTGTTTTCGGCGATTTTCAAGATTTTCTCAAATTCTGGACTATTCCCAATACTGACAAATAAAATAAGGGTTGGTAAAAATAATAAGAATAAATCGACCAACTTTGCGATAATTCGGCTGCCTATACTGGCTAAATCGAGCTGTTTTCTGGCGTGACTAATGTCCACCCCAGTGGTTTTAGGCAGCTTCACCAGCGTCACTTTATTGGATTTTTCAGATTTATGCGGATTGTTATGGCTATATTTATCCCAAATAGAGGGCTCCGTGCTAGACTGACGCTGTGGGTCGCTTGGCGTATTGTTGATAATATAGTCGTCATCTGCGGCGCTAGGCTGTTCAATCTGAAAGGCAGGTTGATAATGAGATTGCCCATGGGTCATTGTCCCGACACTTTGCCAATTTGCCATGCCTTCATGCCACATGAGGTCATTGAGTGCTACTTGTCCATCGGCAAGCATTTGGTTGAGTTGCTCTAAGGTATAAGGTCCTGCTTGGATGTTGTTACGTGCCAAAAAAATATACATACGGGTTCTCAAAAAATTTAACGTATAAGATAAAGCAAAGAATTTACGGGATTTTGGCAATTTTTTCAATGCAAAAGACGTAAATGGTTAAATGCTAATACTGTCTCATACGTCTTTGCCTTATTCCTTATACGTCGCCAAAAATTTCCTCAATAAAAAAAGCCATACCGCTAAGGTACAGCTTTTTAAAGCCTATAAACGCTGCGATTAGATCAACTCAATTACGCCGTCGCCCCATCTTTAGCCAAGAAGAACCATGTGTCAAGTACTGAGTCAGGGTTTAATGACACCGAACTAATACCTTGCTCCATCAGCCACATTGCCAAATCTGGGTGATCAGAAGGCCCTTGACCACAGATACCAATGTATTTACCTTGTGCATTACAAGCATCAATTGCCATTTTTAGCAGTTTTTTCACCGCAGGGTCACGCTCATCAAATAGCTGTGATACAATTCCCGAGTCGCGGTCAAGACCCAGTGTCAATTGGGTCAAGTCATTAGAGCCGATGGAGAAGCCATCAAAGTATTGTAAATACTCTTCTGCTAATAATGCATTGGTCGGTAGCTCACACATCATAATCACACGTAAGCCATTTTCACCCCGTTTTAAGCCATTTTTCTCGAGTAACTCAAGCACTTTTGCCGCTTCAGTGGTGGTACGCACAAAAGGAATCATGATTTCTACATTGGTCAAACCCATGTCATCACGCACCCGTTTTAAGGCACGACATTCAAGCTCAAAACAATCACGGAAATTATCAGATACATAGCGGCTTGCCCCACGAAAACCAAGCATCGGATTTTCTTCTGATGGCTCATAGAGCTTACCACCAATCAAATTGGCGTATTCATTGGATTTAAAATCGCTCATCCGCACAATCACTGGCTTGTCTTTAAATGCTACCGCTAAGGTTGAAATCCCTTCCACCAATTTATCGACATAAAAATCAACAGGCGAGGCATAGCCTGCCATGCGCTCATTAATCGCTTGGACGATTTCACGAGGCAGGGTATTCATATTAAGTAAGGCTTTGGGATGCACGCCAATCATACGGTTAATGATAAATTCTAAACGTGCTAAACCCACGCCTTTGTTGGGAATTTGGGCAAAGCTAAAGGCACGGTCGGGATTACCCACGTTCATCATGACTTTAAAGGCAAGCTCTGGCATTGATTCAATCGAGTTATTTTGCACTTCAAAATCTAATTTACCCTCATAAATATAACCCGTATCACCTTCGGCACAAGAAACCGTCACATCTTGACCATCGGTTAATAGTTCAGTGGCATTACCACAACCAACAATTGCAGGTACACCCAATTCACGGGCAATAATCGCGGCATGACAAGTGCGTCCGCCTCGATTTGTCACGATGGCGGCAGCTCGTTTCATCACAGGTTCCCAGTCTGGATCAGTCATGTCAGAAACCAACACATCACCATCTTGTACTTTGTCCATTTCATGAATGGAGTTGACCACTCGCACTTTGCCTGCACCGATACGTTGACCGATTGAGCGACCTTCACAGACAACATCGCCTTTTTCTTTTAGGATATAGCGTTCCATGACATTGTGGTTTTCACGGCTTTTCACGGTTTCTGGGCGGGCTTGAACGATATAAATTTTACCATTGTCACCATCTTTTGCCCATTCGATATCCATCGCGTGACCGTAATGTTTTTCGATAATCAAAGCTTGATTAGCCAAGTTAATTAATTCATCATTGGTCAATGAAAATTGCAAACGTTCTGCTTTTTCAACTGGGACAATTTTCACCGATTTACCTGCTGAGAACGAATCAGCATATACCATTTTTTGTTGTTTTGAGCCAAGGTTACGGCGAATCACCGCAGGTTTGCCCGCTGCCAATAACGATTTTGATACATAAAACTCATCGGGGTTGACTGCCCCTTGTACCACCATTTCGCCTAGACCATAGCTTGCTGTGATAAATACCACATCATCAAAACCGCTTTCGGTATCGATGGTAAACATCACGCCTGATGTGCCTGTTTCTGAGCGTACCATACGCTGTACACCCGCGGATAATGCCACGCCAGCATGCTCAAAGCCTTTGTGTACACGGTAGGCAATCGCTCGGTCATTATAAAGTGACGCAAACACTTCTTTAATGGCAATCAAGATATTATCAATACCCCGAATATTTAAGAACGTTTCTTGTTGACCGGCAAATGAGGCATCGGGTAGATCTTCAGCAGTCGCAGAAGAACGCACCGCCACTGCAATATCTTCACCATTGCTCATGGTAGCAAAAGCGTCACGAATTTCTTGTTCTAAATCGGCCGGCAATGACTGCTCAATAATCATCTCACGGATTTTTTTACCTGTGGTGGTCAATGCTTGCACATCATTGACATCCAAGCCTTGTAATTCATTGCTGATTTTTTGGCTTAATCCTGTCGCATTTAAAAATTTATTAAATGCTTCTGAAGTCGTCGCAAAACCACCAGGTACGCTAACACCAAGGTCAGAAAGATGGCTAATCATTTCACCAAGCGAGGCATTTTTGCCACCAACTTTGTCAATATCGTCTTTGCCGAGTTTGTCGAGGGGGATAACTTGTGGGTTCAAGGGGGTCGCTCCGTTTTATAAGTATGTGAAATAAGGTTATTTCGGCAAGATTATAACGTTATTTTTTGCTAAATTCGAGTACTAAACTATAAATTTTTGCATAAATTGTCGTAAAATCTTGTCTTAAAATAGATGTTAGAGGATGTCATTGCTATTGAATAGACTAAAGTAAATTTTTCTTAAAAAGTCGGTCAACTGGCTGGATTTTTTGGTCAAATTTTGTCTAATTTAATAGCTTTAAAAATATCACAGCGAATTTTTATCAATTTTGTTAGAATATTCCTTAGGCTTTAATAAGTGAGCTGATGGGTCGCATGGAAATTTAATTATGTCGTTTGAAGAAATAAAACCAACCATTCAAAATAAACAGGCGCTAACTCAAGATAATCCTGAGGCATTGCGTAGCGTGTTTTTTATTTCTGATGGTACGGCGATTACCTCAGAGACACTGGGACGGTCAATTTTAAGCCAATTTCCCAATGTGCCCTTTGAAACTCGAGTATTACCCTATGTTGATACGCTAGAGCGAGCAGACGAAGCGGTAAATCAGATTAATTTGGCGTATCGACGGGATGGGGTAAAACCGTTGGTATTTGATACCATTGTTGAGCCGCGGATCCGTGAACGCATCAATGCTGCTAAAGCATTTAATCTCGATATTTATGAAGGGCTGATCAGCAAAATTGCCGATGAGATCAATGTGGAACCTGCACCACACACAGGCAATGCTCATGCCAATGTCGATTCAGATGTGTATAAAGCCCGTATTGATGCGGTACATTTTGCCATTGATAATGATGATGGGGCAAGAACCACGCATTATGCAGCCGCAGATATTATTTTGATCGGGGTGTCTCGTTCGGGCAAAACGCCAACTTCGTTATATTTAGCATTGCAATTTGGCATACGGGTGGCGAATTACCCATTGACCGAGGATGATTTGTACGAAAATACCTTGCCCAAAGCATTACAACCCTTTAAAGACAAACTGTTTGGGTTAGTGATTGATACTGATAGATTGGTCAAAATTCGTAATGAACGCCGTGCAGGCAGTCGTTATGCCAGTTATCAGCAATGCCAGCAAGAATTACGCGCCATACAAGGCATCTATATCTCGCAAGGTATTCCCAATATTGACGTCTCGACCATGTCGGTTGAAGAAATCGCCACGCGTATCATTCAGATGACAGGGCTAAAACGCCGCATTGGTTAAACACCTAGATGATCTAAATTAATTTAAGTAACCAGATAAATAACCCCATACATAAAAACGAGGATACTATGCCAAAGAAAAACGAAGAAAAGTTGTTGCAAAGCGACAAAACTGATAATGTTAAATATAAAGAGAATAAAGAAAGTAAAGATAGCAAAGAAGCCCTAAAAGAAACCCAAATTGTCGAAGCCAATACCCAGTCACTGGTTGGTAACGAAATTATTGGTTCGATCACAAAAGCAGATTTAACCCATTCAGAAAAGATGGCAAACACCCAAAGCATTAGCGAACACGGGGATAAAGAAAAGCACTTTGAAGAAGCCATACATTTTGACTTAATTAGCCCACTTGATAATACCCGTATTAACCTAAAACGCTACAAACGTCCAGAGCAACAAAAACACAACTATGATTATGATGCGGTTGTCATTGGCGCAGGTCCTGCCGGTGAGGCAGCCGCCATGAAAATTGCTAAAAGTGGACAAAAAGTGGCAGTGATTGACCCCCGTAAACAAGTGGGTGGTAACTGTACCCATGTCGGGACGATTCCAAGTAAGGCATTACGACAATCGGTGTTTAATATTATCGCCAATCGCCGTGATCCGATTTTGAATCAAGGCATCGACTATCATCAAATTCCACTAAATAAAGTGCTCACCAAAGCCCGAGAAGTGGTACGTAATCAAGTCGAAACCCATACCCGTTTTTATGAACGCAATCAAATTAATCTGATAAATGGCTGGGCAAGTTTTAAGGATTTGCATACCTTACATGTGGATATGACAGACGGCACAGAGCAAGACATTACCTTTGAAAAAGCCATCATTACCGTAGGGAGCCGTCCTTATCGTCCAGATTTGCTTGACTTTGATCATCCTCGAGTATTTGATTCGGACAAAATTTTACAAATGGATTATGTCGTACAACGCATCATCATTTATGGTGCAGGCGTGATTGGCTGTGAATATGCGTCGATTTTCACAGGACTTGGCTATAAAGTTGACTTAATTAATACCCAAGAGCAACTCTTAAGCTATCTGGACGATGAAATTTCGGATGCATTGTCGCACGATTTCCGCCAGTCTGGTGTCTTGATTCGTAATAAAGAAGAAATCGATCGTCTAGAAACCTACGATGACTGCGTAATCTTGTACCTAAAGAGCGGCAAACGTATCAAATCCGATGCGATTTTATGGTCAAATGGTCGTACAGGCAATACCGATAGCCTAAATTTAGCCGCCATTGGTTTAGAAGCCAATAGCCGTGGACAGCTCAAAGTCAATGAACATTATCAAACCAGTGTTGAAAATATCTATGCCGCAGGCGATGTGATTGGCTGGCCGTCACTTGCCTCAGCAGCTTATGACCAAGGTCGTTGTGCGGCAGCCTATATGGTCGGTGATGAAAATGCCCAGCCGGTCAGAAGCGTACCGACGGGTATTTATACCATTCCTGAAATCTCGAGCATTGGCAAAAATGAGCAAGAATTGACTGAAGAAAAAGTACCTTATGAAGTGGGGCAAGCTTTTTTTAAACACCTTGCCCGAGCCCAAATTATCGGTGAGCGAAGCGGGGTATTAAAAATTTTATTCCATCGAGAAACCCTTGAAATCTTAGGCATCCACTGCTATGGCAACCACGCGTCTGAGATTATCCATATTGGGCAAGCGGTGATGGAAAGTAAAGGTGGCAACACGCTTGAGTATTTTGTGAATACCACGTTTAATTACCCTACCATGGCAGAAGCGTATCGCGTGGCAGCGTTAAACGGTTTAAATCGGGTGTTTTAATAGGTCAACTTATGTCACAGCATTTAAAAATTGACCCGTCATACCAAAAACTTATGCCAATGTTGCAACACGGCTTAAATGAATTAGGCTTGTCACTGAGTGAAACCCAGCAAACGCAATTGTTGTACTACTTACAGCAATTGTTATTTTGGAACAAAGCATATAACCTAACCGCCATTAAACAAGCTGAACCTGCATTAATCAAGCATCTTTTAGACAGCCTTGCGATATTACCGCATTTACGCGGCGGTAGTTTGCTCGATATTGGTACTGGGGCAGGCTTGCCTGGGCTGGTAATAGCCATTTGCCAGCCTGAACGACAAGTGACTGCGCTCGACAGTAATGGTAAAAAAATTCGCTTTATCAAGCAAGTGGCAAGTGAGCTTGGGTTAAAAAATGTGGTTGCGGTTGCAAGCAGAATCGAAGCGCATGAGGGGTTGTATGAGGTGATTACCTCACGCGCCTTTGCTTCATTGGTGGATTTTGTGACGGTAAGCCAGCCCCATCTAAGCCAAACAGGTGAAGTTTGGGCTATGAAAGGGGTTGAACCATTGGTAGAAATGCAGACTTTGGAACCAAATTGGCAAATTTCAAGCATTAAATTAACCGTGCCCTATTTGGATGAAGAACGCCATTTGTTACGTTTGGTACCAAAATCTGTATAACAGAAAATTTTTAAAATTATTTAAATAACGTTTAAAGAAATTTCAAAGAGAGTGTGAATGGATATTCTAGCCATTGCAAATCAAAAGGGCGGGGTGGGTAAAACTACCACTGCCGTTAATCTAGCGGCGGCATTGGCTCATCGCCATAAAAAAGTACTGCTGATCGACCTTGACGCCCAAGGCAACGCGACCACCGCATCAGGTCTAGATAAACGCGGGCTTGAGTATAGTATTGCCGATGTGCTGCTTGATGATTTGCCGATGCAACAAGCCATTGTGCCATCGGTCGCAGGCTATGATGTCATTGGGGCAAACAATGAGTTATCAGGGATTGATTTATCGCTAAGCCAAATTGCCAACAATCATGCGATTTTGGCAACGGCAATGGAACATTTGGCAAATGAGTCTAATTTGTCGACTAATAAAACCAAAAAAATTAAGCCCTATGATTATATTATCATTGATTGTGCGCCTAGCCTAAGTTTATTGACTATTAATGCCATGTGTGTGGCTCGTGGGGTGATTATTCCCATGCAATGTGAGTATTTTGCCCTAGAAGGGTTGGCTGATTTATCCCAAACCATCGAACGCTTGACCGAACTCAACCCGCAACTGCACATTCGAGGCGTGTTACGCACCATGTTTGATCCCCGTAACACCCTTGCCAATGACGTCTCACACGAACTGGCAGTACATTTTGGCTCAATTTTATTTAATACCATCATTCCCCGTAATGTGCGACTTGCCGAAGCCCCCGCGCATGGCGTGCCTGCTATGATGTATGAAGCCAATTCAAAAGGCGCGCAGGCGTATCTTGCGTTAGCCGATGAAGTGATTAAAAAAACATAAACAACTTTCTTGCTTGCAGACACAAGCTTAAAAAAAGTTCACGACAAGCTACTAGCTATTTTTAAATAGTGTTTAAATAGGTCAGTTAACTTATTAGGAAATATTATTGGTAAACCACGTTGTATTATACCCCTAAACAAAGTAAGTTGGATTAATTACGCTTAAGCTTAAATTGCAATAAATTTAAGCTTTTTATTGAATAATTCTTTGTATCAAAAAGCGAATCTGCTAATATAAGCACCCTTAATCTACCTGGCTACACAAAAATTGTGTCAGGTGGAACGTTTCAGTCATCATGCAAGTATTTTGAAAAATAGCTAGACACAATGGGAAATTGACATGGCAAAAAAGCGTGGATTAGCATCTAATCGTGGGCTTGATGCATTACTTGGTTCAATCAAAAAAGAAAAATTGATTGCAGGTAACCTTGCTGATGCCCATATTGCTCCCACCCAAGATACGCAATCACAATCTGTGTTGGTAGATAATAATGAGCAAAAATCCACTCATAAAAAAACAAATGCGCTAGGCAGTTCTCAAGATACTTATACGCAAAACACAAATACGCAATACCTAGATGCACAAAACCTCAATACGCAAAGCAACCAAACGCTGCCACAACCAATCAATGCTACAAACGAATCCCCCAAAAATACCAATTTAGCTATAGAGACACCAACAAAATTTAATAAAGTTTTCCAAGACGTAACGGTCAGTGCTAAACATGATAGCCAACAAAATGCTGCAGTAACTCATACGACCCAAACACATCTTGTAGAAGACAGCCAACTTAATTTATTACATATTGATGTTAATACCTTGCAGCGTGGCAAATACCAACCTCGCTTAGATTTAGGGGAAGAGACATTACAAGAATTAGCCACCTCTATCAAACAACATGGCGTGATGCAACCCATCGTCATTCGTCCATTGACAAACACCCAAGCCAAGTCAGGCATCACCCATGAAATCATCGCTGGGGAACGCCGCTGGCGAGCTGCACAAATTGCAGGATTAACCCATATTCCTGCAATTATTCGCCCGATGTCAGATGACTTGGCGATAGCCTTGGCATTGATCGAAAATATCCAACGCGAAGACTTATCTGTCATGGAACAAGCGGTTGCTTTACAGCGCTTTCATGATGAATTTGGTATGAGTCATGCCCAAATTGCTGATGTGGTCGGTAAAGCCCGTACCACGGTATCCAATTTATTACGTCTTAATCAGCTCCATGATGATGTCAAAACCCATCTAAATGATGGCTTAATGGATATGGGGCATGCCCGTGCTTTATTGTCATTATCTGCGGCACAGCAGCCGATGATAGCCCGAAAAATTGTTAACGAGCAGCTAACCGTTCGCCAAACCGAACAACTTGTAAAAGAGATTCTTGACCCCAAAGAAACCAAACCCAACAAAGAACTGGACTTTGAGCGATTACGGCTTAATCAGCAACTTTCTGAACAACTTGGTGCGGTGGTAAAAGTAAAAGGCTCATCAACTGGGAAGGGCAGTATTGAAATCTTTTTTCATAATCCTGAAGAATTGCAAGCGTTGCTCAAGCAATTGCAACAAGAAATCTAACCAGTTTTAGTTTTAATCAGTGAGTGAACAGTTTTATTAATTATAGTTTGGTCAAAAACGCTAAGAGAGACGTAGCATGTGGGAGTTAGTTAAAGCAGGTGGTTGGCTAATGGCACCCATTGTGCTTTGTTCAATTTTTATGGTCATTATTATGATTGAACGGGGTATCAAATTGCGCTTTTCTCAAGTTGCTCCGTTGCAGCTTCGTGAGCAACTCATGAACCGTCTAATAGAGCAAGGCGATATTGACCGGCAGTCCTTAACCAATGTTAAAAATAATTCGCCCCTGGGTGATATTTTGGCGACAGGGTTATTGTATCGAGGTTATGGGCTTGATTCAATGACCATGCACATGGAAAACCGTGCCAGTGTCCAAATTCACCAACTTGAAAAAAATATCAATATGCTAGGTACCATTGGGGCAATTGCCCCTTTATTAGGGCTATTGGGAACCGTGTTAGGTATTATTACCTCATTTTTGGCCATTACCGAAGGCTCAATGCAAGACCCGACCCTGTTAGCGGCAGGCGTATCCCAAGCGTTAATTACTACGGCAGGCGGTATGGTGGTGGCAATACCTGCCGTTATTGCGTATCGCTATTTTCAGCGTAAAATTGTTGATATTAATGCCCGTTTTGAGCAAGAAGCGGGTTTAATGGTACAGGATTTACTTGATAATCATTTAATCAAAACTGATAACAAGCCAGCTGCCTAAATCATGACGAATCAAGCTGATAGCTTGCTTTAAATGGGGAAAGTGACACATGCGTTTTCGTAAACCAACCGTTGAGCCACTTGACATCAATCTAACCCCAATGATTGACTGTCTGTTGTTTTTAATTGTATTTTTATTACTTTCAACGACTTTTAACCATTTTAGCAAATTAAATATTGTTTTGCCGCAAGCCGAAGGGGTACCCATTACTGAAAAAGACCAACGGATTGAAGTAGCGGTACAAAAAGACGGTAGTTATTTGGTCAATGGCATTGCGTTAGCGGGCAACGGCGAGGCAGAACTGATTTCGATGATTCGCCAAGAAGCAGGTGATAACCGCAAATTATTATTTGTCATTTCTGCGGATGGTGAGGCCTCGCACCAATCTGTCGTGCGCGTCATGGACGTGGCAGGTAAATTAGGCTTTATGAATCTAAATATTAGTACCATTGTGCCAGCTGGGTCACCAGAAGCGGCTAATATTGGCGCAGCGACTGCTCTCGCCAAGCCATCTAAGTCAGCCAACTGACGCTTGTCTGTTTGTACGATGCTTAATAACCCTATGATAAAACCCACTCAAAAGCCTGTTACCCATGATACCAATGCGCTGTCCCCTAAGCCCAGTCGATGGCAGACCTACCAACGCCTGTTGCGCTATATCACGCCCTATTGGAAATACATTCTTCTAGTGATCATCGGATTTGCGATCAATGCCGCTACTGAGGCAGGCGTGGCAAAGCTGATGCAATTTATTATTGATGCTATCAATAACAAAAATCGTCATTATCTGAATTTATTTCCCATACTGATTATCGCATTATTTGCACTCAGAGGCTTTGGTTCGTTTTTGGGAAATTATTATAGTGCGCTGATTTCACGTAATTTGGTTTATCAATTGCGTGTCCAAGTATTTGAGCAACTATTGCGCTTGCCTATCCAGTTTTATTTACAGCACAATGCAGGTGAGATTTCTGCCAAGCTTATTTTTAACGTTGAACAAGTAACTGCAGCAAGTACTGATACACTCAAGACCATACTCAGGGATGGTCTGACGGTCATTAGCTTGCTTGGTACGATGCTGTATATTAATTGGCGGTTAAGTCTAATGTTATTTGTGGTGTTACCACCTATTTTTTATTTGGTGCGGCAAGCAAGTAAACGATTTCAAAAATTGTCAAAAAGTATCCAACGATCGATGGGAGAAGTTAGCCATATTACCAATGAAGTGATTAATGGCTACCAAGTGGTCAAAAATTATGGCGGACAAGCTACCGAGCTTGCTCGATTTGATAAAGCGTCGCAAGACAATCTAAAAAATGGTCTTAGAATTGTCGTCACCAATAGTGTCAATACACCGGTTGTTCAGCTGATCTTGGCATTCGCCATGTCGGTAGTAGTATGGATTGCGCTTCGCCCACAAGTGTTGGTTAATATGAGTGCAGGTGAGTTTATAGCTTATATTGGGGCGGCAGGGTTACTCAGTAAACCGGTGCGTTCGTTGACGGATGTGAACCAAGGCTTACAAAAAGGTTTGGCAGCGGCAGATTCAGTTTTCACACTAATTGATGAACCGGGGGAACAAGATACCGGCTCAACGGTTGCAACCCTGAATGGTGATATTGACTTTATCAATGTGGATATTGTGTATGAGGATGGTAAAAAAGCCATTGATAACTTAAATCTGTCTATCAAATCGGGTGAAACGGTGGCATTGGTCGGGCGCAGTGGGGCAGGCAAAACCACCATTGTTAATGCGCTAATGCGCGCCATGCCGGTGACGACTGGACAGATTTTACTAGATGGGATAAAACTTGAAGACTTGACTTTATCGAGTTTGCGTTCGCAAATTGCGAGCGTTAATCAACAAGTGATTTTATTTAACACCACCATTGCCAATAATATCGCCTATGGCGAGCTTACTAGCAAAAGTCGAGAACAAGTAGTTGCCGCCGCCAAAGCCGCCTATGCCCATGAATTTATTATGCAGTTGCCTCAAGGCTATGATACGCTTATCGGCGCAGAAGGCTTGCAGCTATCAGGCGGGCAACGTCAGCGTCTATCCATCGCGCGTGCCTTGCTCAAAGATGCGCCAATTTTAATACTTGATGAAGCCACCAGTGCCCTCGACAATGAATCCGAGTTCTATATCCAACAAGCCCTAGAAACCGTGATGAAAAACCGTACCACCATCGTTATCGCCCATCGCCTCACGACCATTCAAAATGCCGATAAAATCGTGGTAATGGAAAATGGGTCTATTGTTGAAATGGGCTCGCATGATCAACTACTTGCCAAGCAAGGTCGCTATGCTAAGCTCTATGAGCGTAACTTTGAAGAAGATATGTTTGATAATTAATTAAAAAAAATTTCATGGAAAAACCCAATGGAGCAAGTCTTTCTCAAAGCATGGCACAATCAGGCTTGGTGGCTTTGGTTGCTACTGCCCCTGTCTTGGTTATACCGTGTTATTTTTTGGCTTAATAAAAAAGCTTATCAATTGGGATTAAAAAGAACCTATTATCCGCCTGTGCCAGTTATTGTGGTGGGCAATGTCACCGTTGGCGGCAGTGGTAAAACACCGTTTATTATCGCCGTTGTCACATATCTACAAAGCAAGAATATCCAAGTCGGGGTGATTAGTCGGGGGTATGGTGGTAATACCACGCAAATGCCTGCACTTGTCACGCCCCAATCCACGCCCGCCCAAGTGGGCGATGAACCCTGCTTAATTGTCCAATCGACTCAAATACTGGGTCATCCTGTGCCGATGGCAGTTTGCCCGAATCGAGCACAAGCCATTGAATTGCTGTTACAACATTTTCCCAATACGCAACTGATTTTAGCCGATGATGGTCTGCAGCATTTTGCCCTTGACCGTGATAAAAACTGGATTGTGCTCGATGGTGATAGAGGGTTTGGTAATCGTCAAGTCTTACCGGTAGGTTATTTGCGAGAGCCATTAAAACGATTACTTGAGCCAAATACGGCCGTGATTTTTCATCAAAAAAACTGGCAATTAGAACCAGCAGTTTTGCCAAAAAATATGTTTGAAAAATTTACACATCAGACAATGTTTATGCGATTGGTAGAACAACCGCCAATGGCGTTATTTGAACAAAACCAAAATAGCCTAAGTAATAATAAACAAATTTTAGCCAGTCAGCAAGTCATTGCGATGACAGGCATTGGCTATCCACATCGTTTTTTTAATAGCCTAAGTAAACTAAACTTTAATTTAATTGAAAAACCCTTCAATGACCATTACGCTTTTACATTAGCGGATTTTGCCGACCTACCAGATTTACCAATTCTTATTACCGCTAAAGATGCGGTCAAAATTCGGGTATTACTACAAAATGATCATAGCAAGGCGGCAGAAAAATTAAAATCACGGCTGTGGGTGTTGCCTGTGGTGGCGGAATTATCCGAAGCGGTATTAGGAATGGTGGATAAAACAATGATAGAATTAAATATTACACCAAAATAATCTAACAAGGTAACCTCATGAAAAAGTATTTAGTGATTCCCGCCCGCCTAAAAAGCACTCGCTTGCCCAACAAACCTTTACTTAAAATCCATGATAAAGCCATGATCTTATGGGTGATTGACCGAGCCAATGCCGTTAAACAAGCAGGGATCGCCGATGAAATCTATGTCGCAACCGATGATGATCGCATTGCAATGCTTTGCCGTGAGTATGGTGCTAATGTTATTATGACTAGCCAAAGCCACCCGTCTGGCACCGACCGCCTCGCCGAAGTCGCCCAAATCCAAAACTGGTCACCCCAAGATATCGTCATCAATATGCAAGGCGATGAGCCACTGGTACCAACAAGCTTAATTCGCCAAGTCAGTGAGTTATTGATGACCAAAAATGATTGCGTGATGGCAACGCTTGCCGAGCCGATTTTGACCAATGAAGAATTTTACCGTCCTTCAGTCGTGAAAGTGGTTAAAAATGTCCAAAATGAAGCGTTATATTTTAGTCGGGCACCGATACCGTGTGATCGTGATATGGCGATGGCAAAAGATGACCTTGATAATACCACTCCACCCAAAAATGCGTTACGTCATCTCGGTTTGTATGCCTATCGGGTGAGTTTGCTGCAGCAATTTAGCACATGGCAACAAGCTGAACTTGAGCAATTAGAGAGCCTTGAACAACTACGGATAATGGAGCATGGCTTTAAAATTGCCATTGATATTGCCAATGCCCAATTGCCTGCAGGCGTGGACACACAAGAAGATTTAGATAGACTTAATGCAATGGATTTGACAGAATTTTTAAAAAGTGAATAGGTAAAAATTACGTTAAAAAAGGCGCATTCATTACGCCTTTTCTTATTGTAATATTGAATTAAGGATTTAATGCAAAAACGCCTAAGTCTTTGACCAATTCAAGTGAATGTAATCGTGCATCATTATCGTACACATTACAAGTCACAATCATTTCATCAGGTTCAATCAAATGAATAAACTGCTCGAGTTTTGGCTGAACACTCGCGACCGAACCCACAAAGGAAATTGCCAAGGCGGATTCGACCATATGTTTTTCTGCCGAATTCCAATAGCTTTCGATATCTTCAATCGGTTTTGGCATTTGTGACGGTTTACCACGGCGAAGATTAACAAAGCTTTGTTGGGCAGAAGTAAAATGATATTGGGCATCTTTATCACGATCTGCTAGTAATAAATTACCCGCCACCATGACATACGGTTTATCAAGATATTTTGACGGTTTAAAGTTGTCACGATACACTTGTACCGCTTGTTGCAGCATTTGCGGTGCAAAATGTGAGGCAAAGGCATATGGCAAACCCAACGCCGCTGCCAAACTTGCCCCAAACAATGACGAACCTAAAATCCAAACAGGCACGTGCATACCATTGGCAGGCATGGCAGCAACCGTTTGATTGGTAAAAGGTTCAAAATAGTGTATGAGCTCTTGCACATCTTGCGGAAAGTTTTCAGCGTCATTATAAGTGCGACGTAACGCTCGAAAAGTCGCCCCGTCTGTGCCAGGGGCACGCCCCACGCCCAAGTCAATACGCTCGCCATAAAGCGTGGCAAGTGTACCAAATTGCTCGGCAATCACAAGCGGCGCATGGTTGGGCAACATGACGCCACCCGAGCCAATACGGATTTTGCGAGTATTTGCACCGATATGTGACAGCAGTACACTCGTCGCGGTACTGGCGATACCTTGCATATTGTGGTGTTCGGCAAGCCAATAACGATTAAGTCCCACTGCTTCGGCAGTTTGGGCGATTTTGACGGCTTGTTGTAAGGCAGTTTTAGGGGTACTGCCTTGTGGTACAGGTACAAGATCTAGAAAAGATAAGGGAATATTTTTCATTATTTAGCCTTTAGTGTCGTTTATTTACACTATATAAAGGCAAATATTTGAAAATCAAATAGACAGTTACGTAAACTGTTTTTGGCAAAGTTCAATAAAGGCTTTGCCAAAACTACGCACATCACTGTCTGCGCGCGTGGCTATCCAAGTAATATGTTTGCCAAAAATTTTAGTCGGAATTTTGACTAAATTGCGGTAGTGTTCACCCTCAAATGCCATTTCGGCAATTGTACCTACACCCATGCCTAGACCAACATACGTACTAATCACATCAGCATCAAGTGCGGTCAATACAATATTTGGGGTAATGCCTGCTTCACGAAACGCCTTGTCAATCGCCCCGCGCCCTGTAAAACCGCCATGATAGGTAATAATCGGATATTGCGCCAGCGTCTGAATGTCGATTTCTTTTTGCTCAGCCAATTCGTGCCCTTTTGGCACAATGACATGATGATACCAGTCATAATAGCGGATACACTGCAAATTATCTTTGGTGAGCAATGATTCGGTGGCGATACCAATATCGGCTTGCCCTTGTACCACCATATTGGCTATAGATTCGGGGTCGGCTTGATTCAAAATCAAATGCACGTTGGGATAACGCTCTTTAAATTGTTTAACCACCCACGGTAACACATAGCGCGCTTGCGTATGCGTGGTTGCAACTGAGAGTTCACCCTGCGTGGGGTTTTGAAAGTCGAGGGTTAAATTCTCAATGGTACGAATCTCGACAAAAATTTTTTCAATATGCGGTAAGAGCTCTTGTCCAATATCGGATAAACCAATCAGACGTTTACCTTGACGAATAAATACATCGGCTTTTAATTGATTTTCGAGAGCGGCAATATGCTTACTTAGGCTTGATTGGCTCGTGTGTAGCACTTTGGCGGCTTGGCTAAGATTATAATTATTAATCACTGTCTGCCAGACGGTTTCGAGTTGTTTAAGTTGAATTTGAAGATGTCGTTGATTAATAATTACATTCACTGCCATAAAAAAGCCTGTTTCCAAAAAAATCAAGATTAAATTACTTTTACTCTGCTAAATACTACAAAATACCTAAAAAATTCTCACCTTTATAAAAGAAGAATATTAGCTATTTTTTTTGTTCAGATATTGTTTAAGTGCGGTAATAATGATTGAATCGATAGGGGTATCGGGATAAGTTTGGGCGACTTGTTTAAATAGTCGATTTGGTAGATTCACGCTTATTTCAAGGGTGTCGCCCATAATACGTGACATTTCAATACCCACAATTGCCCAAGTACAACCGGCAAATTTTGGATTGGTCAAATGGGCAGCAACCGCGGTGGGTTGAGGAAGCGTTTTGTCTTGGTCTAGCAAGGTATAAAGATGATTGATAACGGTGGTGCGGGCATTTGCAACCGCATCGCCCATATTTTTGCCTTGGGCTTGCAATTCGGGGATATCGGGTATAATCACATAATATTGCTGGTCTTTTAAATAAATTGCAATCGGATATTGCATATATAGCCTCAATATCCAACAAGTGGATTTAGCCAAAATTTGACAAGATACAGAACAATTTTAGTATAGCACAGACGTGCTAAAATATTACTAGAGTATTGCTAGTTTATAGTACAGTGGGAATTTTAACAACCAAACTGCCCAAAATGTATTTTTGACTTGTGCAATATGGGAAATCGGCTAAAATAGCCTGCTATCGATTAACTTATGGCAAACATCTTAAGTTAACCTTACTGCTACAATGTTGAGTAAACACCATGTCACAATCCCATCTTAATTTATCATCATATGAAACTGATTCAACTAAAAAATCGTGGGGTGAGGCATTATTGGCTTATTTGGATAAGCGAGCCTTAGTGATGTTGTTGTTAGGTTTTTCCTCAGGGTTGCCTTATTTGTTGATTTTCTCAAGTCTATCGATATGGCTTAAAGAAGCAGGGTTTGATATCAAAATTATTACCATGTTTAGTTGGGCGATGCTGGGATACTCATTTAAATTTGTTTGGTCGCCCTTGGTCAATGCCGTACCCATCCCTGCATTCACCAAAAGTTTGGGTCAGCGACGCAGTTGGTTGTTAGTCGCTCAAGTGGTGGTGATGGTTGCCATTTTTATGTTGGGCAGTCTTAATCCGACCAATGAATCGGTGCTCAATTATATGGCGGTATTAGCGGTATTATTGGGTTTTTCAGCGGCCACGCAAGACATCGTGATTGATGCCTATCGCATTGAAATTGCCGAAAAATCAATGCAACCAGTGTTGTCAGGGATGTTTATGGCGGGGTATCGCATCGGGCTAATTGTGGCGGGGGCTGGGGCGTTGTTTTTGGCAGAATACTTTGGCTCGACCAAAAATGCTTACAACGTGATAGCGTGGCAGCATACTTACCATATTATGGCAAGTTTGATGTTAATAGGTATTATCACCACGTTATTTATCAAAGAGCCAACTGTCACTCGCACCCAACACGAACGCCCGATGAGCGATTATTTTCAATTGTTTTTGTTGTTTGTGATATCGGTGGTTGCCTTGATTGTTAGCTTTATCGGAATTGGCAATTTATTGCCCGAAACCGGCAAAGCCACGCCGTCGATTGTGGCATTTATGTATGAAAGTATTAAATTTATCGGTGCGGTTGTCATTGCCCTTATAACGGCGATGGCATTATTAAAAGCCAATATCATCAAAAAACAAGTCGCTGACGAGATGTGGGTCGCCCCGATTCAAGATTTTTTTGTGCGTTATGGCAAAAAAGCGATTTGGTTAATTTTATTGATTGGCTTGTACCGCATTTCTGATATCATGGCGGGCACGACGTCGAATTTGTTTTATGTCAATCTAGGCTTTAGCAAGACCGATATCGCCTTGGCGGTCAAAACCTTTGGCATGGCAATGTCGATTTTTGGGGGAATTTTGGGCGGGATTTTAGCAGAGCGCTTTAAAATCATGAACGCCATGCTAATCGGGGCGATTTTGGCATCGACCAGTAATTTATTGTTTGTCATGCTGGCGAGTAAAGGGCATGATTTTACAGCCATGTATACTGCGGTGATGTTTGATAACCTCGCTTCAGGATTAGCAAGTGCGATATTTGTCGCCTTTTTATCGGTACTGACCAATATACGTTTTAGCATGGTGCAATACGCTTTATTAAGCTCGCTAATGACGCTAACCCCCAAGATTTTGGGGGGCTATTCGGGGGCGATGGTGGATAGTATGGGCTATGAAAAATTCTTTACCTTTACCGCCTTGATTGGCGTACCTGTGCTATTTTTGATTTATATGGTCGATAAGCACGTGATGAAACAACCTGCCAAATTTAAAATTGAACGTTAATGCCATGTCAGAAAATAGCCTAAGTAATATAAGTAATCTAAATAACCTAAGTAATTTAAATAATTTAAATAATTTAAACCAACATACTATCAAAACCTTGATTGATAGCCAAACGCAGGTCGAAAAACCGATTCGCCAAACATTGCTCGCCCATTTTTTACAGTCACATACCAATCGACCTATAAATTTATCGTATTTAATATCTCATCAAGACGATAGGGTAGAAGATAGTGTTATTCATGACTATCAACATGGCTTGCAACGACTAGCGGCGGGCGAGCCTTTAGCCTATGTTATCGGTAAGCAAGGCTTTTGGAAGCATGAATTTTTGGTCAATGAACACACATTGATTCCCAGACCTGATACTGAAATATTGGTCGAAACAGCCGTGGATTTTATTGAACAAAAATCTAATTATAAGCCAACGATACTGGATTTAGGCACAGGTTCTGGCTGTATTGCCATTAGCCTTGCTCTGGAGTACCCGCAATCACAAGTGATCGCGGTGGATTTTTCTGATCTAGCTTTAGCCGTAGCACAGCAAAATGCCAAGCGGTTAGGGGTACCAAATATTCACTTTTTGCAAAGTGATTGGTTTCATCAATTAGCGCCGCAAACTTTTGATATCATCGTGTCTAATCCACCCTATATTGACCCACAAGACCCACATTTAATCCATCTTACCCATGAGCCAATAACCGCATTGGTGGCCGATAAGCATGGCTTATCAGATATCGAGCAGATTATTGATGATGCCCGTCAATTTATGAGCAATCATGGATTACTGGCGATCGAACATGGCTATAACCAAGCCGAACAAGTGCAGGCTATTTTCGCCCAATATGGTTTTAGCGATATTACCACGGTAAAAGACTACGGCGGTAATGATAGGGTAACGTATGGCATTTTTAAAATAGCCTAAGTGAATATTTACTAAATAAGAAATCAACCACCTATGACATCATATAACCAATTAAGCGACGAAGAAATGCTCCGTTACGCTCGCCAAATTTTGCTAGCAGGGTGGGACATTGATGCCCAAATTCGGCTAAAAAATAGCCATGTCATCATCGTAGGCATGGGTGGGCTAGGCTGTCCGCTTGCCGAAACCTTATGTCGAGCCGGTGTAGGACATTTGACATTGATTGATGATGATGTGATTGATGAAAGTAATTTGCAACGTCAATCGCTATTTACGCCCAAAGATATCGGGCAATTAAAAGCATTGGTGGCTAAACAGAAAATCAATAAAATCAATGACTTTTGTAAAGTTGAGGTGATTACCCAACGGCTAACGTTAGAAAATTATTCACAGTTATTAAATTTAACCCATAAAAATAGCCTAAGTAAATTAATTTGCGACTGCAGTGACAATTTCAAAACACGAGATCACATCAACCAAATCACTGTCAAGCAAAATCTACCACTTTTATCAGCGTCCGCAATAGCACAAACGGGACAATTGGCATTATTTGAGCCATATTTAGGGACAGGTTGTTATCATTGTTTATTTCCTAACCAAAAATATAGCGAAAGCGAAGAGGATGATAACCAAACTTGTGCCACAAATGGCGTGCTTGCCAGTACCACTCAGATTATGGGGAATTTACAGGCACAAGCGGCATTGACGTTTTTGGGTCTTGGCAAAAATTCAATTGCCCAAACGTTATTACTTTGGCAAGGTGAGCAAATGAATTTACGCAAATTAAAGTACCAACAGGACAAAAACTGCACGGTTTGTGGGCAAAGTACGGTAAAATAATAAAATTTGGGTTAAACCATGAACGTTAAGCTAACAGGGCTAAAACCATGAAAAAATCGCTACTTAAAACCTCACTTAATGTGATACAGCGGGTAGGGCAGACCGCCACGATTGCAGGTAAAACGGGTTTACGCATTGCCCAAGGTGAAAAACTGTCGCCGATTATGCTTAAAGATGCCTTTGAGCAACTGGGCACAACTTATATCAAAATCGGACAATTTATCGCCAGTACGCCATCGCTGTTTCCAAGAGAATATGTTGAGGCGTTTCAAGATTGTCTTGACCAAACCACGCCTATGCCTTATACCTATATTGAGGGCGTATTGCGTGATGAGCTTGAAAAAGACGGACAAACGCTTGAGGATATTTTTCAAAGTATTGAGGTCAAGCCATTGGCTTCAGCTTCGATTGCCCAAGTGCATGCGGCAATTCTCAAAAATGGCGATAATGTGGTATTAAAGGTGCAAAAGCCCAATGTCGATACCCTTATTCAAACCGATTTGGGCATGATGTATGGCTTAACACGCTTGATGGACGCTATTGCCCCTTCGCTTAAGTTTGCCAGTATTTCACCGATTATTGATGAAATTCGCCTGCGGATGTCTGCCGAAACCGACTTTTTGCAAGAAGCTAAAAACATTGATGACTTTCAGGACTTTTTGAAAAAGTCTGGTAATCAAAAAGTGGTTGCTCCCCATGTTTATCATGAGTTTAGTACCCGAAAGGTACTGGTCATGGAGCGGTTTTTTGGGGTGTCGATGATTGACGATGCCGCCATGCAACAATACTGCAAATACCCTGCTCAAGTGATGGCAGATACACTTAATACTTGGTTTGCCAGCCTGATGATGTGCAATACCTTTCATGCTGATTTGCACGCAGGTAATCTGATGTTACTGACCGATGGTCGTATTGGATTTATTGATTTTGGAATTGTGGGTAAGCTTGAACCAAAAGCTTGGCAAGCGAGCATCGGTATGATGGATAGCTTTGCGAAGGAAGATTATCAAGGTATGGCTCATTACATGGTCGAGATGGATATGACCCATGGGCGAGAGACGGTCAATGTCAATGTGTTGGCAAAAGACTTGCAATCCATGATAAAAAAAATCTTAGCCGAAGATAGTTTATTTATCGGAAAAACCATTGATAAGCTCAATCCCAATCAGATGAAAGACCACGCTGACGAAATCAACCAAATGCTACTAGAGATGGTTGAAGTGGGAAAACGCCACGGTATTCATTTTCCCCGTGACTTTGCCTTGTTAACCAAGCAGTTATTGTATTTTGACCGCTTTATGAAAGTGCTTGCGCCTGAGATGGATATGTTCCATGATGCACGGATTCAAATGCGCTAATCAACTCATCAATGATTACAACAAAGATGGTAACTTAGCCTAAACTTCTTTTTGTTGTTGCCATCTTTGGAACCAATTAAATATCGTCTGACTTTGGTCTTTGGCAAGCCGAAGCCGTTCGATGTCCTCGTCATTGCTGATTTTGATAGGTTTATTAAGTACACCCAATAGCATTGGGGTTAAAATCTCAATTACTAGTAAAAATATGTCATGGATCGCACGTTGACTTAAACTGGTAAAAAAACCAACCCAATGACTACACAATTTTTGTTGTAAATCTGGTGTCAAGCCCGCCAAAATAAAATGGGCTTTGGCATTGATACGAGCAAAGTCATCCTCAATGGTTGCCCCGATTTCAATCAGTTTTGGTTGGATTTGTTGAATCCAATCAATCAGTTGCAACATATCCTCATCCGCAATATCTTGCCATATGAGCATATTGGGTCGATAAAACTGATTGAAATGATGATACAGGGTTTCTAAATTGGCACTGTTATTAAAATGCGGTGGTCGCCAACGGCGTGACAGTTGCTTGTCCAACATTGGTTCAAAAAGCATCTTGGATAAGGGGAAAGTAGCAAGATTTTTTTTAAGCCGCTTTTTATGCTGTTTTTTGGGCAAAAACGTTTTGGTCGCTCGGCTTAAATAATATACCTGATAAATCAAGTCATTATTAAGCGTAAATGGGGTAGCAGTCGATAGGGATACCTCAGCGGGTTTATTACCCAAAAGCTCTGGCTGATATAAAAAGCACAATTGTAATAATAAATGCTTGGTTAAAAAACTATTAAAGTTGAGTAGGGCATCTTGTGCCGTACGAGATTGGGTACGTTTGCCCAGTCCCATCCGTTGGCGCATGTCTTCTCGCAGCAGCCAGCCATAGCTACCTTTGGGTAATTTGCGAGTTAGCTCGCCAATTTCAGCCAATAATTTGCCACGCCCTTCAGCGATATTAATGTCATAACGGCGGCTTAATATCGAGAATAAATACTGCGACATGGGCACAGCGTTGCTGATTTGGGTTTGCATGGCGGCTTTGCCATACGTTTTAACAAAACTGTCAGGGTCGTGGTTATTGGGTAAAGTCAAAAATCGTAATTCTTTACCATCGCTCAACGTAGGCAATGCTACTTCCATTGCGCGCCATGCGGCTTTTTGCCCCGCAGCATCCCCATCAAAACTTAAGGTCAATACAGGATTTAACTGTAGTAGGCGCTCAATTTGGCTGGTGGCAATGGCGGTGCCCATTGAAGCGACTGCGCCATAGACACCTGCTTGGTGTAGACTAATCACATCCATGTAGCCTTCAACCACAAGCCAGTCCTTGGCTTTTGCCTTTCGTCCTTCATATAAACCATATAAAATCGTTTGTTTGTGAAATATGGGCGAATCGCTTGAGTTGATATATTTAGGCATATCGTCATCATTCAGCGAGCGTCCTGCAAAGCCCACAATTCGCCCTTGGTTATCCCGAATAGGGAAAATCACCCGATTGCGCAGCAAATCATAATCTTTGCCTTTATTGGACTCACGCACAAGACCAAGGATTTTTAGCCCGGCAATATCTCTTGGGAACGCCTGCTCAAGGTGTTGCCACCCTGCTGGGGCATAGCCTAAAGCAAAGGCTTCGATAGTGGCTTGGGTGAGTCCGCGCTGCAAAAAATACTGCTGAGCCAAGGTATTTTGACTTAATTGCTGCTGATAAAACACAGCGATTTGAGCCAATAAATCATAAAGACTGCTAGAACCATCTTCTTGTTCAGCGATCGTTGATGCATAAACAGCCGCTTGATTATTGGACTGGTGAAAGTCCTGAAAATCGTAAGTTGGATTAAATTGGGAAGAGACATAAAAATCGGTGAGACTGCTCGCCAACAACTCGGCAACCGGATTGACAGTGCTAAAATTGGCATCAAAGTCAGGTTCGGTGGCTTGATTATCAAGACCATCAGAATACAAGACGGGGGCGTCACTTACACTTGTGCCGACACGTGTACTTGCACCCGTATGGGGCTGATCGGGTGGGGTTACTGTTGGTAATGATGCTGAAGGTGAGGCTAACCCACTAGTATCGGTAGGCATTATAGCAGATAATTCCCCTGCCAAATTGGTAGTCGCCAAAACCGCTGTCTGCACCGCAATAGCATTTCGTTGGCTAGTGTTAGCCGGCGCATTCGTACGTTTGTAAGTCGCTGCTTTATTGAGCGGCTCTTTGGGTAACTCAATACCGGTTTGACGGGACAATTCTTTGAGTGCTTCGCCTGCGGTCATGTTTTCATAATCTTTTAAAAAAGTTAACGCATTACCACTCACGCCACAGCCAAAGCAATTGTACAAATTTTTTTGTGGATTAACATAAAATGAAGGTGTTTTTTCCCCATGAAACGGGCAGCAACCTTTATACTCATTGCCCGACCGCTTGAGCTCAACGTATTTGCCAATAATTTTGACAATATCGGCACTGGCAAGAATTTGCTCAATGATGTGGTTATTAGTCATGGTTGGTGATTGTCTAGTAAGTGTCTTAAGTGTAAAGTAAAGTTTCTTAAAAAGTTTCTTAAGTGGCTTAAGCGGCTTAAATTGCTATGGCTGACTTTTATACAGCATCGTCATGCCTTAAAGATGACAATAGCTAAACCTATATAAGTTTAGCTATTACAAAACACGCTCAGCAATGTCAATACATTTGCTCAGTTAAATCATTATTTCGCAGAATTGGGATTTGAGGTATCGCTATCGGTTGGTAAAGCCAAACCAATATTTAAATCACGCTGTCTGGTTAAGTCGTCTGTTGTTGAATCACCACGCGTTGAAGAATTAACGGCGGTGGTTTGTGGCAAACGCAATGCAGCGGCTTGTTGCACATTTTGGATAACTTGTGGCTTGGTTGCGATATTGGTATTGGTTTGTTGTTTTAAATTGGTATTGGTAGAACTTTGTCCCAAAATACCCAATGTTGCCTTATTAAGCCAATTTGATCCTGTACGGGTATTTTCAAGCCTTACATTGCCATTATTATCCAATAATTGTGGGTAATTAAGCTGTAGCAATTGGCGGTATTGGTTAGCAGTATCTTTCATACCCAATCTATCATAGCTATATGCCAACGTGGCGATGGCTTCGGGAATAGCTTGGCTTTGTGGGTAGTATTGGAACACCCATTTTGCTCGATTGGCTGAGGCGACATAGGCTTTGCGTTTGATATACCAACGGGCAACATCCATTTCATGTTCGGCAAATTGATTGTATATATAACGCATGCGTAACGCCGCATCGGGGGCATAAGCGCTGTTTGGATAGCGGCCAATCAACTCTTGAAAGTTGTTAAATGCCAATCGTGAGTATCCCATATCACGGTGAGCAGGGTCAAGTTTGGTGTACTTCATAATGCCGTCATTGCCCGCTTGCATATTAGCAACGCCACGCACATAGTAGGCATAATCTACTTGCGGATTGGTAGGATAAGATTTAATAAAACTTTCGCTACTTGCCACCGCCTCGAGGTAATCGCCATGCTGAAATTGGGCATACATTAAGTCTAACAAGGCTTGTTCGCTATAGTTGCCTACGGGGTAAAATGTGCGTAAATCGGTCAAATTGGCAGCCGCTTTGGCATAATTGCCCTTATTGATATTATTACGAGCTTCATTGTAGTAGCCTTGTTCACTTTTTTCTGCTTTTTGGGCTTTGATTTCGTCTTTACCACCGAATAACTTAGAGTTTTTGAGCGTTTGACAGCCTGTCACCCCACTTAAGGCTACCGCTAACACTGTCAAGCTGGCTATTTGAGAAATTCGACGCATAATGACCTCGTAAACTATTGCAAAGTTCAAGCAAAGGGTTACAATCTGCTTGAAAAAATTTTGCTAAGTCTAGCATGATTCGAGAAGGATTGTGACCAACTAAATGTTAAATTATTTCATAATAATATAAATTTTTGGAATAAATTGGAAATGACCATGCCCCATTCACAACCCACCCAACCCATAGATTTCATGGATAAACATGTCGACATGACTGAGGATGAATTTACCGATTGTTCCGATAGCAGTTTAACACCCTTGCCAATACAATTGACAAACAATATTGTACCACTTACCAGACCAATTGTTGGGCAATATGTGGTACAAGATAATGAGATTGGCGAACGTATCGACAAAATTGCTGCCAAGGCGTTTGCCAAATTTTCTCGAGAGCAGCTTAAAACTTGGCTTGATACGGGCGAATTGACAGTCAACGCTCTCAGCGAAAAACCCAAATACCGCCTTAAACAAGGCGATGTACTGATGCTCAACGCCACGCCCGCCCATCAGCAAGATGATTTACCAGAGGCAATTGCGCTTGAGATCGTCTATGAAGATGACGCGGTGCTTGTAATCAATAAGCCGGTTGGTATGGTCGTACATCCAGGGGCGGGCAATTGGACAGGCACACTGATCAATGCGTTACTCTATCATTATCCTGATAATCGCACCTTGCCAAGAGCGGGTCTGGTGCATCGCATTGATAAAGACACGTCTGGCTTGATGGTGATTGCCAAAGACAGCCAAAGCCAGTTGCACCTTATTAATCAATTAAAAGACAAATCGGTATATCGGCATTACCTTGCCTTGGTATATGGGAATCAAGCCGAACTTGCCAAACACCGCATCATCAATGCGCCTATTGGCCGCCATCCGACACAACGCACCAAAATGGCGGTAGTGAGTACGGGCAAACCTGCGGTGACACACCTAGACAATATCACCCAACTGTGTGACGGGATCGCCTTGATTGATGTCCGCCTAGAGACAGGGCGTACACATCAAATTCGGGTGCATTTATCGCATTTGGGCTTTGGCTTAGTCGGTGACCGTGTGTATGGCTCGACCCGCCAACAACAAATCACCATCAAACACCTAACTGAGGAACAAAAAGACTTGCTAAAAAATTTTAACCATCAAGCCTTACATGCCTATGAGTTAGGATTTATTCACCCAAAAACAGGTGAAGCCATCACCGTAAAAGTCGAACCACCCATCGATATGCAGCAACTTATCCAAGCATTGGGTGAAGGTTTTTGCATAAATCGCTGAAGGAAATTTTTGGGTGACGGTTGTTTTATCGTTCACTGTGGTTTATGCTTTATACGCAAATTTTGATATCTTAATTTTTGAAATTTTGATTTCTTTGATTTTTATTTCGATTGATAATTTTTCTTTAAACATCACAATCCATAGGAGCAATCATGTTTACACATCTAAAACATTATGCAGGCGATCCGATTTTAGGGTTGATGCAAAAGCATAATGAAGATTTGCGCGGCGATAAAGTCAATTTAGGCGTTGGCGTGTATTATGATGACAATGGCAAATTGCCCGTACTAAATTGCGTTCAAAAAGCCGAAGCCCAAATCGCCAACCCACCAAAACCCCGTCCTTATTTGCCGATGGATGGTTTACCAGGGTATCGTGCGGCATGTCAGCGTCTATTATTTGGCAAAGACGCGACGGTGCTCCAAGAAAAACGGGTGGCAACTGTTGCAACCATTGGCGGTTCTGGGGCATTAAAAGTTGGTGCGGATTTTATTCATACTTGGTTTCCGCAAGCAAAATGCTATGTTTCTGACCCAACCTGGGGCAATCATATCAGCATTTTTGAGGGTTCTGGCTTTGAAGTGGGACAGTACCCTTACTATGATAAAGCGACCAATGGGGTAAAATTCGATGATATGCTGGCATTTTTAAATGGCTTGAACAAAAACGATGTCGTGCTATTACACCCTTGTTGCCACAATCCAACTGGCGTGGATTTAACGCAAGCTCAATGGGATAGTGTGCTGGATGTTATCAAAACCAAAGAGTTGATTGCCTTTATGGATATTGCTTATCAAGGGTTTGGTAAAGATATGGACAGCGACGCTTATGCGATTCGTAAAGCGGTTGAGCTTGATTTACACTTTTTTGTCAGCAATTCCTTCTCAAAAAACCTGTCATTGTATGGCGAGCGGGTCGGCGGCTTGTCGGTGGTATGCCAAGACGAACAGCAAGCCAAATTAGTACAAGGACAATTACAGTTTACCATCCGCCGTATCTACTCAAGCCCGCCCTCACATGGTGGTCATGTGGTTGATATCGTAATGAATGATGACGCGTTGTTTGATGAATGGGTCGGCGAAGTGTATGTGATGCGTGACCGTATTAAACAGATGCGTCAACAATTGCGTGATGTGCTAGAAAGCAAAGTACCAGGCAAATCATTTGATTATTTGACCACCCAAAACGGCATGTTTAGCTTTACCGGGCTAACCCCTGAACAAGTGCAACGCCTGCAAGATGAATTTGCCATTTATATGGTGGGTAATGGTCGTATGTGCGTGGCAGGCTTAAATAGCAAAAACATTGATTATGTTGCCAATGCGATGGCAGAAGTGCTAAAAGACTAGCCGCCTGTTTTTATATAAACCCCCGTGTTCTGCATGGGGGTTTTTTATCTGGGGAGATAAGAAAGGAAAGTTTACAAAAAAATTCACTTATTTTTGCGCGTTTTTATTGGATAATACATCATTTTATCAACTCACTTGTTTACTGTTGGGTCATCATTTGGTAACACCAATAGATTTTTTCATCTAAAATTCATAAAAACTTGCGTATTGTCTATCGGCATTTATCGCTAAACGGCATACAATAGTTACAGCTTATTTAGGAAATCGCCCATGTACCCCATGCAACAGCCACAAAATCCATCGTCATCGTATGCCACACCACAACTTCGGGAAATTGATTATGGCAATAATGTCGCCCAACGCACGCTGTGTGTGCTAGTGCTTGACCTATCAGGCTCGATGGCGATACAGTCAGGCAATCAGCAAGGGCAAAACAATGGCAAACATGGCAAACGTCGTATCGATATGCTAAACGAAGGGATTGAGGCGTTTTATCATGATTTGATGAAAGATGAAACCGCTCGCAACCGTGTGCGACTTGCCATTGTCATTGTGGGCGGGGTCAATGACAGGGCAGAGCTGATGATGGATTGGACAGATGCCATTGATTTTTTCCCGATTAAGTTTCGTGAAAATGGCATGACGCCGTTGGGTGAAGGGATGTTGCTCGCGCTCAATTTGATTGAGCAAGAGCGGCTAAACTTAAGGGACAATGGTATCAGCTATACTCGGCCTTGGATAATGGCGTTGACCGATGGGCTACCGACTGACAGCCATGACGTCTGGCAAGCCGCCACCCAGCAATGCCAACTTGCTGAGCAAAACGGGCAATGTATTATTTATCCGATTGCCATAGATGCTGGGGCACAAGAAGTGGCAATGCTGCAACAACTCTCCACGTTAACGCCCCCTGTTCACCTTAATTCGGTAAAGTTCGTTGAGTTTTTTGTGTGGTTGTCTGCCAGCCTTAAAACCATGTCCCAATCAGCCCCCGGTGAAACGGTACAGCTAGGTAGTATTTCACCTTGGGCAACCGTGCGAGGCTAAATGATGGGTATGTCAAAGTTAGCGAATGGGCATGTTTGGCAAGGTTTTGCCAGTTCAAGTATGGGCAAAGCGCATATCGACAGTGGTTTACCCAATCAAGATTGCTGGTTTTACCATCAAGAGACACAGTTTAGTGTGGCTGTGGTGTGTGATGGGGCAGGCTCTGCCCAATTTAGCGAGCAAGGCGCAAAGTTTTTTAGCCAAGCGGTAGGTGATTTATTATGCCAACTGATTAAACAACAAATTGAGCCCAAACAATCCGTTGAACAGCTTAAAATACAAGCATGGCAACATGCGATAGAACAAGGTTTGACAAATATTCGTCAGCAGCTTGCCAGCCAATTAACAAGCGATACGACGTTGCGAGATTACCATACGACGCTCACAGCGATTGCCATTTTAACTAACCATTTAAATAGTCAACAAGCCATATTAGTACAAATTGGTGACAGTCCCTTATTGACCAGTCAGTTTTTGATCGATGAGCAACGCATTGATTACTTTAATAAACTTGCTGTATATGGCGATGACAATAAAAATGAATACGTGAATGAAACCCATTTTATCACCCAAGACAATTGGCAAGATTTTTTGCGGATTGAATGGCTAGATATTACCCATATCGATTTGATTGCTGTGATGTCGGATGGGTGTGCGGATTTGGTGTTTGAAGGGGCAAGTGTGACGCCAAAGATTTATCGCCCGTTTTTTGGCAATTTGGTATTTAATCTGTGCCAAAGTCCAACCGATACACAAGGCAATACCATTATCGAGCAAGCAATGAGTAACCCTGCCACCTATCGGCTGACAGGGGATGATAAAACGTTGATTGTATTGGTAAAAAACCCACAAACCTATCAAAAACTTGAGCCGAGCATTGATGATACACCTATCGCCGCTGGCATGTCCGATGCCAGCACGCTCGCTAGTACCACACCTACCAATGCAGCAAGCGTCTGGCATATGCATAACGCAGATCAAATGCCCAGCACAACGTCTCATGCGCTAAACACTAGCCCGCAGGCCATAAATTCTATAAGGTACGAGGTAGATCACCTGCCGCCGTCTGAGCCAATTAAACAAAGCAGTAAAGAGCGCAGAAATATCGCATTGATGGCAGGCACGGTGGTGGCTATCGCGGCAGGAACATTGGGATGGATGAATAAAGATAAATTGCTCACAGGTCAACAGGCGGTGATTGGCAAAAGTCCAACAAAAAGTCCAACAATTAGCCAAGTGGTCACTTCTCAGCCAACTGCCCAACAAACCTTACCGCTTGCCAGTCCTGCAACTGCCTTTGCTTTGGATGTGCCAGTCAATGTGTTTCAAGTGGGTGAGCAGTTTGATATTCAAGTGTTACTGGGCGTCCCAAAAACAGCCCTTACGCAATATCCGCTAGTTTCAAACATGTCAAAGGCTTCAAACACCCAAAATTTCACCATAGCCAAAGTGATTAACCCCAACACGCCTGCCTTTGCCTTTAAAAAAGATAAAAAAGATCAATCAGCTTTTAATCATCGTTCCCCTGCCACAGTACAACAAAATCAGATCGTGGGCGATTGGGCAATTAATTATCAATATCATTGTCGAGTGATTGATGATAACACCACAGCTTATCAGTCATTGAACATTGTATTGGATAAAAATTATCAATATCGTTTATGCCATATCAATTTTAGTGAAATGCAAAACAAAGACTTTCAACCAAAGTTTGATGCGACCGTCACCCAAGTGTTATTTGAAAAAGGCTTTGCACCCCTGTTCGATTCAGAATTTAATATGACAAAAACGGTCGCTAGCACACCGCAAGCTAGCACACCGCAAGCTAGCACACCGCAAGCCAGTACACAAGTAAGTGGTAATCACCAAGGTAAAGCACTAAAAGAGACCAAAGCCATTATTCATTATTTGCCCAACCATGTTTAACAGTTAATAAGCATTTTTAGCGTTTCTAAAATTTTTAAGGAATTGTATGCCATATTTGCTAAAGGATAACCAGCCGATTGCCATCACCATTGACCCCAGTCAAGAAATTGGCTCGGGTGGGATGGGCGTGGTATATCGCATTGGCAATGTGTTAGGCGGTGGTAATTTGGTGGCAAAAATCTTTAAAAACCCAACCGACCCCAAAAATCCGAGCCAAGCCAAACTACAAGCCATGATAGCTCGCCCGCCTGAGCATGTCTACGAAGTCATCAATGGCGTGGGTTATACCCAATTTGCGTGGGTGCAAGATTTGATTGTGGCAGACGATGGTCAGCTTATTGGCTATGCCATGCCTGAGCTTGATTTTGACCATTCGCTGTCACTTAACCCTTTTATGTACCCACGAGAAGCCCATCGTTTGACGGATTACCAAAATAGCCTTAATTATCGGGTACAGCTTGGGGCAAATATTAGCGCGTTAATGGCGGATTTGCACGCGCACGGGCACGCATTTATTGACTTTAAGGAACAGAATCTACGCCTATTACCCGAGCCAAAAACGGGTGTGAATGATGAGTTTAAAGGCTTTATTGTCGGGTTTATCGATTGTGATAGCTTTCGGGTGACAGGTGCGGACGGTACCGTGTATCCAAGTCCCGTCATTTCGCCTGAAATGACCAGCCCAGAGTACCACGAACATAAAACTATTGCGTTATTGGACGAAAAACATGACCGCTTTGTACTTGCCATTGAGTTATTTAAAATTCTTAATTATGGCATTCATCCGTTTTATTTTATTCCGTTATCTGAGCGGCTCAAAAACGCCCATAATCGCAATACTGACCAGTTTATCAAAGAGCGACTCTATGGCTATGGTATCACGCCCCATCCCGAAATTGCTCCGCTAAAAAACAGCATTCATGCGTGTTGGGACGATGTGACAAGGGCAATGTTTGACCAAGCGTTTTTATCCCCTAATCCCAATGACCGACCCACTGCCCAAGCGTGGGAAACACATTTTCGTCAGTTGATTCATGATCGAGATTTTGTGGCGTGTCAAAATTTTCCCGATGACATCAGCCACATTCATTTTGTGGGTAAGCCTTGCCATCGCTGTCTTTGGCTCACGACCGAAAAACGCCCACAGGTCAACCATAACCAACCTACAAAAATCGACACCGTGGATAATATTTGGCGAAATGTCAATACAAATGTCAATATAACGGTAACGCCCGACCAAGCGGTCACGCCGGCAACGAGTCCGTGGCAATCGGCAACAAATAACCATAACGCCACGGATATAGCTAATCAACATCAAATCACTTCGACAAATCATGCGGATAGCTCAGCGCATGTCAAGTCAATAAATAGCCCCAATCAAGCAAGCTTAGAGCAAAACCGCGCGTGGGAGCAGTCCATCCAGCAGACCAACTATACCAACCACGGCAACACTGCGCCTGCCGATGAGACAAGCACAAGCCCTACCCAACTTTCCCAAACGGTAGATACCCATCACTCGAGTAAACAAAGCATTGCGCCAACGTCCTCGGTTCACGGTAAGCCTAGCCAATCTGCTAGCAAAAAATGGTTAATCCCGATTATGGCAGGTGTGGTGGGAATCGGTGGATATGTTGCCGTGCATCAACCCAATTCCCAAAACCATCGCGCTTCTGCCAACGCAGAGCGTCAATCAAACAATGCTGATAATACAGATGGCTCAAATACTGCCACTGCGCGAGGTACCAATAAAAACAGCAATAACGCCACCGCTTATCAAACCACCATCAATCACTTGCCTGCTGCTAAAGCCACCATTGACAAAGAGCTAGCCAGTCAAAGTAAAGGCGGGTTTTTCTCGACCTCGACAGATAGTCTGTATCAAGACAGCTTAGGGTTTTCATCTGATTTTTTAGCGGCAGTCAAACAAACGGCCAAACAAGGCGAGCCACAACTAAGTCAATTGATTAATACCGCTAACACGCATGATATTGATGGCACCATGGCGATGGCATTAAAAGCGTTTCGGGAGGCAGATATGGGATTTTTTGCCTCGCAACCTGTCAATAAAAATCTTGCCAAGCAATACAATGAATCGGCAAAAAATTATTACTGGAATAAAAAAGACCCCAAAGCCGCCTTATACTTACAAGCCCAAGCGGTCAAAAATCAACCTACCCAAGGCGAGTATGTAGCAAACTTGGCGTTTTATCTGGTCAAAAACAACTACCCCAATGCCAAAGACTTTGTACTGTATGCCTTACAAACACCCCGTGATGCCAATAAATACCCCAATACCTATATGATTGAATTAGCCTCAGCATTGGCGGTCAAAGATGGCAATCAAGCGGCGGCAGTCGGGGCGTTGTTGGCGCAATATTACACCGCTGATGACAGGGCAAAACGCTGTCAAAATATGCTTAAATACCCGCAGACTTACCCTGAGTTGGTGCCGATTGCTAAAAAAGTGCTTACGGTGATTGATGCGCAAAATAACCGTGGTGAAATGCCATCGCCCAATGCTTGTAAACCGCCGTTTAACTGGGTAGGTTAGCGATAGCGATAGCAGCAGAAATTTATCGGCGTACCAAATTAGACATGATTTAACCTATCACTTTAACATCAATTTTGAGAAAATGCATGAAAATCAATTGCCAAACTTGTGGTCAAATCCTGCCCAAAACAGCCGTTATGTGCCCCAACTGTGGCGGACGCACGTTTTTGCCTGTGTCAGATAATGCCGTATCACAAGGTCAATTTGCTCAAACCACACCATCCACATCAACAGCACAATGGACAATGCCGCAAACCTCACAATCACAGCCGCCTCAACAACCAATGTATGTGCCGCCTGTCGCCCCGCCGATAGCCCCACAATATTTACAGCCTGTTTATACCCAGCAACCCTCTCAAGACGGCTATCAAAATAACTACCAAAACGGCTATCCAGATAGCTATGTATCGCCTTCGCCAAGCCTGCCGCCTTCGGTCTATCATTCAAGAAAACTTGCCAGCCAAATGGTCTATGCGGGGATGTTTAAACGGGGGTTTGCGTTTGTGTTTGATGTGGTATTTATTGGTTTGTTGCTTGGGTTGGCATATCAATTGGCAGTCCCTAAGATTGTCAAACAGCTTAAAATTAACGGCATTAATGACCAAACCTTGATAGTGTCGGCGGTGCTGATTTATTTGTTGTATATGGCGATTTTTACCAGTAGCGGGCGGCAAGGCACGATTGGTAAGATGATGATGGGATTGTGGGTGTTTGGCATGCAGGGACAACGGATTAATTTTTTCCATGCCTTGTTTCGTGAGCTGTTAAAAGTGGTGCTACTGCCGCTATTCTTTATTATGTGGTTTACCGCTCGTAAGCAGACGATGGCGGATTTGCTCGCTCGTACGGTGGTATTGTATGACCCGAGTTGATAATAAGATATCAAATGCTAGAAAAATATTCGTAATACTTAACCTTATCACCGCTTTATTAGGTGGGATTTATGGGTATATTTATTTGGATAAATCGGTGAATAAAGAAGCCAATCGAGTTTTGTATGTTTATAAACAACAAGGTTTCGATTCACTAAAAGATGAACTTTTGGTATTCTCACGTCAACCCAAAGACTACCAACACACGTTTAACGATTTTAAACAGACGTGTGAATTTTATAAAAATATTCAACGACCTTTGGCTGAATTAGAAAATTCTATTCAACAAGTCAAAATTCTAAAAGGTAAATTGTTAAATGAAGCCCTTGAAATTACTGACGCTTGTTCGTGGTCTGATGGGAAAGACTTAGCCAATGTTGTCATGCAATCGATGAGTAAGCAAAAACCAATTATCAATGAATTAGAACAATTACGGCATACAAAATATACGTTAAAAGGGACGTTGGTTGATAGATTTCCTATTCATGGCTTGTTAATTTTAGCCATCATTGCATTGATGGTATATTTGCGAAAACAAAAACCGCGTGACTGGCTAAAGTTTTCGTTACATGAAAATTTGATATTATTTATCATGGCAGTTTTTTTAGCCAATACGTTAAACTCTTTGTATATTTTACTAATTTTTCCTTGTATTGTTTATTTTGGCTATTTACTGGTATTAAAAAATAAACAAATTTGAGCTTTAAGAGAAACCCATGCTAAAAATCCTGCCACGACTGCCGACAATTACAAAAACTGTATCGGGCAAAAAAACCAACGCCGCCGCCCAAATCGCCAAAGAAATCACGCTTTTGGCGATTATTTGGCTATTGCTTATCGCAGGCTTTTTGTTGGCAGGCTACGGCAACTCGCCCAAATTCAACCGCTATCAACTCGAATGGTTAAGCTTTACTGATGGCGTGACCCGCCCCACCTTGCTAAAAACCACCTGCGGCGACAATGTTGTCAACACGCTTTATGAGCACCGCAATGATGCAAGCTTTACCACCGCTCAAGCCTGCGATAACCCACAAGCGATAAATCAAGCACTACCCCAAACCAAACAGCAACTTGCCAGCATACAATCCGCTTTAGCAAGCACATGGCAAACCCAAACCAAATCGCAGCGCAAAACCGACCTTGTGGAAAACGAAACCAATATCCAACTTGGGGCGGATAGCCTGACCAGTCGCCAAGATTGGCTTAATCTCAATGTCAATGGACAACTTGATAGCCTAAACCAGCTACAAGCATTAAAAACCACCAATCTTAATTCGCAAGATTTTTCGCTGGCTATGCTTGCGGTAGCGGACGGCAATCGCCGCTTTCCTTATAGCCGAGTGTTTGCCAGTCAACCACAAGTTGCTAAGCTACTCAATCAAGCGGCAAGCGATGTGGCGGGCGTGTATGAGGCCAACGCCAACCATGCCAAAGCCGAGCAAGCCCGCAATTTATTGCCGCTCATTGGCAATCCCAAGCAGTTTGGTATGCTCGCCCAAGTGTTGATTTGGTCGTGGATGACGTTATTTTTTCTCACTTTATCCCGCTATCGTAACCCTGTGTTATACGTACCACTTGCCATCACCGCTTGGGGACTGGTGATAGCGGGGGTAAGTCATACGGTGATTTTGCCAATGATGGCAGGCATTGTCATGTTTTGCATGGGAATTTTGTTGACGGTGTTAAGCCTGTTCTCGCCCGCCCAGCGGCTTGCTAAGCGTTTTGCAGACAATCGTGACGTGATAAGCTCGCCGTGGGTTTATCCATTGTTTGTCGGATTTGCGGTGTTTGGCTTGATGATTTTATTTGATTTAAGCGGGCGCAGTTATTTGTCGCTTCGTTACATATTTTTGAATCATTTTAAAGACTTGTTTTGGGCATTTGTGTTTATCAGCTTTGCCCGTCCTATCAGCAGCTTTGTGGCGTGGGGGCTAAAAACGATCGTGGCAAACAATATACTGCACGCCTATTGGGACAAGATAAAGGGACAAAAACGCAAAGCCTTGATTTGGCTCGGTGGGCTTGCGGCGGCGTATCTTGGTTTGGCGGTGGTGCTACATAGCGACAGTGCCAAAGTGGCGGAATTGTCCAAAGTATGGCTGATGGTATTTTTGGGCGTATTTTTGGCGATTAATCAACGGGGCTTGATTAACCATTTGTTTTTTCGCAGTAAAAAAATGACGGCGTTATTATTGTTTGCGGTGGCGTTGCCCTTTATCGCCCTTGCCATTGCCAATGAAAAAGGCACGATGCTCGTGTTTTTGTTTATGTTTACCTTTTTGGTGGGCGTGGCGTTATCCAACAAAATTTTTCAGATGGGTGGGCGAGGGTATATTATCGGCGTGTTATCAAGTACGGCGATTTTGCTGTTGCTCATGATGGGGCTGGTCAACTTAAGCGGCTTTGATGCCCGTACTGCCGAGCGGGTCAATGCATGGGTTAATCCGTTTGTGGCGACCAATGACCAAATGGCGATTTTGCATTGGTTTCGAGAAAGCGTGCCGATGCTTGGTTATCATTTTGGCAATATTCCGTGGTGTGGCTATCATCTGTCGGGCTGTCAAGGCGTGCCGCTACAGATGCAAAGCGACTATACGATAACGTCGGTGATGGCGGTGGTGGGGATTCCGCTGTCGATTGGGCTGATGGCGGTGTATTTTGGTTGGCTTGTGCTGATTGCCCATCAGCAGATGGCGTATGCCAGCGAGCAGGTAAAAACTCGGTTATTATCGGGTGGGTATTTTCTACTGGCTTGGGTGATTTTGTTGTGGGTGGTGATTACGGTGTTTCAAGCACTTGTCACGATTTCGGGGAATTTGGGGATTTTGCCGCTCACGGGGGTGACGTTGCCGTTTTTGAGCTATGGGACGAGTAATTTGTGGCTAAATTCGGTGCTCTTAAGTTTGGCATTGTTTCAGCCGAAATTGATGTTAGAGAAATCACGCCAACGCAATTAATTCTGGCTTTTTTTCCAAAAGCCGCATAAGCGTAATGGTAGCTCCCGTTGGGTGTCTTGTCCCTTGCTCCCAATTTTGCAACGTGCGAGAGCTGATATTGAGTTTGTCTGCAAACTGGGCTTGCGTTAGTCCGGTTTTGGCTCGGATTGCCTTAATATTGGGTATTTCATAGCTAAACACACGGCTTGGCTCGGTTTCGCCCTTAGCGATACTTAACGCTTGAGAAAGTGACTTATGCAGGGCTTGGGATAAATCATCATAAAAATCATTGTTCATTTTGTAGTACCTGTTTAATCGCTGTGATAAATTTACGCAAAATAATAGTAAATGATACGCATAAATGACGTATATTCAAATAATAGTTTTATATGGATTTTAAGGCAATGACCGAAAACCAAACCCCAAAAGACGCTAACGAAACTGATTTAACCAACGAAACAAATTCAGACGTTGTGACAGACGAAACAGAAGAACTCGCCACGCCCACACAATCAGAAACGCCTACCAAAAAACAAGCCAAAACCCACAAAGACGATGGCAAAGTGGCAAATTTTCGCCAAGATTTTAGAATCAGGCAAGCCCTGTATAAAACCATCTTGACCAACCTAAACGTCATTTTGGTGCTGTTTATATTGGGGTTAATCGGTTGGCTGGTTTGGTATCTGTCACCTTTGACCGAAAATAATACCACCTACAACGCCACCGCTCACGAAACAGCGGTTGCCTTAGTCGTCAACAATTTAGCAAATAGTAACCTTGCCAATAGCAATGTTGTATCGGTAAGTGACAATGGCGTAGGCACGCCTAACAATTTATCCACCAATCTAGGCAGCGGCTGTGCGTTTAGCAAACCCGAGAATCAGCAAATCTTTAGCGAAAATATCAATCGCATTAATCAAAGCCTTGATAGTTTATACCGACAAAAACGCCTTGCCAATCGCTACCAACTGCAAACCAGCGGACTGTGGCAACAAGCCTGTGAACAAAACGTCAGCGAAGAATCGCTTACCTTTGCCCTAAAAACCCTTGCCAGCCCCGAGCGTTTATTGCAGTTACAATGGCTTGAGCAGATGCCCAACCGTAAAAACTTAAATTCAACCGCCGATACCACCAATGTCGCTCGGTTGCCTGCCAATTGGCTCACCCAAACCAACCCGTGGTATGGCTTGGCGGGCTGTGTGTATGTGCCCACGCCCAAAACACCAAACAATCCGACAGGCTTTTTATATGTCGATAATCGCAGTCGGGTCGATGAGGATGGAGCGACAGACGATTCGCTCAATCTATTGTGTAATCATCCCAAGCTAATTCCCGCCCCTGTCAAAGCCACTTTGCCCACTGCCACAGACATCACCAAAGGTACAGCGATTGGCGAAATTGCCAATAATAGCAGCGTGGTCACACAAGCGCGTGAAGCCCTGCAAAATCTACAGCGTAAACCCATCGCTGACCCTATGCAACAAATTCATTCAACGGCTGCCCAAAATACCGCATTACCGACCAATTTAGCCAGCATGTACAGCGAGCTTGCCAATATTCATTCAAGCCAGTTTGACCGTCAGCTATTGGATGCGTATCAAAGTTTTCAAGCCCAACAAGACAAACGTACTTGGTGGCAAAAACTGACCGCCCCGCCGATAAATACCATCGACATTGACGGCTCGGATGTCAAAATCGGCTACAACATGGCATTGACCCTTGACCCCAATGTACAAAATACCGCCCAACAGGTCGCCGACTGCGTGACCAACAGCCCCAACGCCACCGCCGATTGTAGCACCGTGTTGTCGCCTGCCTTGCAAAATGTGGCGAATGGCATGTATGAAAAAGCCTTGGTTCGTAGTATCGGGATTGCGGTGCTCGATGTCAAAACCCAAGGCGTGCTTGCCCTAGCCAGTAGTGATTCTGACTGTTATCGGGTGGATAATGGCGACACCATGCTAAACCCTAAAGGCTGTCCCACGCTTTGGCAAAAAGACTGGTCAAAACAAAACCTAATGAACCATGCATTATACCAAGCGGTATATCCAGGCTCGACAGTTAAAACCGTACAAGCCTTGGGGCTGGTACGAGCCAATCCGCGTTTTAAAAACCCTGCAACCGCTGACTATCAATATTTGCGCCAAGTGATGGCAAGCTCATCGACCGAACGGGTCGCCAACTTTTTATTTTGTCAAAGTACCACCAGTGCCATGACCTTACAGCGAGATAGCAACGGCGTATGCCCTGGTATCGCTGCATTTAAGAAAGCCAGTAACGATATGGGCTGGAGTGTTAATTGCGATGCCAACGCCAACGATGGGGCAAATAACGGGGCGAATTGTGGTTTTAAAGATTTGCTATTTGGCAGACCGTATAACAGTGAGCCGATGATTCAAAGCCGTTATTTCTCAGGTGTTTTACTTACCAATGGCAAACAAGACTACCGCCCAAAACAGCTTAACTTTACCCCAACCCAAGTGACAAGCTGTGTGCAAGCCAATGGCGGACGCATGAATGGGGCGTGTCGGCGAGGGGGCGATGACCTCAATGCCGTTATGAACCAAGTATTTGGAGCGGGTAACGCCAAAACCACGGTACTTGGCAATGCCAGTGCCTTTGCCAGCTTACTCATTGCCGACAATGGCAACAAAGAGCGGCGTGGGGCGCATTTGATTGAAGACTTATGGGGTGTCAACCAAATCCCGCTACGTCCTAAAGCCTGGCGAGGTGATGCCCCCACCAATCAATATGACGGTCTTGCCCAAATGCCGTTAAATATTAGCCAATCCGACGCTCGGGCGAGTTTAAGTTTGCTGTCAGGTACACTGCTTGCGGGTACGGGGCTCGGCGGTGGCAATGGTACCGCTTATACCGCTTGTACACAGGCAATTGGTGATTGTGGCTGGACAAAAGGCATCATCGTTGGTAAAACGGGTACGCCCGGCTTTAACTACCCAACCCGAAGTGGCGGGCGAGTGGTCTATACCCCCAATGTCACGGTGAGCATGATTGCCAATCAATGTAATAATGCGGATATCAAAGCGGGCAAGGCGAAACCTTCGGTGACTTGCTTTAGCCGTCCTTATAAGTGGTTTGTGTATGGCATTAAGGATAAAAACGGACAATGGGACAAGGCGGTGGCGGTGCTCGTTGAGCGTAACTGGAATAAAACTGGGCTGGTCGATGACCCACGAGATGGCATCAACCGAGCCGTGCAAGCGGGAATGATGTTGGCAAACGCGTTGTATCAAAATGAAAATAAAAGTGAAAATAACGGCGATAACCATCAACCAAAAAATGCTTCTCATTCATCGAATACGGCAACCGCAGTCGCGACTGCCCACAACAAATCTTCACAACACCGCAGTGCGGGTTAAGCAATGCGTTACCCACCTAACAAAAAAAAATTTAGGAATATTTAAATGCCTTACATCACCACTAACCACCGCTTTATTATTGACGATAAACACCCAACCGACGTGTTTGACGAAATGGAAAACTTTTTTAGCCTATACACTGTCGCGATTGACGACCTACAACAAGTGAGCGTACAGCTTTCTGTGCCGTCCAATTTTGACGTCACTGCCAACAAAACCCTGGCCGAAGGCTACCGCCAATTTGTTAAATCGCTGAAATACACCATCCCTGACATTAATATCTTACCCATCAACACCCAAACCGCCCAAACGGATGAAGAAGGTGAGTTAAACGATGGCAATACAGTGATATTGCTGATACAACGCCTTGACGGCTACGACATCGATGCCGAAGAAAAACCCAGCCTTTACCAAAGCGTACTGGGCAAACTGATGCCACGCTTTGGCGGGGATAAAACTGACACAGGGCTATACCCCGAGCGCGCGCAAATCGCCATCCCCGAGCCACTACCCACACCGCCTAGACAAGCCCCCCAAGTTCTACCCCAAACACCAATACCGCAATATCAGCAACCACCTTCACCTTACCCACCTCAGCCACCACAACCCTATACGCCGCCTGTGGCAAATGTACCAACGTCAACCGTCCAGTCAACGTTTCAGCCAAAAGCGACCGTCCCCGCACCAAAGCCTGCTACCCAGCCTGCTAGTCGCAGCATTGAGCGGCTGCCCAATATTGCAAAATCCGCCAAACCCTATCAAGATATCTTGACCCGGACGATTGTCAATGAAGCCAAAAAATTGCTTGATCAGTCCCAACCAATTAAGCAAATCACGTTAAAATCCAGTGACAGCTTGACCACCGCGACGATTGAGCAGTTGTTTAACAGCTTTCATCATGCCCATGAAGCCAACAGTCCGCATGATGCCATCGACTTGGTGTCGTATGGTTATGAAATTTTAAAACCGCAATTGGCAAAAATTGGGGTTCAGCTTGCCGATGATGCCGGGTTTGGGCTTAAAACCCCTGCCAAATCCACGCCCGCCGATATCGCACGGCTACAAAGTGGCGGCGTATTTACCAATGAAATCAACCTAAAAGTCAAACTTTTGGGCAATCAACCACCACCCAATCGTGGTGCCACACCGCAAGCCGCCCAGCCTCAGACCACTGTGAATAACCAAACGCACAATGCCGTATTGTCGAGTGCCGATTCATCTTCTTTAAATCAAAACCTACAAGGCATTGCGTTGCGGCTAAAAATAAGCGACCAACTTGGTGAACGCCAACAAACAATCAGCCACTTCCCCGTACAATTTGTCAGCGGTGATTCGCCCAGCTTGTCACAGCATATTCGCCTGTTTGGGATGGCTCAAGACCAGATGGGGAAGGGTTTTGGTACGATGGTTGAATTAGATGGGCAAGTGTTGATAGATGGTATGACCCTGCCCATTCGCCGAAATGGGCAAGTGCTGCACAATGGCGATGTGCTATTGCCCAATGATGTGCTCAGCTTTGAGCCGCATCGCCAAGCAAATGCTCAACCAGCCATTACCGTGCAGCTCCTTGTGCCAAGCTAATGGGTCAACGATTTGCAAAAAACGGATAACAGATAACCATAGCGAAATCGCGTTAGATTTGCTAAGGTATGGCAAAAAACCCTCGCGCTGCCTATTTTGTTAAATTTGCTAGCCAAGCGATACCCTTAGGACCGAAGATAAGCGCACCAATGTCACCGCCAAAAAATTTGCCAAGTCAACCGCCACAACCGTCTAAACTCATAGGTATCAAGCCCAGTCGGCTATACTTGCCACATGACAAACGCTTTAGTGGCAAGCGGTTGATTGATTTTTTTGCCCAACACTTTTGCCATATTGACAAAGCGATATGGCAACAGCGCTTTGAGCAAGGCTTAATTCATACGCAGACAGGTGAGGTGTTGGCAATAAACACACCGTATCAAGCAGGGCAGACAGTTTTATATTATCGGCAGGTGGATAACGAGCCGATTATCCCATTTGAGCCGACCATTTTGTATTTAGATGACCATCTATTGGTCGTTGATAAACCGCATTTTTTGCCGGTGATTCCCACAGGGGAATATGTGAGCCAAACCTTGCTTGCCAAATTACGCCTACACCCCCAGTTGCAAACAGTGCCGCATCTCAATGTCATGGATATTTCGCCCATTCATCGGCTTGATAAAGACACGGCAGGCGTGATGCTGTTGACAGTCAATCCTGCAACCCGCTCGGCATATCAAGGCTTATTTGAAAAAAAGCAGGTCAAAAAAGTGTATGAAGCCATCGCACCAACCCGTACCGACTTGGCATATCCGTTGACGGTTGAATCAAGACTGGTACGAGGCGAGGCGTTTTTTTTGACCCAAACCGTGGCAGGCGAGCCAAACAGCAAAACCACGATTGAGTTGGTACAACATTTGGGTGAAATTAGTCTTTACCGCTTAACACCGTTAACAGGTAAAAAGCACCAGTTACGGGTGCATATGGCAAGCTTAAATATGCCGCTTGTCAATGACAATTTTTATCCCGTCGCCCAGCCAAAAGGCACAACCGATTTTAATAAGCCTTTAAAACTGCTGGCAAAATCGATTACCTTTATTGACCCTTTAACCCAACAATTTAGACAATTTGATAGTCAATTTAGCTTGATATAACCCACCTAAACGCACCTAGCCCATATATATTCCAATATTTGAGGCTCATTATAAGCTATCTTGTAACGTCTGTTTTAAGGTTTGGGCGGCAAGCTGCGGATGGTCATTGGCTAAAATGGCTGATACCACCGCGACGCCATCGATGCGAGTATTGGCTTTGGCAAGTTGTCGAAGTAGGGCGGGCAAGGTGTCAACATTGATGCCCCCAATCGCGACTACCGGTAAATCAACCGCTTGGCGTATCGTTGCCAATGTTTCAATGGTGACGGTGTTGGCATCGGCTTTGGTGGTAGTGGTGAACATCGCCCCAACGCCAAGGTAATCTGCCCCGTCTTGTTTGGCTTGGATAGCTTGCTCAACGCTGCGAGCTGACACGCCGATGATTTTACCCTTGCCCAAAATCTGACGAACAATTGAGCAGGGTAAGTCGCTTTGCCCAACATGCACGCCATCGGCATCCACCGCTTGGGCGATATCGACACGGTCATTGATAAGCAGTGGCACATTGTATTTTTGGCAAATGGCTTTGATATTTAATGCTTGCTCAAAAAACGCTCGGCTATCCAAGTTTTTTTCTCGCAATTGCACAAGGGTGACGCCGCCCAAAATCGCTTGTTCAACCGCTTTTTCTAGCGTTTGGTTGTTTAAACATGGGCGATCAGTGACCAGATAAAGTGAATAATCAATGGGTTTTTTCATGGCATTTCTATTATTCAGATAAAATCATATCAATATGGGGAATCCCATCTTCCAAATACCGCTCACCCTGCGGCACAAAGCCAAGTGATTGATAAAAGTCCAATAAATAGGTCTGAGCGCAAATATAAATGGGCTGGCGAGGGTAATACGTATGGCAAAATTCAATCGCCTTTATCATTAGTTTACGAGCCAGATTTTGCCCACGAAATTCTTTAACCGTTATCACCCGTCCAATTGTAGGCTTGCCTGTTGGGTGAACATTTGGTGGTATAATACGGGCATACACCGCCAGATTATCCTTATTATCCTTGATATCCTTGATATCCTCATTATGATGGTTATCTTTGACAAAGCCTTGCACATGCCATGCCTGTAAGTCTATCCCGTCCAAATCTTGATAGGCACATTGCTGTTCGACCACAAAGACGTCACAGCGACTTTGCAAAATTTGATATAACTGGTGATTGGATAACTGCTCAAAACGTTGTATTTCAAAATGTAAGCTTTGTAATGAGTGGCGAGGTGAATTCTCTAGCATGACAGGCGGTGTCCAATTGTTTCCATGTTTAAACAGTATTGTTTCAAATTCGCTATTTTAAACGCTACGAGAGAAATCATACCATGAAACGCTTGTTGATGGGATTAGGTTCGTTGTTATTTGCTGATATCGGCAGTTGGCTTACAGGCGTGTTTGGCTTTAACGACTGGTCGCCCGTGTCTTTGATGTTAGGCGTGATTGGCGGCTCAGTCGGGATTTTGGTGGGGTATTGGCTGGCTCGCTATTTGGATGAATGATAGTGGCTTATGTGGTTAGAGCCGTTTGGTTAGAATCATTTGGTCAACGTTGCTTGCGATTCTAAGTTATGCCATTTCACCATTTTTTTACCCAACAAGGGCAAGCAAAAAGACGGCAATTGATAAGCCCCAAGTAGCGGCAAAAACAGCGCTCCCATAAACGGCGTGGTGATGGTATAGGCAAGTAGCACATTGCGTCCGCCACAGGCAAGGGCGGCGATAATGGCATTTTCATAGCCAAAACGGCGATACAACACATAAGCAGAAAAGTAAAACACCAACGCCATCAGCGTACTTAAGGCAAACAACGTCAATGCCTGCATCGGGTTACTGTCAAAGGTATGGCGAAACCCGCCCATTAAACCAAGCGGAAACATCATCAATAAAATGATATTAAATCGTGCGATTTTGGGGTAGTAGTGATTTAGTGTATCTCGTGGCATATAGCGCCTTGCAGCGACCGCCAAAAACATCGGCGCAGCAATATAAACCAGCAAACGTTTGATATATATAACAAAATCCAAATGGGCATTTTGACTGCCGAGCACCCACAGCACGACCAGTAAGGTCAAGGGCATGATAAAAGTGGCTGTGATCGTCTTTGCCATCGCAAGTAATGCATCAAACCCCACGGCATTGACAATCGCCCCTGTGCCAAATAACGGGGCAGTCGCCGCCAACCCTGCAATCGCCAGCAATAAATCACCACGAACGCCTAGTATATAAGCCATGCTTGTCAAAACCAGACTCATTACCGCACTTTGAAACACCGCAAACCCCCACACATAGCCTGTGGTCATCCGTTTTATGAGGCGCACTTGGTCTAGCCCCAACAAGGTAAAAAACATCAAAAAAAACAAAACCTGCGGTAAAAATTGCAATACCGTATTAGACAAATTGGGAAAAATGAAACCCATCACACCACATAATGGCATGATGAGTGTACTGTGACGGGCGATAAAATTGAGCATAACCATCCTAAGGTTGACGTAGTCAAAGCTAATCGTCGTAAAAAACTCACAAAAAAGCGGGTAAAAACCCGCTTATTGTAACCTTGAAATTTTGTTTAATACAATGAATTATCCGACTAGAGCGGTTAACTCAAGGTAAATCTAGGGTTATTGGTGAATGCCATACAGTTCATTCATTCACCAATAGCCCTTTAAGTTCGCTTAACACCACCGACAAGGTCGCAAGTCCAACGGCATCGGTAGGATGTTGCTCACGGATTTGGGCGATTTCTTGCAAGATAGCCACGTGTCGCTCGCTAAATTGTTGCATCGCGACCTCTGGCTGTGGCTGATTGAGGTATAGGCTCACGTATTGCCGCAGCATAGACATGATATCATTGTGCACCGCTTGCACGGCTCGACGCTCCCAGTAGCTTTGCTGTGGCAAGGCTTGGGCTTGCGTAAGTAGCCAATCAACCCCCAATAATTCATAGACCGCAAAGTACACTTGAGCCACTTTTTCGGCAGGTTGGCTTTTTTCTTTGGCAAGCCAGACCGCATCGAGCGTTTGGGCAGCAAAGGGCAGCATCACAAAGGCATTGGCTATATCTGTTTGCATTGCTTCGGGCAGTCCGGCTTGGGCAAAACGTTGTTGTAACGATGCTAAATGCTCGCTTAATTGGTTTGCTAGCACGCTGTTATTACCAACCAATTGTTGCATACCGTGGGTCAAGCTTTCGGTCAATTCGGTGACGGTTATTTGCTCGCCAAATTGATTAAGCAGCCAGTACATACTTTGGGTAAATGCCTCGCGCAGTTGAGTTTCCATCTCAAGTTGTAAGGCAGCAGGCACTTGGTTATCCAGCGATTCTATTAATTGCCAATGGCGATTGATGCCAAACACATCTCGCACGACACTATAAGCACGGGTAATCGTGCCAATTGACCTATCGGTTTCATCAAACAACTGATACACCAGCTCAATTCCTAAACGATTCACAAGACTATTGGTCAAATAGGTGCTAATGATTTCACGGTGTAGTGGGTGCTGCAGCATCTGCTCAAAATACTGCTGTGATAAAATCGTCGGGAAGTATTTGCGTAATTCTTGCACAAAATAGGCATCATCGGGCACATCCGAGGCGAGTAGGTGGTCATATACCCACATTTTGCCATACGCCAATAACACCGATAACTCAGGGTTGGTCAAGCCTTGACCTACTTTTTGGCGGCGAGCGATTTCCTCATCACTTGGCAAAAACTCAATCGCTCTATCGAGGCGTTCTTGGCTTTCTAGATACTGCATGAATTTTTGTTGTAAGCTTAGATTACTTGCCGCTTGCATGGCAGACAGTTCAATGGCTTGCGGTTGTAAGTAGTTCTGACGTAGTACCAAACTTGCCACATGATCAGTCATGCTGGCAAGCAGTTCGTTACGCTGTTTAACCGTCATATCACCTTGAGCGACAATCGCCCCTAATAAAATCTTGATATTGACCTCATGGTCAGAGCAGTTCACGCCCGCCGAATTGTCGATGGCATCGGTATAGAGGCGCCCACCAGTTTGGGCGTATTCAATCCGACCTCGTTGGGTCATGCCAAGATTACCCCCTTCACCAACCACTTGGGCTTGTAGCTCATGCCCGTCAATTCGTACTGCATCATTGGCACGGTCGCCAACATCGGCGTGGGTTTCTTCTTGACTTTTGACATACGTGCCGATACCCCCATTCCAAATCAAATCGACAGGGGCTTTAAGCAACGCATGAATCAATTCATCGGGGGTTAAGCGATCAGCCGTTATGCCAAAGGCTTGTTTCATGGCGTCATTGATGGCAATGGCTTTTTCTTGGCGAGAGAATACGCCGCCGCCTTGGCTAATCAAGACTTTATCATAGTCATCCCATGTCGAGCGGGGAAGTTTAAATAACCGCTCACGCTCAGCCAATGCCGCAGCAACATCGGGCGTTGGGTCAATAAAAATATGTAAGTGGTTAAAGGCAGCAAGTAAGCGAATATTGGGCGATAACAACATGCCATTGCCGAATACATCGCCACTCATATCCCCAATACCGACCACAGTAAATTGATTATCGGTATTATCGGGGTTTTGGATGTCTTTACCCATCAGTCTAAAGTGGCGTTTGACCGACTCCCACGCCCCTTTAGCCGTGATACCCATCGCTTTGTGGTCATAACCCACCGAGCCACCCGAGGCAAACGCATCGCCTAGCCAAAAACCATATTCGGCGGACAACGCATTGGCGATATCCGAAAACGTTGCTGTACCTTTATCGGCAGCGACCACCAAATACGGGTCATCCCCGTCATGGCGTGTCGTGTTGGCAGGCGGGACGACTTTACCATCAACCAAGTTATCGGTGATATCGAGCATGCCTCGGATAAAGGTTTGATAACAGGCAATCCCTTCTGCCATATAGACCTCACGCCCGTCTTTCATGGATTTGGTTTTGACGATAAAACCGCCTTTTGAGCCAACGGGGACAATTACCGCATTTTTGACCATTTGAGCCTTGACCAGCCCCAAAACTTCAGTACGAAAATCTTCCATACGGTCTGACCAACGCAAGCCGCCACGAGCCACTTTGCCGCCCCGTAAATGCACCGCTTCGACCTTGGGTGAATACACAAAAATTTCATACATGGGCTTGGGTTTTGGTAAGTCTGCGATATCTTTGGCAGAAAATTTGAACGATAAACGATTTTTGCGTTTACTTGCCCCATTAGCCTGTTCGTCACGTTGGTAGTAATTGGTACGAACTAGGGCGTGCAACAAATCCAGCAACCAACGCAAAATGCGGTCTTCATCAAGCGTCTGTACCGATTTTAACGCAGTCTGAATGGTTTGTTCGATGGTATCAATGCTTAGGGCTTGTGCCGAGTCTGTCATGATTTCACTGGCGAATGCCACGTCAGCAGGGCACATTTTGGCATGGAATAATTGTACAAAATTGACCGCAAGCTGTGGGTATTTAATCAAGGTTTGTTTGATATAAGGCAATGAAAACGGGGCTTTGGCTTGACGCATATAGTGGCTTAATGCCCGCAAAATTGCCACTTCATACGCATCAAGTGGGGTGGTTAAAATCAGCTCGTTTAGGCTGTCGTTTTCGATAGCCCCATGCCAAATTAGGCCTAAGCCTTCTTCGACTTGCTTGCCGACCACCGCCATGTCGATACGCTCGATATCGCCTGTATGGCGTAGGCGCAGGGCATACGACTGCATCCATAGGCTTAAGTTTTCTAGCTCATACGTCTGTGAGCTAATCACATTTAAACCAAAGTTTTCTAATATCGGCAAAATATGCGATAGCGTGGCAGGTGATTGCGTGCCATATACTTTTAGGTGCAAATCATACGCTGACTCGCCTTTACTTTGATAAAGATACCAAGTGAGTTGTGGTAAATCGTTGTCTTGATAAGACCGCTCAAGGCTGTTTAGCCGCTGAATATCACTTAACGCCACCCGAGGGGCAAAGTCTTCTTGATACGCCAACGGCATGTTGGGTAGGTAAGTGGTAAGCAATTGTCTGCCTTGTACCTCGCCCAATTCATTAATAAAAATTTGTTCAACACTATCTGACCAACCTTGCATCAGTTCGGTTAATTGCTGTTCAAGTTTTGGCAACATACTTGCCAAATCCAAGCCGTTTAAGCGCTCAGGCTGGGTGCGAACATGCAGGTGTAGGCGGGCATGGTGCAAATCGCTAAATTCGGTACTAAAGCCTGACGACTCGCCCGCAAAGGCATTGACTAACACTTGTTGGATAGCTTGGCGTAACTGGGTGTTAAATTTATCCCGTGGCACAAACACCAAACACGACACGAATCGCTGATAATGGTCAATCCGAGCGAACATCCGCAGGCGATGTTTATTGTATAAATTGGCAATGCCCATCACCATCGGATACAGCTCTTCACTACTGGCTTGGAACAAATCATCACGAGGCAGGGTGTTTAAAATATGCTGAAATTTGTGATACGCATGTCCATTAGTCGGTAAGTGCGCCATCGCAAGGACGCTGGCGACTTTTTGCCGCAGCATGGGAATGTCAGTCACGCTCAATTGATACGCACTAGCAGTCAATAATCCGATGAAACGATGCTCACCGATGACTTTGCCTTCGCTATTAAACTTTTGAATACCCAAAAAGTCCATATACACAGGACGATGGACAGGGGAGAGGTGTTGAGATTTTGACAATAATAACACTTGCGGCTCATTCACCAACGCCCGTAGCGACTTTGGCAATTGGTGAAAGCTATCAGAGCGGCGTTGGGTTTGTTGGTCTTCACTGTCATCGGTCAACAGTCCCAGTCCTGTATCATTGACCCGATAAATCTCAACGCCTGTTGCCTCATGGGCGTAGCGGTATTCTCGATAACCCAAAAAGATAAAGTTATCATTCAAAATCCAATCCAAAAACGCGTTAATCTCTTGTGGGTTATAAGGATTGCCATAGGCATCTTGCTCGGCGGTATTACAGGGCAATTTACTGTGCTGTAGTTCGGCTTTGACCGCTTGTAATTGCTCACGCATGGCGTGCCAATCCGACACCACGGTATCAAGCGTGTCGATTTTATCCAACACTGCCGCACGGATAGTAGCAAGCTTATCGTGACTTTGGCGCGCGATTTCACAATGAATGAGTGACAAAAATCGACGATCACTGGTATCTGGTGTGCTAATGTCGGTAATTTTACCTGCATTATCCCAAGTCACCGCCATAATGGTATGATGCAGGCGATGAACTGTGATATTCATCGCATCCAGGCTCATTAACAGCGTATCGACCAAAAACGGACGGTCATAGGCAACCATCTGAATAATGGTATGCGAGCTGTGAAAATGATCACTTTCAAAATTGGGATTAAATACCGCCACTTGTGGCTGATTGGGCTGATAGCGTTGTAACAAGCTAAAATGGTGTAACGCCATACCCGCCAAATTTTGGGCGGTGGCAGGATTGACCGCCACTTGATTCACCGATTGCTCAAAAGCAGACTGAGTTATTTGGGTATGACTTGCAAGCAATTGCGGCAATGCCAACGGTGTGTTGGTATAATAACTACGAATAAACGTGGCTAAAATATCTGGCTGTGAGTCATTAACAAACGGTAGCGCTGTCTCAATGACTTTTTCGAGATTAGGCGCAGTATAATGAGAATCAATGTTTTTAAAATCAATGGATTGAGACGCTGTGTTTGAAATGGACATAGACTTTCCTTGTAATGATAAAAAAATAAAACTATTAAAGGTAACAAAATCAAGTTTGTAATGTATGTATTAACTGAATTTATCAAATGTGCTTGTGTCTATTTTAACCGTAAACATCACAACAAAATAGCCGTTACTCAAATTTAATGACGGTTTTTTTATTGAGTCCGACAAATGATTATCAATAAATTATCAATAAAACCCGAAAAATCCCTGAGTATTAATTTCGCATAATGTATATTATGTTAAATAGTCCGTACCAGTGAATTTGTTTACATGGTAACCTTAATAATTGTGCTATGATTTATCGACTATCTTTTTATACCCATTTTTCTATGACCGCTATACACTCGCCCGCCCATCGTAAGGTAATTTTATTGCACGGATTACACATGCACGCCGTGGCAATGAAACTCCTTGCCAAGCGATTGACTCAGCAAGGCTTTGAATGTCATATCTTTGGCTATTATAGTATGTTGCACCGCATCGCTCAGCATAGCGAGCGGTTACACAACTGGCTTAGCAAAAACTTTGCCAGTCAGCCAGCCGATGGCGAGTTAATGTTGGTCGGTCACAGCTTGGGCGGATTGGTAATTCGAGATTTTTTACATCGCTATCCTAAGTGGGTGGATACTGGCAAGATAAAACGCATTGTCACGCTTGGCACCCCACACGCAGGCAGTCTATCGGCAGATACAATTGTCAAAATTTTACCAGCGTTTATTGGCAAGTCTTATCTAGGCGCGTTGGATGGTCAAGCCCCTGCCTTAGATTCACAAGTACAACTGGGTGTGATTGCGGGTAACAAGTCTGCAGGATTGGGCAGATTGGTGATGAAAAAGGACTGGCGAGGGCTTGAGAATGATGGGACAGTGTTTGTGCATGAAACTCACCTTGCCAACTTGACAGCCCATATTACCCTGCCCTGCTCACACACAGGGCTGATTTTTGATAAATCAGCCGCTGAACAAACGACATATTTTTTAACCCATGGCTATTTTAATCAATAAAAATAAACTTTATTTTATTAATTTTTTATTAAGTGTTGAATAGCCTATCTGCATACATTTGTCGCATCACTTTTTTATCAAGTTTGCCGACGCTGGTTTTGGGCAATTCTGACAGTATTTTGACTTCATCGGGGATGTCGTATTTTGGAATAAGACCACGCTCGACCGCTTGCAAGCCGATGGCAAGAATATCTTGGGCAGTGGTGTCTTGGTGGTCAGGTTTTAGCACCACCAAAGCAAGTGGACGCTCGCCCCAGCGGCTATCGGGTATCCCAATTACCGCAAGGTCAGCGACACTGGGGTGCAAGGATAAAATCGTTTCAATCTCAAGCGACGACACCCACTCGCCACCGGTTTTGATAACGTCTTTTAGGCGGTCGGTGATTTGTAGCTGTCCATTGTGAGTAATATAACCGATATCTTGGGTATGTAAGTATCCTCCTTCCCATAATTCATCCCCGGCATCGTGATTTTTAAAGTAACTTTGGGTGAGCCAAGGGGTACGCATAACCACCTCGCCTGTGGCTTTGCCGTCGTTAGGTAGTGTATGACCTTCACTATTCCATATTGCCAATTCTACTAACGGCACTGGCGAACCTGCTTGACACCGATGTTTGATTTGGTCTTCTAATGATAATTGCTCAAAGTTTTTATCAAATTTGGTAATAGTGACAATCGGACCAGTTTCGGACATGCCATAGCCTGTCATCACTTCGATTCCGCTTTGTAAGGCTTGTTTGGCAAGCCCTTCGGTAAGCTTTGAGCCGCCGATAATCATTTTTAGGCCATTAAACGTTTGACCACGTTTTGCCGCTTCTACCAACAACATTTGTAAAATTGCTGGCACACAATGGGTCAGACTGACGTTGTGCTCTTGTATCAAATCAAGCAAATGGCTTGGCACATAACGGGACGGATAAATCTGTTTGAGCCCAAGCATGGTTGAGGCATAAGGCATGCCCCACGCATGGACATGAAACATCGGTGTCATCGGCATATACACATCATCGTAATGGGTGCCTTTGGCATTGGTATTATGCGAACTGGCTATGGTTTGGGTAATGGTGTGTAGCACAAGTTGGCGATGGGTAAAAAACACGCCTTTGGGATTGCCAGTCGTCCCGCTGGTATAAAACGTGGTAGCAATGGTATTTTCATCAAAATCTTCAAATTCAAACTCGCTGTCAGCGTTTGCCAATAACGCTTCATACTCGCCCACCACATGCGGCGGAATGGCTTGTTTGGGCAAATGATGGCTTAAATGGCTGTCATCTAACCAAATCACGTTTTCAACCGAAGGTACATCATAGCGATAATCGGTTATCATCGGGGCAAATTCGGCATTAAGAAATAACGCTTTGGGCTTGGCATGATTAACGGTATACAGCACCTTGTCGGGTGATAAGCGGATATTGACGGTTTGCAAAATCAACCCACACATCGGCACCGCAAAATATAATTCTAGGTAACGATGGCTGTCCCAATCCATCACCGCGACCACATCGCCTTTTTTTAAGCCAAGACCCATTAACACATTGGCAAGCCGATTGATACGTTCAAAAAATTGGGCGTAGGTAAACGTGGCTTTATCGGCGTAATGAATGGTTTGGTCACAAGAAACGACCCTTGCACGGTCAAGTAAGTGCTTGATGATTAAAGGATAACTATACGCATTGTTCGCTTGGCGGTAATCTTCGTGTTGATTTAAAATAGTCATAAAAATTCCTTTTTAAAAAAATCCTGTTTAATATGCCCTATCAATGATAAGTACTCAAGAATTTTGCTCGGTTATTCGGCGGATGTCAAGGCAAGTTTTATGCTAAAACCAAATACTTAACCAAATACTTTTTTACAACTTGGTATTTTGGGTAGCCTCATTGACTGTGTAGAAAAACAATAAACGCATTTATTTGTTATAATCATCCACCCAAACGTATTTTCGCTAAATTTAACAATCCGATTGCTCTATGAAAAAAACTTACTGCTTGCCATCAACCATCACACCCGAACAATTTTTAGCCGACTATTGGCAAAAAAAACCGCTACTGATTAAAAACGGCTTGCCGCAATTGGTCGGTATGTTTGAGCCTGATGATATCATTGAGCTTGCTCAAGATGAAGACGCTACCGCACGCCTGATTAGCCAGAAAAACGGACAATGGTCGCTTAAAACCAGCCCTTTTAAGGCGAACGATTTTAAGCAATTACCCGAGCATTGGACGGTGTTGGTGCAAAACATGGAACAATGGTCGCCCGAACTTGCCACTCTGTGGCAGGCCTTTGACTTTATTCCACAATGGCAACGAGATGATATCATGGTGTCGTACGCTCCCAAAGGCGGATCGGTGGGTCGACATTATGACAATTATGATGTGTTTTTGGCGCAGGGCTATGGCTCACGCCGTTGGCAGCTTGGTAAATACTGCGATGAGACCACACAGTTTGAGGCGGGTCAACCGATTCGCATTATGAGCGAAAACGACATGGGCGAGCTAATTTTTGATGAGGTGCTTGAGGCAGGTGATGTGCTGTATGTACCAACAGGACTTTCCCATTTTGGTGAGGCACAAGACGATTGCTTGACGTTCTCGTTTGGTTGTCGCCGCCCTACCCCGCTTGCGTTGCTTGATAATTTAGCTGACATCGCCACCCAGTTTGACAAGCTGGCTATTCCTCTCAACATCGCTCAACCCGCAAGCCTAGCAGGCGAAGTATCAAAAGCCAGCATTAATGACATCAAACGTCAGCTTATTGAGTTGTTGCAATCGGATTTGGGCGATACGCTGATTGAACAAGCCGTGATGGAAACAGTGAGCAAACGCCAATACGATCTCCTTTTGCCCGAAACGGTGATGGATGAAGCACAAATTAGCGAAGCATTGGCGGATGGTGCGGTTATCTTGCAAGATTTAGCCAGCCGAATTGTGTATATTGACGAGGCGATTTTTGTCAATGGTGAAAAAATCTTAGCCGATGATATCGCCCCAAACGCCCAACACTTACTAAAACGCTTGGCAAATGGCGAAACCTTAAACCATCAAGATATCCAGTTGGCAGGCGTGCCGCTTAGAGTGATTGCCGACTGGTTGGAGAATGGCTGGGTAATAATTGATTAAAGTTCTTTATCAATAGTCTTGGTCGGCTGGTTTGTTTTTATGGTCTTTTTGTAAACGTTTTAACACACCCAGCCATTCTGGGTCTTTGCCAAAGAGCCGTCTGGACTTATTTAATTTGATAATTCGATCAATTTCTTGCTCGCCGTCAAGCACATTGTTTTGTAAGCCGCCATCGTGGATCGTGTTGGCAAGGGTAAGCAAGGTTTGGGGCTGGTTTTCTTTGGCAAGCGTTTTGGTAACAGGGTCAAAGGTAATCCAAGTCTGAATTTGGACAGGTTTTTCACCCAACAAAGCAGGATGGTTAGCAAAAATTTGTTTGACTTGCCCTTGTTTAAGCACAAAATACATATCTTGCCCCAATAACTGCGGTTTTTTATCGGTTGGCAATTTGGGATCAAGCAATCGAGTGTCAAGATAATGAGTCAGTTTTTGTTTATAGTTTTGCCAAGCTGGGTTGGTTTCATCATTGTGTCCTGCCAGTTCTTTTTGCATTAAAGTGATATAACGCTCGATAATAGCCCGATAAAAGGCTTGTTGTTGTTCACGGGTTTGTTGCCAATGAATAATTGTGCCATCGGTAACGATTTTTTGGGTGGCATACGCAATATTTGGTATTAACGCATCGGCGTTGACTTGTCCAAACTGGTTGGCAGGCAAGGCGTTCATGCTGTCTTTAACCGCCAATAGCCAGTTTTTTGTGGTCATCGATAATGGCAGTTGGCGGGTGGTTTTGGGATAAAATTTGTACCATTGATCTTGCCAGCTCATGCCCATTTTATTATCTAGATACAAAGCGACGGTTGGCATAATCACATCGGGTTTGATATATACCGCTTGGCTTTTCCAATTTACCACCATCGGCAACCGATAATGGTATTTAAGATTTTTATTCTCAAAGCCCGCGTCAAGCTGCAATGCCACATAGCCCGAAAAAGGGCGATAATTGCCCGTGGTCATCACCTTTCCCGAAGTCGCGACAAAGTTATTAAGACTTTGAATTTTTTCATCGTTTAAGCCTAAAATAGATAGGGTTTGTTTTAGTTCAGAAAGCGGCTCAATATCATCTAGAACAGACTGGGTTTCATTGTCTGTGCGTTTTTTGCCCGATGTATCAGTCGTATTAATTTTATTGACGATTTGTGGTACTATCGATGTTTGGTTATCCGTTTGTTTTGGGTCATTATTTTTTGTATCCTGTTTTGTATCGGTGATGACAGGCGTGTTTATTGTTGGTGTTATTGGTGTTGCTGGTATCGCAGTTGTGGCGGCTTGGGTATTTTGTGCTTCTGCTTGTTGTTCAGCTTGGTTGTAGCACTCTAAGTAGTTCCTTTTGATGCTGTCATAAATGTTACGTTTACTTTCATCAAGTTTGGCGACTTGGGCATAAGTTTTGAGATGGTCTTGGCGCATTTGGGCAATGAATGCCGTGTCATGGCGCTCTTGGCAACCGACAATGCCTTGTGAGGTGCTCAAATTTGATGGCTTATCGGCAGTTTCGATAAAGTATAGCTGATGCTCGGCTATCCAATCTTGGTTGCGATACAAGGTGTGTTGGATTGCCTGAGTCAGTACCGTTTTTGATTGATCATTTATCGTCGCTATTTTTCTAGGACTGGCATTGGCAGAACTTGAATTGGGCAAGCTTTGGCAACCGCTCATTAGCATCATAAAACTTGTTAATAGAGCAAATTTTGTCCACCCGAATCGTTGATTGTTTTTTAAATACGACATATATTTTCCATCAATTAATCTGAGTCGTTTGGCTATCGGATTTGCTTTCATCATCATTTCTATCATCGTTTATTTGCACATCGGTATAACCAAATCGTGCATCTTGGGCTTCGGCTGCTAGCTTTTTTTCGCTGGTCATTTGTTGTAGCAACGCATTGCCATCAATGATATCTTGTGGCTTTGGCTGATAGTACAAATGTGGCTTGGTCGTTTGGTGATTGGTACGGTAGGTGATTTGACTGGTTGTGACCGAATTGCCGACTGCTTTTAATAGGCTTGAGCGATAATCTCTGATCTTGCGATAACCAATCAATTGGTTATTTTGATTAAAGTAATAGTAGTTATAGCCATTGTAAGAAATCGGAATGATTGCTTCGATAAATTGTGCAAGTTTTGCCAAATCATCAGCGCGATAAATGCGATTGGCCGCCGCCATCAAATCAAGTGTTGCTGCAAAACTGCTATCATTGTTGATATATTCGGGATGCGCTTGGCGTAGGCGGCTTAATGATTGCGACCAGTATTTGAGCGTACGACCCACCATAAACCCAACATCTTGGGTGGTCAAATTGATTTTGACAGCTCGGCTGGCGTGGAGTGATTTGCCATAATCATCCACTAAAGTTTCAGTAAATTTTTCACTATCAATATCACTATAAGCATGGGCAATCGCAGAGAGCAGACTGTCCTTTAATATTGGCAGAGGAATGTTTTGTCTTAGATTGTCGGGCAAGGTAAATTTGACCGATTTGCCCGCCAAGTTTTTTGGTAAGGCTTTGTCGGATAACAAGCTTGCGATCGGCAATACCGCATCAGGTTCAAGTGTCATACTCATTTCATTAAAATCAATCAGCATGGGCACACGTTTATAACTTTGGCTGTAACCACTATCATTGCTTTCGGTCAATACGCTACTTAGCTGCCCTGTCGCTTTGTCAAAACTGCCTTGATACTGCAAGGTTTTTGGGGTCAAAAACGCATCATTTAGCACTTGGATTTGTTCGGGGGTGATACGTAAATTGCGTAATTGCTGAGCCAGTCTTTCAGCGCGTGACATTGGCACAGCTGGCATCGTTTCGCTATCGTCTTCATCATTGTCACTAGAGGCATCGCTATTTGTATCGGTATCTGTTTGTGGTGTGATTTTTTTGGGTGGTTTGCCAAATGGATACTTTAAGCTGTCATCCGCTTTTTGATTGTCTAGTTTTTGATTTTCTAAATTTTTGTCTTCATTCGTCTTAGCGCTGGCATCGGCAAGGGCATTAAAATAATCGGTCAATTTTTTGATACTGGTTTGATAGCTTTTATCAGGCTGTTGTGAGGCGATGATACTGCTAATCGTGGTAAATTGACTGTTACCCAAAAAGCCGCTGTTTTCGCCCTCAAGATTATAGTCGGCATCGGTAACATCGCTACTGACACCATTAAGGCTTTCATCGGCTTTGGCATGGGCTAAACAGGCTTCATAATGGGCTTTTGCTGTGGCAAGCTCTGGGTCGCTAGGTGTATTTGTTATCGTATGCGCTGGTGATTTTTTGTCATCATTGGTTTTTTTAGCCTTTGACTGTGTCTGTTGTTGCCAGTTTGGCAATGGCTTATTTGATGGGTTTAACTGATTGTTATTAGACGCGTGATTGGCTTTTTGGGTGATTTCTAGGTATCGCTGGGTGTATTGTTGTTCACAGTCAGCGACTTTTGGACTGATATCACGGGTTTTAGGAAATTTAGTATCGCCAGATAATATGGTCAAAAACGTCATAAATAGGCTATTATCATTAGCCTCAATGTCATTGGTCTCGTATAATGATTTGACTTGATAATGGGTGGATTTTTGGTAATCATAACTTTGGTCAAACCGATGTAGCAGACTATAACTTAATAAATCGTGAGCCGTTTGTAGCTTGGGTGTGGTTGGTGCTGATTGGCTGGCGGGTATGCTTTGGCAAGCGTTCAAACCTATGGCTAGCATTACGCTTAATATACTTTTTGCTAGCAGTTGTTTGCTCAAAGGGTCTTTATGTATGGTTTGATCGGATGCAAAAACTGGCGGTGTTGGCAACGTATAACTCATGTATCCCTACTTAAATTCTTAGTTTTTTAGTTTCTTACTTTGGTTAATTAACTACGTTTGGTAATATTTAAGTAATATTTATTCACAATTTATCATAGATAAGACTAATAATAAACTTTATTTGCCAATATCAACGATAATGTCACGTTAAATTAAATGATTTTGGACTTGTTATCTTACGCACGAAATTTTAAACTAACCAACAACCACCCCAGTAAAGAAAAATTATGAGCTATTATTTTGGATTTGTCCCCTCTACCGAATTAAACGCCACTATTGACAAGGCATATGAACTCATCGCCACCCATAGCAACGAGCGATACGATGTATATCGAGATAAAATCACCCATATGGTAAATAAAGAATTGATGGATGCCATGTTAATCAAGCTTATTGAGTCAATGCCAGAGGGTTCTGAACGCAAAGCTCACCTGATCAAAGCGAGCCATACCATCGAATCGACCACAAATAAACTTGTTAATACAGTGCTAAGTCCAACGGAAAATGCGCAAGTCTTGCCAAGTTTTCAATTTTTTGATAAAAAAGTACTTGTCAACGACCCCACAGGACAACGCCGAGTAAGCATTCCACTAGATGACCAGTTAGCCACAGATCTACTCACTACCTTTGAGCAAGTTAAACAAGGCAATGGCAAGGCGCAAACAGATAATTTGACCCGCGTTTTTACCCAATTAACTCAAGCTTGTTTACAGCATTTTTTGGTCGATTTTACCAAAACATTGCCACTGAATATCCTAAAACGTGGCGCCATCCCGGTTGCTGATAGTGTGATAAAAAAGGTGTTGGATATGGCATTGCACCGCCTTATACCCCAAATGCCGCAAGAATCGCTTGAACGGTTTGTCAGTTACTATGCCAGTTTGATTTTTGAAGCCTAAGATTGCAATCGAATGTAACTGCTTAAAAAATAGGGTTTTGCCAATGTTTTAATTCTATTTGTCCTAATACTATTGTTAAAAAATCAAATTTGGGAAATAAGGTTGTACCGTGTTAAAATAACCGTTTTTATTTTAATATCTTGATCAACAGCTAAACAAAAGGCAAGTCATGGGTCAATTATCCAATCAACAAATCGAAGAAGCACTCCGCAATTCTGAATGTCTAGTCAGTAGCCTTGAAGTAGCCGCTGCCTATGAACGGTTAGCAGCAAGCGTCAATCTACATTATGCCGGACAAAATCCCATTGTCATGGTGGTGATGAATGGCGGGCTAATTCCTGCAGGTCAGTTATTGACCCAGTTCACCTTTTATCATCGCATGTATTATATCCATGCCACTCGCTACCGCAATAACCAAGGCACCAGTGATTTAGAATGGAAATTTAAGCCCGATGTGGATTTGGCAGGCGAGGATATCCTGCTGATTGATGATATTTTTGATGAAGGTATCACCCTTAAAGCGGTGGTGGATGAGCTGAAAAAAGAAAACCCCAATTCTGTAAAAACCTGTGTGCTGCTTAACAAAATCCACGACCGTAAAGTTGCAGGTTTTAATGTGAACTTTGTGGGGTTGGATGTTGCTGACCGCTATGTGTATGGCTGTGGCATGGATTATCATGGCTATCTACGCCATATGCCTGGCATTTATGCGTTAAAAGACGCTTAATTTAATTTTTCAATCATTGATAAAAAGGCTTAACATTAAGCCTTTTTTGTCTATTGCAAGAAGCGTTAAGTACAATTAATCAAATTGTAAAGCCAAGCCGGTTTGTCGATTACCTTGTTGTAATACCGCTAGGCTTAGTATATTGCTTTGGCTAAAAATACTTAATGCCGCTTTACTACGGGTAACGGCTGTATAAATCAATTCTTGGCTAAGTAGCCGAACATGCGCTTTGTCTAAACATACCGCCACATGCCCAAACTCCGAGCCTTGAGATTTATGAATTGTCATCGCATAGGCAAGCTCACAACTTTCCACATTTAAGCGTCGAATCGGTATGACCTTATCCGAAAAACACGCCCAAATTGCCCCTTCAAACTGCAGACAAATCCCGATATCACCATTAAATAGCCCCAGTTGATAATCGTTATGTTTCATCATAATCGGCTGACCATGATAAAAAAATCCATCACTTTTTGGCAAATTGGTCTCATAATAATAGGCGTATTTCATTTTTTGATTGAGTAATTGTCCGCCCAACTGCCCTAAATGTCCGGCAGCTAAAATTCGATAGCTGTCAAAATACTCAAACAATTGGTGTCTGACAATCGCATCATGAATATTAACCGGCGCTTTGTACCATTGACTCAATAACTCAAAAAATGGTTGATACGGTTTTGCCAATTGTTGATAAACCTGATTAAAATTGGTGGCAGGCTCAATTTTATAAAAACAAGTTTGATTTAATTCGTTGATATTGATTGAATTATCAGTTACTTGTACAGCTAAAGGCTTTTTTTGTAGTAAGCGGTAAATTGACCGCAACTTTTGTTGTTCACCAATCTTATGCGCAGGCTGACCGATAGCCGCTGCTAACTTTCCAATGGCGGAATTTTGATTAAAACGCTTGGATTCTACCAGTTCTGTGCGATAAGGTTGTAACGCTGTTACGTTACATAAATCAGCCAATACTGACCCTACATCAACTGCCGATAGTTGATTGGCATCGCCCAATAAAATCAGTCGTCCTGTCGGTTTTATGGCATCAACCAATAAGCTTGCAAGTTCGAGCCCTAGCATTGAGGCCTCATCCACAATGACCAAATCATCGGGCAAAGGGTTATTGGCGTGATACTTTGGTAGGCCATCTTGTCCTATCCCAAGTAGTCGATGTAACGTTTTGGCATTGTCTAAATTAATCTTTTCTCCACCAAGGCTTTTGGCAAGGGATTCTTGCATGCGCTGCGCCGCTTTGCCTGTCGGTGCGGTTAAGGCAATAGACAATGGCGGTGCGTCTGGGTTTTGGCGTTGGTGATTATCATAAGCTTGTTGCAAGCGTGTCACCAACTGCGCCACTGTAAACGTTTTACCCGTTCCTGGTCCGCCTGTAATAATACTCAAGGCAAATTGACTGGCTTTTTGGATCGCTTGTTGTTGCTCACTATTGGGGACTTGTTGGCTTGTATCTGTAGGCATTTGAAGGTTTTGCACCTTGCGATGGGCAATAGCCATTAATTGTGTGGCAAGTTGGCGTTCGGCTGACCATTGGCGCTGTAGCCAAAAAATGGTGGTTTCGGTATTTTCGATAGCGTCGCTATTCTCATATAGATCTGTGTGTAGCCCCTGCCCTACCCTTTGTGATTGCCCATAAAAAGCTTGCATCACAATCGGTGTATTGACTTGATTTATCGTAACAGATTGATGAGTTAAATCTGTTATCCAGCCTTGTTGCTGCCATTGTTTGAGTAGCTTTTTTTGTCGCTCGTTGGTATGTTGTAGCGTATAAACTGTGTGTCCATCGTTGAGTTGTTCGCCTAATAATCGAATTAGTTTAAATAATGCTTGTTGGGTGTAATCAATTTCGTTATTTTTTTTTTGTTGATTTTTTTCTGATTTTTGATTGTATTTACTTAGGCTATTTTTTTTATCTAATAGTTGTTCCTTTAATTGCTGTAATTGCTGTTTTTGTGCTTGACGTAGATAAATAAATTGGCTTAACTGCTCAAGCTGTTTGGCAAACTGGCTCGGTTCGGCTGTTGTTGTCGTGAGATTGGGGCTATTATTGCGGGCATTATCCGGCGTTAGGTTATTAGTCATCTTCTTCTCGTTAAGGTAATTTGCTAAATGATAAATAAACGGCTTGATCAGCCAAATCGTTTGTCCAGTTCAAGAATAAAGTCCGTCGGTGGTTGCCAAACCAGCCTACCCTGTGTGGGCGCGTATGGTGACATTCCCCGAATAAAGGCATATTCCACTGCTCCCAAATGCGTATGAATATCATAATTAGGTAGCCTTAATTGTAAATAACGGTGTAAAGCCACCTGATAAATACTTGCTTGTAGCCAGTAGCCATGCTCATCCATCGCTTTATTAAGTCTATCTGGGGCATAATCATCAAAGGTATTGCCTAGATAATTACTTTTATAATCCACCAAATAAAATTTGTTATCATATTGATACACCAAGTCAATCTCCCCTTTTAGGTATTGCCATACGCTGTTTTTTTGCGTTTGCTCTTGCAAATTGAGCGTCATGCCATAGTCGGCGAATAACTGATTGATCGACATGAGCGACAGTTCATTGTTTAGCCGCATATTAAATGCCATTTCAGCGATTTTTTGATTCAATTTGATATCAACAGGGCGTTGATTTGAGGCAAGTAACGGCGTATGAATCACTTCATTGAGCCAAAAACTTAGTGCCAAGTATTGAGGTTGTAAGCTATTTTTTGTAGCGTCTTCACCTAGATTATTGTCCGGTTGACCAATCAACCCTTCACTTGCAGCCATGGTCGAATAATAGTGATTGGGCAATTGCTGTTTGCGTAACGCTCTATCAATCATCACGGCCCAACGTTTTGGTGGCTGCCACATGCCTTGGGTTTGGTTGATTGTGTCTTCATCCATAAAACTGTTCGCTAAGTCTTCTAAAACTTTATGCAAGAACACCCCTGCACTGGTTCCTTTTTCGAAGTTAAATCGCAGTAATTGCTTTTGCACCGCTTCACTGGGTAGCAGGTCAAAATTTAAATTGGGCTCAAATTCTTCAAATACCACTGGCATTTTATCGGGCGCAATATAAGAAAAATCTTCATCAGCCACTAACGTTAATGTGCTAAGTTCTTGGTGCCAGTTTGGTGGTAGGCTATCTTCAGCGAAATTATCACGATTATTACTGTTAAAACTTATAGAATCATCATTGATCAAATCTGTATCAAGATTTTCAATAGTAAAATCGACTGGCTCAAAATCTGACAGATCGTGCCATTCATTTACCTCATCTAGATAATTTGGATAGTCAGCCATTGTGGGGTCGATATCATACGGTTGCCAGTTTTCCATCGCTTGAGGTTGCAGTGGTTCATTATGGTCAATAACATCAATTGGCGCTATGGGTGCTTCAGTTGCTTTAATCGGTGGTATCGGTGAAATTGGTGCAATATTTTCAACAACAAAACGACTGGCTTCATTATATTCTTCGATTAGGTTGTCTATTTCATCGTAGTCAGCTTCATGGATGGCGTTATCAAGCTTATCTGTATAGATCAAGCGGGATAAGGCGGTAAAGCTTGTATTTGACCACCCTATAAAAGCCAAATTTTTGATGGCTGTTAGATGTTCGTGATAGCCTATGTCGGTTGAGTTTTGGCTTTCATTTCCCTTTTTGGTTTGGAGTTTTTGATTGTTATTAAAAAATTTACTTAGGCTATTTACGTCTTTAACAGCTACTCTATTTACCAATGATTCATTTAACACAAAATTTTTACAATCTTGCATAAATGCAGTAAGTGGTATGTTTGAATAATTTTTATCCTTACCAGTAGTTATCAAATATAAGCGTTCGCGCGCGCGGGTCAGTGCCACATACATCAAGCGTAAACGTTCTTGGTATAGGCTATCGTTTTCAATCGTCTTAAAATTGAACGTTTGGGATGCTTCAATCGGGGATAATCGCCGATTAAGTAAGCTATTTGCCCTACTGTTCGCAGGGCTGTAAAGGTAAAGATGATGGGCATCTCGGCGAGTGTTAATTTGCTCACTTAAACCCACGACAAATACTATCGCAAACTCCAAGCCTTTGGACTGATGAATCGTCATCAATTGCACACCCTGTTCTGATGGCAAGCGTTGCTGAATCGCCCATTCATCTTTTGGCTCGCTTTGGAACTGGTTTTGATACCATTCCACCAGTTGATATTCGCCCGCTCCCTGCCCACCCTGCTGGTGGCTAAAACGTTCTGCTAGAATATCAATCAATTGACGTAAATCAATCAATAACCGCTCGCCTGCCCTATCTCTTGCCAGTCGTTGCCAAAAACTTAATTGAGTCGTCTCATCGCCCACTTGAAAGGCTTGGTTTAGCCACCATTGCATGGCGACCAAAAATCCTTCTTTTTGCCAGCGCTCACCGGCATACACCAAAGCCTCTTGTAAATGATTGGCGAGTTTTTGCCGCTCAATTGCTTGAGGTAAGGCGGTAGCAACGCTATTTTGTGTTGCATTATCGAGTGGTTCAGCCGTATTTTCATGAGCAGGGTGAGGTTGTGTTTCAAACAGATCGTTGGTTTGTTGTAAGCTTAATTGGAAAAATTTTGACATCAATAAGGATTTAACCTTACTTTTTTGGTAGGGGCTAAGTAATGCCAGCATCAAGGCTAATAAATCCTGTGCCATCACATCGCTAAATACGCTTTGGTTACCGCCTCGAATGGTCGCAATGCCACGTTGATGTAAAACCTTTTCGATCGTATCTAAATCTTTATGCCGCGTGGCTAACACACAAATATCACTAAGACTTAAGGCGCGGGATTGTTTTTTGTTGTCCTTGTCTTTTTTGTCATCGTCTAGCGGCTTTTGAAATACCAACCCTTGCTCAAATAATGCGAAAATCTCTGCCACGATCGCATCACTGGCTTCAATAAATTCCTCATGATCATTACTACTGTCATTGTCATTGTCTGGGTCAGCGCTATTGGTTTGGCTGGCATTAGCGGCTGGCAAAGGTGTTTTATAAGGAATATGCAACTGATAAAACGTCGGCAATGGCGTTGAGGGCATTGAAAGTTTGCTATCTTGTTCAGAGACCAATTCGGCGTGTTCACGAGCAGCATCAATATAAGTATAATAAATATCGGTACCTAAAAAATTTGTCAGCTTTTTCCAGTCATTATCTTGGTCAGCCTTTGTAGCATCCTCATTAGTTTTGGGATGATCGGTGTTTTTGACGCCATACCAAGCGTTTAGGCTGTCAATTAAGGCTTTGGAAGACCGCCGATTGGTGGTTAACGCAAGTGGTTTTTCTTTAAACAACCGCTTGAGGGTATTGTAGTTTTGCACATCGCCACCCCGAAAACCATATATCGCTTGTTTTGGGTCACCGACTAACAACAAAAAGCCTTTGTGCGTCTTTTCTGGGTTGGCATCTTTAGACTGGCTGTCAAGATTATCCAAATAAATACGTTTGATTAAAATCGCTTGCTCGGTATTGATATCTTGCGATTCATCAATCAACGCCACTGGGTATTGATAACGGATATATCGAGCAAGCGCTTCGCCTTGTTTGCCTTCTAGTGCCCGATTAAGCCGAGCCAATTGTAAAGAAAATGTCGTTAAGCGTTGGGCTTCGAGCACTTGTGGCAACTGCTCACGCACATAACGAGCGATAAATTGGGTAAAATAATGGTTTAGTCCATCAATGTGACTGACAATAGCATGACGCATCACCGCCAAATCGTGTAACGCTTTAATAACCGAAAAAGATTGTAACTTGGCGATTGCGGCTTGACTGTCTTTGTTAAATCCTTTTTGCGTTTCATAAAATGCCTGAACCGCAGTCAGAAAGTCAATCATATTTGGGTCTAACTCAAACAATTTAGCGATGTGAAAATCTTGTAATTGTTGTTGTAACTTGGGAAAACTATCAAAATGCTTAAATAGCCCGCCATTTTTTGTCATATTTTGGGCTTGACGGAAACTGACATCGTAATAAGCTTCAAATGATTCATCCTTAAAATTAAGGATATTATTGACCGTTTGATGAAGCGTAGATAAATCTAACGGCTCGATTGTAATCTCATCAATGGGTGCGGTATAAAAATTTAGGGCTTTTTCTACCACGTTGACATAATCTTTTGCTGCAGATAATTTATTTTGCGATAGCATCAACGCATAAATTTCAGGCTCAATGTCATGAATATGCGCCCAGAATGCCCGTAACTGGTCATGAATCATGCCCAAAATAATACCTTGTGTGTCATTGCTGATTTGTACATCGGCAGAAAATCCTGTTTCACTGCTAAATTCTCGTAGCCATTTTTGGCACAAGCTATCAAGCGTACTGACAAATAATTTGTCCAACTGGTTTAGTGCTAGCGTGGTGCGTTGCAACGCAATACGAAAATCAAGCGGGCGATGCTGGCTAGGATTCGTCTCTGTCTTGCCATGGGTATCGTCATTAATATCTGTTTGATTTTGTTCATTATTTTTTTTCTTTATATTGTCTGCTCTGTCATCTTGTAGCCCAAAAACTTGTTTGGCAAAATATTGAATCAAATGTTTGTTAATATCATCGGCAAACACATCCGCCAAATTTAATTGATTTAAACGAGTCTCAAAAGCCGTCAAAAATTGGGTATAGCGCGTTTGTGCCGTTTGGGCAGTATCAGCCGTATCAGTGGCGCCAATGGCGTCAGTGGCTGGGGGATTAGCGTAATGTTGTTGAAGATGTTGCTGATAAAAGGTGTCATGATTGATGACCTGTAAGAGCTGATAAAAATTTTGCAGCCGCTCACGAATACGTTGCCGCATTTCGGCTGCCGCACTACGGGTAAAGGTGGTGGCAATGATTTTCTCACATGGATACCCTGCCTCAACAATAAGGCGTAATACCACGCCTGTCAATGTCCATGTTTTACCAGTACCTGCCGAGGCTTCAATCAAATATTGCCCTTGAAGCGCGATATCAATGGCGGGTTTGCTTGGCAGTTGGTTATCCAAGCTATCTGTTTTTAGGCTGGTTAGTGGTTGGTTTGTCATGGTTGTCATTTTTTATCTGATGGGATTTTTGAGTTTGTCTGTGTTTTAGTTTTGGATTTGGCTTTAGGTTTGGGTGCTGTTGGGTCAGCTTGCATCGCGTTGTCACTTATTGCGTTGTCACTTTTTGTTTGCGCTTCACTTGTACTTTGGGCAAATAGGTCAACTTGATGCGCGATTAAAGGTTCATACAACAACGTCCCTACCGTGTCTAAAAACGGTAAAATCACACTTGGTTTTTTATCTGCCAATAGCAATTGCCATAACGGATAATAAATACTGTCTTCGGTTGGCTCTTGGTTATAAGGAGATACAAACCAATCTTTAATAAATTTGCTCGGTGAGGGCTTTGCTTGACCTTGTATATCTTGAGGCTGCTCGGCCTGCTTGCGGGCAACTATATATGTCGTTGTTGTCTTAGGCGGTGTCATTATCACCGTATGTTGCGATAATTGCCATACCATCAACCAATCTTGCAACCAGTGATAAGCAGTTTTATGATCAATGGCAGGCAGGTATAAGGTTTTTTTATCGCTAAACTGCCACAGCGAAAACCCATCTTGTGCGGCGGCTTGTTCAAGCGTGGTGCGGCGTGCAACTTGCCAAGCCAGATGGTTAAGCCAAAATTGTACCGTATATTTCTCTCTACCGCTTGTTGCCAGATAGTTAAACCAAAATCGGCTGTTTTCATCTGTGGGCAATTGAGCTGTTATAATCAAACGTTTAACCTGTTCGGACACAGGTTTATTTTGACGCTCGGTTGTGGGATCTTTTGTCTTTGCTGTTTTATCCATAGCAATGTCGCCATTCTCATCGATTGCTAACAGATTGATGGCAATACGTTGTTCGTTACAAGCGGTGAGTAGCTGAGCAAAACGCGCAACAATGTCTGGTTGCGCGATCATTGGCTGGGCGGTTGATTGAGCAAAATGCTCGCGGATAAAACGCTTTAATTCTACTAGATTTTGTTCACTTTCTACCGGTTGCTCGTCAGTTGCTAACTTGACTAGATTGTCAGCTAGCTGAGTTAAATGTTTAACAAATTGGTGTTGGTGATGGCTTAGGCTTTGGTAGCGGTTGACCCCTGCAGGCAAAATTTCACTATAAACTTGGGTGGCTGGGGGTTGGTGTGGTGGGTTAGCTGGCTTATGCAATGATTGTTCAACCAATAAATTGTTAAGCAGCAGGGCATTTAGTTGATAACGCGTGAGCCCATCTAGCACCACAGGTTCAAGCTCGGCTTGTTGCGATTGACTATTTGGCACATAAATATTTTGGAATTGCAAAAATGCCTTGGCAGGATCTTGTAATGCTCTGATAATGCGAGATAAATTTTCATATTGCTGTGAGGCAGCATGGACGGTATCAAGCGATTTTCGAGCCGTTTGCCAGTGTAATAACCATTTTTTAAGGCGTGGTTTTTGCCAAATTTTTACCTTTTCGCTAAGGGCTGCTTGTTTGTCATGGCTAAGTTCGGTATATAAGTTATGCCAAATCGGCGCAGGCGGGTATAGCGCGGCTTTGGCTTTACGAATGATTTGCTGTTGTTCATAGGTAGGGTCATTGTCATTACCATTGTCATAGACAAGCTGAAAATAGTCTTTATCAAAAGGTAACGCAGGATGATGGGTGACCAAATATTGTTCAACTTTTTGATTAAAGGTGAGTGTCTGTACTGATGAATATTTTTTACTTAGGCTATTTTGTGGCTCGTCTTCACTTTGCCATTGCACTTCGGTTTGTAAAAAGCTGAGTAATTCTTGCACCGGGCTGGCTGGCAAATGCTCGTGGGTGTCCGTATTGCTATTGCCATTATAAAACAGCCAACACGCTTGTTTGGCACACAGTAGCGCGTCCAAAAATGCCCCTAAATCATCATCCTCTCGAAAGCGGTCACCCCGCACCGGTAAACCTGCTTGAATCAGACTATAGCGGTTTATCGGCTCTCGCTGCGGAAAATCAGTCAAGTTTAGATTGAGCATAACCACGAGCTTATAAGGCAGATTGCGCACCGCCCCCATTCGGGCAAAGGTAATCACCCCCGATGGTTCAGCGCTCACCTGTTGGCTGACCAATTGCTCGGCAATACTTTCTAATACAAAATTTAGCTTAAGTGGTAACTGCTCGGTATGGCTGGCTAGATTAGATGGTGCTAAATTAACTTTGGGGTTAGATTGGGGTAAAGCATGCCTTGTCAACGCAGCTTGTTGGCGTTGGTTGGCTTCAATGGTATTTTTTAGCTCATTTTGGGCAGAAAAAATCGCAAGCCACGCATTGGTTTGATTAAATATACTAAATTTTTGCTGTATTAATGCCTCAATGCGTGATAACCATTCGGCAACAGTGGCGGTCTGTTTTCCTAAGTTGCGATATTGTTCGAGCGTTTGGTAAATATCACACAGTACTGCCACCACTGCTGCATCCTCCATGCTCACGTTATCCAAAGGCTTGATTTGTTCTTGTTCGCCATAACGATTGACATAACTGCCAAAGCGTACCTGTGAAGCCTGTGGCATCATCACGCCTGCCACCAGCCTTTCAAGCGCGTAGGCAAAGCTATAGCGATAGTCATCATCGGCTTGGTGTAAGGTCTGGCTTAAGTGGTGTTCATCAAAACCTCGAATAAATCCTGCTTGCTCTAGTAGCTCACAGCCTCGGTTCATTTGCTCCAAGGTTAGCCCAAAGCTTTCATACAATGGCGGTAATAATAACCAGTCAAACACTTCAGCTTTGCCAAAACGTGCGCCGGTGCGGTTTAGCAATTGAAAATAGCCGACAATCGCTTGCCATAGCTGGTTAATTTCTTTACCCACCACACCTGTCACCTTGGCAGGCAAGGTGTAGCCATCTGCCCCAACACCTTTGGGAAAAATCGCTTCTATCACGCTCTGCTGGGCTTCGATATCGGGCAGCAACACCAAAATATCGGATAATTTGCGCTCATCCTGCTCATCGCTAGCAGCTTTATCGGTGTGATTAAGCCAACCGACCACCATCATACGCAACACCTCAAGCTGGCGGACAAAACTATGACACGCATGAATCGATAAACTACTATCAAGCAAACGTTGACCTTGCCAGGCACGGTTATGATGGTTTTGTTGGTTAAGCTCATTCTCTAATTTTTGTACAATTTTTTGCAACGCTTGGTTATTTGCCAAGCCCAACTGTTGAATTTTTTGTAAGGCTTGTCGCTGTTCGCTATCGGTTTGTTGATGCTCAAGTGCCAGCATTTCATTGACTTTCTGTGCTGTATTGCTTTCTTCCAGCATTAAAATATCTTGCTGAAGTTGAGCTAAAAGGGTGTCTGGCTGATCATTGGTAACAAATCTATCCTGCCACATGACTTTGCCATATTCGTTGCCCGATAGATTGGCAAGCATGGCAAACACCTCTCGAGATTGTTTACCAAACCGCGATAATAAAGTGTGCCCATAGTCTTTAAGGTATAAAATAGCGGCTTGTTTTGCCGCTGGGTCTGATGATAAGTTAAACTGTTGTTGCATCAGCCAATTTTTATCAACAATATCTGCCCAAAACTGCTCTGACGGGTTAAAATGTAATAACACCACCTCGGTCAGTTCGCCCATTTTTTGCAAATCCAGCAATTCGGTGGGGGGAAGCTGTTGAATGGTAAATAAAATCAACTGTTTGGGTATGCGATCGCGACACACGCTGGCAATCCGCTCGTCTTTATCGTGCAATGCCTGCCAAAACTGGGCTTGCAATGCCTCACGATAACGATAGTCGGCATCAAACAGGGTTTGCCACAAATAGCGTTGTGCCACTTCTAGCGCTTGGTAATGCTCGACCAACCACTCAGGCGTGATAACCGCATTGTCGCCATAGCGACCCTGCATCCGATTATGTAAGCTATCTTTGGCATCTATCATTTGTTTGACATCAATCGACTGATTGTTGCCCCACGCCTCAAGCCAAAGCGGACGATAAGTCATATACCGATTTAGCATGGTTGCCATATCCGTGGCAAGCTGCCACAGCCGTTGGTCTTGGCTACGGGTATGGGCTTGGTCAGTCAAGCTAGCATTTGCCAAAAACGAGCGATTATCAAATCCTGTCATTACCGACTTTGCCAAAACCTCATCATCCACATCCAAGGTAATTTCTGCTTGACTAGTGCGCACAAATGCTTCTTGGGTTACTAACGGATAGACAAATGGATACAATGGGTGGCTTTCGTCTGCCATAATTTGGGCTTGATTGGCACTGATAAAACCAAAAATCTGCCACTGCATAATATTGCGCGACAACATCGCCACATCAGGCACCGCCAGCACATCCTCCCGATAATAGGCATAACTGCGAAGTACCCGCTGCATCAGCCCAATAAAAAACCGTCCCCAAAACTCGGTGGTTACTAAGGTACTAATCCCTGTTTGGTCAGCGACTTGTTTTTTGAGCCATTCACCCATCACCTTAGACGGCACGATGACATTAAATGGCTCAAATACCGTTTGGGTATCCGCTTTTTTTGCATAGCGCTGTAATAACTCATCAAACAGCGTTTCGATTTTATTACTTTGGACAATGGTTAGCATAAGTTTTCTTTTAAATAAAGTTAAAGGCTAAAAATTAACGTGTGTGATAAATCAAAATTTTGTTTATACTATGACGATTTTTATTAGCAAACGCAAGGGGAAAATTGTGTTAAGCGACACATAATGACGCTTTATATCCGCTTTTAGCATTTAGTATGACTGGCAAGTCGCCATAAAATTGTTTACAATAAATTCCAAAACTGGGGAAACTGTTTCATGTTACGACCGATTGATGTGATTTTTAAACACCCTGTCAAAAAATTTACCGTTATCTACCAAAACGGCAAGCTTTGGCAACTGCCTCGTCTTGATTTTACCGGTCAATCACTGATCGTCAAACAACCATATAAAGATAGCCGAGAACATATTTTTGTTGCAAGCGACCAAACCCTTGATCCAAACGATGTACCACTGATGGCTGAGCTGTTGACCATTACGCTACCTGAAGCGATTATTGGCAAAAATGTTAACGAATTTGAAGCATGGTGGCGGGGGAATTGGTCAGTATTTCAAGAAGAGATAGTGGTCAAAGCACAACGCCGACAACATTATAAACAGCTAGTTAAACAAGCGCATCTCGCCCGAGTATCACCCAATGCGTTATTACAAAAAGAGCTAGCCATGCATACCTATCCTAACTCACCGTCCGCCCAAGCAACGAGCCAAGTGCCGCAACCGCAAAAGATAGCCACGCCCGTCCCAACTGCTTTAGATCCACAAGCAGTTACTAATCAAATAGACCAATCGCAAACCCAACCGTTTAAACCGCAATCGGGTGAGCATGATATTTTTGATGCTATGCTTGATGACTTGAGAAATAGCTTATAGTTTTAGCAGTATCGAGGTTTTATCATCAGCGTGTTTTAATAATTGTAAAAAATCTGTAATAAAGCGTAGCTAAGGCTTGTAGTATTGGCATAAAGTTTGTACTATCAAGCTTTTAGTCATGTTCGTTTTAGCCAGTATATCTAGGAAGTACCTACAAATGACACAAAACACCCAACCGGTTAACCAACAAACCCTCAATAACGCCCAAAGCGATAAAGCCCAACAAGCCATGGACGGTATCAAGCCAACCGATATCAATCAAGATAATCTATCAGAGCAAAAACAAGCAGCCACCGATGATTCGCTACTTGATATGATGACAAATGTCAATAAAACCGACTAAGATTTATCATGGATATTCTATTATTTTGGCTAACTGTTGTTTAGTTTACTGATAAATGAAAAAGGGTATGTTAGCAATACCCTTTTTTAATTTTCTCAGCTTCGTAAAACATTTATTCTTCTGTGTGCCGCATGATTTGCTCGCTTAATGCCACAGTGTTAAAACCGGCATCGACAAATAGTATCTCGCCTGTAATGCCCGATGCCCATGGTGATAACAAAAACATCGCGGCATTGCCAACTTCTTCAATGTTCACGTTACGCTGTAACGGTGACATCTTGGCATTGGTGTCGAGCATTTTGCGAAATGACTTGATACCACTTGCTGCCAATGTACGAATCGGACCTGCTGAAATGCCATTGACCCGAATGCCATCCGCGCCCAATGAGCTTGCCAAATAACGCACACTGGCCTCAAGGCTTGCCTTTGCCAACCCCATCACATTGTAGTTAGGCAATACATGGATGCTGCCTTCATAAGTTAAGGTAAGTAGCGAACCTTGGCGTTTGGCAAGTAAAGCTCGGCTCGCCTTGGCCAATGCCACAAAACTATAGCTACTGATATCATGGGCAATGGCAAAGCCTTCACGGGTTGTGACCTCGGTAAAATCACCATCCAACTGGTCGGCAGGGGCAAAACCAATGGCATGTACCACACCGTCTATGCCGTCAGCCCAATGTTCAGCAACTTTGGCAAAACAGGCTTGTATTTCTTCATCCGATGCCACATCGCATGGTAGGACAAGCTCGGCATCAAAAGCTTCGGCAGCCATCTCGACCCGCTTTTTCATTTTTTCATTGGGGTAAGTTAAAATCAGACTAGCCCCCTCGCGGTGCAAGGCCTCAGCAATGCCCCAAGCGATAGACAATTTGCTGGCAATACCCGTGACGACAAAACGTTTTCCGGTTAATAACATGGTGCTTCCTTATAAATAATTTTAGTGTACAACTATACACTATTAACCAAGCCCAGTCGATCAAGGTAAGAAAATTTTTAACTTGTATAAAATTCTTGCCATGATAAACAAAAATCACTTTACAAATCAGCATAAAGCGGTAAGCTATGCCTATTTTTTTTCATCTTATAGTAAACCATGACCATTTCCAACAATTTTGAACAGCACATTCAACAAAACGCCCAAGTGTATCGCAGTTTGATTGCCTCAACCGGTGAAGACCTTGAGCGAGCAGGACTGCTTGCCACCCCCGAACGCGCCGCCAAAGCCTTTGCCTTTTTGACCCAAGGCTATCAGCAAAACCTCGAAGACATCACCAATAACGCCATTTTCCCGACCGATAACAACGAGTTGATTTTGGTTAAAAATATCGAGTTTTATTCGATGTGCGAACATCATTTATTACCGTTTTATGGCGTGGCGCATGTGGCGTATCTGCCCAATGATCAAGTGATTGGCTTGTCAAAAATGGCTCGTATTGTCGATATGTATGCCCGCCGCTTGCAAATCCAAGAAAACCTTACCCAACAAGTCGCCCAAGCGGTCATGGATATGACAGGGGCAAGGGGGGCGGCTGTGGTCATGGATGCCGCTCACATGTGTATGATGATGCGAGGGGTGATGAAACAAAACTCCACCACCCGCAGTATCTCATTGCTTGGGGCATTTAAAGACAATGCCCAAGCCCGTAATGAGTTCTTGATGGCAATTCCCTTGGCTCAATAAATTTGAGCCTAATAGGGTATTAGCCTAATTTCTCATGCAGTTTAACCACATTCCCCATAATGATAATCGCAGGGGCGGGCAAGTTTGCACTCGCTTGTTTTGCTACAATATCCTCAAGCGTACCCGTTAAAACCTGCTGATTAGGCAAACTTGCATTCGACACAATCGCCATCGGCGTGTGCGGCTGTTTCCCTGCATCGATTAAGCCAGCTGTTAGTTTTTCAAGCTGCTTTAACCCCATATAAAATACCACCGTTTGGCTGTCATCGAGCAAGTCGGCAAAGTTGTCATTAAACGTGTCTTTTTTTAACGAAGCAGTAACTAACTTCACCGACTGGGCATACGCTCGATGGGTCAGCGGGATGCCTGCGCCACTTGCTGCCGCTGTCGCCGCGGTAATGCCTGGTACCACCTCAAAATCCACGCCAGCCGCGGCCAATGCTTCGGCTTCTTCCCCACCACGCCCAAACACATACGGGTCGCCACCTTTTAGGCGTAATACTCGTTTGCCTTGTTGGGCATGTTTGACCAGTAATTCATTGATTTTATCTTGGCCCACTGCATGATTACTGGCTTTTTTACCCACATAGATTTTGGTGGCATCGCGCCGGCATAACTCCAAAATCTGAGGCGAAACCAAATTATCATAAAACACGATATCTGCCTGCTGCATATAGCGCAGTGCCTTAAAGGTGAGTAAATCAGGGTCACCTGCCCCTGCACCCACAATATAAACTTTGCCTAATTTTGCTAAATAACTGGATTTCTCTGTCGATTGCTCGTTACTGTGTTTTTTTAAAAGTTCTTCTAGAAGTTTTTCTGATTTACTTAGGCTATTTGAGTGATTTTCAAAAACCGATTCCGCGATTTGCCCTTCAAAGGCTTCTTCCCAAAATTTGCGTCTTGCAGTCACGGTTGGCAAAGCGGATTTGACTTTATCACGAAATTTACCCGCTAAATTTGCCAGTTCGCCATATCGTGGGGGAATCACGGTTTCAATTTTTGCTCTAAGCAGTCTAGCCAACACAGGCGCTTTACCGGCACTTGACACGGCGATGGTAATCGGGTTACGGTCAACAATCGCAGGAAAAATAAAGCTACACAACGCTGGGTTGTCCACGACATTGACAGGAATATTATGTATTTGACAATCGTGAAAAACCTGTGCATTTATCGCTTCACTATCCGTACAAGCGATGACAATGGTTTTATGCTCAAGATATTTTTTTTGGTAACGCTCAGTAATCAGGGTGTGGCGAGAGTTATTAAACTGAGCGGTTAGTCGTGCTTCGTATGTTGGCGAAATAAAGGTAATAATTGCACCTGCTTTATCCAGCAAGTCCGCTTTACGCAATGCCACTTCCCCACCGCCAACGATTAGCACGGGGCGATTTTCCAGTTCAAAAAATAACGGTAAGGTGTTCATGGCAAATTCCTTTTTTTTAATATCTTAAGAAAAATTAAGCCGAACCAAAGTTCAGCTTAATTTTATCATGTTAATCAACATGGTTGATTAAAGTTGTGTATGTAACCCACATTCACGGTTTTCTTCTACTTTGGTTGGGTCAAAGTAGTCATGTTCGTTTGGTAGGTCATGCGTGTTTAGGTAGTTTTCTAAATCCGCTTCTGACCAATGGAATAATGGGGCAACTTTTAACACACCATCTTTGCTTTCTGATAAGATGTCTAGCGATTGACGAAACTCGGTTTGGTCTTTACGAATGGCATTAATCCAGACATCTGGCTGAATCTCTTTTAGCGCACGTCCAAATGGCTCAAGTTTGACTTGCTCGGTGAATTTGGCATGGGCAGGGTTATTCACGCTGGGTACGCCGTTAAATTCCACATCGCGCCATGCCGCGGTTTGTTGCGGTAAATAAGTTACCACGTTTAAGTTAAGACGTTTGATCAGGTCTTGGGCGTGGCGATAGGTCGCTTCGGTATTGTAGCCAGAATCCACGAACAATACTTTGATATCGGGGCGTTGTTTAGCGACCATATCTAGCAAAACCACTTCATAGGGGCGAAAGTTGGTGGTAATAATTGGATTGTTACCTTGTGCTAATGCCCAAGTGATAATTTCTTCTGGCGTTTTACCATTAAGCTCTGCATTGGCTTTATCAAGATCGATATTTAATTTATTACTCATCATTATTCCTAGCGTTTTATGGATAAACTATTGGTGAAATTTGGTGATAATATGCTATAGCATGGTTTTATAATTAAAAAATGCTATTTAATGATATGGTTATGAAATTTTAGAATTTAGCATCGTATTCGATGTTTTATAAAAGCGAACTATTTGTTCGCTTTTTATAATACGTCGACTATTTTGTAAACATCGGCAATTGACTCACGCTTCTACCCGTATATGTATGTTCAATATCGTTAAAATACTCAAACCAAGCATTATTAAAGCCGTTATCGGCTATCTTAAACTCAGTAAAACCTACTTCCGCCAACAACTGCAACGTATCGGGCAAAATATCGCCACTCGCCCGTAGCACCGTTGTTGGATTAAATTGCGGATGTTGGCGAATCGCTTGGGCAAGGCTATAACCACGCCCATCCCGAAAGCCATGAAAATCAATGACAATGACATCAAGCACGGGCAAAACTTTGTCCAGATCATCCGCTAAAATTTGATAATCACTGGCACCTGATAAAATGATTCCGAGCTTTTTATTATTTTTGCGCTGGCCTAATGCTTGTAAGTCATCGCCTTGAAGCTGCGGCTTAGGCGGATGTTTTTCACTAAATTCAACAGGTCGATAATCAATCAAAATCTCGGTGGCATCGACATAATCGGCAGTATTTTCAGCGGTATAAATATGTGCTAATTTTTGGTCGTGAATACTGATCATCGCAGATTTCACATTGTCAATCACTTGGTGTTGGTTAATCAATGGCATGGTTTATCCCTCTACCTTATCTGCAGTTTTATCACGATACACATAGTCTTTAAACGGCTCAATACCGATACGCTCGACCACTTCCCCAAAGGTTTCATTGCCAAACTCAGTATCAGTCGTTTGACGATTTTTTAGATACACTTGCAAGATATCATCCACCGTTTCAGCAACGGCATCCACTGGCACAGATTTACCCAAAATCTCCCCGAGTTTAGCGTTTTCGCTTGATGTACCGCCGAGTGAAATTTGATACCAGTGCTCGCCTTTTTTATCCACGCCCAAAATACCAATATCGGCAACGTGGTGGTGGGCACAAGCGTTCATACAGCCCGACATATTCAGTCGGATTTCGCCAATATCATGCACGAAGTCGGCATCTTGAAAATATTGATTCACTTGATTGACGATATTGAGGGTACTGGCATTGGCAAGTGAACAATAGTCAAAGCCAGGGCATGAGATAATATCTGTCAATAACCCAATATTTGGGCGGGCAAGATTGTATTCTTGCAGCACTTGCCAAACCGCATACACATCCGAGAGCTTCACGTCAGCAAGTACAAGATTTTGGTGGTGCGTGCCACGCACTTCGCTAAAACTGTATTTATCCGCCAAATCAGCCACCACACGCATTTGGGCGGCGGTAATATCGCCGGTGTCTTGCATAAAGTGTTTGAGCGAAATGATAACAATGCGATAGCCCTTGACTTTGTGGTCACGCGTATTTTGATTAAACCAACGCGCAAATGCCTCATCATTGAGCTGTTCAAAAAGTTGCGTTGTGCTTTGCTCGACTTGTTCAGCGCTCAAAGTTTCGTAATTGGGTACACTAAAAAACGTTTTAGCGTGTTCGATTTGTTCATTGGTCAATGTCAAGTCACCATCTTTGTTATATTTTTCCCAATCGGCTTCCACAATTCGGGCAAATTCTTCTGCACCCATGCTTTCAACCAAAATTTTGATACGGGCTTTAAACTTATTATCCCGGCGACCATATTGGTTATAAATGCGTAGGATCGAATCAAGGTAGGATAACAAATGCACTTGCGGTAAAAATGGACGAATTACCTTACCTATCACAGGGGTACGCCCAAGCCCGCCACCGACAATGACTTCAAAACCAACTTCGCCTTGTGCATTTTTGACCAAATGCAAGCCAATATCATGCAGTTGGGTAGCCGCACGGTCAGACTTGGTGCCAATCACCGCAATTTTGAATTTACGGGGCAAATAAGTAAATTCTGGATGAAAGGTTGACCACTGGCGAATAATTTCACAATACGGGCGTGGATCGGTCACTTCATCGGCAATCACGCCGGCATACGGGTCGGTGGTGGTATTACGGATACAGTTGCCAGAGGTTTGGATGGCGTGCATTTGTACGCTTGCCAATTCTGCTAAAATATCGGGCACTTCTTCTAGTTTTGGCCAGTTAAGCTGCATATTGGTGCGAGTGGTGATATGACCATAACCACGGTCGTATTTTTCGCTGATATCTGCCAATTTACGCAGCTGGTACGTGGCAAGCAGCCCATAGGGAATTGCCATCCGCAGCATGGGGGCGTGGCGTTGAATATATAAGCCATTCATTAATCGTAATGGCAAAAACTCTTCTTCAGATAGCTCACCGGCAAGATAGCGACGAGTTTGGTCACGAAATTGCTCAACCCTGTCGTTGACAAGCTGTTGGTCAATGGCGTTATATTGATACATGGTATTTCCTATTGGCTAATGATGCGATTAACTAATCAAGGATCGCTTTTGGCGTAAATTTTAACCTATTTATCATAAGTATTCTCGATTTTTTTGCTAAATTCCAATTTCTCATAAATATATTGAGATAAAGCATTATTTATCACATTAAATTGATCGGTGAGCCCAATTATTACTCGGCGGCGCTGATTGGCAGGTACTCAACAAGATTAACAAACCAGTGATGAACAAACCAGTGATTACCAGGCTTGATACCAATAATTGATAAACGCGTTTTTATCAAATTGTCCTTTGATGACGGCTCTTTGATAACTGGGTAACGCCTGTAAGTCTTGTAAATAACGGCTAATATTAGAAAAATGCTCAAAATTTGGCACGGAAACCGCTAAGGCATTTAACATAAATTCTAGCAAAATATCCACGGCCATCAATTTTTCATCCACCAAAAACCGTTGATATTGCAAACCATTATCGATCATTGCTAACTGTTCAAAAACTAATGGATTTAAAAATTGTTGATCAAATACTTGTTTAATCTTGCCAGTGACCGGTTTGCCAAGTCGGGGTGACTGGCTCACCATACGAGCAAAAATTTGTTTTAATGCCAAATTTGGCATAAGTGAGCTATCGGCAAAGTTTTTAAAGTAACAATAATTTGAAATTTGGGTGAAATTTAAACCTTTCAAATCAAACAATGCATTGTCTGCAAACTTTAAAGCCAAAAAATCAAAAATCGCTGACGTTTCTGCCAACACGATTTTTTTGCCATTATTTTCAAACATTAACATGGGCACTTTGCCCAGCGGATGCAGCGTTTTTAGCCAGTCGGGTGCAAGCCCGTGTGTATTGCGTTCGCATAAAATGATTTCATATTGCTCATTTAAGGCTTCAAGTAACCAAATGACTCGCTGTGAACGTGAATTGGTAAGATGATAAAGTGTCAGCATATTTATCTTGTTTAATTCCTAATTTTCATAAGCATATCATAATACGGCATTTATATTGCGTATTGGGATAAATTAAGATACGCTCACCTTATTTTTTATAGTTTTTATCCAGTCGTTCATTAGGAAAAAATATGAGCCAAGCTAATCAAACAGCCCATGTGCTACCCAATCAAAATACATCACAACTTGTCCCCCCACACGGCAGCCCCGTTCTCAAAGAAAAATTACTCAAAGGTGACGCGTTAAAAACCGCGTTAGAAAAAGCCAACACCTTGCCAAAAATCCAAATTAGCTCACGTGAAGCGGGCGATTTAATCATGCTTGGCATTGGCGGTTTCACCCCGCTTGATGGCTTTATGAACCAAGCCGACTGGCAAAGCGTGTGTGACAATATGCATATCGCTAGCGGCGAGAACAAAGGCGTTTTCTTTCCAATTCCCATTACGTTATCAACCGATCAAGCCACTGCCGATACGTTAACTGTCGGTGACGAAATCGCCTTGGAATACAACGGCGAAATCATGGGCATTTTGACCTTAAGCGAAAAATACAACATTGATAAAGCTTATGAATGCGAAAAAGTCTTTGGTACCACTGATATCGCTCACCCAGGCGTGGCGATGGTCATGGCTCAAGGCGATGTAAATTTGGCAGGCGATGTTGTGGTGTTAAGCGAAGGCGAATTTCCCGCAAAATACGGCGATATTTACCTCACGCCCGCCCAAACTCGCAAAATTTTTGAGCAAAAAGGCTGGAAAACTGTTGCCGCCTTCCAAACGCGTAATCCAATGCACCGCTCACACGAATATTTGGCAAAAATCGCTATTGAAATCTGTGATGGCGTGCTAATTCATTCGTTACTTGGGGCATTAAAACCAGGGGATATTCCAGCTGATGTGCGTCAAGAAGCGATTGGCACCTTAATTGACAATTATTTTCGTAAAGATACCGTAATTCAAGCGGGTTATCCGCTCGATATGCGTTATGCAGGACCCCGTGAAGCGTTACTGCATGCCCTATTTCGCCAAAATTATGGCTGTAGCCATTTGATTGTCGGTCGTGACCATGCCGGTGTGGGTGATTATTATGGGGCATTTGATGCACAACATATTTTTGATACGCTAAAAGCGGATGATTTAATCACCAAGCCTTTAAAAATCGACTGGACATTTTGGTGTGATGAATGTGAAAGCATGGCATCGACCAAAACCTGTCCGCATGATGAACACTCACATGTCAAGGTATCAGGGACTAAACTACGCAAAGCCTTATCCGAAGATGACTATGTACCAGAAAACTTTAGCCGCCCTGAAGTGCTAGAAATTCTGCGTAACTATTATCAAGGTTTGGCAGAACATGAAAAGCACAAAGTTGAGTTAAAGGGGCATTCAGCAAAATAAATTGCCAGTAAAGCGGGTTAGAAAACCAGCGCGACACCGACACCATAATAAAAAAGCGACTAACACGATTGGTCGCTTTTTTATTAACGATCGTTCGCAAAAATCCACGCTTGATGAACATTTATTTACCTTTTTTAGACAGATCAATAACATTTATCTGCTATAATTTTTTTTATAAAAATCAAATAGTTATCAAAGTTTTTTAAAAAAACCAAAAAGGTAAAAATATGTCAAATACTCAAAAACCCAATACACACAACTTACAAGATCCACGCTATACATATTATCACGATGAATATCCAGTACAAAGCCAGCCAATTCCAGGTTTGCAAAGTAAAATGACACCGGTACCTGACTGCGGTGAAACCAGCTATCAAGGTAGCGGCAAATTGAAAGGTAAAAAAGCCTTAATTACCGGGGGCGATTCGGGTATTGGGCGAGCGGCAGCGATTGCCTATGCCCGTGAAGGGGCAGATGTGGCGATTAATTATCATCCCGATGAAGAAGCAGATGCCCAAGCTGTCAAGCAGTTAATTGAAGCCGCAGGACAAAAAGCGGTATTATTGCCTGCGGATTTGCGTACCGAAGCTGCCAGTAAACAAATCGTTAAAGACAGCATTAAAGCGTTGGGCGGGCTTGATATCTTGGTATTAAATGCAGGACGACAAGTGGTTATTGAAGACATCCAAGACTTGAGCAGTGAAGAGTTATTGCTGACTTTTCATGTGAATTTTTTTTCACAAGTTTGGGCAATTCAAGAGGCATTAAATCATTTACAAGCTGGGGCAAGCATTATTACTACCAGCTCCATCCAAGCCTATGGCCCAAGCAGCAATTTGCTTCAATACGCCACCACCAAGGCTGCTATTGTGGCAATGACCAAAGCATTAGCAGCACAACTGGCAGATAAAGGCATCCGGGTTAATAGTGTGGCACCAGGGCCGATTTGGACAGCGTTACAAGTGGTGTGTGGTTGGGACGATAAATCACTTAAAGAATTTGGGCAACAAAGTCTATTTAAACGCGCAGGGCAACCGGCTGAACTTGCCGCTGTGTATGTGTATTTAGCCTCAGATGCAGCAAGTTTTGTGACGGCGCAAACCTATGGCATTACAGGCGGGGAGCGGTTATTTTAAAATTAACCAAGGTTATATTATCAATCAACAATAATAATAAACTGACTGTGAAAGATAAAAATTAAATCAATGAAAAAGAACGCCAATGTGACCAAAAATAAAATAAGCATTGGCTTTTTTAAATAGCACGATCGATTTGGTAGATAAGAGAGCTTTTTCCACCGCGCATTTTCTTAGACAAATATTTCAATGATAGTGGAGTTTTGTAGTATTTTGGCGAAAAACCGTGTCTTTTCAAAGTCATTGCTTTGTAAATGAATGTTTTTTAGTTACTATTACGCTAATTTTTAATATCAAAACTTACCGAAAAAATGGCTGTATGTTAAAAATTAAAACTTTTTTACTTTGCTATTTTATTTATTTGCAACATGTTGATTTATATAAACTGTGAATTGAGATATCAATAATGACTGTGTTTGCTAAAAACTCTGCGACTGGTGACTTTTTGCCGACATTTACTTATAAAAATTTTTATCAACTATTTGGGATTGGCGGTATTGCGCTTATTAGCGCGATACTAGCTGCTTGTTCGACGACTCCTGTACAAGAGCAACGTCCCATTTATGTGAAAGGTGCGTCTGTACCGCAGTATTATATTGTGCGTGAAGGTGAGTCGCTAAGTCGTATTGCCATGCGTTATGGGCTAGATTACCGGCGGATTGCTGCAATAAACGGACTTGATAGTAACTATACAATTTATCCTGGACAGCGGCTGCGTTTGACCACTACCCCCACTTCAAGCGCCAGAACGGTGTATGTGCAACCTGCGTACCCTACCCCTGCTCGACCCATTTATCAACAGCCAACTTACCCATCGGCTACTTATCCCCAACCCAATACGCCTAGCCGAATCACCACTCAACCTATGGTGGTTGCCAATACTGCTAGCCAAAACTGGTTGCGCCCTGTGAATGGCAGCCTTATTCGTCTATTTAATCCAAGTAGCAATATTTTAGGTAATTGGTACACCGCAAACTCCAATACACCTGTGGTCGCAACCCAAGCAGGAACGGTGATGTACGTAGGGAGTGATTTGCCAGAATATGGTAAGTTGGTGATGATTCAACATAACAAAGATTTTATCAGTGCGTATGCGCATCTAAACAGCTTTAACGTTCAAGAAAAACAAACAGTACAAGCAGGGCAAACGATTGGTACCGTTGGCTATTTACCGGGAAACAATCAGCCGGTGGTAGAGTTCCAAATTCGCTATCGAGGTATGCCCGTCAACCCCGCTACTTATGTCAAATAAAATATGCCCCTTAAAAAGCGAACCTTATGTTCGCTTTTTTATTGTCGTACTCTCATTAAATACTTAAAAGCGCTAAACATCAACCAGCATTTTCTGCCATGGTATTGGCATATAGTAAAGCTTGATACAAGCTATCACTACTCGCCTGCCCGGTTCCAGCTAAGTCAAGTGCGGTGCCATGGTCAACCGAGGTACGAATATACGGCAGTCCTAGCGTGATATTGACCGTTTCGCCAAAGCCATGCGATTTCAGTGGCGCAAGCCCCTGATCATGATACATAGCGATAATGACATCACAATCTTTGACATATTTTGGGGTAAATAAGGTATCTGCAGGCATAGCCAAGCTAATATCAACCCCTTTATTTTTAAAGGTTTGTAAGACAGGATTAATTACTTCTATTTCCTCTCGCCCCAAATGTCCATGTTCGCCTGCATGCGGATTTAAGCCACATACCAAAATTTTGGGTTTGGCTAAGCCAAATTTACTGTGGCAATCTGATAACACAATCTCGACCGTACGTTGCACTGCCTCTTGGGTAATCGCATCAGCCACTTGACGCAGTGGTAAATGCGTGGTGACTAATGCCACTTTCATCGCAGTATTAGCTAGCATCATTACCACCTTATCACGTCCTGCCTGTGTCATAAAATACTCAGTATGCCCCATAAAGTCAGGTTGGATTTTCATAATAACCGATTTTTGTAATGGTGCGGTGACAATCGCCGCCACATGACCACTTGACGCTAACTCATGGGCAAATTGCAGTTGGGTCAGCACCATGTTGGCATTGGTATCGTTTAATTGCCCTGCAATGACGGGTTGTTCGTTGGAAATATGAATAAGATTTAATTGATCAGACTGATATTGCTGTCGGATAACGTCAAATTGTTTGTGATTCGGTAATTGATGATTTGTATTTAATAAATTAATTTTGATATTTTTGCTTAGGCTATTATTTGGCTTATTGATTAATAAATTTAATCGCTCAATTAACGCCACTTTATCTGCCAAAATAATGATGGGTCGCTTAAAATCCGCCAATTTATCCTGTCCATATAACTGTAACACAATATCCATGCCGATGCCTGCAGGCTCGCCTGTGGTGATAAGCAGCGGCTTTTTATGAGTAATTTTTTTGTCCTGCATGAAGGTATCCTAGTCGTCATTTTTATCGTTTAAACTTTAGCGTTAATTTTTTATGATTGATATCACTAAGTGTTTATCTATCAAAATCGTTATATTATGTCAAAGAAGCATTTTTTGACAATCTAGCGGCGTATAATAGACAAAATTTTATTGGCTTTTAGTTTAAGCCGTTGATTTTTGCGCTTATTAACAACAATTTGCAGGCATTAAGTTACACCTATATGATGGTGGGAGTAAATTTCATGAGCCATTTGACCAAGTTACAGCGTAATATGACAAAACTTTATCAGCAATCCGAAGATGTTGGCATTCATGCACCGCAAGTAATACACAAACGCCTAACGATGTTTGCCCAACAAAATCCATTGAATAATCAACAAGAAGTACATGAGATGGAGCGAATGGTCCATGAAAAGGCAATGGCATTTGTCGAATCATGGCAAGACATGGGCATTCAATCTTTGGTTGCCCAGTATCATATCCATGAATTGCTGTTTGATAATTGGGTAAAAGTCCTATTTGGCAAGCCGATTGCTTTGGATCAGTTATTTTATCAAATCAATCTAGAAACGCTAAAAGTTGTTGAAAAAGGTATGTTACCTATTCATCGCCGCGTGGTCGCCAATGCCAAACGGTTGGCTTAACTTAAGAGCGCATGTAAAATTGTTAATTACGCCGTGTTTTGGGATAGTCATGATTAAATACGGGTATTGCTGGTTGGGTGGGTGTTAAACTCGCTGCTACTGTTTGGGTTGGCATATCATGGGGAGCAACAGAAACCGCAGTAAACGCATTGACATCTTTTTCTAAATCATCGACATTGGTTGCTTGACTGGTTTTAACAAATTCATCAGCCAAATCAAAACTGGCTTCAACAGCATTGGGTTGATTGGTGGTTAGCAAGGATTTTAGCACCTCCAAGGCGATATATTCACGTTTGGTTAATTGATAGTAAGACATGGATTATCCTTCATTTTTGAAACAAAAGAAGAATTATACTATGTTACCAGTAAGGGTATAAATGTATTTTTAACTCCCCTTATTCAAAAATTTTTATTAAAAAATTGGTACGCTCAGAGGGACTTGAACCCCCGTCGGTCGCTTAGGAGGCAACTGCTCTATCCAGTTGAGCTATGAGCGTATAAACTGGCGTATTTTACCATAAATTTTTTGTGTTTTTAAAACTAAACAACCACGGGAATTGTATTATACTTGGCAGTTCTAAATCCTGCATTACTTCAGTTACATTTTCGCATAGCGCTAGAAAATCGTACTTCTTAATTTGGTGATTGGCTAACCACAAACGCAATCAACAATTTGCGATCGATCTTCAATTTCGATACCAACACGCAAACAAACTATAGATTTTTTTAACTCAACTAAGTCATTGTAAAACATCCTTTTTGTTTAAAAATTCATTGTATAATAGCACTTTAAAAATATTCAAAAAAGGCGACACATGGCATTTGTACACTTTGGCATTCATAGTGAATTTTCGATTACTGACTCAATCGTGCGAATCAAAGACTTGGTGAAAGCCGCCAGTAAGGACGAGCAAATCGCCCTTGCGTTGACTGATTTGTCAAATTTATATGCTACTGTCAAGTTTTATAAAGCCTGTCTGGAAAACGGTATCAAACCAATTATTGGCTCAGAAGTATTGCTTGACAGTGACAGTAATACCATCACGCTCCTTGCAATGAATCAAACAGGCTATAAAAATTTGACCAATATTGTGTCGCTTGGCTTTACCGATGGGCAAGTGCTGGGCAAGCCGTTTATTAAACGAGATTGGATTTTTGAGCGGGCAGAAGGCGTAATTGCGTTGTTTACCGAAAAGTCAGATGTCGGACAAGCCATGTTATCAGGCAATGTCGAGCGAGCCGATGACTTGTTAAAACAATGGCAAGCGGCATTTGCTGATCGTCTATATTTTGCTATCAAACGCACCAACCGAGCCAATGAAGACCGCTTTATCGAGCAAGCGATTCGCTTATCCAATGCTTATCATGTACCAATTATTGCTCACAATGACGTACGATTTTTGACTCAAGATGATTTTGAAGCCCATGAAGCCCGTGTTTGTATCGCCAATTCACAAGTGCTTGCCGACCCTAATCGCCCTCGAGATTACTCTGACCAGCAGTATCTTAAAACCCAAAGCGAAATGGCGGCGTTATTTAGTGATATCCCTGCGGTGATTGAGAATACGTTGGATTTGGCAAAACGCTGTAACGTGATTATCAAAATGGGGCATCATGATTTGCCCGAATTCCCGATTCCTGAAGGCGATACCATCGAAACGTTTTTTCGCCGTACCTCTCAAGAAGGACTCGAACAACGCCTTGAAAAACTGTATCCACCCGAAAAACGCGATGACAGTTGGGCAGCCATTCGTAAGCCATATGACGAGCGGTTAGAATTTGAGCTTAATACCATTTTGGATATGGGGTTTCCGGGCTATTTTTTGATTGTGATGGACTTTATTCGTTGGTCAAAAGCCAATGACGTGCCCGTGGGACCTGGGCGTGGCTCGGGGGCAGGCTCGCTGGTGGCGTATTCGCTCAATATTACCGACCTTGACCCGCTTGAGTATGATTTGTTATTTGAGCGGTTCTTGAACCCCGAGCGGGTATCCATGCCGGACTTTGATGTGGATTTTTGTATTGATGGGCGTGACCGAGTGATTGATTATGTTGCCCAAAAATATGGGCGAGAGGCGGTCTCACAGATTATTACCTTTGGTACGATGGCTGCCAAAGCGGTGGTGCGGGACGTCGCTCGGGTGCAAGGCAAGTCGTATGGCTTGGCGGATAAAATCTCAAAACTTATCCCTAAAACCCCCGGTATTTCGCTAGCTGAAGCCGTGGATGCCGAGCCGCAACTTAAAGACTTGCTGTCGAATCCCGACAATATGGACTATGAAGACGCCAATGAGATTTGGGAAATGGCGGTACGACTTGAAGGTATTACTCGAGGCGTGGGCAAACACGCAGGCGGCGTGCTTATTGCCCCAACTCGTATCACAGACTATAGTGCCGTGTATTGTGATGATGAAGGTCATCGGGTCAGTCAATTTGATAAAGACGATGTCGAAGCGGTTGGGTTGGTCAAATTTGACTTTTTGGGACTGCGAAACTTAACCGTGATTAACGCCGCTGTTAAAAATATCAATGCTCGCCGCAGCCAAGAAGGCCTTGAGCCAATTGATTTAGAAAGTTTGCCACTCGATGATAAGCCGACCTATGGCTTGTTGCAAAATGCCCATACCACCGCGGTATTTCAGCTTGAAAGTACCGGGATGAAAAAATACCTTGCCAAATTACAACCGTCGAATATCGAAGATGTGATTGCCATGTGTGCTCTATATCGACCAGGTCCACTGGATGCGGGGATGGTTGATATGTACATCGACCGTAAGCACGGGCGAGAAGAAGTCAAATACGACCATGACCGCCTTGAGCCGATTTTGGAAAATACCTATGGCGTGATTGTGTATCAAGAGCAAGTGATGCAGATTTCGCAAGCGATGGCGGGTTATAGCCTTGGCGGGGCGGACATGCTACGGCGGGCGATGGGTAAGAAAAAACCTGAAGAAATGGCAAAGCAGCGCGATATTTTTGTTACAGGTGCGACCAAAGAAGGCATTGATGAGGTCACGTCAGGCGGTGTGTTTGATTTGATGGAAAAGTTCGCAGGCTACGGCTTTAATAAGTCGCACTCTGCCGCCTATGGTGTCTTGGCTTATCAAACCGCTTATCTTAAGCATTATTACCCTGCCGAATTTATGGCAGCGGTGATTACCTCAGACATGAATAACACCGATAGCGTGGTATTTTTTATCAATGACTGCCGAGAAAACTTTCATTTAACCGTCGAAAACCCTTCGGTGAATTATTCCAACTGGGCATTTGTACCCAAAGACAAAAACACCATCGTGTATGGCTTGGGCGGTATCAAAGGCGTGGGCGAAGGGGCGGTAGAGTCTATCGTCGAGGCGCGCAATAAGGACGGTAACTTTACTGATTTGTATGATTTTTGCCGCCGCGTGGATACCAAAAAGGTCAATAAACGCACCCTTGAAGCCTTGGTAAAGGCAGGCTGTTTTGACGATTTTGCCGCCACTTTACGCCCTGATTTGCCCAAAGATAACGCCTATGATATCCGAGGGGCATTGATGCAAGAGTTGCCCAAAGCGGTACAAGCTGCCGAGCAACAACGCCAAAACGATAACTTGGGCATGATGGATATGTTTGCCGAAATTGCCGAAGTGACCGCCCCACCCCCGTTACCACACACGCCAGTGTGGAGTGATAAAGAGCGATTAAAAGGCGAAAAAGACACGCTGGGTTTATTTTTGACAGGACACCCAATCGACACCTACCGTGAAGAGCTAAAACGCTACACCAAAGGCACCTTATCTGCCATTAACGAAACCAAATATGGCGAAACCACGTTGTTTGCAGGGTTGATTATGGATGTGGCAAACTTTGGCAATCGCTCGGTGATTAGCCTTGATGATGGGACAGGACGAATCGAAGTGAGCTGCTATGCTGAACGTTTTGCGCGGGTCAAAGACAAATTAAAACTTGAAACGGTGGTCATTATCGAAGGCACGGTACGAGAGCGAGAAGGTCAATTTTTTGCAAGCCTCACCGATGTCATGACCTTGACCGATGCCCGCAAACGCTGGCTCAAAAAAATTTCGATAAAAATCGCAGGCGATGATTTGGCATTGTTTAATGCGTTGCAAGAACTGCTGATTAATGCCGATGCGTCAACCACGCATTATTTATCGCACCAAATGTCGTTACAAAATAGCCAACCCCGAGACACAACCCAAGACATAACCCGAGATGAAAGCCAATCGATAAATCGACTCGGTGTGCCAATCAATTTATGTATTTATACCGACTTTGCCATCGCCAATGTCAATATGCCCGAAAATTGGCAAATTAACCCCGATGACAGCACCGTCGAACGACTAAAAACCTTGGTCAAACAGGAACATCTACATTTACATTTTAGTTGATAATTTTCATTGCAGTTTTGCTAAAGCTACTATGACTCATGTATAATTCATCCAACTTTGACACGGAGCAACCGTATGACCCAAGATGTACCTCAGCCCATTAATATTGCCCAATTTGAAGAACTGCGGGATTTGTTAGAAGAGGATTTTAACGATCTGATTCAAACGTACATCAATGACAGCGAAATTCGTCTAAGCGAACTGGAAAACGCTTATACCAATAACGACAATCGTCTTGGGTTTGAGGCGGCTCATAGTCTAAAAGGCGCAAGTTCAAACCTTGGGGCATCGACATTAAGCGAACTGTGTTATCAACTCCAAGAAGTGTGTCGTAATACCCAAATTCAACAACATCGTGAATTGGTTGATAAGGTGATTGCCGAATGTCGTGCGGTAAACACCCATGCCAAACAATTACTTGCTCAATAAATGGCTGATTTGACCGCTCACTTAACATCGCCTGCGTTAGATTTGGCAAGTGTATTGGCAACTATTCGTATCGTGATGGTAAATACCACCTTGCCTGCCAATATTGGCTCGGCGGCTCGTGCCATGCACACCATGGGATTAACACAGTTGGTAGTGGTTGAACCTAAAAAACCCATTGATGAAGATGCGTATGCCCATGCGGCGGGAGCAAAATCTATCTTAGATCATGTTACTATCGTCCCTACCTTATCCGCGGCATTACAAGATTGTCAATGGGTATTTGCGACTTCAAGTCGCCAACGCCACATCCCAAAACCTGTGCTAACCCCCACACAGGCTGCGACGCTGTTTTTACAGCAAGTTCAAGCACTAGGTGCTACGCAGTTACCGAACATTGCGATCGTATTTGGACGAGAAGACCGAGGCTTGACCAATGATGAGCTTAATTTAGCCGATTATCATATCCAAATCCCTGCCAATCCTGCTTATAGTGTATTGAATGTCGCGGCGGCGGTACAAGTGATTGCCAGCGTGTTTTATGACGTCTTAGAGACGGGACTAAATACTAGGGGCAGCTTACAATCAAGTTTGGCAGAACAAGAAACAATGACATTAAATTTTCGCCAACAATGGGACGAACCGCCGATTAACCATAAACAACAACAACAAGTCGAACAACAGCTTTTACAGTTATTACAACAACTTGGAATTTTTCATCGTGAGCAATCCAAGGTCATACCACAGCGAGTGGGACGGTTATTCAGCCGTTTGCAATTAGATATGAAAGAATATCAATTGCTCCAAGCCATGATTGCCACTATCATTAAAAAAATCCATAAAAACTCTCTCAAATAATCTCGCTTTTTTGATGCCAAGCCAGCGAGCAATAACAGTTTAGGAAGCCTATCGTGTCTTTTATCCGTAATATCCCCAAAAAAATGCACGCTATCCGTCAAGCACTTAAAGAAGATATCCAAGCGGTGTTCGAACGTGATCCCGCTGCCCGCAATACGCTAGAAGTACTTTTAACCTATCCAGGCGTGCATGCGTTGCTTATGCACCGTGTCGCTCACGCCATGTGGCAGCATGACCATAAAGGCTTGGCAAGGGCGGTATCTTTTGGTAATCGGTTTTTTACCGGCATCGAAATCCATCCTGCCGCCAAAATCGGCAGACGCTTTTTTATCGACCACGGTATGGGCGTGGTGATTGGCGAAACTGCCGAAATCGGTGATGATGTGACCTTGTATCATGGCGTGACGCTTGGCGGGGTGTCACTGAGCGAAGGCAAACGCCACCCAACCCTTGAAGATGGCGTGGTGGTGGGCGCAGGGGCGAAAGTGTTGGGCGGTTTTACCGTGGGCAAATATGCCAAAATTGGCTCAAATGCGGTGGTGGTCAAAGAAGTACCTGCAGGGGCCACAATGGTTGGAAGTGCGGCACGGCTTATTCATGACAAGTCTATCGCCCAAAAGGCGGGGCTAGATAGTCTTGCCAATAACTCACCCAGCCATCTTAAAGAGGAAATTACCTCGCTTCAATCTTCTCAACGTGATTTTCCAGCGCGAAAAATCGATCAGTCAAGCGTGTTTCATCAATATGGCGTTGATCCCAATTCAGAAGACCCGGTTGCTTTGACGTTTTTAAAACTGTTAGAGCATATCCGCCAATCCGAGGCTCGGCTTGATGAGTTACAAGCCGCTATTTGCAAGGTTGACCCAAATTTCTGCAAAAAACAATATCCCAAACTTAAAATTACTGACCTAGATGCGGTCGATCCTCGCAGCTATTATGATGATATTCACACCAGTTAGGTGAGTTTAACGGCTTACGCTGAACGCCCCGACAATAAATTTTGCCATTATGGTTAACTTAAAAAGCTTGAATGGATTGATCCGCTTGTAGCTGGTATTTGGTTGGGCGTGCCATCGTTTGCATGGCTTTTATCACATTGTCTTGCCAAGTCAGTTCACTGTCCTGAAGTAGCACATCCGGCTTAACACCGATGCCATCAATTTTTTGACCATTGGCTGAGTAATAATGGGCGACGGTTAGCTTGACTGCTTCATTGTCGTTGATAGGCACAATGCTTTGGATAGAGCCTTTGCCGTAGCTGGTTTCGCCATAGATTTTGGCTCGGCCATTTTGTTGTAAGCTACTGGCTAGCACTTCGGCTGCTGACGCAGAATAGCGATTTTGTAAAACCGCCAATGGTACATTTAACAATTGGGCGGTGGGCTGAGTTTTGATAACTTCTTGTAATCCTTGACGATTTTTGACTTGTACCACGGTTTTATTCGCCATAAATAAACTGACAATGTCAGTAGCCGAGGTTAATACACCGCCTGGATTATTACGAATATCGAGTAAAATGCCTGTAAAGGGTTGGTTTAAGCTTGCCAATGCCGATAAAAACTGCTGCTGTGTGTTATTTTGAAAGATGGGAATGTGCACAACGGCTATTTCTTGTATCACTTGGGCTTGTATGGCTTGCTGTTCAACTAACGTTCTTTGTAAGTTAACTGTATGTTTACGTCTGCCACTATCTGATACCACAAGTTTTAACTGCGTGCCTGCAATACCCGTGAGTAACTGATCGATATCTTGCTGGGTTTGCTCATCACTGAGTTTGTAATCATTGATTTGGTGTAAATAATTGCCACGCTGAATACCGGCTGTGGCGGCAGGTGAGTTTGGCAACACTTCATCAAACACCCAAGTCTTGCTATCAGGATGTAAACTGACCTTTACCCCAATACTGCCCACATCGCCATCGGTGAACAGTTTTAGGTTATTGTAAGCGTCATTATCTAGGTATTCTGAATACGGATCAAGCGCTGTTAAGGTGCCTGTCATTGCATTGGCAAATAGCATTTCATCATCCACCGGTCTAACGTACTCTTGCCGCACGATATCGATCATTTTGACAAACTTGGCGATGGTATCAGGTGAGATAGCCCCTAATGGCACTTGACCAATCGTTGGTTCTGAAGGGGGTAACGGTGAGGAAGCCTGTGCAGAAACAGTCGCAGTTGCTGGATTATTGCCTGTAGGTATATTTTGTGCGGGGACTGGCGTGGCAGATTGGGCGCTAGCTGTTTCATCACTGGGTTCATCACCGCTACCGATATCATCTGTCGCGTTTATAGTCGCATTATTTTGGCTGGGGTCTGCCGATGGGACTTGAGTTTGTTTGGTGGTCAGCAGCACTTGGGTAACCGTAGGATTAAGTTTTGGGTCAGACGATTTAGCCGCCCAACTTGGTTGTATTAGTAAACTTGATAGCACGAATATCGCCAAATTAAACGATAGCACTGGGTGATACCATACTGGCAGATTAAGGGGGGCAATCTTAGTAGTGTTGTTTGTGCAAGAGGTGGGATGATATAGTGATACTGTTTTGTTACCCATTTAAGTTGCCCACTTTTTTAAATAATCATAAATTTAACGTAAGAATTTTATAACAGGCATAGATGATATGCCCTTACGCTGCATTTACAGTTTAATGCCAATACTGTAAAACAAGAAATATCAAGCAAATTATTAAACCAATAAACTGATTCCCGTCATTTCGCTAGGCTTTGGCACACCCATCAAATCAAGTATCGTGGGAGCGACATCTGACAGCTTACCCCCTGCACGCACTTTTTTATCATTGGTGTTCTCGCTAATATAAATAAACGGCACAAGTTCGGTAGTGTGTTGGGTATGTACCTGCCCACTTTCATAGTCTTGCATTTGCTCGACATTACCATGGTCAGCGGTGATCAGCAAATGACCGTGATTGTTGATTACCGCTTCGACAATTTGTTGTACACAGCTATCAAGTGTTTCTACGGCTTTGACTGCCGCTGCAAACACACCCGTGTGTCCGACCATATCACCATTGGCATAATTGACGATGAGCACATCATACTCACCCGAATCAATTGCCTGTACCAGCTTATCGGTGACTTCGTGGGCGCTCATTTCAGGTTGCAAGTCATAAGTTGCTACCTTTGGTGAATCGACTAAAATTCGAGTTTCGCCTGTGTACTCGGCTTCTTGCCCGCCACTAAAGAAAAAAGTGACATGCGCGTATTTTTCGGTTTCTGCGATACGCAGTTGGGTTTTGCCGAGCTGCGCTAAGTATTCGCCAAGCGTGTTGGTCAACGCGGTGGGCAAAAAGGCGGTCGTGGTCAGTGGATTGTGTGCCAACTCGTCCGAATACTGAGTAAGCATAACAAAACGACTAATTTTTGGCATAGTTTTTCTGACAAACCCAGCAAAATTGCTATCCACCAATGCTTGAGTAATTTCTCTGGCTCTATCCGCCCGAAAATTCATAAAAATCACGCTGTCATTGTCGCCAATTTTGCCAAAGTCTTGGGGTTTATCGGCGTATTGAATTATAGTGGGTTTGACAAATTCATCGGTTTCTTGGCGGTCATATGCCTGTTTGATGCCTTCTTTAACGCTGTTGACCACACGCGCACCAACCGCCGCCGTCAGTAAATCATAAGCTTGTTCGACTCTATCCCAACGCTTGTCTCTATCCATCGCATAATAGCGACCAATTAGGCTTACGACATACGCCTTGCCTTCGTAACGTTGGTTTAGTTGTTCAAGTTGCTGGGTAAATTGGGTCAAATAACTGTCGGCACTTTTTGGCGGGGTATCTCGCCCATCTAAAAACGCATGGACAGACACCTGTTGCGCCCCTTGTTGCAATGCCAATTCACACGCTGCCACCATATGGTCAATATGTGCATGCACGCCACCATCTGATAACAGCCCCATAATATGCACATTGGCGGATTGTTGATTGGCAAGTTGCACCGCTTGGGTCAAAGCGGCATTGTCAAAAAAGGATTTTTCACGAATTTCTTTGTGAATACGGGTGGAATCTTGGTATAAAATCCGTCCTGCACCTAAGTTCATGTGTCCCACCTCAGAATTGCCAAACTGTCCTTCAGGCAGTCCCACATCTTCGCCCGAGCCCGAAATCAGTCCATGCGGATAAGTCTGGTATAGCTTATCCAAATTGGGCGTATGGGCAGCGGCAATGGCGTTATCTCGCCTGTCTTCTCGGTGGCCAAAGCCATCCAAAATCATCAAAACATGGGGGATCTTTTTGGAGTTCGCTGGGCTCATGCGGGTTACCTTTTTATCTAATATTTTTGGTGTGAGCATTATAGCACAGCGTTGACAAAAAATAAGGCAGCAACGATTAAAAGCCATGGAATGCGGGGGTAATGGTTTACAATCCTACGCCAAACCTGTTAAAATAAGCCTATCTGGGGTATTTGCCAGTGTATGTTATTACCTGAGCTGATAATTTACCTTAGGGTATGCGTTCTTTCGGCTTGTTGTGTATGCCTGCATCGTTATGATGTCTCAGGAAACCTTAAGAGCCGTTGCCATACCCACCCTGAACGTTACAGTTCATGGGTTCACATGCACAGCGGTACTCTGGAGCTCTATTTTTTTAAGACCATCTATCATCCCCCATTTTTGATAGATGGTTTTTTTGCTTAAAATTGATGCTAAAGCTTGATAATGACCTTTAACGGTAAAATATAGCCAATCTTCATAAAAATTCTTTTATTATCAATTTATTAAATCGGTGGGTTACGCTGTTACCCACCTTAAAGACTTTTTTGAACACGGTGGGTTTCATAGACGCACAGTTCTTCACAGCCATTATCACAACATTCCCAGTCTTCGGGGTAAGTGGGTTTTTCGAGAAGTTTTTCATTTGGGGGTATTTGGATCATTTCGTATATTACTGTAGCTAAAAAGCCCCACTTATCAAAAGTAGGGCTTTTGTTTTTCTTGTATAAAGTAGGCTAAATCTATAGAATACTGCGGTCTTTGGCAGGTACGCTATTGATGAGCCGTTAGGCTTTGACCTAACCAAAACAGGAAGGAGAAAGCGATGAACAAACCTTTAATCATCATCGCCTTTTTGATTCTGTTGTTTGTGAGCATTAAAGCTTACTAAGAACAGCACCTAAAGCGAGTACCAGTCGCTATGGTGGGCTAAAGGGAAACCTTAGCCATCTCCTTACCCTTTATTATAATTTAGCAGTTTTTGAAAAGCAATTTTAAATTGATAGTTAAACCTATTCCTCATCAAAATCATCAAATTGGCTTTCTAACTTTTCGTACATTTCTTCGCTAATCTCTCGTAATACATCGTCATCGCCACAAGCAACTTGATAACTGGCTGTCACAAAGCCCATAAAATCTTCATATTCATCAACTTTGTACAGGTCATACAGAAACAGATTCGATGAATCCAGTTCAAATTCATCATAGCCAATTTTTTGCATAAGTTTGTCAAATTTCTCGGCAAATTCTTGCTTATATTCCTTATCATTTAAATCATCAATATCCGCCGTTTCAAACTCGTTCTTGAGAGCCAAAAAGCCTTGCTCAAATGCTTTATTTTGTTCCTCAGTTAGATTCGGTGAATCTTTTTTTAAAATTTCTAAAACTTCTGACATAGCTACATTCCTTTTGATTAAGTTAAAAACCAACTTATAATAGAAAACCCTGATGACTGTTTAATATTACTGTTTAATTGTGACAAAATAAGCATTTTCTGACAAGCCTAAAACCTAAAAACACGACATATTGTGTCGCATTAATTCAGCAAAATCATTCCTTTTTCGCCAAACTTTCAAGCAAACTTTTCACCGCTTCAATCCGTCCTTCTGGCGTAGCAAGGGCTCTTTCATCCATCATTTTTAGCCCCGTTGCCCCATTCATTTTGTACTTTTTCGGATTCATCTGAATCAGCTGAATAATGGTAATCGCCTCGACAGGCGTGGTCGGAGCAAACTCAAAGCTGACTTGGCGTTCATTACCATCAATTTTGCTAATCTCAAGCGGTTCTGCCATGAGTCGCAACTGGTGAATAGCAAACAGATTTTTGGTGGGCTCGGGCAAACTGCCGAAACGATCAAGCATTTCGCTACGAATACTAATCAGGCTGTCATAATCTTCGGCATTGGCAATCTTTTTGTAAAACAACAAGCGTTGATGCACATCGCCCAAATAGTCTTCGGGAATGAGTGCGGATAAGTGCAGATTTATGTCACTGGTGAGTGATAATGGCGTGTTTAAATCGGGTTGTTTACCCGCTTTAATCGCCTTGGTCGCACGATTCAGCATATCCATGTATAAATTAAAGCCGATCGCCTGCATATTGCCGCTTTGCTGTTTGCCCAGTAGCTCGCCTGCCCCACGAATTTCTAAGTCTTCGCTTGCCAGCATAAAGCCCGCCCCTAACGTGTTGGCTCGACTAATCGCATCCAGACGTTTTTGAGCATCGCTCGTTAAGCCCTTAATCGATGGCACCAGCAAGTAGCAGTAGGCCTGATGGTGACTGCGCCCTACACGCCCCCGTAATTGGTGCAGTTGAGCGATACCAAATTTATCGGCACGGTTAATGATAATCGTGTTGGCATTGGGAATATCAATGCCCGTTTCAATAATCGTCGTACACACCAACACGTTATGTTTTTTGTGGTAAAACGACTGCATGATTTGCTCAAGCTCTCGCTCTTTCATCTGCCCATGAGCCACAGCGACCCGCGATTCTGGCACGAGCTCTCGCACCGTTTCTGCCATGCGTTCGATACTGGCGACATCATTATGCAATAAGAATACCTGCCCGCCTCGCAACAGTTCGCGCAAAATCGCTTCTTTAAGTAAGTTATCGGTTTTTTGCATGACAAAGGTTTTAATCGCTAGCCGTCTGGCAGGGGGTGTGGCGATAATCGACATATTGCGCATACCCGATAACGCCATGTTCAGCGTGCGTGGAATGGGCGTGGCAGTCATCGACAGCACATCAACATCCGATTGCATGGCTTTAATGCGCTCTTTATCGCGCACGCCAAAGCGGTGTTCCTCATCGACAATCATTAACCCTAAATTGGCAAATTTGACATCGGCTTGCAAAATACGGTGAGTACCAATCACAATATCAACTTTGCCATCAGCCAAGTCTTGCAAGATTTGCTCGTGTTGTTTTTTGGTACCAAAGCGCGACAAACTTTCGATACGAATTGGCCAATCGGCAAACCTGTCCATAAAATTATCTTCGTGCTGCCCAGCAAGCAGCGTGGTCGGCACCAATACGGCCACTTGGTAGCCTGCTTGCACGGCAATAAATGCTGCTCGCATGGCAACTTCGGTTTTACCAAAGCCGACATCGCCACACACGAGTCTATCCATCGGCTTGTTTTGCTTCATGTCATGTATTACCGCGTCAATGGCGTTGGCTTGGTCGGGCGTTTCCTCAAAGGCAAATTGGCTAGCAAATAAATCGTACTGGATTTGGTCGATGGGAAAGTGAATGCCGACTTTGGCATCACGGCGAGCTTGTACGTTGAGCAACTCTGCTGCCACATCATGAATTTGGCTTAAGGCTTTGGCTTTGGCTTTATCCCATTTACCACTGCCAATGGCGTGTAGCGGTGCAGTTGCTGAATCGCCGCCAGCATAACGGCTGATGAGCTGCAAATTGGCCAGCGGCACATACACGCTGGCATCATCGGCATAGGTTAAGTGGATAAATTCCTGCAACTGCTTGTCAATCTCAAGGGTAATCAAGCCTTGATAACGCCCAATGCCAAAATCAATATGCACCACTGGGTCGCCAATGTTTAGTTCACTGACGGATTTAACCAAAAACTCATCCGACACATCGCTTTGACGACGACGGCGGGTTTGTAACACTTGGCGACCAAATAGCTGAGTTTCAGAGATAATGGCAAACTGCTCTGGCAGTAATGCCCCACGCTCAATCGGCGCAATGGTTATGGCAATTGTATGGGTATGCGCATCGTCGATATTGGACAAAAAATCGCTCAAGCCCGATACACTTTGTAAGCTAAAACGTTTTTGCAGGAGTTCAGATAAAATCTCACGTCGCCCTGCCGTTTCAGCAACCAGTAATATGGGTCGCTCAAACTGCGCACGAAAAGCGATTAATCGTTGCAACGGCTCAGCAAGTTTATGATCGACCGTCAAATCAGGCGGCATTTGGGTCAACGCATTGACTGCGCCTACACTCTCCTCAATAGGTTGTTCGCTGGTAATAATGCGCGGATATTGGGCGATTTTTTCATTAAAAATATGCTCGGCTAAATACAAATCTGCCGGGGCAACGATTGGTTTTTCGATATCGTGACGGCGATCATTGTAGCGGGTTTGGATTTGTTGCCAAAAATGTTGGTAAGCGGTGTCCATTTGATTGCCAACAATCAATAGACTATCTTTGGGTAGATAACTAAAAAAATCACTTTGGTTTTGCCAAACGTCGTTTTCAAAGAATAACGGCTGATAATATTCCACACCGGCAGGGGCAATCCCATTCATGACATCGTTAAATAGCTCAAAACGTCTGGCACTGGTGTTGGCAAATTGGCTAGCGAAATTGGCGCGAAACGTTTCTTTACCCTCATCAAGGGGAAATTCTCGAGCAGGCAAGATTTGAAAGCTGTTGATTTTACCGAGGGTGTCAGAGCTGTGTGTTTTTTGTTCATGGATAAATTTTAAGTATTGGTGTGGATCGTTGTCTTTAAGTTCATCCAAATCCGCTTGCGTTAAGCTACGTTGGGTTTGCGGATTAAAAAAACGAATACTTTCAATTTCATCATCAAATAAATCAATGCGTACCGGAAACGGTTGACCAATGGCAAATAAGTCAATCACGCTACCGCGCACCGCAAATTCCCCAGGCTCAAACACATTATCGACCGAATGGTAACCTGCGGTTGCCAGTTTTCGTCGCTCGATCGCGACATCAAATTTATCTCCCACCGATAGATCAAAATGCTGTCCTAGTAGCCAAGATGCTGGGGCGACGCGGTGCATTAACGTCTGCACTGAAATCAATAAAATCCCCTCGCTTGGCATATGGGTGAGCAAATGAATGCGTTCTGACACAATATCATGGTGCGGTGAGAGTTCATCATAGGTCAGCGTTTCCCAATCGGGAAATACATGAGCATCCACACCGCAAAAAGCGAGTTCCGTTTCAAGTTGATTAAGCTGGTTTTGGTCACGGGTGACGACCACTTTAAGGCGATTATCTTGACCATTTTCTTTTGAGGTTAGGCTCGTCAGCCATAAGGCTTGGGTCATACCTTGTAAGTTGCCAAGCCATTTTTTTTGATGCTTGTTATTATCAAACAGGGTTTGGTTGATGCGAAACGATAATTGCGAGAGCGGATAGGTAGATGTCGTCATTGTTATAGGTCTTTTGATTTAAAAAAGCAAAAATAATGACGCTTATTGTGGGGGTTTTTGTGACGTATTTAAAGCAAAAAATCAGCTAAATTAAGCTGATTTCTTTTTTTGAAGCTGATAAGTGTTTTAATTAATTAACGCTTTTTCACTGACGATAATGCCATTGTTATCCGCATACACATACATGCCCGATTTGATCGTCATACCGCCAAAATTGATTTCAATATCGGTTTCACCAATGCCTTTACGATTTGATTTACGCGGTGTAGCGCCCAGTGCTTGTACACCAATAGGCATCTTACCCATGTCATCGACATCACGCACGCAGCCATACACAATTACTCCCGCCCAACCATTATCCACCGCGCTTTGCGCAATCATATCGCCTAGTAACGCACAGCGCATCGATGCCCCGCCATCAACCACCAATACTTTACCGTTGCCTTGGGCATCTTTGCCATCGGTTGCGAGTAGCTCTTTGACACGGCTGTTGTCTTCAAAGCATTTGACCGTCACGACTTCGCCGCCAAATTTTGCATTGCCGCCATAGCTAAAAAAGCGTTTGCCTTCCATATTAGGCATACAGACTTGGCAATCGGGATGCTCATCTAATAAATCACAGGTCACAATTGTTTTACCAGACACTGAGTTGGTTAAATCCATAGTAGCTTCCTTGTTTCAGATTTAGGGAAATAAAATACTTACGCTATTTTTGTAACCGAGTAAGCGCTAACATATCGCCATTACTATATATTTTGACCTTGGGTAAACGATTTTGTCGATCAGTATGTTTAGCAAAATTTTGGTTAATATGCCAACTGTTAGCCACCAATGCCATCGCCATTGCCACCCGTTCAGCTTCAATAGGACGGATGGGTAATTTTCTTGGTACAATCGGTTTTAACAGCTTATAAGCGGTTTGAACCAAAGTTTCCATCGGGCGTTTGTCATGTTTGCCCAGTAATAAAGACGGACGAAAAATCGCCAACTGGTCAAAATCAAGGGCAGTAATCGCTTCTTCAAGCTCACCTTTGACACGGTTATAAAAAAAGCGACTGCCACTGTCTGCTCCCATGGCTGAGAGTAAAAAAAAGTTTTGTACACCTTTGGCACGGCACATTTTGGCAAAGGCAAGATTATTCTCATAGTCAACTTGGCGAAATCTAACTTCATCGCCTGCTTGCTTCATGGTTGTGCCCAAACAGCTAAACGCATCAACACACGCATCAAGCGATAGATTTTTGATACAATCACTTAATTGGCTAAAATCTTTTAGCTGGTAAAAGTGCATCGAACTATCCATACCTTTGGGCTGGGTGCGCGCGATGACGATCACCTTCTGGTACAAGCTTGCCAGTTGAAGTAACAATGAGCGCCCCACCAGCCCTGTTGCGCCAATAATGATTGCAGTTCGTTGCATGCTTTATCCTAGTTTTATCTCAAAATTTGCCCATCCTACCATTAATTAGGGCATAGAAAACGATGACTTAATTAAATCATAGTTTTGCTTTATTTTCACTTAATTTTCACGATTGAAAATTGTTGGTAACATAGGGTAGGTATTTATTTTAGCAGTAATTTGATGGGTTGTTATTGTTATTATAGTGGTTATTTGATAGAATATCGGGCTTTAAATCCATTTGGCTTTAAAATCGCTTGATATCGCATGAATTTTTAACCGTGTCTAGTGATTCAAGGATTCAAGCTCCAAAACCCTTGCTTATTTGTATCGGTGGCTGCCCGATATCGATTGGCATTATTTTTTTGCAAAAATCTTAAATCTGTTGAAAGAATCTAGGAGATTAACGTGGCAAATTCTGCACAAGCTCGCAAACGTGCTCGTCAAAACGTCAAACGTCGTCAATTAAAAGCATCACAACGTTCAATGGTACGTACTTACATCAAGCATGTGGTCAAAGCGATTGAAGATAAAAACTACGAAGCAGCAACCGAAGCCTACAAAAAAGCCGTGCCAGTGATCGACCGTATCGCTGACAAAGGCGTGATCCACAAAAACAAAGCCGCTCGTCATAAAAGCCGCTTAAACAAAGCCATTAAAGCGTTAAAAACTGCTTAATGAGCAACATTTAATTGCTGGTAAAGAGGCCAACTCGCTATGAGTTGGCTTTTTTATTGACTATTATTTTTATCAATAAATTTTGAAGGTTATCAGCTTGAATTAGCTTGTGTAAGCCATTATAAAAATATCAATAAAAACAACAACGCCATAAGGCATTTTATGCAAATTCATAACACTTACGCCACCCTTGACCCCCGTCTCTATCACAAACAACCACCCACGCCACTGACCAATCCCCAAGCAGGGCATTTTAACCCACAAGTCGCCGAGCAAATCGGCTGGAATAAAGACAACTTTTTAACAGAAAATTGGGTAAAAATTCTTGGCGGAGAACTTGTGCCCAATGGCTTTGAGCCGCTGGCGATGGCGTATGCAGGACATCAGTTTGGACAATGGGCAGGACAGCTTGGTGATGGGCGGGGCTTGCTACTGGCTCAAGTCATTGATAAAGATGGGCAATTGACTGACTTACACCTAAAAGGGGCAGGCTTAACTCCTTATTCTCGCATGGGCGATGGACGGGCGGTGATACGCAGCACTGTGCGAGAGTATCTGGCAGGGCATGCGTTAAACTCGCTCGGTATTCGCTCGAGTAATGCGCTAGGCTTTGTGGTCAGTGACACGCCTGTGCGCCGTGAGACTCGTGAGCGTGGGGCGGCGTTACTGCGTACTGCTGATTGTCATATTCGCTTTGGGCATTTTGAATGGGTGGCGAATTTTGCCCCCGATTTACTGCTGTATTTTACCCGTTATGTGATAACCACTTACTTTCCAAAAAGCTTAGAAAGCGACACCCCGATTCAAGATTTTTTACGTCAATTCGTTGATAAAACAGCTAAAACCATCGCCGATTGGCAGCTTGTCGGTTTTGCCCATGGTGTGATGAATACTGACAATTTATCGATTACGGGAGCAACGCTTGATTTTGGCCCGTTTGGCTTTATGGAACGTTTTAACCCGCTGTGGATTAATAACCATTCCGACTACCATGGACGCTATGTGTATCAAAATCAGCCATCGATTGGGCTATGGAATTTATCCCGCCTTATCACGCTATTTTTACGTTTAAATGGTGAAAAACTTACGGATAAACACCTACCCGAAACACTTGAGAGAGATACTTTAACCGAAATTTTGGACAGCTTTGGCGAAACGTTTTATAACTATTATAAACAGGGTGTTTGTCAAAAATTTGGGCTGACGGTCAATGAAGAAAATTGCGATTTTGCCTTACAATACCTTGAAATCATGCAAATAAATAAACTTGATTTTACCAATAGCTTGCGAGCCTTGGTGGCAATCGTCGCCAATCAATCGGCTCAAAATATTCGCTTTACCCATGAAAACCAGTTATTAGCGATGGTAAAAAATGAATTTAAACAAGTCAATGCGTTAGCTGATTTTGAGCAATGGCAACGTGAATATTTACAAAAAAATCCTGACCTTACGTCAATTACTACTCATAATCCCGTGTATATTTTACGCAATAGCATGGCACAAAAAGCGATTGAATTGGCAGAAAACAATGACTTTAGCGAAATCGATAGATTATTTGAGTTGTTAAAAAATCCCTACCAAGTCAGTAAGTTTGCAACTGTATCCGATACTACGCCACCAAAAGCAGATGACCCAGAAATTTGTGTGAGTTGTTCGTCTTAATTTCGCTGATTTGGATCAAGGCTTGAATTAGTGCTAGAAAAATTTCCTATTTTTTGTTACATTTAATCCCAGTATTGAATGATTTATACGACAATTTTTGAACAACAAAATGGAAAACGTTATGGGAAAACTTAGCGCTAGCAGTACTTTGACCGAAAAAGAACAGTTTGAACAGGCTGCCTTGCATTATCACATGAATGGCACACCCGGTAAAATCTCAGTGACCCCAACCAAAGCCCTTGCCAATCAACGCGATTTGGCATTGGCCTATTCGCCAGGGGTAGCCGTGCCGTGTTTGGAAATCGAAAAAGACCCAAAAAAAGCCGCTCTTTACACCGCCCGTAGTAACCTGGTTGGCGTGGTCACCAACGGTACAGCGGTTTTGGGCTTAGGTAATATCGGACCGCTTGCCTCAAAGCCTGTGATGGAAGGTAAAGGCGTGTTGTTCAAAAAATTTGCGGGCATTGATGTGTTTGATATCGAAGTTGCCCAAAATGACCCCGACAAATTTATCGAAGCCATTGCCTCGCTTGAGCCGACCTTTGGCGGGATTAACCTTGAGGATATTAAAGCCCCTGAGTGTTTTTATATCGAAAAAGAACTGCGCAAACGCATGAACATCCCAGTGTTTCATGACGACCAACACGGTACAGCGATTATTGCCTCAGCTGCCCTACTCAATGCCTTACAAATTACCGACAAAAAAATCGAAGACATCAAAATCGTGTGTTCAGGTGCGGGTGCAGCGGCGATTTCTTGCCTTGACTTAATGGTGGCATTGGGTGCAAAAAAAGATAATATTATGGTTGCCGATTCAAAAGGCGTGATTTCGACCACTCGAGAAAACTTAGACGAGTCCAAACAACGCTACGCCCGTGATACTAATGCCAAGACTTTAACGGACGTTATTGCTGGGGCAGACATGTTTTTAGGTTTGTCGGCGGCAGGCATGCTGACCCAAGACATGGTCAAGCAAATGGCAGATAATCCGATTATTTTCGCCCTTGCCAATCCCAATCCCGAGATTTTGCCCGAAGATGCCAAAGCGGTTCGCCCTGATGCGATTATCGCCACAGGTCGCTCAGACTACCCAAACCAAGTCAATAACGCCCTATGTTTTCCGTATATTTTCCGTGGGGCATTGGATGTTGGGGCGACCACCGTCAATGAAGAGATGAAAGTCGCTTGTGTCAAAGCCATCGCAGCGATGGCACACGTCGAAGCCACACCCACGGCAGGACAAAAAGAAATCGATGAATCCAAACGCTTTGGGCGAGAATATTTAATCCCAGGTCCCCTTGAGCCCAATTTGATTATCGAAATCGCCCCTGCCGTTGCCAAAGCAGCGATGGATAGCGGTGTGGCAACTTTGCCTATCGAGGATATGCGTGCCTATAAACAAAAACTGTCGGAATTTGTGTATAACTCAGCATTTTTGATGAAGCCAATTTTTGCCCAAGCCCAAAAAGCCCCAAAACGTATTGTGTATTGTGAAGGTGAAGATGAAAATGTATTGCGTGCGGTGCAGGTAGTGGTCGATGAAGGTTTGGCAAAACCGATTTTGATAGGTCGCCCACCGATTATCAAAAACCAAATCCAACGCTTAGGCTTACGGTTAGTCGCAGGTCAGCACTATGAAATGGTCGATTTAGACGATGACCCACGTTATAAAGACTACTGGCAAGACTATTACAAACGCGCCCAACGCCAAGGCGTGACGGTGGAACTTGCCCGCCGTGATATGCGTCGCAAAACCTCGCTAATTGGGGCCTTAATGGTCGAGCGTGGGGATGCGCATGGCATGATTTGTGGGACATTTGGTGCCTATCATATGCACTTAAATCATGTTGAACGTATCATTGCCAAAAAATCAGGTATCCATGATTTTTACGCGTTAAACGCCCTGCTATTACAAGGTCGTAACTTGTTTATTGCTGATACCTATGTGCACGAAGACCCAAACGCCGAGCAGCTTGCTGAAATGACTGTGCTTGCCGCACAAGAAGTACGACGTTTTGGGCTTGAACCGCGGGTGGCGTTGTTGTCACATTCTAATTTTGGTTCGTCAGATTATACCAGTGCCAAAAAAATGCGAGAGGTGTATCAGCTTTTGACCCAAAGGGATGTGGATTTTGAGTTTGATGGCGAAATGCATGGTGATATTGCCATTGATGAGCGGTTACGTGCCAATTCATTTGGTTTTAGTAAGCTCACCGGTTCAGCAAATTTGCTGATTATGCCGGATTTGGATGCGGCAAATATTGCCTATAATTTGTTAAAGTCAGCCACCAATAGTGTGACGGTGGGGCCAATGCTACTTGGTACGGCAAAACCTGTGCATATCTTGACCCCATCTGCAACGGCTCGCCGTATCGTCAATATGACGGCGGTGGCAGTGACACAGGCTCAAGAAATGGCGAAGTGATTTTTTGGGCTTATATTAAGGTGGGTTAGCCATATATTGAACACAACCCTATTTTACTCTTAAATAGAAAAAGGCAATTTCGGATGAGATTGCCTTTTTTATAGTACATTGAATAGCAATAGCTACAATTTATTTGTGGTCAAAATATAGGTTTGGTGTAATAGCCGTTATCATGTAGAATAAGATCAGACATAAAAATCTGTCAAAACATTGACTTAGAAGGAAAAACACATGCTTATAGATTTACCACCACAAGCTGAAAGTATTATCAGCCATATTGCTCATAAACAAGGTCAAACCATTGAAAATTTTTTAATTATGAGTGCTTATGAAAAAGCCCTTCAACTTGCCTATACCCCAAATAGCGAAGCCTTAAAAGCCATTGATGAATTAGAAAATGGCAAGGGGATTAAATTTGATAATATTAATGCGTTAATGGCAGATTTAAATGCGTAAATTAGAACGTTCAAATGCCTTTAAACGTGATTTTAAAAAACATGGTGAATTAGATACAGCGTTAATCGAAGTCTTGTATTTATTGCTTAACGATAAACCTTTACCCCCACAATATCGTGACCATGTTTTAATTGGTAATTATTAAGGCTATAGAGAATGTCATCTAAGACCCGATTTGCTGTTAATCTATCAAAAAATTGATGACTATCTCAAACTTGCACGTTTAGGCAGTCATAGCGAGCTATTTTAAAACACCTTTTCAAATACAATGACCATAAATACCCTCAAAGTTTATTTAGTCGGCGGCGCGATACGAGATACCCTACTCGCCCTTCCTGTCACCGAACACGATTATGTCGTGGTCGGGGCAACGCCCGAATATATGATAGCTCAAGGTTTTAGCCAAGTTGGGGCAGATTTTCCCGTATTTTTGCACCCACACACCCATGATGAATACGCCCTCGCCCGTACCGAACGCAAATCGGGCAATGGCTATCTAGGCTTTAGCGTCCATGCCTCGCCCGAGGTGACACTCGAAGAGGATTTAATCCGCCGAGATTTAACCATCAACGCAATGGCAATTGAAGTCAATGGGTTATTTGACAGCCGCCTTAAACACGGCAGCTTTAATAAAGCCCATGTCATCGACCCATATGGCGGTCTGCAAGATATTGAGCGTAAACAGCTTCGCCATGTGTCAGACGCCTTTGCCGAAGACCCCGTGCGAGTGCTTCGCCTTGCCCGCTTTGCCAGCCGTTATGCGCCGCTTGGCTTTAGTATAGCCGAAGAAACAGTTAAGTTGGTGCAGAAGATGCGAGATGATGGCGAGCTTAATCATCTAGTCGCGGAGCGTGTCTGGGCAGAAACTCGCAAAGCCCTGATGCAAACGTGGTCAGATGTTTATTTTTCTACCTTATCCCAATTAGACGTATTGGGCGTTGTCATGCCTGCACTCAGTATCGCCCGAGAGGAAGGACTTTACACCGAAAAACTGTCCATCACTAACCATGCCTTACGCTTAGCTCACTGCTTTAGCTTAGATGAAATGAGCCGTTTTGCTTTGCTTTGTACGACATTTTTAAATTTTGAAAATGATAAAAGTCTGGCATTTCCCACATTGTTTAACGATTTTTGTCAAAAGTTGAAAGTCCCAAAATCTTATAGCCATTTTGCTGAGTTACTATTGACCCAGTTTGATAATTTACAGAATTTTAGCCAACTCAGTAGTGAAAGACTGTTTGACTTGATAAAAACGTGCAATAGCCTAAAACAGCCTAATATTTTGCAACAGCTATTAATCGTTAGCAAAATTTATCAGCTAGCATTTGACCAAATGAAACTTGAAAAAATATTGGCAACCATACAACCCATTGGCATCAATGACGTGGATAAAGATTTAAAAGGCAAAGCCATTGGCGAGGCGATAGAACAATTACGATTAGAAAAATTAGCTGAAATAATTGCAGATAAGTTAACTTTTGGTAAAATCGATAAAAATTTGGAAGATAAATTATGAAACAACCACACATTTTAGTCATCAACGGGGCAAATCTGAATTTACTGGGCAAGCGAGAGCCCGAAATTTACGGCTATCAAACACTCACCGATATCGAATCAGATTTGGCAAAACTTGCCGAAACCTACCATGCCAAGCTCACCTTTTTTCAGTCCAATCAAGAATCAGCATTGATTGATAAAATTCACCAGCATGGACTTTTAACAAATATTGAAGATGAAAAAATTGATGCGGTGATTATCAATCCTGCAGGCTTTACTCATACTTCTGTGGTACTGCGAGATGCCCTATTAGCCATTAATAAGCCATTTGTCGAAGTACATTTATCCAACATCCACAGCCGCGAGCCATTTCGCCATCATTCCTATTTTAGTGATAAAGCCGAAGCGGTGATTTGCGGCATGGGGGTTGTGGGCTATCGAGCCGCTTTAGAATTTTTGTTGGTAAAATTAAAAGACGCATCCGCCTAAGTAACAATTAAGAAATTTAAGTGTACAATCGTACACATTTTTTATGTCTCTTATCTATTTATTTAAGAAAAATCTTGTTACAATATCAAGTATATAATAACTCATAGGTAGCGGCTGTTATGGAAATTAATGAACTTAAACAACTAATTGACCTTATGGAAGAGCGAGCCTTAGCACAATTGGAAATACAAGAAGGCGATAAGAAATTTAACATTGTGCGGCATTTACCTACGACCATAGCGCCACAGCCTATGATAGCAACCACGCCCTCTATTGCTCCCACACCAACGCCTAAATCGGGCAAAACTGACAACTCACCGATGGTAGGTGTCTTTTATGTTGCGCCAAGCCCCAATGATGCCCCATTTATTAAAGTCGGTCAACAAGTGCAGGCGGGCGATACCCTAGGTATTATCGAAGCGATGAAAATCATGAATCCCCTGGAGGCGACCCAAAGCGGTATCATTGCCGAAATTTTAGTAGAGAATGGCGATATCGTGCAGTTTGGTCAACCCATTGTACGCTATCAGCCTTAAGCCCTGATGACATCACTTTTATAAAATTGGGGGAATACATGATTAAAAAACTTCTGATTGCCAATCGGGGCGAGATTGCCCTTCGTATTGTCAGAGCCTGTAAACAACTGGGTATTAAAACTGTCGGTATTTATTCGACCGCTGATGAAAATTTGATGCATTTACGCTTTGTTGATGAAGCAATTTGTATTGGCAAACCCAGCCCAAATCAAAGCTATTTAAATATTGATACCATTATCACTGCCGCAGAACTGGCAGGCGCTGATGCCATTCACCCAGGCTATGGCTTTTTATCTGAAAATGCCGAATTTGCCCAACGGGTCGAGGAATCGGGCTTGACCTTTGTCGGACCTGAAGCAGAACACATTCGCTTGATGGGTAATAAAATATCAGCAATTAATGCCATGAAAAAAGCAGGCGTGCCGACGGTGCCTGGTTCGGTGGGCAGCGTTACCCTCCACAATGCCGAAGCGCAAGCCAAACATATTGGTTTTCCGCTACTTATCAAAGCTGCGGCAGGCGGTGGTGGACGAGGGATGCGCGTGGTTGAGCGGATTGAACATTTATTGCCCCAAGTACAAGCCGCCAAACAAGAAGCTGAGCTTTGGTTTGGTGATGATAGTGTGTATATGGAGCGATTTTTGAAAAATCCTCGCCATGTTGAAGTGCAAGTGTTAGGCGATGGACAAGGTAATGCGATTCATCTGTTTGACCGAGACTGCTCATTGCAACGCCGTCACCAAAAAGTGCTCGAAGAAGCCCCTGCGCCCGATATTCCTGATGATATTAAAGCCCCGATTTTGGCAGCCTGTGTCCGAGCTTGTAAACTGGTTAATTATCGAGGGGCAGGGACATTTGAATTTTTATATGAAGATGGGCATTTTTTCTTTATCGAAATGAATACACGGGTACAAGTGGAGCATCCGGTAACCGAGATGATTACGGGCATTGATATTGTGGTTGAGCAGCTAAAAATTGCTTCGGGTTATGGGCTTTCTTACCACCAAAGCGAAATTGACGTGCGAGGTCACGCAATCGAGTGCCGCATCAATGCTGAAGATCCCATAACCTTTATGCCATCGCCTGGCACAGTCACCCACCTATTTACCCCCAATGGCTGTGGTGTACGGTTTGATTCACACCTCTATCCCAACTATACCATTCCAACCTTTTATGATTCATTGATTGGTAAACTGATTTGTCATGGACAAACACGAGATCAGGCCGTCGCAAAATTACGCCAAGCGTTAGATGAGCTAATCATTACGGGCATTAAAACCAATGTGCCCTTACATCGAGATGTGATTTTGCAAGATAAGGCGTTTTGTGAACAAGCCCAAAATATTCATTATCTTGAAAACCACTTATTGGCTAAAGATGAAAAAGCTGTCAACTAAGCAATTAAGCCAAACTTTTTAATGCCGCTTTTAATAAAGTCTGCGTGGTGAGTGCTTCACCGGGTTGAGATTTGGCTAATTTGATAGCCGCTTGCGCTTCTTTATCCCGATAACCCAACGCTACCAGCGCCGCTTCAACTTCGGCAATCACAACTGCTTCATTACTGCTTTCACTCACCATCGGTAAGCTGGATTGGTGAGTGTTCGTTGTATCGCCAAATCCATGTAATTTATCCGCCAATTCAACAATCAAGCGCTGGGCGGTCTTTTTGCCCACCCCTGGAATACGGGTTAAAGCTGCTTCATTGCTTGTGGTCACATAATTTTTTAACTCGGCAATACTCAAAGTGGACATCATGGCCAATGCCATTTTTGCCCCTACCCCGTTGACCTTTAATAATTGCCGAAATAGTTCACGGTCTTGATAGGTGATAAAACCAAACAACAAATGAGCATCCTCTCGCACAATGAGCTGTGTCCACAAGGTGGTGGATTGTGTTAGCTGTAATTGACAAAACGCGTTGAGGGGTAACTCGACCTCATAGCCGACGCCGCTGGCTGTCATGACAATTGCTGTCGGGACAATCAAATGCTCGACGGTGCCTTGAATCATGCCTATCATACATTAACCTTAACAATAAGTTACGCTTTAAAAAAATGAAAAAATTTTGCCAACTGTAACGACCGATTATTACCGACCGCAATTACCGCTTCTACTTGATGCTTATCAACTCGCCAATCTCCAAGCACTAATCTTGTTTTTGAAGAAGTTAGCGAATGATTGAGATCGATGTGATGTTCGGCGGGTCGATGGGTATGTCCATGAACCAGTATATCGGCAGTTTGCCAAGCATTTTTTACCGCTTGAGCATTCACATCCATAATGTGCATCGACTTTTTGGCATTATCCGCTCGGCTTTTTTGGCGTAGGTCATTGGCAATTTTTTGCCGTTGTTTGATGGGTAAGCTAAGCAGGATTTGTTTGGTTAAGGGGTAACGGATCACCTTGCGAAATCTTTGGTATGATTTATCATCGGTACATAATACATCGCCGTGTTCAAGGCGGATTTTTTTGCCATTTAATGTAAAAAAAAACGGCTCGTTAATTAACTTTCCACCGAATTTATCACAAAATTTTTGCCCCATTAAAAAATCCCGATTGCCGTGCATCACATAGAGTTGACAGCCCGCATTCGATAACTTGGTTAACTTTGCTAACATGGGCTGTAGCCACATTTGTATGGGATCAGTTTGTGCCACATCATCGCCTAACCAAGCTTCAAACCAATCACCTAAGATAAAAACCTGTTTGAGATTGGGCAAATGCAAAAGCTCATCAAGGAGTGCAAAAAAAGCCTGCCATAATACATCATTGGCAGGCTCACACAAAGATAAATGCAAATCACTCATCAAAATCGTAGAAATCGCTTGTTTTTGGTAAGTAGTTAAATCTGCAAAATTATCCATGTTTTTTGATATTATTTCTCAATCACTTTGGCATGGCTAATGACCACAGGCGTGGTCGGTACATCTGAATGAAAACCGTATTTACCCGTTGGTACGCCTTTGATTTTATTAACCACGTCCATACCCTCGGTCACTTTACCAAACACCGCATATCCCCACCCTTGTGGCGTTGGGCTGGTATAATTTAAAAAGCTATTGTCTTTGACATTGATAAAAAATTGAGCGGTCGCAGAATTTGGGTCAGACGTGCGCGCCATTGCAATCGTGCCGACTTCATTTTTTAGCCCATTGTCTGCTTCATTTTTAATCGGTGCGTTGGTTGATTTTTCTTTCATGTTGGCATCCATACCACCACCTTGAATCATAAAACCGTCAATCACACGGTGAAAAATCGTGCCATCATAATGACCGGATTTGACATAATCCAAGAAATTGGCAACGGTATTCGGGGCTTTTTCTGCATTTAATTCAATCACGATATTGCCCATCGTGGTTTCTAATTCGACATATGGCATGTCCATGTTAAACTCCTAGTTGAGGTAAAAACTTTAAAAGATTATAGGTTTGATAGAGGTTGTTAATTAATTTTAAGATTGATAAGGGCTATGCTAACGATTTTCAATCAAAAAGTCATTAACCCGATTGCAACATTTTGTGGCGTTAGCCAATTTCGGGCAATAAGCTAATTAAAATATTGGGTTAAGTGTAAACAAGTTTTTTCATTAATTTTGTGTTTAAAGAAAAATTTATGCGATTATCTCGCACTTTCTCCAAAAGCTGCTAAAATAACCCATTCTTAAATGTTCTTAGATGCTTGACCATAGATTGTTTAGCGTTTATTTTCTGTAACTACTTATTTTTTTTAACTATAACCAAAGGGGCAATCCATGATGGCTGACACCGTAAAAACCGCTGACGCTACTGACTTTACCGATAGCGAAAAAAATGACTTTATCCGTGCGATCGTGCGTGATGACCTTGCTCAGCAAAAATACAGCCAGATTGTAACCCGTTTCCCGCCCGAACCAAATGGCTACTTACACTTAGGGCATGTCAAATCAATTTGTTTAAATTTTGGTTTAGCCAATGAGTTTGCTGGCTTATGTAATCTTCGTTTTGACGATACCAATCCCGAAGCCGAAGACCAAGAATTTGTCGATAACATTAAAGCAGATGTGGCATGGTTGGGCTTTCATTGGGCAGGCGATACGCGGTATGCGTCAAGCTACTTTGAACAGCTTTATCAATGGGCAATCAAACTTATCAATCAAGGTGATGCCTATGTGGACTTACAAACGCCCGAACAAATCCGTGAAAACCGTGGGAACTTTGGTCAAGTAGGTAAAAACTCCCCGTATCGTGATGCCAGTGTCCAAGAAAATTTGCAACGTTTTGAAGACATGAAAAACGGCAAATACGCCAATGGCGAGGCGGTGTTACGTGCCAAAATTGATATGGCAAGCCCAAATATGAACATGCGTGACCCTGTACTATACCGTGTCATGCACAAAGCACACCATCAAACTGGCGATACCTGGTGTATCTATCCAATGTATGATTACGCCCATCCATTATCCGATGCGATTGAAGGGGTGACCCACTCAATCTGTACCCTCGAATTTGAAGACCATCGTCCGTTTTATGATTGGGTGATTGATAAAATCGGTTTTGATCAACCCCCACACCAATACGAGTTTGCCCGCCTTAACGTCAATCATATTTTGACCAGTAAACGCAAACTCAAAAAATTGGTTGAAGATAACTTGGTGACCGGCTGGGACGACCCACGCATGCCAACCATTGCGGGCATGCGCCGCCGAGGTTATACCCCCGAAGGCTTACGGGATTTTTGTGCTCGGGTGGGCGTGAGTAAAGCCGATGGCGTGGTGGATTTTGGCTTACTGGAATTTAGTATCCGTAATTCGCTCGAAACTGCCAACCGAGCAATGGCGGTGTTAAACCCACTTAAAGTTACTATTACCAACTTTGATGAAGCGGTAGCTGATGTTGATAGCTTAAAAAAAGAAACGGTTAAGGCGACATTAGCAGCAAATAGTCAAGGTAACGTCTTGTGGCTTACCCAACCTAAAAATAGCCATGACGAAGCCCAAGGCACGCGAGATATTCCCTTTACCAAAGACATCTATATTGATAAAAGCGATTTTGAGGTCAATCCGCCCGAAGGCTATAAACGCCTGTCCCCACAAAATCCCGAAATCCGCCTGCGTAATAGCTATGTGCTTAAAGTTGAAGAATCAATCACCAATGATAACGGCGAGGTGGTTGCGCTAAAAGCCACGATTGATCCAAAAACTTTGGGGAATAACCCCGAAGGACGTAAGGTCAAAGGGGTAATTCATTGGGTATCGGCAAGCCTTGGCGTACCTGCTAAAGTGCGATTATATGAGCAACTTTTTAACCAAGAAGACCCAGCCAAAATCGACCTTGAAAACTTGGCAAATGAAATCAACCCTAATTCCTTGGTGGAGGTTGACGCTGTAGTTGAACCATCATTAGCACAAGCCCAACAAGGCGAGCGTTTCCAATTTGAGCGTGAGGGTTATTTTGTCGCTGACAATCAAGACCATACTCACGAAAAACCTGTGTTTAATCGCATTGTTGGCTTAAAAGACGGGTTTAAATAATTTTTGACGTCTTTGTATAAACCCTAACATTGATTTATGGGGTTTATAGTTAATCAACTTCAAAAGAGTAAAAAGGTAGCATATAATCAACGCATGGCACCCTCAATTAAAATTTGACAAAGAGCCTCAGACTTCCTAGTTGGGCAGTCGCCATGCTTTAGAAGCCACTTGTGCCTTTGTGTTGTTAGTTGACTTTTAATCAGTGGTTATTAACTTTTAATAAATAAAATAGGTGAAATATGCAATTTAACCGTTTGCAAGATTTGGATGTTCAAGGCAAAACTGTACTTATCCGTGAAGATTTAAATGTACCGATTAAGGATGGAAAAATCACCAACGATGCTCGCTTAAAAGCAAGTTTACCCACCATCCAAATGGCACTTGATAAAGGGGCGGCGGTGATTGTATGTTCGCATCTGGGTCGTCCTGATCCCGCCAACCCCGAAAGCAAATACTCTCTACAACCGATTGCTGACTATCTTAGTCAAGCATTAAACCAAAAAGTGGCTTTGGTTACTGACTATTTAGACAAGCCTGTAAAAGTTAAGACAGGTAACGTGGTATTGTTAGAAAATGTTCGTTTTAATGCGGGTGAAAAAAAGAACGATGTCACTTTGTCACAACAATATGCCAATTTGTGTGATGTGTTTGTGATGGATGCGTTTGGCACCGCCCATCGTGCCGAAAGCTCAACTGAAGGTGTCATTAGCCAAGCCAAACAAGCATGTGCAGGTCCGCTACTTGCAGCAGAACTCGATGCATTAAGCAAAGCTTTAGACAAACCTGAACAACCCATGCTCGCGATTGTCGGGGGTTCAAAAGTATCAACCAAGCTTGATGTATTAACTTCACTGGCAAAAATCTGTGACCAAATCATTGTCGGCGGGGGTATTGCCAATACGTTTTTAGCTGCTCAAGGTATCAATGTGGGTGCATCGCTTTATGAAGCCGATATGGTAGATACCGCCGCACACATCATGCAGCAAACCAAGGTACTTTTGCCTAACGAGGTCGTCGTTGCCAAGCAATCACAAATTGATTTTGATGATTTTTTAGGCTCACTCGAAACTGCTGACGCCATTACCAAATCAATCAATGATATTCTTGATGATGAGATGATTTTGGATATTGCCCCAGCCAGTGCTAAACACTTAGCTGAAGCTATTCACCAAGCCAAAACCATTCTTTGGAATGGGCCTGTGGGCGTATTTGAAGTGGATAAATTCGGGCAAGGCACACAAATTATTAGCGAAGCTGTCGCCAATAGCCAAGGGTTTAGTATTGCAGGTGGCGGTGACACGCTCGCAGCCATTGAAAAATACAATGTGGCAGATAAAGTCAGCTATACCTCAACAGGTGGGGGTGCGTTTTTAGAATTTGTTGAAGGCAAAACCTTACCCGCTGTAGCAGCTTTAACCAAATAAAGCCATTAAAATAAAATCACATTGATAGCTTTAAGTAAACTTATGTAAAAAAAGGTAATTTTTAAAGGTTTATTCAAAACTGTGGTTTGCCATAATTTTTATTTTTTTATAAAATGTTTGCCGTTTCACTTTAGTAATAAAGCGATATCTTTATTTTAAGAATTTTCTGACAACCATATTTACATCTATGCCCGTCTAGGGTCTTGTAAAGGAAACTATGATGTTAAAACGTAACGTGTTATTAGCTACTTTAGTCGGTACTTTGGCATTAACTGCTTGTAGTAAAGAAACTAAAGATGCCGCACAAGCCACTGCTAGTAGCGCAGCAGCAGATGTGGCTTCTGCTACGCAAAACGTTGCTAGCCAAGCTGCTACCAATGTACAAAACACTGCGGCTGCTACAGGCGCTGTGGTTGCAAGTGCGACAGACGCTGCAGCTTCTGCAACTGCAAATGTCACCGCTAATACTGCCAGTGCAGTTAACAACGGTGCTGAAGCAGTTAAACATGGTGCTGCTTCTGCCACCGCAACAACGGCTAATGCAGTTGCTACAGGCGCCAATAACGTAGCAGCAGGTGCGAATAACGTGGCTGACCAAGCTGCCGTCAATGCAGCCGATAGCAGCGTTCCGGAAAAACAAAAATATTAATTTTATTTTACTAAAAAAGCCTCAGTCAATTGATTGGGGCTTTTTTATGGTTAAAATCTATATTAATCACAAGCCTTTCTGCTATACTGTTTGGGCAATTTTTACTACAACAAGAGGTTTTTTATGGCTTTAATTTCATTACGTCAGCTACTTGACCATGCTGCCGAAAATAACTATGGTGTGCCTGCCTTTAATGTCAATAATTTAGAACAAATGCGTGCTATTATGATGGCAGCGGATGAAACCAATTCGCCTGTCATTGTACAGGCCTCAGCAGGCGCAAGAAAATACGCGGGTGCACCGTTTTTGCGTCACTTGATTTTATCTGCGATTGAAGAATGGCCACATATTCCAGTGGTGATGCACCAAGACCATGGCACCAGCCCTGCCGTATGCCAACGTTCTATCCAACTTGGCTTTAGCTCGGTGATGATGGACGGCTCGCTTAAAGAAGATGGTAAATCGCCTGCGGATTATGATTATAATGTGGCGGTGACCCGTGAAGTGGTAAAAATGGCACATGCTTGTGGTGTGTCGGTTGAAGGTGAAATTGGTGTGTTAGGCAGCCTTGAGACGGGTATGGCAGGTGAAGAAGATGGCGTGGGAGCCGAAGGTAAACTTGACCATTCACAGCTGCTCACCAGTGCCGATGAAGCCGAACAGTTTGTTAACGATACCGCTGTGGATGCGTTGGCCATTGCGGTCGGTACCAGTCACGGTGCGTATAAATTCACCCGCCCACCAACGGATGATATTTTATCGATTGCCCGTATCAAAGAAATTCATGCCCGTATTCCAAATACGCATCTTGTGATGCATGGCTCGTCAAGCGTACCGCAAGCGTGGCTAAAAGTGATTAACGAGTATGGGGGTAATATTGGTGAAACTTATGGCGTGCCTGTTGAGCAGATCGTTGAAGCGATTAAACATGGCGTGCGTAAAGTCAATATTGACACGGATTTACGTCTCGCTTCAACAGGTGCAATTCGTCAGTTTATGGCACAAAACCCTGCCGAATTCGACCCTCGCAAATACCTTGCCAAAACCATTGATGCAATGAAAGCGGTGTGTGTTGAGCGTTATAATGCCTTTGGTACGGCGGGCAATGCAGATAAAATTCGTCCAATCTCTCTTGAAAAAATGGTTAACTTTTATCAATAAATTTCATGGGTTACTTTTATGAGTTATTTAACTATCCTAAGTTAATAGTAAGCTAAAAAATACCCTGCTAAAAAACCGAGGTAGAAATATTAATTTCTACCTTGTGTTGTTTATAGCTTGCGTTGTTTATAGACAGTCACTTAAGCGAATACGCCATAAACATGCTAAAATACGCCCAATTTTATTATTGATAATTGGCGTATCTTTTTATGGCAGTAGCAGTTATGACACAGACCCCAGTACCCTTCCCTACTTTTCAAGTCATTATCACCTGTGCTGACGGGCTAGAACCCCCCTTATTGACCGAGCTTGCCAGCTTCGCAATTGTTGCCAGTCAAGAGCGCGTCGGGCGATTGGTGGGTAATTTAACCCTTAGCCAAATTTACCACGTGTGTTTGTGGTCTCGGGTGGCATCTCGGGTGTTATTGCCACTTGGCAAAAAAAATATCAATCCCGACTATGATATTGCCGAACAACTTTATACCTTTGCCAAATCGATCCATTGGACGAATTTATTTAATGTTGAGCAAACCTTCGCCATACGGCTTACGCTTGATAAACGCCTTCAAGCTAACCAGCAATTTGCCATGCTACGTGTCAAAGATGCGATTGCGGATCAATTTAACGAAAAAATCGGTAGTCGCCCCAATGTCGATAAAGACCCAGACTTTGCCATTGTGGCAACGGTGACCGACAAGCAAGCCGAATTATCGCTGGATTTATCGGGAACCAGCTTGCATCGCCGAGGCTATCGGGTGGCGATGACCGAAGCACCACTCAAAGAAAATTTAGCGGCAGGATTACTGTATTCACTCAATTTTCACCAAACCAATTATGATACGCTGATTGACCCGATGTGTGGCTCAGGTACGCTCATTATTGAGGCGTTGCTGATGGTAGCAGATTATGCGGTTGGGCTTGATAAAGCCGATAGCCAATTTGGTTTTTATGGTTGGCAGCACCATGACGAAGTACTGTGGCAAAGTTTAGTAGCGGATGCCCAAAATCGCTTTCACGCCCGCCTTGAGCAAATGGCACAAGGGAATATGCCTGCCGTGTTTGCTTTTGATATGGATGCAGGGGCAATCAAGGCTACCCATAAAAACTTGATGGCAGCAGGTTTGACACCGATTATCAATCGCATTACCTTGCAACAACGCTCGCTTGCGACACTCAATTTGGCATTAGAAAAACAAGTTAATGGCTGGGAAAAGCCTTTGATTATCACTAACCCCCCATACGGTGAACGACTGGGCGAAGAAGACTTGATAAAACCGATGTATCAAGGCTTGGGCAAAAAATTACAAGCCTTATTTGCTGCCAGCCCAGCCCAAGTCACGCTCGGCGTACTGGCGGCGAAAGTCGAACAAGCCGACGTTTTACCGATTGCCCAGCCAAAAACGTTACGCCTACACAATGGGGCAATTAGCGTATATTTTCGCTATGGCGAATTGCTTAAACCCAAAGACACCCGTCTTATCAATCAGTTTGAAAAACGAGAAATTCAAACAGAAGAAGGGCAAGATTTTATCAATCGCTTACAAAAAAACTTGGGCAACCTCAAAAAACTTGCCAATAAACAAGGTGTTACCAATTTACGCATTTATGATGCTGACTTGCCCGACTTTAAGGTGGCGGTGGATGTGTATGGCGAATTTGTGCATGTCCAAGAATATGCCGCCCCAAAAACCATCCCGCCTGAGACTGCTAAAAAACGCTTTAATCTTGCGTTGCATGGGGTGCGTGAAGTGCTTCAAGTCAATCGTGAGCAAGTGTTTATCAAAACTCGAGCACGGCAGTCGGGCAATGAGCAGTACGAGAAAAAAGCCAATTCGGGTAAATTTTATGTGGTCAGTGAGCCGACTGCCAATAACCAACAAGCTTATTTTTTGGTCAATTTTAGCGATTATTTGGACACAGGGTTATTTCTTGACCATCGCAGTATTCGCAAAATTATCGGCGAACAAGCGCGGGGTAAAAACGTACTCAATTTATTCGCCTATACCTGTACCGCAAGCGTTCATGCGGCATTGGGCGGGGCAAAGTCGGTCACGTCGGTAGATTTATCACAAAACTATCTGGACTGGGGCAAACGCAATTTTGCGTTAAATGGCTTGCCTGATTTGCCAAGTTATCGTTTTATTGCCCAAGATATTTTTGAGTGGATCAAGGACAATACCGAGCAGTACGAGGTAATTTTTATTGACCCGCCCACTTTTTCAAATTCTAAAAAATTTCAAGGCACATTCGATGTGCAGCGTGACCATGTGGCACTCATTAATCGGGCAATGAACCGTTTATCGAGTGATGGGGTATTGTATTTTTCCAATAATTTTACCAAATTTATCCTTGATGAAACGATTAGCCAGCGCTATCGTGTGGAAGAACTAACCAAACAAACGATTGGTTTCGATTATGACCTTAAAAAGCCCATTCATCAATCTTGGGCAATTTACCATCAACAATTGCCAAAAAATAGCGTAAAATAACTAAAACAAGTGGCGATGACAAATCGATGCCATGCTTCGACTGTCATCCTTTTCAATACTTTCATTGGATGATAAATGGTTATCAATTATAAGCTAGTAAGGCAAACGCTATGAAACTAACTGATGCACTGTTACAAAGCCATTCCCAACTCAGACAAATCGTGGAAGCTTGGTTATCTTCAGAAGACTTACATCACCAATGTGTTTACTTTGAGCAACTTTGGCAACAGTTTTTGGTGCATGAACAGGCTGAGGCTTATATCGTTTTTCGGGTGATAAATGACGCAATGATTCAAAACCCCCATTTTAATGAGCAAAGCCTAGACTTTGCGGTAAATGAGCATCACTATTTTGAAGATTTTGTTGAACATATTGCGGCTATGCCGCAAGATGCGATTGAAAGACCCAAGCTGATTAAGGAGTTGATTTGTCAACTTGAAAGCCATATGCAGCATGAAGAAGCGTATATTTTCCCCCGTTTTGCCCAACAGTTGACTGATGAACAACACGCGCAAATGGTGGCTATTTATCTTGAGAAATGTCGGGAATACAATAAACAACCCACGCCAAAATACGTTGAGACTACCTCATAAGTTTAACTGTCATTTTAGCATAATGCCCTATTTTAGCGAAGAAAGTTGGCTCAGTTGGATCAGTTGGCTCAATAAAAGCTTAGGGGGTTAGCAATTGCGATTCGACCATACCATCAAATACATAGACATTGGCATAGCCCATGGTATCTTTTGGCAGCGTGCGATAGCGATTCACTCGGATAATTTGTTGGGTATTTGGGGTTAGTTTAAAGCCTTGAATTGGCTGTGATAGCAGTCGCCATTGTCCAGTGGTTGTCTTAATGCCTTCTGCATTATAAACAATGTCTCGAACTTCCAAACATTGCTTGTCGGTTAATTTATCGCATGGCTTGGTGGTAGGTTTGACTTCTAAAAATAGCGTTTCGCCTTTGCCATATTTGACGCTAGGTTTAAGTTTGCCTTGCCATACAAAATGAGTATTATCGCTTGTTGTTTGGTCTAAAACGGCACCGCTATTGCCATCTAATGTAAGTTTACTCGTACCTTGCATTTTTTCTGCCAATAAATTTTCAGCCGGTTGCAACTCACCGCAAGCCATTAAGGTGGTCGCTGTGTTGCCTTGGATTTGTAATAAATTTTTGCTTAGGCTAAAATTATTCGAAAGTTGATTACAGCCCACTGTATAATGCATACGATTTTGACTAAAGCTGAGTTTAATTTGCCCTTTATCTGCCAACGTCTGTAAGCTGATAATTGGCTGATTATTGCTGTTTGCACGGATAAGTTGCCAGTCATAGTTTTGTAAATCATTTAATGTGGGTGTTGTTGGTATAAAAATAGCCGGCTGTGCACTGATGGCAGTCGGTCTTGTGTGGGTGGGCAAGGTTTGACAAGCAGTTAAACTGGTGACACTTAACAAGCTAAGTAGTATAAAATTTTTGGTCATCTGTTTTTCCTTGTTAAATGGGTTTCACCGTTTTCATCAAATTTTTGTTCATCAAAGCTCGCCTGTCGCAAAAACTTATCAACCACCGCAAATTGTCCGGCGGTGCTCTCTTCGCCATACATGGCTTGGCGAAAAGCGTTAGAATTGGCAATGCCTGTGGTGTACCAAGCGATATGTTTGCGTGCGATACGACAGCCTGAGTACTCGCCATAAAAGGCATAAATTTCTTGTAAATGGTTTAGCACTATCTCACGCAATTCATCAATCGTGGGGTAAGGCAGCAGCTCACCTGTCTGCAAAAAATGGCGAATATCCCGAAAAATCCACGGCTGACCTTGAGCCGCCCGCCCTATCATAATTCCATCTGCCCCTATTTGCTCAAATACGGCTTTGGCTTTTTGCGGGCTGTCGATATCACCATTCACAATGACGGGTATACTTAGGCTATTTTTTACTTCTTTAATAAGTTCATAGCGAGCCGTGCCCAAGTATTTATCTTCTCGGGTGCGCCCATGAATGGCAATGGCGGCAATCCCCGCATCCTGTGCCATTTTTGCCACTCGTAAGATGTTTTCTTCGCCATTGGCATAACCCAAGCGGGTCTTTAGGGTCACAGGCACATCGACAGCGTTGACTGCGGCATCGAGCAAGCGCTTGACCAAATCTTCGTCTTTTAAGAGTGCCGAGCCAGCCAGTTTTTTGCACACCTTTTTGGCAGGACAACCCATGTTAATATCGACGATGGCTGCTCCATTGGCGACTTGATAACGCGCAGCTTCGGCAAGTTTGTCGGGGTCTGAGCCTGCGATTTGGGCAGAAATCGGCGCAATTTCACCATCAAAGTTGGCTCGGTACAACGTTTTTTGATGGGCAAATAATGTGGCATCCGATGTCATCATCTCGGACACGGCATGCCCTGCCCCAAAGCATTTGGTAAGGCGGCGAAACGGGTTATCAGTGACGCCTGCCATTGGGGCGACGATAAGGCGATTGGCAATGGTTTGGTTGCCGATTGTTAGGGGCGTTAATAAGGGATGCAATGTGGACATAGGCTTGGCAGAAATTTGGTTATTTTATCGTGTTTTACTAGATGAATAAAGGCAAATCAACCAAAAAACGCTTTGGCATACGTAATTTCTCCTTTTGGAACTTCACCTAATTTCCAAACTCGCAATACCCCATCAGTCACATCAAATGGGACAGTAATACCAAACTCATTCGCATTGTCATAACCAAATTTGGCATAATATTCGGGATGACCAAGGACAACAACTGCGGGATAATCCAGTATTTCAATAATTTTGTGAGCGTGCTTAATTAAGGCTGTGCCAACGCCTTGATGTTGATAATCGGGTCGAACCGATAATGGAGCAAGGGCTAATACAGTTTGACCGTTAATAACAGCTTCGCTAAATACAATATGCCCAATAATTTCGCCTCTATTTTTGTGGTGACTGTCATTTTCTGCCACTAACGCCAATTTAGGCAAAAATGCCTTATCATTACGTAGTCTTTCGACCAAAAAATGCTCCTGATGGTCGCTATACTCCGCGCTGGCAAAGGCGTTTTTGATTAACTCGTGGATTTGGGCAAAGTCGCTAGGTGTTTCGGGGCGGATTTGATAGGTTTGCATGTTAATTTCTCGCAAAAAATGACTTTATGCAGAAATTTGACTATAATAACAAGTTTTATCAAATTTGTTATATAAATTGCCCATGACTAAAATTCCTGTCGTTCAAACCGCCACTATTGACGAAAGCACCGCCCAAAAAATTAACTTACTTGGCATGAGTAAAGCCAAGTTGCAGACGTTTTTCGCCGATCTAGGCGAAAAGCCATTTCGTGCGCAGCAGGTGATGAAATGGATTTATCAGTTTGGCGTGACTGATTTTTATCAAATGACCAATTTATCCAAAAAATTGCAAGAAAAACTCGACAAGGTCGCCACGGTGACTCCACCGACCGTTAAGTTTAAGCAATTTAGCGAAGATGGTACTCGTAAATGGGTATTTGAAGTGGCAGGCGGCTCACTTGTTGAAACGGTGTTAATTCCTGCCGATGACAACAAACAATTTGGGCGAAAAACCTTGTGTATCTCATCGCAAGTGGGCTGTGCATTGGATTGCTCATTTTGTAGCACGGGCAAGCAAGGCTTTGAGCGTGATTTATCCCCCAGTGAGATTATCGGTCAGCTTTGGGTTGCCAATCAATCGTATATGGAAAATGTGCCCGTCACTGAGCGAGAGAATCGGGTGACTAATGTGGTGATGATGGGGATGGGTGAGCCGTTACTAAACTATGAGCCTGTGGTCGCCAGTATGTCGCTGATGCTCGATGACTTTGGTTTTGGGCTGTCAAAACGCCGCGTCACGCTCTCAACCTCAGGTATTGTGCCTAAGATGTACGACTTGGCAAAAGACATTGATGTGGCGTTGGCAATTAGCCTACATGCTCCCAACAATGAACTACGTAACGAGCTTGTCCCAATCAATAAAAAATACCCGCTAAACGAGCTCATTGAAGCCGCCAAATCGTATGTGTATGATGAAAATCCTCGCCACAAAAAACACGTTACCATCGAATATGTGATGCTAAAAGATGTCAATGACAGTGATGAACACGCACGCCAGTTGATCAATTTGCTTAAAGATTTACCCTGTAAAATCAATCTAATCCCGTTTAACCCGTTTCCCCATGCCCCCTATGATCGCTCAAGCAATAATCGCATTCATGCGTTTAGTAATATTTTAAATAATGCAGGCTTTGTGTGTACGATTCGCCAAACTCGAGGCGATGATATTGATGCGGCATGTGGTCAGCTAGTTGGGCAAGTGGCAGACAAAACCCGCCGTGCTAAACAATGGCAGCAAAAAGTCGGACAAGCAACAGTTAAGCAAGAAAACAGCGCTAAAAACTAACATATTACTAAAAAAGAGTGGCTATTATTCAATGGTAAGATAAGGTAAATCGTTTTTTAAGGTTTTTTTTGGATTCTGGGTATTTTTTGGTATAGTAGCGTGAATAATTTTTTGATGGATTTGATAAACAAAACACCGCTTCGCTATCGAGACATTAACATTAATATGACAATCGATATGTTCGTCAAGATTTTTTAATAAGGTCGGTCTATGTATTGCAGCTTGTTAGATGATGATTCAGTATTTTCACACATACGCTCAAAACGCTGGTTAATTGTCTGTATCATGCTATTAACCCCATTTTTAGGGGCAGTAACTTTGTCAGGTTGTACACAAACCACGCAAATTACACAGCAGACAGTCACCAGCAGCGATCCTTCTCGCCTAAAAATGGATCCCAAGGAAATTGCCAAAACTCGCACTGCCATTGCCGCTGAATTTATCCGTGACCATAAGCTTGATGACGCCAAACGCCAGCTTGAACAAGCCTTACAAGCCGACCCAAAATCTGCCGCCGCTTATGATATGATGGGTGTACTGTTGCAACAAGAAGGCAGCCCGATTAACCTTGCCAAAGCTGAAGGCTATTTTAAAAAGGCGATTAGCTTAGATGCTGACTTTGTGCAAGCCAATAACAACTACGGCGTTTATTTATCACAAATGCAGCGATATAACGAAGCCATTGCCCAATTTGAGATTGCAGGCGCCGCATTAGGGTATGAAGGGCGCGCTGATGCCTTAGAAAACTTGGGTCGTACTTATCTTAAAGTGAATAATAAACCGCTTGCCACAAAAACCTTTTTAAAAGCCCTCGATGCCAATCGACAAAGCATTGTTGCTCGTAGTGAGCTGATTGATATTTTATTGGCGGATGGGCATAGCTTAGAAGCCAAAGAACTGTATGATGATTTGGTGACTTTATTGGGTGATACCAACCTCGATCCACGCACCTTATTACAAGGGATTCGCATTGCAAAATCGACGGGTAACACTGCCCAATTACAAAAACTCACTCAGCAAGTTTTTGACCGATATCCTCTAAGCTCAGAGGCAAAACAGGTAAGGACTTGGCTTTCAAACCCAGCGGCAACTTGGAAATAAGATGGAACATACAAACGTAACTGACAACCCTCAAACCACACCAACTTATGATATTAACCAGCCTTTAGGGGAGCGACTTCGCCAAGCCCGTGAAAAAATGGGCTTAAGTATCGACCAAGTCGCCGAACAGACCTTTATTATGAAGCGTCACCTACAAGCCCTAGAGCAAAATGACTTTGAGCATTTACCTCAGCCAACATTTGCGCGTGGTTTTGCGGTCAATTATGGGCGATTTTTGGGACTTGACACCCACTTAGTTGGCCAAAGTTTTGACCATCAATACCCCACACAGCTTAAACAGCAGCATGAGACTATCCGGCATACACCGCAGCCAATCGGCACGCTACAGCGAGATGGTAGCAGTCATATCAAAATCAACTGGTTTATTGTGATTGGGTTATTAGCTGCGTTAGGTTTGGCATTTTATATTTTTAATACCGTTAAAAAAGCGCATACTGACAGCACCCAAGCACCTGCAAGTACACCTGCTAGCACGATGAATAACCAAGACCAAGCCACAGGAGCGGATCTTAATAATGTCGGCTCAGCTATACCAACGACTAATATCCCTGCAAGTGGCTTGCCTGCCACAGGTTCGGCTATCTCGGGTGTGGCAATTGGGGCGTCTGACGTGGCTTCAATAGCTGCTGCATCCGCTTCTTTACCCACGGCTACAGCCGCTACAACAAACACACCAACTGGCAATAGCACCATTGCCTTATGGGTACAAAAACCAACGACATTAAGTATTACTGATGCCAATGGGCAGGTTTTAGTCAATGGTGAAGTACCGCGTGGGACAAAAAGTTTGACAGGTCAAGCCCCGTTTAAAATTAGTATTCAAGATGTCAAAAGTGTTAGCTTAGATTATAATAAGCAGCCCATTCAACTAAGCGACTATGCCCAAAATAATCAAGCAAACTTTACGCTCAATTAATCCCAAAAATATAAAAAAGAGAATTTGCCATGTCAGCTCATAACCCTATCAAACGCCGACCCACCAAAAAAATCTATGTGGGCAATGTCGCGGTAGGCGGTGATGCCCCGATTAGCGTCCAAAGCATGACCAACACCAACACCTGCGATGTCGAAGCCACCGTTGCCCAGATACAGCGTTGTGTGAATGCCGGCGCAGACTTTATGCGGGTATCGACCCCGACCATGGATTCTGTTGCCGCCTTTGCCGAGATTAAAAAACGGGTGAACGTGCCATTGGTCGCCGATATTCATTTTGATTATAAGATTGCCTTGGCCGTCGCCGATGCGGGGGCGGACTGTCTGCGCATTAACCCAGGCAATATCGGCAATGAGCAAAAAATCAAAGAAGTCATCGCTGCCGCCAAACACCACGGTATCAGTATGCGAATCGGGGTGAATGCAGGCTCGCTAGAAAAAGACATCCAAAAAAAATATGGCGAACCGACAGGTGAAGCGATGCTAGAGTCTGCCATGCGGCACATTGATATCTTAGAGCGAAATAACTTTGACCAGTATAAAGTTTCGGTGAAAGCCAGTAACGTCTTTTTGACCCTAGATGCCTACCGCCTATTATCTGCCCAAATCGATAACCCGCTACATCTTGGCGTCACCGAAGCAGGCGTGTATCGCACAGGTACGGTCAAATCAGCGATTGCTTTAGGTGGGTTACTATTAGAAGGGATTGGCGATACCATGCGTATCTCCTTGGCTGCCGAGCCTGAAGAAGAAATTAAAATCGGCTTTGATATCCTAAAATCGCTTCAAATCCGCAGTAATGGGGTGAACTTTATCGCTTGTCCGAGCTGTAGCCGTCAAGAGTTTGATGTGATTCGGGTAATGATGGACTTGGAAAAACGCCTTGAGGATATCCGTGAACCGATGGATGTGTCGGTGATTGGCTGTAAGGTGAATGGTCCGGGGGAAGCCAAAGAGGCGGACATTGGTGTGGTCGGGGCAAGCCCGAATAGTTTGGTGTATAAAAATGGCGAAAAATCGCATTTGATTGATACAACCAAGTTAGCGGATGAGATTGAGGCGATGGTACGAGCGAAAGTGGCGGAAAAGCAAAAAGAACGCGCCAATGAAATTTTGCGAGTGAATGGATAAAATGAATTGAAGGGTGTGTTCCACGCACCTTTTAAAAATGATAACTGATGATGGTGCGTAAAACGTACCCTTCAACACCAATTGCAAGACCTTAAAAATTCGAGAAAACATGAGTAAACAAACCACTATCAAAGCCATTCGAGGCTTTAACGACACACTACCCAGCGATAGCCCAAAATGGCGAAACTTAGAGGCAACTTTAATCCAAGTCCTAGACAGCTACGGCTTTAGCCAAATCCGCCTGCCGCTTGTCGAAGAAACCCAACTTTTCGCCCGTGGTGTGGGCGAAGCCACCGACATTGTCGAAAAAGAAATGTTTTCGGTCTCTTACAGTTCAGACAAGCAAGGGGGTGAAAAAGGCGATAGCACCAAAGAAAGTGCTTCATTTTCCTTACGTCCCGAAGGCACAGCGGGAGCGGTGCGAGCCATTATCGAGCATAACCTGACCCGTGGCGACACGCCAAAACTCTGGTATATGGGCGCGATGTTTCGCTACGAACGCCCACAAAAAGGACGCTACCGCCAGTTTCATCAGTTGGGGGTGGAAAGCTTTGGCAGTGAATTGCCCGATGCCGATGCCGAACTTATCGCTATGACCGCCACCATGTGGCAAAAGCTTGGTATTGCCGACCACGTCACGCTACAGCTTAATTCCTTGGGTGAAGCCAGCGAACGCCTTGCCTATAAAAATGCGTTGGTGGACTATTTAAACCAACATTTTGACCAGCTTGACGAAGACAGTCGGCGACGTGTCACCACCAATCCACTACGAGTACTCGATAGTAAAATCGAGACGACACAAGCGATTTTGCAGCATGCCCCACGCTTGTCTGAATTTTTGGGCGAAGATTCCAAAGCCCACTTTGAACAAGTTAAAGCTTATCTTAACGCATTAAACATTCAATTCGAAATCAATGAAAAGCTAGTACGTGGCTTGGATTATTACAACAAGACCGTGTTTGAGTGGGTCACCGACAAGCTAGGCAGTCAAGCCACGGTCTGCGGTGGTGGGCGCTATGATGGTTTGGTCGGACTGCTCAAAGGTAAGCCCGAACAATCTGAGCCTGCGGTCGGGTTTGCCATGGGACTTGAACGGTTATTGCTATTAATTGAGGAAGTCAATCCACAAGAGCAAACGGCCGATTGCGATGTGTTCGTGGTTGCCTCACCCGAATTTTTCGCCCAAGGCATGCAGTACGCCCATGAACTGCGCAACTTTTATTCAGAGCAGCGTGACGATTTACGGGTAAAAATGGCATCTGCCATCAGCCTAAAAGCCCAGATGAAAAAAGCGGATAAATCTGGGGCGAAATATACCGTGATTATCGGCGAAGATGAGGTTAAAAATAACCAAGTTACCGTTAAGAATATGGCAACGGGTGAGCAAACTTTGCAATCTAATACCCAATTTGATATTAAAATTTAGTAAGGCAAAAAGTTAATGGTAAAAGATGTCACCCCCACTCGTCCATTAAATGACGAACAACAATCCATGCAAGCATTAAAACATTATGGTGGCTATATCATTTCTGCCATGATTTTGGCGTTGGCGGGCTATTTTGGATGGCAATTTTATCAAAATCACGGCGGGCGTATCGATACGGCTGCTGCCAATGATTTTGCTAAACTGCAAGCCGATCAAGCCGCTATTACTAGTCTGAGCCAAAACCCCACGCCCGATGATAAAACCCAACAGCAACTTGCCACCGCAAACGCAAGCTTAAGCAAAGACCTTGATACCTTTATTGCTCAACATGGTAATTCTATTTATACTTGGCAGGCGCTAATGTTAAAAGCCAAACAGCAAATGGAAGCCAATGACACCAAAGCTGCGGTTACCACATTACAGAAAGCCTCCCAGCTTAAAATTGGGGATGCGGGACTTGAAGCGATTGCTACGCTTCGTTATGCACAGGCACTGTTAGCCAATAACCAAGCCGATGAAGCCCAAAAAACCTTGCAAGCGGTATTGCCACCCAGTTTTGATGCCAGTAAAGAAGAAATTTTGGGCGATATCGCGATGGCAAAAAATGACAAAAATGCGGCGATTGCCCATTACCAAAAAGCGTGGCAAGCCGTTGAAGCGCGTAATAAAGACAGTAACGTCCCAGAAGATCGATCTTTGTTGCGCTTAAAAATGCAAGAGTTGGGGCTTAATCCCAAACAGCCGACTTTAGGCGTGATTAGCCAACCTGCCGAACCCGTTACTGTGGCTTCTGCACCTAACCCAGCTTCTTTAGCTTCTAGCCCAGCGTCAGATAACAGGGTAGATAAAGTAGCGACTGATAAAACGGCAACTGTAAAACCAACCCATGCCTCCGCCAAAAGTGCTTCATCGGCTCAACCAACCGACAAACAAGCGGATAAAGCCTCTGTAAAAACTTCGGCTAAACAGGCATCTGATGGCGAAAAATCTAAAGCGGACGATAGCCAAAAATAACTGATTTTCAATTTTTTAATTCGAGACCCATTATGCATTCATCTTCTTTTAACTCGGCCCCAGCTTCTCCTGCCAAACTGACTAAATTATTGCCAATGGTTGTCATTGCGGTAATAATGACAAGTGTACCTGCTTGCAGCAAATTTCATAAATCAGCCACCGTTAATCAGCCTACCCCATTGGCCAGATTGCCGGCTAGTCACCATGTGTTAACCCAAGTCTTTAACCAACAAGGCTTGGGTAGCCAATCGGCAAAATCTAATCGGCATTTTTCTTTGGGTAATGCTAATATTTTTTCACGAAAACAAAAAGTCGCTTTACAACAAAGCCCCAACCAATTTCAGGTGGCAAGTGATGCCAATGGTTATGTGACTGCCAATGCCAATGGTGTGATAACTGCCACCAATCTAAATGGCAAGCGAGTTTGGCAAGCCAGCTTAAAACAAGGACTAGCAAGTGGGGTCGCGATTGATACCGCAGGTTCTACCGTGGTGGTGAGTGATGCATTCGGTGGATTGATTGCATTTGACCGACAAACAGGCAAACAGCGCTGGCAAAGTCATTTAAATAGTAGCGTGTTATCCCCTGCCCTAATCACCAATGACCGTGTGATTAGTCTGACCAACAGTGGGGTCATTTCTGCCAATTCATTACAAACCGGTGAGCTGATTTGGCAGTTTGCTACCCAAAACCCTGCTTTGTCAGTGCGTGGGGGCAGTTCGCCAATTTTATTAAATGCCACCAGCGCTTTGGTGGCCACTGCCGATGGTCGAGTACATGCGATTAATTTAGATGATGGCACCCCTTTATGGTCGACCCGTATGGGGATCGCCCAAGGCGGTAGCGATATCGAGCGTTTGGCTGACATCGATGCCACGCCTGTGTTAAACAATAACATGTTATATGTAACTAGCTATAGCGGACAGCTAACTGCCGTGGATTTGACCACTCGCCAGTTGGTCTTTGTTAAAGATAAAGATTATGCCAGTATCAAAAAAGTGGGCGTGGATGACAGTCAAATTTATGTCACGACCCTAGATGGCAAGGTCGCGGCTTTAGACAAACAAACCGGCAACGTCAATTGGGAAAATAATGACTTACGTTTTCGTGGTCTAAGTAATGCGCTAGCGACCAATAATGTGGTATTGGTTGGTGATGCGTTGGGGTATTTACACGTACTTGATAAAGCCACAGGCAAACTTATTGATCGCGCCCAATTACGTAGTGACATTGCCCAATTACAAGTTTCACCGCAGGGGATAATTGCCACTAGCCAAAATGGTGGGTTTAGTGTGTGGCAAGTGAACCGCTAACCTGTTACACTAGCATCACTTTAGTTCCACTGATAGATTATGCGCTAGGGTGATTTTTAAATATTGATACCCAATCTTGTACTTCAAGATTGGGTTTGTTATTGTTTTTGACAAAGTTAATGGCATTAATCATGGTATTAAGTTTCACGGCTTTGATTGTGTCGTTTTAGCCTTTATCATTGAAATTAGGAATAGCATTCATGAAGCCCGTTGTTGCCTTAATTGGTCGCCCCAATGTTGGAAAATCTACCATTTTTAATCAGCTGACTCGCTCTCGCCAAGCCTTGGTAGCCGATTTGGCAGGTTTAACCCGTGACCGCCAATATGGCGATGCCACGTTTGAGGATAAATCCTTTATCGTGATTGATACAGGCGGGATTGGCGAGGTGGATGAAGGTGAGGGCACGATTGACGATTATATGGCGACCCAATCGCATACCGCGATTCACGAAGCCGATATCGTGTTATTTGTGGTGGATACTCGGGCGGGTATTACGGGGGCAGATGAATCGATTGCCAAACAATTACATACACTTGGTAAGCCTGTGTTATTGGTCGCTAATAAAATTGATGGGGTACATGAGGCAGCAATTCATGAGTTTTATCAGTTGGGCTTTGGTGAGCCATTTCCGCTAGCCGCCAGTCATGGACGGGGGATCAGCAATTTACTTGAGTCGTTGACTGCCGATATGCCAAGTAACGACGATACTGACAACGTCCCTGAAGGGCTACGTATTGCCATCATCGGACGGCCGAACGTGGGCAAGTCAACGCTTGTGAATCGCTTATTGGGTGAAGAGCGGGTGGTGGTATTTGATATGCCAGGCACCACTCGAGACAGTATTTACATCCCGTATGAGCGTGAGGGCAAGCATTATGTGCTTATCGATACCGCAGGGGTACGCCGCCGTGGTCGTATCGATGAGAAAGTCGAAAAATTTTCGGTAGTCAAAACCCTCCAAGCCATCAAAGATGCCAATGTGGTAGTGCTGGTCATTGATGCCCAAGAAGGCATTACTGACCAAGATTTGCATTTATTAGGCTATGCGCTTGAAGCAGGTCGAGCGATAGTGATTGCCATCAATAAATGGGACGGACTGTCGCAAGACCAAAAGGATCTTGTCAAACTTGAAATGGATCGGCGTTTTAACTTTATCCCTTATGTCAAAATGCACCTAATCTCTGCCCTACATGGCACGGGTGTGGGCAAGTTATACCCATCGATCCATAAAGCCTATGACTCTGCTATGTTTGATATTTCGACCAGCCGCTTGACCCAGATTTTGCAAGATGCGGTCACTGCCCATCAGCCGCCTATGGTGAGTGGACGGCGTATTAAGTTGCGCTTTGCGCATTTGGGTGGGCACAATCCCCCAATTATCGTGATTCATGGCAATCAGACCAGCCAAGTACCCAATAGCTATAAACGCTACTTAGAAAATGAATTTCGTAAAGTGTTTAAATTAGAAGGCACGCCTGTGCGAGTGGAGTTTAAACAAAATGCCAATCCATATGCCGAGCGCGGTCGCACCATCACCGATGCCCAAAAAGAGCGTAAGCGCCGTGAAGTACAAAAGTTTAAAAAACGTGATAAAAAACGATAATATTTGCTAGAATATCGTCTCTTTTATAAGCTTAACTTGATGATTAGACGAGCCGTATGCCTGCTTCCTTAAAATATCATGTACTTGCTCAGCGGTTTATCGTGATCCCATTGGTCATTATTTTGGCCTTTGGCTCTTGTGTGTATTTATTAGGCGATTTATTGCTGAATATGAAAAAGGAAGTTGAACATGCCAATACGATCAATCACATTTTGGCACTTTCTATCACCAATCATAACCCCGCTGTGGTATCAAACCAAGTACAAGATATACTATCGCATACACCACCGTATGAAAGCATCATGTACTATACGCTCTCGGCAAACCAAACTTTGCCCGCAAATCAAATAGACAATTATACCTTATTGTTTAAACCCTTTGTGGGTATTCATGAAGCTATTACGCAACCCACTGCCAAAAATAAAGCTTCCCCCAATGGTTATATCAGCCTTACCATTAATCTTAAGCTATTACGCCTACAGTGGTTTCAACAAAGCTTGCCGCTTATTTTACTGGTCTTATTGATTTGGCTGATTACCTTGTCAATGCTACTTCGCCGCTTAAAAACGTTGACCAAACGCCTGCCCCATCTTGAAAATTTAAGCCGAAATATACTTAACAACCAAATGAACAATGAGACAATCTACGACTTACCAACAACCAAAGATGCCATGTGGTTATTTGAACATGCCTTGGTGCATTTGCTCATTCGTCAAAAAAATATGAGTCAACAAATTGACAAGCTGATCGCCGACAAACAAGCCATGTTAACCAGTAACGCCAAGCAAATTCGGCAAAATTCAAGCTTTCAAAATATCTTATCCCATGAACTCAAAAATTCTATCCAACGCGTCGAATCAGGTTTACAATTACTTAAAAATCAATATATTAGTGATGAACAAGAAGACGCTTTTAAGCTTATTAGCCAAGGCACGGACGATTTACACGCAAAAATTAATCAAATTATTCAATTAAGTCGTATCGAAAAAGGTCAAGCGGTTGTGCAATTACATCAATTCAACCCAACTCGCTTACTCGACGACATATTAGCCGCCCATCGCGCTGACGCCCAACAAAAATCTTTAAGGCTGTCGGCAAAGATTTATCATGCTGATTATTTATTAGAAGGCGATATCCAAAAAATCAGTATTATTTTACACTCATTAATCGAAAATGCCATTCGCTTTACCGAACGTGGCTCAGTGGAAATTACGTCACAATTAAACCACCTAGAAAAACATATCCGTTGGACACTGCAAGTCACAGATACAGGTATTGGCATTTCTGAGCAATACTTAGCGCATATCTTTGAGCCTTTTTTTCAGGTCAATAGCGACATTCCGCATAGCCAAAATAGCCAAACAGTCAGATTATTTTTAGTCGATAAATTGGTCGATATACTGGGTGGACAAATTACCATCAAAAGCGCGTTAGGGTTTGGTACGAAAGTGATGCTTCATTTAACTTTGCATGATTGGAAAGATAAGTACGAACGCACGTTACTTGCTGACAAAAGTATCTGCTTTTGGGGCAAAGATGACTTTACCCAACGGGTTTATGAACGAAGTATAGATGCAGGCGCTAGCATCCAACAATTTGAAGACCGAGAATTATTGACTGATTATCTATTAGCCCACCAAGTCGATATTTTGCTAATCGCCGCGGTCGTAGAATATGCTACGGTGATAGCTTTTGTTCAGTATTTTAGAGAAAGCGAAGAAAATCAACGCTTACTTATCGTTTATTACTATCAGGACAATGAACTAACAGCCCAACAGTTAGAAAATCTGCGCGTTGAAGGCATTGATTATTTAGAAAAAATTAAATACAATCAAACCAACGTAGATGACCTAGTTAAGCAGATGATTGCGTATCTTAACTAACTGCCAACTAAAAAGTCTAATAGCCAAGAAGTTAACTATTCTAATCGGATCAATGGGCGTATACGGCACGCCCGCCGTATAAAAAGATGACCTATAAAACAGATTAGAATAAATTGGTAAAAAATGCCACGATATGCTGCCAAAGTCGTTTAAAAATTCCCGATTGATCGACCGCAGTTTCTGCAATCAATGGTACCGATGCGACAGGTTTACCATCTAACATGGCATAAACTTTACCTATCGGTTGACCCGCAGTCAAAGGGGCAGCCACATTACTAGGCAATTCTAGTTTGGTGGTGATTTTATCTTGTTGGATCTTTGGTAAGAGCACTTGTAAATTTGCCGCAGTTACCGCATTGACGCTGTCATTTTTGCCAAAGTTCACGGCGACTTTGCCAAAGCTTTGCTTGGCAGGGGCAACCACTTTGGTGGTGAAGTGACCAAAGCCCCAGTTTAATAACTCACGAGATTCATCGGCACGTTTTTGGGCAGATTTACTTCCCATAATCACCGAGATTAAGCGCATATCGCCCCGTTTACTCGAAGCGGTAAGACAATAGCCCGCGTTGTCGGTATGCCCTGTTTTTAGACCATCGACTGTCGGATCAGTAAAGAGTAACGCATTGCGATTACCTTGTGTAATGCCGTTATAGGTAAACTCTTTTTGACGATAAAGTGGGTAATATTTGCTACTGTTTTTGATGATGGCTTGGGCAAGTTTTGCCATATCTTGCGGTGAGGACTCATGCCCTTCGGCAGGCATCCCGGTGGCATTCACAAAATGGGTATTGGTCATACCAATTTTTTTGGCTTCTTCATTCATTAAGTCAGCAAATGCCCCTTCACTGCCTGCAATGTGCTCAGCCATGGCTTTGGCGGCATCGTTGCCTGACTGGATAATAATCCCTTTCAGCATATCAATAACAGGAACTTGTTGATTAACAGGTACATACATACAAGATTCTTCACTCGTCCCTTTACACCACGCATCCGGGGTCATCAGTACCATCTCGTTTTCTTTAAGCCCCCCTTTTAATAACCGTTGTTCAATGAGATAACTGGTCATCATTTTGGTCATTGAAGCAGGTGGAAATGGCTGGCTGGCGTTTTTTTGAGCAAGTACTGTCCCTGTGTCATAATCCATCAAAATATAAGCAGCATTATCCATTTGCGGCTGTTCAATTGCTGCATTGGCTGATAATACAAGTCCGCTTAGCCCGCCTACTGCCAGTTTGATAAAAAAAGAACGTCGTTTTGACCCATAGATTGCTTGATTACTCACGTTTTACACCTTTTAACCACTACGCACTCAATAAATTGCGCATAGTCCACTACCACACGATACCGACATCCGCTGATGTCCCGAAAAAATCCACTTATCTTAACAAATCACCCAACTTAGATAAAGTAGCAAAATCAACTATTTAATTTTTATTCAGTCAGTAGCAAAAATCGCGTGTGATTTAAAATATAAGCCCCCAGCTTGAGAGTGGGGGCTTATATTAGCTAGCACATCATATGGGCATTCAAGACGTTTATGTGAGTGAATTATTGGGAATTTGCCAATTCTAGACACACCGCTTTGTTTTCATCTTTTGGATAGCCCAAGGTCCATTGGCGAGTTTCATTTAGAATTTTTTTATAGTCTTGTTGTGAGGATAGATACTGTATGGCTAAACGTGGCTCACTAATACTTGGCATCAAATTTTGCAATTCTTGGTTATAGGCTTTTAAAAAGCTTTGTTGCTGTTGTTTGTTGAGCATAGGCGGACAAATTTCTGACATCACTTGTAACACCGCCACCTCTTCTTTGGTGGTTGATAATTGTGAGATATCAATTGAATAGTTATCAGCAGGTTGATCATCAGCCGCGACAGACGCTAAAGATACCCCCAATGTTGCGACTGCCAGTGCAGCTTTGGTAAGGGTGGTTGCATTGATAAAACGGGATAAAGCTCGCATAATTTTTCCTCAGAAGCTTTTACTATCAAAAGCAGTTGCTGTGTGCTGTAGGTCGCTTGTGATAGCCTAAAAAATGGTGGCTGTTATGATAGCAAATATTTAATTAAGCCAATAAACTTATTTAACTTAAATTGTTTTTTTTTGCGAATGGTCGGTATTTTTAGCAATAATTTAGCAAGATTGATAGTAATAGGTGAAAATGATACTTATTCTAAAGAATATTGCATTTAAATTCTGTAATTTAAATCAACTTATGTCTATAAGTTTTACTGCATCCCAAACCAATGTCTGTTCATTTACTTGATAAAAAGTACAGTCAAACTGACGGTATCGCATGGTAAAAGGCGTCTGCCATTCTTGCTGTCGATAGGCAGGGCGCGGATCTTGCGCCAATAATTGGGTAATTAAGCCAATATCTTGCACGGTTAGTTGGTTATTTTGAGCAAACTCGACCAATTGGTTTTGCAAATTTTGCGACAGTGTCACTTGCTTGGGTTGGGGTTTATGCTCGGCATAGCCACTTATGGCATTATCAATGCTATCGCTATAGCTAATATAGGGCTTGATATCGAGTACAGGCGTACCATCGACCATGTCACCCCCTAAAATATGTAAACGTACTTTCAGGTTATCTCGGTGGTACTCTGGGGGGTCTAGGGTGAGTTTATCAATTTTGACCACCGACAAGCCAATATTGGCAGGACGATACATACTACGCGTAGCAAATACGCCTATTTTTTGGTTACCGCCCAACCTTGGCGGACGAACTTGCGGGCTAAAATCTTGATTTACCGTAACTTTTTTATTTTGATGAAATTGCCAAATGACCCATAAATGACTAAACTGTTCTAACCCATCAAATGCCAATGGGTTATCATAAGGAGGTATAAATTCAATAAAGGTGGGGATTTGCACCAAATTAGGCTGTCTTGGGACACCAAATTTTTGCGTGAGCGGCGAGCGTACAAAACCAATTATCGGTAAAGTAATCTGAGGCGGTGTATCAAAAGCAGGTTTAAAATTATTAGGCATAACCACTCAAACACATTGTGAATTTTTATACTATCATTATGCCATTTTTTTGATGATAAATTCGACTATCAATTATAAAATTTGCTATGATAATGCCCCATTGTCTATCAGTTTTTTATTTTTATTTGAGAATTTTAGCCCATATGGGACTTTGAAATAACTAATTTTTTATTTTGCACAAAAGGCGAGTGTCATGTCAAAATTTTATGAAGAAACCGTAACGTATGTCCATCATTGGAATGAGACATTATTTACTATCAAAACCACGCGGGATGCCGGATTACGCTTTCGCAATGGTGAGTTTGCCATGATTGGTTTAGAGGTGAATGGTAAACCTTTAATGCGCGCTTATTCTATCGCTAGCACCAACTACCAAGAAGAGCTTGAGTTTTATTCTATCAAAGTGCCCGACGGTCCACTTACTTCGATTTTGCAACATATCAAGGTTGGTGACAAATTATTGGTTAGTAAAAAGCCCACAGGCACGCTGGTACTTGATGATCTCAACCCTGGTAAGCACTTATATATGCTAGCGACAGGCACCGGGCTTGCGCCGTTTTTGTCGTTGGCTCGTGATCCTGAAGTCTATGAGCGTTTTGAAAAAGTTATTGTGGTGCATGGGGTTCGTTACGTCAGTGAGCTTGGTTATCGTGACATGTTTGAAAAAGACTTGTTTGAAGATGAGTTTTTGGCAGAGTATGTCAAAGACAAACTCATTTATTATCCCACGGTTACCCGTGAGCCATTTCGTCATGAAGGTCGTATGACCGATTTGATGAAATCGGGTAAATTATTTACAGATATTGGCTTACCACCCATTAATGCCGTCGATGACCGCGCCATGATCTGTGGTAGTCCTTCGATGAATAAAGATGTGGCGGCAATGCTTGAAGACTTTGGACTAAAACCTTCGCCACGTATGGGTGGTATGGGCGATTATGTGGTCGAAAGAGCCTTCGTAGAGCAATAATTTTGTAAATCAATAATTTTTAAGCAAAATAAAAAACCGTTTGACCTAACCAACGGTTTTTTTGTTGTTAATTTTTAACCAATTATTTACAAGCAGGTAATAGATTACTAGCTTGACAGATCGGCAAATAACCCGCATCTATCATCACATCTTGGGCTTTTGCGGTCAATAAATAGTCCACAAACTGCTCGCTTTCTTCTGATGGATTAATAATAATCCCATCTAGCAATATTGGCGGATAACTGTCTTTGGGTAAGATGGCATAATGTGAGGCAGAATCGACCGTGATAGCGGCTTTGTCATTTTGATTGATCACCTGTGACAAGGCAACAAAACCAAAATCGCCTTGGTCTTGTTCAATGGCATCAAAGGCATCATCAATGGTAGGCTCAAACACCAAATTATTATCAATTTTAGTGTTCAAATTTTGGTTCACAAGCCAGTTTTCTGTCGCCATCCCATACGATGAGATCTGGGGATTGGCAACCATCACCTTAGCTTTTGGATTATCCAATATAAAGTCGCTAAGGCTGCTGGTGGGAGTTGCCTCAATGATATGTTTTTTGCTATACAACACCAACTGACCACGGGCGAAACTAAACGGCTTGCTGTATTTTAAATTGGCAGTGGATTGCCCTTTTTTCGACTCAAAAATGAGCTTAGGAAAGGTTTGATTGCTAGACAAAAACACATCATAATTATGCGTTTTATTGCTGATAGCGTCATATAAATCCACCGATGTATCAAAATTTACATTTACTTTAATATTGGGATAAGTCTGGTTAAAATCATTAACCAATAGCGGTAACACAAACTGAAGATTAGAAGCGGCAGCGATATTAAGGGTACTGGTAGTTTTTGGGGTAGAAGCTTTGACAATAGGCGTAGTTGCAGTCGTATTAGACTTTTTAGCAGACTTTGTCTCATTAGAATCGGTTGAAACTTGGCTGTGTTCAGTTTTATCACAAGCGACCAAACAAGGTGTGACCAATACACAACAGGTGGTTAACATAATATATTTAGCATTATGAGCATTGGGCTGATTATGGATAGTTAATTGCTTAGATAAATAGTTAGATACATTCACAGAGTGTTTAATAGTGGTTTTATTAAATTTTTTGTTAAAGCCTTTGTGAATGTTTTTATGAATTTTTGGCGTACAAGACGGCGACTGAAAAAACATGCCAAGTAGCCATAATTTTTTTAGCACAATAGCATTAGCCTTTGTTAACTTATTCAACCACATCACACACTTGCACGCCATAACATTGAATTAACTACTTTTTATCAACTCACAATGATTTCTAATCAACAATAAAAATTATTACCTTAGCTAACGCCAAGGATTTTATTTAACCTAATTAATTTAACCTATGTTTACTGGAAACTCTATAGAACTTTAGTTTATAAATAGGGTTGGAATGATTGGTAATCATACTATAAAATTACCATAAATTATTGTATAAAAAAGTATCTTTAAATTATCTCTATCAACTCACATGCGTTACCCAACAGAAAATTCGGCATAGCATTTGAATTATACCTAAACTTATCTAATATTTTACAGATTGGCATGTATTTAACTAAAGATGCTGTAGAAACATTCACTCATTTATTTGTAATTTTTTGTTAATAAAACATATAATAGCGAGTGGATTATTCATTCTTTTTGTCATTTATTTTAAATTTATACCACTATTTTTCATTAATATACAAATCTCGTATATTTAAACATTATCTTATTTAATAGTTGTGGAAAATTAAAAACACAAGATGAAGTTTTAGCATTATACTAGTGCTATAGTTTGAAATTGAGCATTATTATATTATTGGATACTATTATAAGGAACATGATATGCCGAATTTATCCGCAGGTCGCAAATTTCGTGACGCTATCGAATCTGAAAAATCCCAAGGTCGTCCGCTGCAAATCGTCGGTACGATTAATGCTTACACCGCCATGATGGCGACCCAAGTCGGACATAAAGCCATTTATTTATCGGGCGGTGGCGTGGCAAATGCGTCATTTGGTTTGCCTGACCTTGGTATGACGAGCCTCAATGATGTGCTTACCGATGCCAGCCGTATCACCAATGCCGTTGATACCCCGCTACTCGTTGACATCGACACTGGCTGGGGCGGGGCATTTAATATCGCTCAGACCATCAAGCAAATGGAAAAAGCCGGCGTAGCAGCGGTACATATTGAAGACCAAGTCGCACAAAAACGCTGTGGTCATCGCCCGAATAAAGAAATCGTATCAACAAGTGAGATGGTTGATAGATTAAAAGCTGCCTTAGATGCCAAAGTTGACCCAGATTTTGTGGTGATGGCTCGTACTGATGCCTTATCAGTCGAAGGACTGGATGCAGCAGTTGAGCGTGCCGTCGCGTTTCAAGAAGCCGGGGCAGATATGATTTTTGCTGAAGCGTTGACCGATATTGCCATGTATCGCAAATTTACCGATGTGCTTGATATTCCTGTACTTGCCAATATGACCGAGTTTGGACAAACCGACCTTTATACTACCCAAGAATTGTTTGATATGGGTGTGGATATGGTGCTGTATCCATTGTCAGCATTTCGGGCGATGAATAAAGCGGCGCTCAATGTATACCAAGTGCTTAAAGATGAAGGCGTGCAAACGTCGGTTGTTGATACCATGCAAACGCGCAATGAATTATATGAGTTTTTGAATTATCACTCGTATGAACAAAAATTGGATGCGTTGTTTAAAAGTAAAAAATAATGCATACCCAGTCATTTTGCCTATACTCGCTAGATGTCATCTGTTTAACGTTAGCGACAATAGTTAACTTTACTATGATTATGGTAATCAATCATGCAGTTATCCGTTAATCTGTCACAAACTTTTAAGAAGACAGCTATGCTAATAGTCTTTGGTATTGCTGGGGGATTGACGGCTTGCCAAAAACCACAAAGCAATATGACGACAACGGCGGCTGCCTCTACGCCTGTTGCTCAAGTAGCAAGCATTTCATCTAGCATTGCCTCCAATAGTTCCACCAATCGTCTGGCATTAAGTGACGTAAAACTTGATGAACCCTTAACCCAATTGGTCGCTACCACGCTTAATAATGGCTTTTTGCTTGCAATTTATCAACACTCTAATCTCTCACTGACGCAAAAACACTGCCTTGCTGACTTTGATACTCAACAAACTGTTAACCTAGCTCAAGGGTTATTAGCACATAATTTAACAGACAGTGAGCTAAAAGAAGCCAATGAATTTTATCGTCTGCCTGTGGGACAAAAAATCGTTCAATTTAATCAAAATTACTTTACTAAGCTAAAAAATGGCAATACCCAAGCCGGCACGCTTGATGTGACCGATGATGAAAAACTACAGATTTCTGCATTTATTCAGACAGCGACCGGTCAAAAAGTGCAACAGTTGGCTACCACCCAACTTGCTAATACCTTTGCCCCTATTCAAAATGCCCAATTACAACGATGTCAAATTAGTGTATCGCAGTTTAATCAACGTTCTGCTAACGCCTCAGCGGTAGCTTCAACACCAAAACCTTAAATTTTTCACAACCAAAAAGGAATTGATAATGTCACAAAACGCACCAACAACCGAGACGCCCGAAAACAAACCCAAGCCCAAAAAATCCGTCGCGCTATCAGGCGTTGCGGCAGGTAACACCGCTCTATGTACCGTGGGACGTACGGGCAATGACCTATCTTACCGTGGCTATGATATTTTAGATTTAGCAAAAGACAGCGAATTTGAAGAAGTCGCCTTTTTGCTGATTCATGGCCATCTGCCAAATCGCCACGAACTTGATGCCTATAAGAAAAAGCTCAAAACCATGCGTAACTTGCCAGTAAATGTCTTGGCGGTTCTTGAAGCCCTGCCCGCCCATGCTCACCCGATGGATGTGATGCGCACCGGCGTGTCGGCACTCGGCTGCACCTTGCCTGAGCGTGAAAGCCAACCGGTATCAGAAGCCCGTGACATCGCCGACAAGCTGATTGCAAGTCTTGGCTCGATGCTACTGTACTGGTATCACTATAGCCACAATGGCAAAGTCATTAGCCTAGACAGCGACCAAGACAGCATTGGTGGGCATTTTCTTGAGCTGTTACATGGTGAAGTACCAAGCGAATCACACATCAAAGCCATGCACACCTCGCTCATTCTGTACGCAGAGCACGAATTTAACGCCTCAACCTTTACCAGCCGGGTAATTACCGGCACAGGCTCGGATATGTACTCGGCGATTAGCGGGGCGATTGGGGCATTAAAAGGACCCAAACACGGCGGTGCCAATGAAGTCGCTTATGACATCCAAAAACGCTATCGCCATGCCGATGATGCCGAAAAGGATATTTTAGAACGCCTTGAGAAAAAAGAGGTCATTATCGGCTTTGGGCACCCTGTCTATACGGTCAGCGACCCACGTAATAAAGTGATTAAAGAGGTGGCGCGTAACTTGTCGCAAGAAATGGGCGATATGATCTTATTTGATGTGGCAGAACGCTTAGAAACCGTGATGTGGGATAACAAAAAAATGTTCCCAAATCTAGATTGGTTCTCGGCGGTCAGCTATCACAAATTGGGCGTACCAACGGCGATGTTTACCCCGCTGTTTGTGATTGCTCGTACCGCTGGCTGGGCGGCTCACGTGCTTGAGCAACGGGCAGATGGCAAAATTATTCGTCCATCAGCCAATTATACAGGGCCTGATAACCAAGAATTTGTGCCATTAGATAAGCGTTAATAGTTGACGTAAAAACGTAAGCTACGTCTTACCCATCTTTTTACGCACCCTTAGATAAAAAATGGTGACAATGAATGTTTGAGCAAACTACAGTTTTACTTTTATTAGGTGGCTTATTTTTGCTGATTATCATTGTCGCTATTTTTATGCGAAGTAAAGGGCAATATTTTGGTGATGTGCCAACGAAACCCAAATTTTCTAATACAGAAGCCTTTATTTTTATTGTAGGTTTTATCGCCGTAATGCTGCTTACTATCTATCAAAAAGGTAATGGACAGTAAGGTGCGTCACACGCACCCTCAATTGTACTTATTTTGAAACGGTGCGTAAGACCTACCTTACTGTTATTAAGGTAAGGAAGCTAACATTTTTGCCCAATTACATTCGCAATTTTGACGGTAAGGTTTACGCTTTTACCTTACTAGCCTTTGAAAGGCGTAAGATTTTTTGCCAAACGGATTTTTTATTCGCATTGAAGCAAAGTATTATCGAAGTTCGACAAACCTACCCCTTTACGATTGTTGCATGGGTACAAATGCCCGACCATTTGCATTGCATTTTACAATTTGAGCAAAAGGATAATGATTTTAGTCGGATTTGGGGTTTAATCAAACGTAAGACCACGCAACGATGCCCGCAATATCATTTATCCATGTATGATTTAAGCATTTCTAAAGTTAAACGTAATGAAAAAGGCATTTGGCATCGACGATTTTATGAGCATCTAATCCGTGATGAACAAGATTTAACCAATCATCTCAATTATATTCACTTTAACCCTGTCAAACATGGGCTAGTAAAAAATGTGGCGGATTGGCAGTACTCCTCTTTTCATCGTTATGTCAAAATGGGATTTTATCCGTCTGATTGGGCTATGGATAATGCGTTACAAACTTTTGGTGAATAACAATCTAAAGTGTGTCTTACGCACTATTTGTAAAGTAGCGACTTTTTAGGTGCGTGAGACGCACCTTACCAACCGATTTCTTATTAAACTTAGCAGAAGGAACTTAGCCATGAGCCAATATCGCAAACCCCTCCCCAATTCCGACTTGGAATACTTCGACACCCGCCAAGCGGTAAACGATATCACCCCCAATAGTTACGACAAACTCCCCTACACCTCGCGTATTCTTGCCGAACAGCTTGTACGCAAAGTCACGGATAAAAAAGAACTCACCGACAGCCTAAAACAGCTCATCAACCGTGAACGTACACTTGATTTTCCGTGGTATCCTGCCCGTGTCGTGTGTCACGATATCTTGGGGCAGACCGCCCTTGTCGATTTGGCAGGACTTCGAGATGCCATCGCCGAACAAGGTGGCGACCCGTCAAAGGTCAATCCCGTGGTGCAAACCCAGCTGATTGTAGATCACTCACTGGCGGTGGAATATGGCGGATTTGACCCCGAAGCCTTTGAAAAAAATCGTGAAATCGAAGAACGCCGTAATGCCGACCGCTTTGACTTTATCAACTGGACAAAAACCGCCTTTGAAAATGTCGATGTGATTCCAGCGGGTAACGGCATTATGCACCAAATTAACATTGAAAAAATGTCACCTGTGATACAAGTCAAAAATGGGATCGCCTATCCTGACACTTGTGTGGGTACCGATAGTCACACCCCACATGCCGATGCCTTGGGCGTGATATCAGTCGGCGTGGGCGGGCTAGAAGCCGAAACCGTGATGCTTGGGCATCCGTCTATGATGCGACTGCCCGATATTGTCGGGGTGCATTTAACTGGCAAACGCCAAGCGGGTATTACGCCCACCGATATCGTGTTGGCTTTGACCGAATTTTTACGCAAAGAGCGCGTCGTTGGAGCGTATGTCGAATTTTTTGGTGAAGGGGCGGATAGCCTATCGATTGGCGACCGAGCCACCATCGCCAATATGACCCCCGAATATGGGGCAACCGCAGGGCTATTTTATATCGACCAGCAAACTATCGACTATCTACGTTTGACAGGGCGGGATGAAGAACAAGTTAAATTGGTGGAAAATTATGCCAAAACTGCTGGGCTTTGGTCGTCAGATTTGGTCACGGCAGAATATGAGCGGGTGCTTGAGTTTGATTTGTCACTCGTCACTCGCAATATGGCGGGACCGAGTAATCCACACGCCCGTGTATCGACCTCTGAACTTTCGGCAAAAGGTATCGCCCATGCTGAAGGCGAAAGCGTTCCGCAAAGTGAAAATGGCTTAATGCCAGACGGTGCGGTGATTATCGCTGCCATCACGTCTTGTACTAATACCTCGAACCCTCGTAACGTAGTCGCCGCTGCCCTACTTGCCAAAAAAGCCAACGCCCTTGGTTTAACTCGCAAGCCCTGGGTGAAAACCTCGTTTGCCCCTGGCTCAAAGGTCGCCGCTTTGTATCTTGAAGATTCGGGATTGATGCCTGAGCTTGAACAGCTTGGCTTTGGCATTGTCGGCTTTGCCTGTACCACTTGTAATGGGATGTCGGGGGCACTCGACCCAGCGATTCAGCAGGAAATCATCGAACGCGACCTGTACACCACCGCGGTGTTATCGGGCAATCGTAACTTTGACGGACGCATTCATCCGTATGCCAAGCAGGCATTTTTGGCAAGCCCGCCTTTAGTGGTAGCGTATGCCATTGCAGGCACGATTCGTTTTGACATTGAAAAAGACGTTTTAGGCGTGGTCAATGGCTCAGATGGCAAGCAAAGGGAAATTCGCCTTGCCGATATTTATCCAAGCGATGAAGAAATCGACGACATTGTCGCTAAACATGTGAAGCCCGAACAGTTTCGCGCGGTGTATATTCCGATGTTTAATTTGGATAGAAGCGAAAAGGCGGCAAGCCCGCTGTACAACTGGCGACCACAGTCCACTTATATCCGCCGCCCGCCCTATTGGGAAGGGGCTTTAGCGGGAGAACGCACGCTAAAAGGTATGCGACCCTTAGCGATTTTGCCCGATAATATCACCACCGACCATCTATCGCCATCGAATGCGATTTTGCCAGGCTCGGCGGCGGGGGAATATTTGGCGAAAATGGGCTTGCCTGAAGAAGACTTTAACAGCTATGCGACCCACCGTGGCGACCACTTAACCGCCCAACGTGCTACCTTTGCCAACCCAAAACTGTTTAACGAAATGTTGAAAAATGACGACGGCTCAACCCGTCAAGGCTCGCTCGCCCGTGTCGAACCCGAAGGGCAAGTCATGCGGATGTGGGAGGCGATTGAGACCTATATGAATCGTGACCAACCGCTGATTATCATCGCAGGGGCGGACTACGGTCAAGGTTCTAGCCGTGATTGGGCGGCAAAAGGCGTGCGATTGGCAGGCGTGCAGGCGATTGTCGCTGAAGGCTTTGAGCGGATCCACCGTACCAATTTGATTGGGATGGGCGTACTGCCGCTAGAATTTAAGGCAGGCACGACCCGTACCACGCTGGGGCTTGATGGTACCGAGGTGTATGATGTGGTCGGTGACTTGTCGCCCCGCTGTGATTTGATGTTGGTGATTAATAAAGAAGGCTCACAACCGCTTGAAGTGCCTGTCACCTGTCGCCTAGATACGCAAGCGGAAGTGGATACCTATAAGGCAGGCGGGGTGTTACAAAAATTTGCGCAGGATTTTTTAAAGGGTGAAGTTGCTTAAACTTTCTAAAATATTGTTCAAATTCTGCAAGCCGGGTATGATAGATACTCGGTTTTTTGATAAAATTTATTGTTCAAAAGTATTAATATAGCGTCGTTAAAGTTTTTGTAATAATTCTAAGCTGGGTAACTGAAGTAAAGAAATCAGTAGAACAAATCATTTTAAAAAAGCTGATGCTGTGTCTTTCGCATTTGGTAAGGGTATGGGATAGTTAGCGCAGCTTAGAACACCCATTTACTCTATTACTGCAAAGAAATGTAAACAATACGTGACTATTTACCTTTATTTTGCAAAAACCGGTTATTCCATACCAAAATATATAAAAAACTCCGCTATTTTGCTTGCTTTAGCACCTTGGCTTTACTTATAATCACTCTCAAGGCTACTGTAGTGGCGTGTTACCACTAACCTTACCTCTCTCGTCCATTTTTGAAGGATAAATTTTATGAATAAATCAGAATTAATTGACAGCATGGTTGCAAAATCTGGCGACAAATTGTCTAAAGCACAAGCCACTGAAGCACTTAACGCCTTTATCGCTTCTATTAATGAAGCCATGAAAGCCAATGACACCGTTTCTTTGGTAGGTTTTGGTACCTTTAGCGTTAAAGAACGTCAAGCACGCACTGGTCGTAACCCACAAACAGGTGAAGAAATGCAAATTCCTGCGAGTAAAGTACCAAGCTTTAAAGCAGGGAAAGGGCTTAAAGACATCACCAATGGCGCAACTGGGGATGCTGAGCCAGCTAAAGCGGCTACGAAATCTTCTGCAAAATCTGCTAAAAAGAAATAACATTTAGCGATCAAAAATAAAAAAGCATCCATAATGGATGCTTTTTTATTGGGTAAACTCAACTCTTTTTTTAGGATCGCTGTTTTTTTGATAGAAACTAGAGCATATGATCTATGCCCTAGACTAAATCATATGATTAATTATGCTAACACTTAATGATTTGGTACGGTAATCGTCTGCCCTATGCGCAGCTGTGTGGTGGCGGCCATATTATTCATGCTCGCCAATTCCTTAGCGCTTATCTCATATTTATTTGCCAAAGAGATAAGAGAATCACCGACTTTGACTTTATACGTGGTGGTCATCTTAGGCACTTTGATGGTTTGTCCACGTTGTAAGGCAATATTGGGTCTAAGACCATTTAATGCTGCGAGATCACTCGCAGCGATATTATATCTTGCTGCAAGACTATTTAGGCTTTCACCATTTTTAACGCTATAACTTTCTATCGCCCCTCTATATTTATTCACGACTTTATCGGCTTGTCTTTGGTCGTCCTGAGCTGTTACTTTTGTGGTTGCCGCCGTTACGGGTACTTGAATTCGTTGTCCCACCAGTAAGCCAGTATTGGGTTTTAGGTTATTCAGGCTTGCCAATTCTGATACGCTTATCTCATAATTATTTGCAATACTGCCTAGGCTTTCACCTGTTTTGACCACATAGCTTGTGGTTTTAAGATAGCTTGTCTTAACAGACGATTTTTCAATCACCACTTTAGCAGGCACAATGAGCACTTCGCCTTTTTGTACTCGGTAATTGGTATCCACCTCATTTAGGTTAGCCACTGTTTGTGGGGTGGTATCAAACTTATCTGCAATCCCAGTTAAGGTATCCCCGACTTGTACGCTATACTTACTGGTTGCCCCTTGATAAATAGGTTTTTTGATTATTGATTTGGCAGGCACTTTATCAGGGATTAGCCAAAGGTTTTGTTTGGTTTTGACCTGATAGGTGACGGGCAAATTATTGTATTTTGCCAACTCTGATAGACTTAATCCAAATTTATCTGCAATACTGCTGAGCGTATCCCCCGCTTGGACAATGTAGCTGTTGGGACGGGTGGGTTTTTGGATGGGTTTTTCTTCGGCCACTGGCTTGGCATTGTATAAATATAAGGTCGAGCCTGCCAATAACGGTGAAGTTGGGTCGATTTGGTTCCATTCTGCAATATCACGCCAGTTGACGCCCATGCGTGTGGCAATATTGCCCAAGCTGTCGCCTCGTTTAACTTGATAGGTAGTACGAGTGCCTGTTGGGCGAGGTTTTTTAGCCACAGGTTTAGGCATCATGATGGCAGGTTTTTCGCTCGTTTGGGCTGGAGTGATATGACCATCGGCAGGGGTTACGGTGATATTTTTTGGTAAGAACACCGGTGGTTCTTCATAAGAGAGTTTTTTAGTTTCACCTTTTGCTTCGAGCACGGATTGTTGGGTTTGTACGGCATTTAAGTTAATGTTACCATCGGTTGGATTAATGGCTTGTTGAACTTGTGGGGTCGTTTGCTCAATTTGTTGAGCAATTTTGTTCAGTTCTGCTTTTGAGATAGGGGGTTCTTGAACAATTGTGTTATTTGGCGTCACGATGGCGGAAGTGGTCGGTAGGTTATTTGCAGATTGGAGTTCGGCTGTTACCGATTTACGCTCGGCATCGGTCAATGGGGGTTCGCTGCTGATACTAGTGGGTGCAATGACAGGGGCAACATAACTGGTGGTTTGATTTTTCACCATTTTATTTGCCATCGCGGCTAAGTCATTACTAGAGCTAGGTAGCGTGGTGCGTGTTATAGTTGTTGTAGCGGATGGGAAAGTGGTCGTCGGTACGCTAGGATAGACGGTATTATTGGCTGTATAAGTGGGCGATTGATAGCCATTGCCTCGTAATTGGGTAATTTTTTTATCGATTGATTCGTTGGTATCGCTAGGAATCAAAATACGACTAGGTCCCGAAGCATCGACTGAGCCTGCGGTTAAGGCAGGGTTTAGTGCTCGCAACTCTTCGTAGCCTACTCCGGTTAGACTGCTGATATCATACAGGCTCACCCCAACATTGGCAGGAACACTGCGAAAGTGTTGGCGATTAGCAATGGCAGGTAAATACACATTATAGCTGCTTGGGTTTTTGACTATTTGGGCAACTGCCATAAAGCGCGGTACATAATTCATGGTCTCAGTGGGCAAACTTAACGACCAATAATCGGTCGGCAAGCCACGAGATTGGTTATAGCTAATAGCCGACGCAATACGCCCTGGTCCTGCATTATACGCTGCCAATGCCAACTCCCAGCTGCCAAACTGGTTATAAAGTGAGGTCAGAAAGTCATACGCCGCTCGAGTGGACTCAATCACATCGCGGCGACCATCAAACGTTGGGGTTTGCGTCAGCCCATAAATACGCCCAGTACTTGGAATAAACTGCCAAAGTCCTGCTGCAGAGGCGTTACTGTTAGCGTTAGGGTCATAGGAACTTTCGATCACCGGCAATAACGCAAGCTCGGTTGGGATATTGCGGCGTTCTGCCTCACGCACAGTATAGTATAAATAACGACTCGCACGAGCAGTTAATCGATTAAGGTAATCTTGACGGCTGATAAACCAACTTTTTTGGGCTTCAATTCGGGGATCATAGACATTTTCATTCATCTTAAAGTTAACCCGCATTCTATCCCACAAATTACCGTATTTTTGTACCAGTAGCGAGTTATTTTCTACCATCGTCATGTCAGTCGCTTCAAGTAGCCCTTCAAGCTCATCTAAGCTATCCATATCTAATAGAGCGGCATTTTCCTGCGTGCCTATCGTCGTAGGCGCACGGCTTGCGGTTACCACTCGTGTGGCCGTTGGTTGAGCTGTTTGCATGGTAGGGCTACTACTACAAGCTGCCAATACTATGCTTGAAACTGCCAATGACAAAGGCTTTATAGGGCTAAACGTTTTTAACGACGTAGATGACATATTGATTCCTATATTCTTAATATGTTTCTTAATGTGTTTTGATGAATAATGGGTTTTGTTAACCGGATTAAATTAGCAAAGATAAGCACGCTGATAAAAAATAATTCAATAAATTGGCTATGCTAGCAATTTTTAGCAAAAATTTTAAGAATAACTTAATAACTTTAATGCCCTATCTTATCAATTTATTTTTCTTACCGAAGCACTTTTTTTAAAAATAACCTTTATTCATCATAAAAATTTAGGTGACACTTTACACAAAAAAACAATTAAAACATAGGGGCAGACAAAAAAAAACGGCAATTATGTTAATTGCCGAGTATCGCCTATCTTACAATTTATCAATTCGGCTGCTCAATGACTAGCTGACTGATAGCGCGTGATAATACCACATGACCGTTGTCTTCACTAAAGGTTGCCCTTGACGTGGTAACCAGCCTTAATGTTTGGTTCGATTCTGTGATCAGTTCAGTCGTGGTCACATCCGCCTTTGCTTGGTCACCCACATTAACCAAATTACTCACATTCATACTATAGCGATATTGCAATGCCTTTGACCAATTGTTTTGTAGCAAATTTAGGTAAGTGGATTTATTTAAGGTACTAGTTTTACCCTTGCGCGTTACCGAAATCAACGCATCATCTGCCACCAGACGGCTAACTTGATTGATACTTTTGGCGTTGGCAGCGGCTGTCATATTGACGACAAATTGTTGTAATTCGCCATCGCTAATCGCTGCCTGTGCGCATGGTATATAAGCCAAACCTGCCATCAATGCGGAAATCACAAGTTTTTTAAAAGATAGAATTGGCTGAGAAATACAGGTATAAGAATGGTTATCTGCTTTATATCTGCCTTGCCAATTGATTAAGGTGCGCTTCATTTTCCTACCTATTATCATGCCAAAATTTTTTGTTAAGCTTGCTAACGCTATTACTTTTATGTTAATAGCGTTTTTTTAGCTTTTTTCAAGATTCAATTATCAATCACCAATTTATTGATAAAAATAACTAAACTTAATAATACAGATTAAACTTTAAAATCAAACATATTAGCCTATAACAGTTATTGAAATAATTTGTTACACTATCCATGGCAAGCATATCATAGCTTAGTTATCATTTGTTACAGAAACGTTATATTCATGTGATGTCTTGCCTTATCAACCTTAAGCTATCGTTGATCAAATTCAACTAAATTTTTGGTATTATCTGTTAATTCATCTTAACAAATCTTAGCGCATTGAAAACGCATTGAAAAAAAGCTGCTTGCCCATGGCTTAAACGTTTATTAATTTAACCAAATCGGTTATCATACCAGGTTATTTTAAGCTTTTCGCCAAGTTTAAGCACTTATAAAATCATTTTTGTTAAGGGTATTGTCATGTTATTGTCTGCGCTATTTTTATTGCCTGCCGCTGCTACCCCTGCAAGCCAAGCAGCTTCCCCGATGGCAATGGTTATGCAAATGTTGCCGATGGTGGCATTGTTCGCTATTTTTTATTTTCTGATCATACGCCCTCAAGGTCGCCGTGCCAAAGAGCACCGTCAGATGATTGATGCCATTGCAGTCGGCAATGAAGTGGTCTTTGCAAGCGGCTTGATGGGTAAGGTCAAAAAAATTCAAGGTGATTATGCGGTGATCGCGATGAATGCTAATCAAGAAGTGATGATTCAACGAGCGGCCATTGTATCAGTATTGCCAGCTGGGACGCTAGATAGCCTAAAAGGCAGTGTCAGCTAAACTGCCAATAAAATTAGCCACTAACCTCAAGTTGATTTAGCGCTATATTGGATGTTGCAATCTAACCACTAAACGACTTGAAAACTTAAGAGGCTTTAAAACGGGTGACCCTAATCGCCATGATTTTGGGTGTTTTTTTAACATTATGAAGTTTTGATTATGCAATATCCTGCTTGGAAGTATGTATTGATTGGTTTGGTGTTGTTATTTAGCACGTTATTTGCCCTTCCCAATCTGTACCCTGATAAACCTGCGGTACAAATCACAGGCGCTTCTGCCAGCACCACATTGACCAATGATGTGTTGACACAAGCCCAAACTATCCTCAATGCCAGCGGCATTGCCACCAAAGATAATAGCTTTGACGGTAAATCGGTGCTATTAAAAATCGGCGATGAAAAACCCGAAACCCAATTAAAAGCCCAACAAATCCTGCGCGAAAAACTGGGTGATAATTACGTGGTGGCACTTAATCTTGCCCAATCTACGCCTCAATGGCTGCGTAACCTAGGGGCAAATCCTATCAAACTAGGTCTGGATTTGCGCGGTGGTGTGCGTTTTGTGCTAGAAGTGGACATGAGCAAAACTGTGGGTCAACGCCTAGAGAGCATCAGTCGTGATGTGCGTACCGAGCTGCGTAATCAAAAAATTGTAACCACGGCAATCAATACCAGTGCCAACGGTTTAACATTAAATTTTGCTGACAATGCAAGCCGTGATCAAGCCATTAATATTTTGCGTAACCGTTTTGGCAATGCCTATCAACTACAGCCTGTGCTCAACAATACAGGGGCAGCCATTAACATGACGCTCACCGATGCTGCCCTCGCCCAAATTTCACAAGATGCGGTTACCCAAAACTTGACGACTTTACGCAATCGTATCAACGAGCTAGGCGTGGCAGAAGCGGTGGTACAATCACAAGGCGCGAATCGTATTGTGGTTGAACTACCGGGTGTGCAAGATACAGCAGAAGCGAAACGGGTAATTGGACGTACCGCAAACCTTGAGTTTCGGATGGTTGCTCCGCAAAATGCAGAATATCAAGCCCAACTCCAAAGCGGCAATGCCAATGCGCCTGTGCCTGCTGGCACAGAAGCTTATTCATTTGGCACAGTGGGCAGTCCTGCCAAAACCTTGTTGTTACCCCAAGCAATTGTGACCGGTCAAAATGTTGAAAACGCCCAAGCAGGGCTCGACCAAAATAACCGTCCTGAAGTCAGCATTAATCTAGATACCGCAGGCGGTAAATTGATGCAAAATTTGACAACCCAATCAGTGGGCAAGCAAATGGCGGTACTGTTTATCGAAAATAAACAACGAGTGAGCTTTGCAAAAGACCCAACCACGGGACAAACCAAAGAAGTGCGTACCCCATACGCTGAAAGCCATATTATTAATCAAGCGACGATTCAAGGCGTGTTTGGCTCTCAATTTCAAATCACCGGCTTAACCAATAATGCCGAAGCCTCAGAATTGGCGTTATTGCTACGGGCTGGGGCATTGGCAGCGCCCATGTATTTTGTTGAGGAGCGCACCATTGGTCCATCATTGGGTCAAGACAATATCGAAAAAGGGATTTTTTCTACCCAAGTTGGTTATTTATTGGTGTTTCTCTTTATGGTTATGTTTTATCGCTTATTTGGGCTAATTGCCAATATTGCCTTGGCATTTAACCTAATAATCATTCTTGCCGTGATGTCAGTGATTGGATCGGCGTTGACCTTGCCCGGTATTGCAGGGATAGTGTTGACCATTGGGATGGCAGTGGATGCCAACGTGTTAATTTTTGAGCGGATACGAGAAGAGCTTGCCAATGGCGCAAGACCCAAATCTGCCATTGTGGCGGGCTTTAATCGGGCGTTTAGCAGTATTTTTGATGCTCAAATTACCACGTTAATTGTCGCCTTTATTTTATTTGCAATTGGTACAGGTCCGATTAAAGGCTTTGCGGTGACATTGGCAATTGGTATTGCCAGCTCAATTTTTACCTCGGTTACCGTCACACGCGCTTTGATACAATTGGCTTATGGCTATCGTAAATCTGTTAAACGTCTAAGTATTGGTTAAGGAGCTGACAAATGAGTGATAATAAGAATACGCACAGCGATGACCAAATAGACGAACATGGAAAAAACCTTGTCGATAGTAGACAGGTATTATCTAAGTTGGGCGTCACCACCACCAACGAGGAACAAAGTATTAAACGTCAACGTAAAGCCCCTCGCCGTAACGGTAAAGGTACCAATAAGGTAGTAAGCCCTAATGCTAAAACTTTACCTGCAAGCCAAGCAATAACCAATCCTAGCCCTGCTAGTTCTAAGGCTGCGGATGATTTTTCGGCGGAAGAATTTGGGGGTGAAAAATCACTGGTTGGGCATCGTATTATTGACTTTATGAAAGTGGCAAAACCGTTTGCGATTTTCTCGATTATTTTGACCCTACTAAGCTTGGGGGCGATTTTTGCTAAAGGACTAAATTTGGGGTTAGATTTTACCGGCGGGGTATCTGCCACCGCCGTGTATGAAAAACCTGTCGAGCGTAGCCAAGTACAAAATACCCTTGCTTCACACCATATTAACGACAGCGTGATTCAATATTTGGGCAACACTAAAGAGATACTTGTTCGCTTACCGCCACAAAAACAAATTGAGGGATTAAGCAATAATTTGGACAAAGCATTGGATTTACCCAACAATAATGCCACGATCAAGTCAATTGATGTGGTGGGTAGCCAAGTAGGCGATGAGATTTACACGACTTCGCTTGGGGCGACTGGTTTGGCGCTGCTATGTATGTTTGTTTATGTGGCGATACGCTTCCAAGCTAAACTTGCCTTTGGTGCGGTGTTGGCATTGTTCCATGACAGTATTATTACCGTAGGTATTTTTGCCTTTTTTGGTTGGCCATTTGATTTGACGGTATTGGCGGCGATTTTATCTTTGATTGGTTATTCGATTAACGATACCATTGTGGTATATGACCGTATTCGGGAAAATTTTCGCCGTGTGCGAGGTTTAAGCCCCAGAGCGATTGTCAATTTATCGCTTACTGAGACGTTACGCCGAACTATTATGACGGTATCTACCGTGTTATTGGTGGTGTTGGCCATGATTTTCTTGGGTGGTGAGAGTTTGTTTTGGTTTGCAGTGGCGCTGCTGATTGGTTTAATTTTGGGTACATTTTCTTCCATTTATATTGCCAGTGCGATTGCGCTATGGCTGGGTATGTCCCGTAAAGACTTTATTGTCGAGGTCAAACCTGAGTTTGTCGAAGAGCAAGTGGAATTTAATGACCGCCATGCCCCTGCGTTTGATTCCGATAACTGATGGTTTAAAAATTAATTGCTTGCAAAGGCATCGACACCCTATCCGAATGATGGGGTGTTTTTTTAAGGAAAAATGGTAATGAAATCAGCCGAACGATGGCAATACGCCCTACAAGCCAGCTACCCTGTAGCCATGGGCTATATACCTGCCGGGATTGCTTTTGGGGTATTATTTGTGGCAGCCAAATTACCGGCATGGGCAGCGGTATTTGCCAGTGTTGTTTTATACGCTGGAGCAGCCCAATATGCAGCAATTTCGCTGTTGGCAACGGGTACAGGCTTTGCGACGTTGGCAAGTAACACGTTAGCGATCAATTTACGTCACGTGTTTTATGCCATTCCGTTATTGCCTAATTTGCCAAGTTCTATGCTGGCACGCTACTACGGTTTGTTTGCATTGACAGATGAAACTTTTTCAGTATTGACCACACTTGAGCAAGAAAAACGCCAAGCTTTATTATTGCCAATTAGTTTTTTGAACCAAGCTTATTGGATAATCGGTACGGTGTTAGGCGTGCTTATCGGGGCAAAACTAAATAATCTGGTACCGCATTTAGATTTTGCGTTGGTCTGCTTATTTGCGATTTTGGCATATGAGCAATATCGCAAACTAAAGGCAAGTTATCCGATATATATTGCGGTAATTGCGTTGGCGGTTGGGCTGTTATGGTTTCAAAAATGGCTGTTGTTGTCTGCGATTGCGCTTAGTATTGTTTTGATTATGGGGCGATTTTATCTCATCCAACAACGCACCCATCAGGCAGATGCCCCACATGACTAATATCACACCCACGTATCTTGTGCTTGCCATTTTAGTAATGGCACTTATCACGTTTTTTACCCGTATTACGCCTGTGGTGTTGCCAAAACGTTGGCTAGACTCTGCAGTATTTCATGCGGTAAACCAAGGCTTACCCTTAGCGGTGATGGTGCTGCTAGTGCTAACTTCGTTGACATGGCTAGATCACCAGCAGCATTTTTATGTGTCAAAGTTATTAGTTGCCCAAATTTTTGCGTTATTGACTGTTTTAATAAGTTATCACTGTTTTAAACAGTTATTTGTCAGCATGATTATCGGTATTGCAAGCCTAAACTTTTTTTTATATTTTATAAATTAAACAAGAGATTAGCCAAAGGTAAATAAAACAGCGTATAAAAACGTGGCAGTCACCGCTACGTTTTTAGGTAGAGATCAGTCATTCAAGAATTGGCTGGCTAATTGGTGGTTTAGTTTCTCTAAGCGTTCGAGCGTACCCACATCGACCCAGTGATCCATCAATAATTCGCCAGAAACAAGGCCACTTGCCATCGCCTGTTTTAACAATGGGGCTAATGGGGCAATCTCGCCTGTGTTGATTGGGTCAAGTAGCTGTGGCGATATCACGCTAATACCCGCAAAGGTATATTTAGGCGAGCCTTCGACTGTCACAAGCTTGTCATCTAGCCTACCCACTAAGGCAAAATCACCATTGGGATTATGGGCGGCTTTATGAGTCAATAATAGATGAGCCAGTTTGTCTTTTAGATCAAAGTTTACAAGTTTCGCAAAATTAAACGGTGTCCAAATATCGCCATTGACGAGAATAAACGGCGCATTGTTCAGTAAATTTTCTGCCAAGGCTTTTTTGATGCCCCCGGCTGTTTCCAGCGGTTCGTTTTCTTCAATTGACCAATGAATCCTTACCCCAAAGTCAGTACCATCGCCAAGTGCCGCTAGTAGCTTATCGGCAAGCCATGACACATTGATGGTGATATCGGTAATACCTGCTTGTCTTAATGCCTTAATATGCCAGACAATCAGCGGTTGGCCGCCCACTTCCACGAGTGGTTTGGGCGTGCTCAAGGTCAAAGGACGTAATCGAGTGCCTTTTCCGGCAGATAGAATCATGGCTTGTTGAATGGGTTTAGACATAGTTTTATCCTTGCATTTTTTTATCAAAAGCAGGGCGGACAACGCCAGTTAACCAATCATCAAATTTATCAAAGTTATTACGCTCGCCCCTAGCTGTCATTGCAGATAGACAAGCTAATAAGTCTTGAAATACTTTGGGTAAATTTGCCAAATAACGCTCTTTGCCATCTCGCTCAAACAGACGTACAAAAATTCCTAACACTTTTAGGTGGCGTTGCATACTCATCATGTTAAAGTCGATGGTAAATGCCGCAAGACTTTTCTCGATGTTTGCCAATTGATAGTAGGTGTCAAGCTGCGTAGTGACCCAGTTTTCATCAAAATCGATATACGCATCACGAAGCAGGGAGGCTAGGTCATAGGTATAAGCACCGATGACCGCATCTTGAAAGTCAATAACCCCCAATCTATCGGTATTTTCAAGGATCATCAAGTTTCGGCTATGAAAATCTCGATGCACCACGACTTGCGGCTGTGCGGTGACTTGTTTGACAATATCGGCTTGAACATCTTGCCAAAGTTGCTCAGTTTCACGGGTGAACGCAACGCCAATATATGGCAAAAACCAATCGGTAAATAACCCCATTTCACGGCGAAGTAACACCTCGTCATAATACGGGAGAATGGCTTGGGCATCTTTAATATTGATTTGTTGAATGGCTAAAATCTCGTTCATGGCTTGTCGATAATGGCGTTTAGTTTCCGCCTTGTAACCACTCACATCATTACTAATCACATCAGCAAAGTCTGTGTCGCCCAAATCCTCGAGTACCACAAAGCCTTGTGTCTCATCCACGGCAAAGATGGTGGGTACATGCACCACGCCAGCCATCAGCTTATCAACGGTGATAAACGCGTTGACGCTTTCTTTATCGGGCGGGGCATCCATGACAATAAATTTATTCCCACCCACCGTCAATCGATGGTAGCCACGAAAGCTGGCATCACCAGGGATTCGCGCATGGGTGAATACTTGCTTGGGATAAACTTGGGTAAGCCAAGCGTGTAATTGTTCATCCCGCCCAATTTGTGAGGGTTGTGGGGTATGGTTAGATGGCGAAGATATGGTATCTGAGGTATGAACAGCATGGGTCATGGGTAATCTTAGCAATTGCTCGTCAAAATGAAAACTGCTATGCTACCGAAAATCGCCAAGTGTCACAAGTAGAATCTAGCAGATAATTCAGAAAAAGTAGCCGCAAAAACGCTGTAAAAGGCATGTAAAAAGATAGTATATTGACTTGACAAATGGTATGATGTGACGATTTTTAATGTCAGTGAGCGGTTTGTGATATGCAAAGAAATTCAGCCAAGAAGCTTATTCCCCCATCTGTCAAAAAAACCAATCAAATAGCCACCCATGCCTCGTACCTTACTACCCGTTTGTCACAATTAACCATCAGCTTGTGGCACGCATATCAACTCACTAGTAAAATTGGTAGTACCTTTGGGATTGCAGCCATTGCCACAGGACTGATGTATCCAACGATCGCTACGGCTGACGTAACCATTCAAACGCCACCAACCACCCCAGCAAAAACAAATACGACCTCGAAAACCGCTGATGTCTCAACGCTTGACAATGTTAATAGCGATAAGTCAAATGACCAACCAGTAATCCGTAGTACGCCAGTCGCCAGTAGTACAGCAAATGCGGTGGATACGACAACTGATCAAAGAGTGGACTTGGTTGCGCCCACGCCACAACCTCAATCCGCTCGTACTCGCCCAAACTTCACCCAGACTGCCAAACAAGAAGCCAGTCTTGAGCGATTAAAACAGTATTATCAAAAAAATCCTGACCTTAACCAATCGGCTGTCAGCCCTACCCAATCCACTGCTACAGCCGAAACGGATACAATTGACACAACCACGAAATTAACTGACCTAAATACGCCCGCTGACTCAACTCAGACGAACAAGCACAAAACCAACAAAGCAGCGACTCACCCCGCCATGTGCTATGGCACTTGGGTCTATCCGCAAAATACAGGCGCCAATACCCCTGAACCATACAAACAAAACGCGCTAAACGCTGCCAAAACTGACCAACCCAACAGCGCATTTCCAGTATATGCCCAAGCTGATTATGGCTATTATGATAACAATAACTACGCTGAGCTGGCGGGCAATGTGTTTGTCAATCAAGGTCGCCAACAAATCGCGGCTGACAAAGTCGTGGTCAACTTACAAGATGGTGTTGCCGCAGCGCAAGGCAATGTAATGCTCGTGGATGTTGCCAAACCAGACGCCAATGCCAATAATACCACAGCCACCCTTGCCAATAGTAAAACCTCAGGCGGTATTATCACCGTTGCCGATGAGATCGCCTACCAAACTGACAGCACCAAAGCCACCGCCAAAGATGTGGCATTTGCAAGCGTGCCATTACAAGCGCATGGCTATGCCAAACAGCTTAACAAAGTCGATGAAAGTCATTATGAAATTGATGATGTGATGTTTACCACCTGTGCGCCTGATAATCCATCTTGGCAAATCAATGCCAAAAACTTGGATATTAACACCGAGACAGGTCGCGGCAAGGTGTATAACGCCACCTTTAAAATTAAAAATAAACCGATTTTTTATTTGCCCTATTTTAATTTCCCGATTAATGACCAACGTGCTAGCGGATTTTTATTACCTAAAGCAGGGTTTACAAGCGATGGTGGGCTCAATCTACAGACACCCTATTATTTAAACCTTGCCCCAAATTATGATTTGACCTTAACCCCACGTATTTATACCAATCGTAACCCGATGTTAACGGGTGAATTTCGTTATTTGACAGATGATTATGGGCAAGGTAATTTAACGGCATCTTATTTGCCGTCTGATCGGCAATATGACCACCAAGACCGTAGTAGTGTGTTTTTTAATCATACTTGGCATTCAAAATCTTTTCAAAATTTGTCTGCCGAAGCGGTGTATGAATATGTTTCAGATTCGGCATACCTAAATGATTTTGATACGCTTGGCAGTCTTGAAAGCAAGCTTAATCTACCTCGGCGGATTCAAGCCCATTACTTTAATGACTATATCACTGCATTAGCAAAAGTAGAAAGTTTTCAAACGCTCAGCCAAAATCTGACCAATGAAGATGAAGTGCTAGATAAAGATAAACCGTATAAACGCTTGCCACAGCTATCGCTTCGTTACCAAGTACCGCAAAATTTATTGCCTTGGGATTTGCCCATTCAAGTTACTGGCATAAGCGATTTTGCATATTTTAAACGTCCGATTCGTGATGATTCTGCCCCTGAACAAAGTGGTGGCAGACTGTACAATAAAATTACCGCCACCTATCCACTCTCTCGGCCATGGGGTTATCTAACTCCCGCGGTCAGCTTGCAGCATCTTTATACCCAATACGATGAAGACTCCACCATTGCCAATAATTTGGATAAAAATAACAAAAGTAGCTCTATCTTTGTCCCCGAATTTAGCCTTGACACGGGGTTAAATTTTTACAAAACAGGCTCACCACTTAAAAACTCCAAGGCAGGCGGCTACCAGCTTATTAGCCCACGGCTAAAGTATGTGTACGCCCCTTATCGCGACCAAACCGATGTACCCAATTTTAATACCCGCCTTGCCTCACTAAATTTCCCGCAATTGTATGAAAACTCTTGGTTTTTGGGGTATGACCGCCTTGCTGATAGCAACTACTTAACGCCTTCGGTCAACTACCGTTATGTGGATAGTCAAGGCTTGACCCGTTTAGATGCCAGTATCGGTCAGCAGTTTTATTTAGGCGATATCAAGGTGCATTTGGACAACACCAACAACCCTATCAAACTTGATTCATCAGGCACTGTGTTACAGCTTAGCTCACAGCCCAGAGAAAATTTTTGGGTGGATTTAGATGGTGCGGTCACTGACAAAGGGGATTTGGGCTATATCAATACCCAACTGCGTTATACACCGACCAATGACAGCCTGTATAATCTTGGCTATATCAAGCGCAACGCCAATCCGCTTGGACAAAAAGATTTATCAGCGCTTACCGCCTCAGCGATTTTCCCATTGCGTAATATTTTTAATATTGATAGTGACTGGCGCTTTTTGGGCGCGGTTCAATTTGATAATGAACGCAGTCGTTTTAGTGATGTGTTAGCAGGTTTTACCTATGATAGCTGCTGTTATGGTTTTTCGATTTATACCCGTAGTTATTACAATGATTTGTCCAGTAAAGATAAACCCACCCGAGCCATTATGGCAGAAATTAGCCTCAATGGTATCGCCAATAAACGCCAAGGTCGCCTATCAAGCCTCATCAATGAGCGAGTATTGGGCTATCGAGATATGAATTTTTAATTGTAAATCTCAATTAAATGTACATACCTGTAAGATTATTCGCCATTTGCTTACAGGATTTTTGCTGAATTAACCGCCTATTTCATTTATGATGGCGTTACAAAATAAAGTCTTTAATCTCTTAGCTTATGTCACGAATGGTTTTGTTTAATAAATGGGCTTATTTAATAGTTACTAACTGATCAAGATAGCATTTGACAATCTAGCAGTGAGCATTAGACACTCGATGTATTTGAATTAAAAGGATAGCTGTATGAACTTACTTTCCCTGCCCCGTTTTAACTTACCTGTTAAACCTACGGCCATCGCATTATCACTTAAAAATAGCCTTGTAATGGGCTTATTGGGCATCAGTGTCATGCCCATAGTAAGTTTTGCTGCCACACAGCCAACCAATTCTCAAACCGCGACGCTAGCCCCATCGAACCCAACCTTAACCAGCACATCCGAGCAATCAGGACAAATCATTGACGGTGTGATCGCGGTGGTCAATGACAATGCGATTTTGGCAAGCCAACTTGAACAAGCCACCGCCCAAGCGGTCGCGCAATTAAAGGCCAGCGGGCAACCCATTCCACCAGAGCAACAACTGTATTCACAAGTGCTTGACCGTATGATTACTCGACAAATTCAGCTAGATTTGGTCAAACGTCAAGGCATAAGCCCAGATGACGCACAGTTAAATACCGCCCTTGGGGGTATTGCCAAACAAAATGGTGTGGCAAGTATCGCTGAATTGCAACAAAAACTTGATGCCAATCGTACGGGCAGTTATCAAGCGTTACGCCAAAAGATCGCTGAAGACTTAGCCATCCAAAGCCTACAGCAGCAACAAGTGGCTCGTCGTGTCAAAATTACTGACCAAGATGTCGATATGTTTTTACGTTCGCCAGAGAGTAATGTCATGGATGAGACTCAATACCATCCCTTACACATTCGGGTGCCATTTGACAGCGAAAATGGCGTGGCAAGCGAAAAACAAAAACAACAAGCCCTTAAAGTTGCCCAAACCATTGCCAATGCCTTAAATTCTGCTAATCCCGATATCAATCAAATCATCGCCGATGCGCAAAAAGGCTATCAAGGCCAAATCCAAGGCGGTGATATGGGCTACCATGTTGCCAGCGAGTTACCGACAGAATTATCAAAGGAAATCGCTGCATTACAGATCGGGCAAGTCAGCAAACCCCTTGTTACCCAAGCGGGTGTCAATGTCATTAAATTACTAGACAAACGAGGCGGGGCAAACCATATCATTGACCAATGGGATACCCGTCACATCCTAATTTCACCCTCCACCAGTCTGACGCCCGAAATGGCAAAACAACAAATCGACGCCTTATATGAACAACTGCAACATGGCGCAGACTTTGCGACCTTGGCATCTACTTACTCAAAAGACCCTGGCAGCGCCGCCATTGGCGGTTCATTAGGTTGGGTTAGCGAAGGCGAGATGGTGCCACAATTTGAAGCAGTGATGAAAAATACCGCCGTTAATGATTTCTCGACCCCGTTTCAAACGCAATTTGGTTGGCATATTTTAAAAGTTGATGGCAAACGTCAGCAAGATGTCACCGATACTTATCGCCGCAATATGGCTCGCGAAGCCCTTTACCAACGTCTGGCGCCACAAGCATTAGAAGATTGGTTACAAGAATTAAAAGCCCAATCTTATATCAAAATTATGCAATGAGGGTGACGGTATTAACTCGCCCAATTAAAAAAGCCAAAAAAGCAACTTATTGGGCGTTGCTTTTTTAGGCTGTGCTATTTTAGCAATTTTTAAAAATTAACGTTGCCATCCGTCCTGTATAAGCCAGCCCTTGCTGCGTTTGCTGGCGATACGAGTAAAAACGTCTATCGGCATAACTATCTAAACCGCTTTGATAAACGTGAGAAATACCCAGCTTATTCAGCTGTAATTCAGCTACTTTTGCCAAATCAGCAAAGTAATGCCCTGCCCTGTTTGGATTGGGCGAAAACAGGGCATGAGCGGTGATATCATCGACTGTCAGTTGGGATAACATAGCGTTTCTTACCCGACTATCGACTTCATAGTGAACTTGGGCAATACATGCCCCGACCCACGCTTGCCAGCCTTGGGTGATTGGGTGTAAGGCTTGCAGGCGTATTCGTTGATTGTCCAGCGTGATTTGATGCACAATTTTTTGGACAGTCTTGGCAATGATACCCTTGGCAAGCCCTTGCCAGCCTGCATGAATTGCTGCGATCATTTCACCATCGCTATCGCTGATCATGATAGGTACACAATCTGCCGTCATAATTGCCAATGCCGTATCCGCTAGGGTGGTAATATGGGCATCCGCACAGGTCGCTAACGCTTTAACAAAATTGGCATTGGGGTCAGTCACGCCATCTGTCACGTGATAGACGCTATCGCCATGCACTTGGTTAAGCCATTGAATTCGCTGGATATGCGGATATTGCTGCTGAATTTCTGCCAACAAGATACAACGGTTGCGATGCACCTGCACCGGGTTATCATGGACGTGTAAACCAAGGTTAAATCCGCCATACAGATGTTGGCTATCGACAGGCAGTTGTCCGGTGGTGGTTTGCATTACCACCGCCGGGATATGTCCGAGGGTAATCAAATTTGGGTGGAGGCAGTCTGAGGTCGTACCAACAGTCATGGGTTATTCTCAATGATAAGTATATCTAATAAAAACCAACTAACATGCATGCTAAAATGCATCGCTGGGCACAAACACTTCCCCAACCATTAAACGGCGAGCCGAACGACTCATCGACACTTTTTTAGCTTGCCACTTGCCATCCACTTGTAGCGACTCACCACCGACCAACAATGTACCCGATGGATGTCCAAAACGCACTTCGGTTAATGCCTTGCCGCCTGCGGCTTGATTCACCAGCGTGCCTTGAATGGTGGCAGCTGTGCCAATAGCAACGGAAGCTGTCCCCATCATGGCGTGATGTAGCTGTCCCATGCTCATGGCACGAGCCAATAGGTCAATTTCACTTGCCTTTACCGCCTTGCCACTTGAGGCGGTATAGTCGGCAGGGGGTGCGACCCATGCAATTTTTGGTGTGTGTTGGCGGTTTTGGGCGTCTTTAATATCCTCAATTAGCCCCATTTTTACCGCCCCATACGCACGGATTTTTTCAAGTTTGCTAAGCGTGGCGATATCACTATTGATATCTGACTGCGATTCTGTACCAGTAAAACCCAAATCTTTAGCGTTCAAAAAAATCGTTGGAATACCTGCATTAATCATGGTGACTTCAAACTGCCCCACGTCCGGTACATCAAGGTTATCGACCAAATTGCCGGTGGGAAACATATCGCCTTCGCTATCGACTGGGTCAATAAATTCAATTTTCACTTCTGCGGCGGGAAAAGTCACCCCATCAAGCTCAAAGTCTCCCGTTTCTTGTACTTGACCGTCGCTAATGGGAACATGAGCGATGATGGTTTTGCCGATATTTTGTTGCCAAATTTTAACTTCACAAATGCCATTATCAGGGATTTTGCTGGGGTTCACCAAGCCATTGGCAATGGCAAATGAGCCAACTGCCGCGGTTAGATTACCGCAATTGCCCGACCAATCAATCATGGGTTTATCAATTGCCACTTGTCCAAATAGATAATTGACATCGTGATTAGGTTGGTCAGACTGGGATAAAATCACCACTTTAGAGGTCGAGGAACTGCCATTTCCCATCCCATCAATTTGCTTGCCATAAGGGTCGGGGCTACCCACCACCCGTAATAAAAATTTATCCCTTGCTTCGCCTGCACTTTGGCAACGCTGTGGCAAATCATTGAGTTTAAAAAAGGTACCTTTTGACGTACCGCCTCGCATGTAAGTGGCTTTCACCGCAAGTTGGGGGGCAAAATTTGACGAAGACATAACAATTCCTTATGATAAATTGACAAATTGGGCTTACATTAACCAGATTTTAGGCATGATAAAACAATTTTAAACCACGATAACAGGGCAAAACAAGCATCTTATGTTACATAATCCACATCTTCTTGAAAGCTTGCCTAACCACGAGCAACCGCAAACCTATCATATTTTGGGACATCGAGGGGCAAGAGCTGAATGGCTTGAAAACAGTGAAGCAGGTTTTGGGTATACCCAAAGCTTACAAGCAGATGGACTGGCAGGGGTAGAATTTGATATACAAATGACCGCAGATGGACAATTTGTGGTGGCACATGATGAAACATTGCAGCGACTTGGCAATCAACAGGCGTGGATAGGTGATAAAAATCTGTCCGCGCTAACTTCGATTTTGCAGTCTGATAACACACGATATCAACGCCAATTTGCCCCACAGTTCTTGCAACAAGCGATATTGCCTTTGGCTAGCCTATTGCCCTATTTACAGGGATTTTGTCATATCGAGTTAGAAATCAAAACCCATAAAAAAAGCTCACCACCGTTATTGGTAAAAAATCTGCTTAGGCTATTATCAAAGCCAAAATGGCAAGCCTTACCCATCACCCTAACCAGCTTTGATACCGAGATTTTGACCCAATTACAACTGCAACAACCAATTTTGCCGTATCAATTCCCAACAGGGCTGTTACTTGAGCCAGCGACCACCCTACCGAGTCAAATTGCCTTTTTGCCAACACCCATTAACAATCAATTGATTTTTAATACCTTTAACCTTGCTTGTCGGCTGGGCTGTAGCCAAGTGGGGGTGTATTACCCTTTGATTACGCCGAATCTGGTAGCCATTGCCAAACGGTTTGGTCTAAAGGTGACAGCTTGGACAGTCAATGAGGTCAAGCAAGCAAAAAAACTGGTGGCAATGGGCGTGAACTGCGTGATTACCGATTACCCCAGTGTTTTTTTAAATCAAGTGTTCGAACATTGACTGTAGACATTGACCGTAGAAATTGACAGCCACGGTCGTTAAGCCGCAGTTTCAATCTCATTTAAAACCACTGATAAGTCGCTGATACCAACGCATTGATGCCTTTTTGACGGTAGCCTTCAACGGTTTGATAGCGTTTATCCGTTACATTATTGAGGCGGGTATTGATCGATAAGTTGGGATTGACATAGTAATTGCCCGATAGATTGAGCAAGGTGTAATCGCCAAGGCTGCGGCTATTATCAGCATTGGTAAAGCGTTTACCCACATATTCGGCTTCGGCACGGATATCAAAGGTCGGTTGTTGGTAGCCAATATATACCATACCCTTGTTTTTAGGGCGATAGCTTAATTGGTCGTCAGTTTGGTCATTTTCGGCCGTTTGGTGGTCATAATTTAATCCCCAGCGGGTGTGGTTTTTTTGCCAATCTGAGGTTAGTGTTACCCCTTTGATGGTCGCTTTGTCAATGTTTTGCATGGTCGAATAATCATCGGTAATCACAATGCCATCTTTAAGCTTGCTGTGATAGCCTGTCAGCCGAGTTTTTTGGGTTAAACTTGCTACAGCTGACTGATTTTCGATAAACATTTCGGCATTTTGGCTGGTTTCGGGTTTTAAATGTGGATTACCGTTAAAATACGTTGATTTAAAATAAGCATCATTAAAGGTGGGCGCGCGAAAACCGGTGGCATACGCTACGCCAAGTCGAGTGTCGGGCAATATACGATATGCACCACCGACATTATACGTGGTTTTTGAGCCATAATCGGAATTGTCATCATAGCGGACATTGGCTTGAACATCATAGTAAGGTTGGGCAAGTTGATAGCCGACAAAGCCGCTGTGAGTAGTACGGTCTTTTTCGCTATAAGTGCTACTGCTATCTAGGCTTTGTTTTAGCCACTCTGCACCGCCCACCACTTGCCCTATTGGCAAACGGTAGCCAAGTTGTAAGTTCGCCTGTTGTTGTTTGGTATCAAATACGTCGTCTACGCGTCCTGTGTCCCAATCCGCCCCATCATATGTCGTGGCTTTGTCAAAACTTTGTCCATATTTTAGAGTGGCTGATACATTGCCTTGTTCATACTGGGCGAACGCACTCACTGCCCCATTTTTTTGCTCGCTACGGGCGTCTTTTATTGCCACGCCATTGTCAAAATGTGAAGTGGAATCGGTATATAACCCTGTAATGCCAACATTAAGTTGGTCATTGACTTGGTGCTTTGCCACAAGGCTATAATTATCAGACTTAAAGCCATCTTTATCTGGATGATGAATATCAAAGGGCGCGGTGGGTAGCGTGGCATCGATGCCATCGGTTTTGTCATGCCCTACCGATAGGCTTAGTGTGGTGTCACCTGTCACATATTGCCCTGTGACTTGCGCTTTGTAGCTGTCTTGGGTGCCCGCCCCCAACGTCACTGCCACATTCGAGTATTTGGCGGATTGTCCTTTGGTAAACACTTGAATCACGCCGCCCATCGCATCCGAACCATATAGGCTTGAGCCACTTGCACCCTGTACAATCTCAATACGGTCAATTTGGTCGGCGGGCAATAAATTTAACGCCGCTCCACCTGCGGACAACGAGCTATAACGAATCCCATCAATCAACACCAAAATCCGCTTGCTATCAAACCCTCGCAAATAAAAATTGCTTAATGTGCCATCCCCGCCGCTTTGTGTGACATTTAACCCTGCCTGCCCCCGCAATACATCAAGCACACTTTGCCCACGATAGCGTTGTAACTGCGTTTCGTTGATTACTGTCGTTTGGGCGATGGTATTTTTAGCTAAAGTAGGCGTGCGAGTCGCGGTCACGACGATAGTGGATAATGTCGTTTCCGGTGTATCATTGACGCCATTGTGCGTCATATCATTTGTTATCACTGCTTGTGCGGCATGGCTTTGACTTGCCATCATCAATGATAAAAGACTTAAGCTAAAATGCACTGGGTGGAAGAAGAAGGTTTTCATACAATGCCCTTAATGTAAATCGTCAATCAACACCAGTGATATCTTTTCATTAGCAACACCATGACTACCACTAGCAAAATTTAGGCGTATTGTATGAAAATTACCACAAAAAACCTAATACTAAAACATGGCTTTTATTCATGTTTTATCAAAATTTACTCAACAAAAAACCTATAAGCAGTCACTTATAGGCTTTAAAAATTGGCGTGGTTTTGTTAAAACATATCAACAAAACGCGAAAGCATTAATTAACCGTTTTAATAGCCTCGCCTTTTTGTAACGCTTTGGCTTGTCGATAGCATTTTTGGATATGGTCGTCGGCAATTTTCTTAAACATCAAGTAACCAATAGTCCCTGCCACCAGCTGTCCGCCAAATGGTATGAATTTAGTTACTTGTTTGGCGATGATACGTCCACCAAAGCCTTGAAAAGTTTTTTTGGCAATACTACGGGTGAGCACAAGGCTTGCCAAATCCACGGCTTTATTTTTTAAATCGGTTTTATTATCTAAATTTACCGCTTGTTGTGGGGCGTCAATCAAACCAAATTTTGCACTAATCTCTGGTAGCAGTTTGGTTAATAACGTGGCATCAACTGCCAAATCCACCAGGGGTATTGGTACTACAGCCGCTACCGCTGACATCTTGGCTTCTTTTTTGACCATTTCTTCACATTCACGTTTGACTTTTTCTAAATCAAGCGATGGGTCGATCGATTTTGGCATTTTCTCAACATTTTTTGTTGACATACATTGCTCCTTCCAATAAACAACTAAGTTAATTAAACGATTCAAATTAGTTATGGTAGATTAAGGTTGACAAAAATTTTACACCTAGTTAAATCCTATAAAACGCTACCAAGTTGATAAAAGCATTATAAGTAGTTTAGGATAAAAAATTGGTGAGTTTTTGTAGCTTTTTTGGTAAATTTTACCGCTGCTTTGCTCACAGTCGTCAATTTTTATACCCCTTTCTACTTGTATTTTAGCGCTAACAATCGCATTATGCATGGTTATCTTTGAATGATTCAATGGCTACTTCCATGCTTGCTTTAACGCCCCGTTTTGATACTACGTCTTCTCCCCAGTCTATCAAAGTCAATGCTGCTACTTTATCAAATTCATCAAATCCGTTAAATACTTCACATTTAACCCATCTTGTTGGGCAATCGCAAACGCTAACTCGCTTGCTGATGAGCCGTGGGGTGAATGACTTGGCGCAATTAAGTACCGATTTTTTAGCAATGTTACCCGCCAGCAGTTTGACAGGCATTGGTCAGGCGGTTGCCTTGCTTGATACCGCCATTGATAGGCAGCAGAAAATTTTAATTGTGGGTGATTTTGATTGCGATGGGGCGACCAGTACTGCGTTGATGGTGCGGGTGTTGCGTGATTTGGGGGCGAATGTCGATTTTTTAGTGCCCGATAGGTTTAAATATGGCTATGGGCTGACCCCCGAGATTGTTGATTTGGGTGTAACTTTGTATGACCCAGATGTGATTGTAACGGTTGATAACGGAATCTCGAGCCATGCTGGCGTGGCAACAGCCAAGGAACACGGTGTAACGGTGATTATCACCGACCATCATCTGACCACCAAAGCCGCCCCGCCTGCCGATGCGGTGGTCAATCCCAATCAGTTGGGCTGTGAGTTTGCCAGTAAGTCGCTTGTGGGCGTGGGCGTGGCGTTTTATGTATTGGGTAATTTAGCAAAAGTTCGCCGTCAAGCGGGCAAATCGACCACGCAAGTCAGCCAATATATTGATTTGGTGGCATTGGGAACGGTGGCAGATGTGGGAGTGCTTGACCAAAATAATCGAATTTTGGTACATCATGGCTTGCAACGCATTCGCCAAGGACAATGTTGCTTGGGCATTTTGGCACTGCTTGAGCAAGCGGGTAAACAAGCCTGCGAGATGACGGCGCAAGATTTCGGGTTTATTTTGGGTCCTCGTATCAATGCTGCAGGACGGATGGATAACATGCGAATCGGCATTGAATGCTTGATTACCAATGACTGGGGCGAAGCACAGCGTCTGGCGTTTACCCTTGATAAACTCAACCAAGATCGCCGTAGCGTTGAGATGACCATGCGAAAACAAGCCGATGCGGTGCTTCACACGTTACCTGCCCACACCGCTAACCAGCAACGTAGCATACTTTTGTACCAAGACAGTTGGCACCAAGGCGTGATTGGGATTGTGGCAGGGCGGCTCAAAGAGCAATTTCATCTGCCCGCCATTGTATTTGCCCCCGCAGATACCAATGCCACAGGTGAAGACGATGCGATTAAAGGCTCCGCTCGTTCGATTGCGGGTGTGCATATCCGTGATGCGATTGAAAGCGTGGCTCAATCACACCCCGAGTTAATTAGCCATTTTGGGGGACATGCTATGGCAGCGGGTTTGACCATTCAAAAAAAGCACTTTGCGGCTTTTTGTGCGGCATTTAATGCGGTGATGGCAACGCATAATGCTGACGTCTTTAATGAAACGTTATTGACCGATGGGCAATTGGCGAGCAATGAGTTTAATTTGACATTTTTACAACAACTCAATGACTTGTCAATTTGGGGACATGGCTTTGTACCACCGATATTTGATGGGGTATTTACCATCCAAGATTTTCGCATACTAAAAGAACGCCATTTAAAGCTTTGGTTATCGCATGCTGATGTACCCTTTACCATTGAGGCAATTTGGTTTGGGGCGGATTTTGGGGCGTTGCCTACCCACCAGATCAATCGCGGTATCAGCCGTGTGCATGTGCTATATGAGTTAGCAAAAAATGAATATAATGGTCAAGTCAAATTGCAATTGACCATCAAAAAAGCGGTTTTACTATAAAAATTCACCTATCAAATGCCAATAAAAAAGACTGACGCTTGTTATAGGGTAAGTCTTTTTTATCCTGATACTGAAACCTTATCAGCACTGCGGGTAGTTAACCGTGATATCCACTGTGTGAATTCGGTCGATGACGTCTTTTTCAAAAACATTCACCGCCAAGCCGCCCATTGCGGTTTCTTTATACTTTGACATCATATCCATGCCGGTGTCTTTCATGGTTTTGATGGCTTTATCAAGCGATACCATATGCTGACCGTTACCTTTTAGGGCAAGGCGTGAGGCGTTAATGGCTTTGACCGATGCCATGGCATTGCGTTCAATACACGGAATTTGCACCAGTCCTGCAATAGGGTCACAGGTCATGCCCAAATGGTGCTCAATACTAATTTCAGCCGCATTGGCACATTGGGCAGGCGTACCGCCTAATACATAGGTCAAGCCTGCGGCAGCCATCGCACAAGCAGACCCGACTTCGCCTTGACAACCGACTTCCGCACCCGAAATGCTGGCGTTTTCTTTGATAATCATACCAATGGCAGCAGCCGTTAGCAAAAAGTCATAAATTCCGGTTTCTCGAAAACTTGGACAAAAATCCCGATAGTAGTGCATGACTGCAGGAATCACGCCTGCTGCCCCATTGGTCGGAGCGGTGACCACGCGCCCGCCGCTGGCATTTTCTTCATTAACCGCCAAGGCATACAGATTGACCCAATCCATCACCGCCAACGCATCATTAAACGCCTTACGGCTATCGGCTGCCGACAGCTGCTGATAAATAGCACTGGCTCGACGTTGCACCTGCAAACCCCCAGGTAAAATCCCATCGTTTTGACAGCCATCGTTGACGCAATCTTGCATGACTTGCCAAATGGCGTCCATGCCTTGATTCAGGTCGGCTTCGCTCATATTAACTAGCTCATTGGCTCGCACCACTTGAGCGATAGACAGTTGATTATCCGCACAAATTTTTAGCAACTCGCTGGCATTGTTAAACGGATAAGGCACCGCCGATTTTACATTTTCTATCACCGGCTCTTTGGCTCGGGCTTCTTGTTCGGTCTGCACAAAGCCGCCACCGATTGAATAATAAGTGTTTTGATATAGCAAAGTATCATTATCAAACGCTTCGAATGTCAACGCATTGGGATGATACGGCAATGATTCTAAGCCATTTAAAATCAAGTCGGTTTCGATATGAAAGGCAATCTCATGCTCATGATTTAAGGCAATTTTTCGCTCATTTTTGATGGTGGCAATCTTATTGCTAATGGTTTTAACATCGGTGGTTTGTGGCTCTTCCCCCATTAAACCAAGCATCACCGCAATGTCGCTACCATGCCCCTTGCCCGTCGCCCCAAGCGAACCATACAGCACCGCTCGCACTCGGGTGATTTTATCTAATAACCCAGCTTTGCTCAATTCTTGCAAAAATAAATTGGCAGCTTTCATCGGTCCTACCGTGTGCGAGCTGGAGGGTCCAATCCCGATTTTAAATAAATCAAAAATACTAATCATCCTCTATCCTTAATGGTTTTTTCTCACCCGTCTAGGCTAATCACCTGTCTAGGTTAACTCGTTTCTTAAGTGCTAACTGGGCTGTCAGATCATATTGCAAAACAAGTGGACTATCAAAAATACCCCGCACTATGACAAAAAGCAGGGGCAGGCGCAATGGATTTTTTACACTTTCTAATAACGCATCAAAATACGACTATTTCGCAAAAAATTACTCTCAAATCAATAGTTCAATTACTAATTACTAAAAATGGCTGAAGTTAAGCACCACGAATAACACCTGTTTTTAAATGACGACAGTTTTGTAAAAAAATTTGATTGGATTAAGCACGTCACGAAATGTCATGTTAAGATAACGCAAAATTACCCCTGCCTATATCTGCTTTTTTATTGAGAATATTATGAGTAAATCATCTGCCCATACCGCCACTGCTACCACTGCCCGCCAATGGCAAATTCTGTCACAACTTGACCGTAAGCGTTGGGTAGGCACGACCCATATCAAAGAACAGCTGGATATGATGGGGTTTGATATTAGCTTACGCACCATTCAACGCGACTTAAATGCATTGGCAGAACGTTTCCCTATCGAAAAAAATAACACCAATCCACAAGGCTGGCGCTGGCAAGAAGATGCACCGATGCAAAGTTTGCCACATATGAATTTATCACAGGCGGTAGCATTTAGCATGGTCAAGGATAACCTTACCCACCTATTGCCCCCTGCGGTACTCGATGAGTTGATGCCTTGGTTTGATCTTGCTAACCGACAGTTAAAACAAAGCAAAGTTGCTAATACTTGGCTTGAGCGTGTACGGATTTTGTCTGCCAATCAGCCACTCATCCCACCTGCGGTAGATAATGATGCCAAGGAAATTATTTATCAAGCCTTATTTGAAAATAAGCAATTAATCGCCGATTACAAGGCACGCGGACGAGATGAATCTCAGCAATATACGCTCAATCCCATCGCCATTGTGCAGCGTGGGGTGGTGATTTATTTATTGGCCAGCCGGGCTGACCGTCCAATTGATGACATCCGCCAGTTTGCCTTGCACCGCTTTAACAATGCCCAAGTGAGCGAAACGCCAGCCAATCTGCCAGCAGACTTCGACCTTGACCAATATATCAACACAGGGGCAATGGGCTTTAATTTTCCGCTATTTGATACACTGCGTCAAAGTAGCTCAAACCATCATCAACCGCCTCGCCAAAATATTGAATTATTATTTGCCCCACAAATGGGCAATAGCTTACTTGAAAGCCAATTAAGCGACGACCAACACACCTGGGAAGATGAAGAGGGTTTACATGTGACTGCAACGGTGAATCTAACTTCACAACTTGTGTGGTGGCTAAGAGGCTTTGGCAAAGGGGTGAAAAAGATTGAGCCACCGCTCTTAGCCCAAGCGGTGTTTGAGCATCAGCTTGAATAAAAACTGAATAACTACCGAATAAAAACCAAGCCAAATGCAGACAAAATTGGATGATACGTACCATCAATCAGCGAATGAAATTCCGTACAGTTAAGCCTAAGGATATTTTCTCATGTCACCCCAACAAATGCCCTCTAAAAAACAACCTTTAATAGATGACCAATTAAAAGCGAACAATGTGGACAATTTAGAGAATTTAACAGTGGGCAAAGATGCCCTACACCGTTCATTAGACCCCAAATTAAATAATCAGCTAAATAATCAGCCAAATAATCAGCTAAACGATCAGCTTAACAACGACGCCAGTACCACCGAAATCTATCGCCCGCAACCAACGCAGGTGTTATACAGCACCTTGCTTGATGATACGCCCATCTCACCTCATCATTCTCACACGCCTCTGGCTACTGATACTTTAAATTCTTCTATCAACAAGACAGATCAAGCCAACGTCCAAACCGAAAACACCATCATTTTTGATACCATCCATCTTAATCCGCCATCACCACTCGCTACCCCAGCACCACCAGCGACTTCATCGAATGCCAGTATCACTAAAGAGAAACTTACCAAAACCCATAAAAGTGAGGCGTTGACAGATAACAATATCTTGGCAACTAGCCACCAAGTTATTCCCAGCCAAGATAGCTTAGCCGATGATAGCAATGCCATCGGCAGTATGATTGAGCATTTGGGCGTGGCAATTAAACAATGGGATTTTAGCGTCAATTGGGAACGCACCAACGTCCCAAAATCGGGCTTTATTAACCAGTTTAAGAAAAAAACCGAAATTTTGGATTTGGATTTGGCGTGTCTATTGTGTAATCGATATGGTGAGGTACTTGAACGGGTTTGGTTCAAAAATATGCGTGACCAAGCCGAATCAGTACGCCACCACGGCGATGAATTATTGGGTAGCAGCGCTGCCCAGCCAGTGAATGAAAAAACGCCAGCAGCTGGTACGCCTGTCTTACATTCGATTGACCGCCTTGCCAATCAAGAACGCGTGAGCGTCTATTTTGCTAAAATTCCGCCCCATATATTTCATGTTGTATTTGTGCTCTCAAGCTTTCAGCCTCAAGGCTTAAAAAAAGCAAAAAATGGGGTATGCCAACTGGTGGATGATGAAGGTAATATCATCACTGAATTATCACTGTCAAGTTTAGCCGCGGATTGTAGTGCGCTACGGGTAGCTACCTTAACCCGTTCAGCAGACAGTTGGCGGTTTCATACTGATTTTACGCAGTTAACAGCGCATAAGCTTGCTGCTATCGAAAAACAGGTAAGTGACAATTTGGTGCGGACGGCAAAATAAATAAAATTTTGCTTTACGTAGTTTAAAATAAAAAAACGATAAAATTTATCGTTTTTTTATTGGCTGTTTGGATAGGTCTAAGCGTTTAGGCAACATGGATCAGAGCTTGGGCAATCATAATGGTTTCAAACTCAGGATTAATGCTCTCAGCAACATGTTTGGCTTCATTGCGGTTTACTTCATTGTTATTTAGCAGCTGTACTTCATTTAGCAACTCGGCGGTATCTGTCACACACTCATCCACTTTGTCACAACTTTGACATTTTTCTAGGCTACAATTTTCAGCTTCAGCCGTTTTATAAGCGGATAAAAAAGACTGCAATCTAGATGGCTTACCCAGTACTTTTGGTTTGTCATTTATTATCGGGGCAGATGTGTTATCCATCTGATTATTTGGCAAAGCAAAGGCGACTTTTGAGCCATCGACCGTGTCCTTTAACAACTGAAACGTTATGGAGAGAATCTCTTGATCGACTAGCTTTTCAATGTCTAATTTACCTATCAGCTGACTGACTGCCAAGACACTAATCTCATCGCCTTTATCCAGCAATAGTAATAATTGACGTTCACGAGGGGTCAGATTCGCAGACAATAATGCAGTCTTGCTAGAGGCTGTATGCTCAAGGTTTAATAAAACTTGGGCACCATTATAAATGGTCTTGATTTCCATATTCTCGCTCCTCGTCTTCAACTTAACGAATGGCTACATTTTATTAAAATAACGTTACCATTTGATTACAATTGAATCTAATATGCCATAATTCTTCTCATAAGTGAAGTAAAATTTCTGAAAATTTTATTTTAAAACAAGTAATTAAGGAAAGTTTAAGTGATAAAATTATGTTATTATTTCTAAATAAAAAGTAAACCTATAGTTATAAAACTTTTTCGTTAATTAGTTTCAACTGCTTGCAGTCTTAGCTGTTCAGTTGGGGTAAACATCGATTGTTGTAAGCTCAAAATTTGTTGGTTGAGCGTTGCTTTATCTACCGTGGCTTGGGCAAGCAGTTGGGCTTTTTGCTGGTGATAGTGGGCTACTTTTTGCTTAAAAGCGGCTTCGGATTCATCAAGCGCTTGTAGGCGTTGCACCGCATCTTCGCTGACATATCTACGCCGCATGGTATTGAGTGCATCTTGCGACGCCCCTTGTTGTTGTAGGCGTTGCATTTCTGCTAATAGCGCATTGATATTGTCTTGTTGTTGGATTTTTTGGCGAATTGCAGGATCAGCAAAACTGGCTATATAACTTTGCCGTGCCGCTGCTAGCATCGTTTGCCGCTCATCTGGATGAAGACTTGAATTTTGGTTAATGCCAATCACTTGTAGTGTATAGTCATTTAACGCCTGTTCTTCGCCAAAAAACGCTTGATTGGTGTTGGTATCAAATACCGTTTGACGTAACTGTTTAACGGCTTGCTGCTGCGCACTTACCAATGCCAAATCGATGTTTCCTGCTTTCGTGGTAGCAAGCTGCGTATTTGACCATTGTTTTTCGAGGGCAGCCGCTTTGGTTAAATAGTCAATATATTGGCGATAAATTACTAGCGCTTGATTGGCAGCAGGCTGTGGCGTATGAGACAAGATATACTCGCTTACTCGCCGATGTATCGTATCGAGCGGCTCTTCCCCTTGGGCGGATAAAAAGTAGTCAAATAATTGGCGCAAGCCTCGAGTCACCACTAATTGTTTATTTTCATCGATGATAATATCACCATCGACTTGTGTGCCTTGCAATGATTTTGGTATCGGCGGTAAGGCAGCGTGATTGGCGGGAGGTTTAATCGGTTGCGCTATAGAAGCCGCTAGAGTCGCAGTACGCGTAGCGGGCGGCGTGACATGGGTTTGACTGGTGTCATTAAATTGAGATGTTGTCATAAAAAACCATGCCAACACCCCAAATAAAGCGGCACTCAATCCCACCAATAAGCCAATTAAAATTTTATGTTGCATCATTTATTAGTCTTATCGTTGAACGTTGGAATGCTTACGCGATTCTACTTGGTATTAAAGCCCTTGATTTTTTAATAAGTTGACATGTTTACGATAAATTGCCACTGGGTTGGCTTCGGCAAGACTTGTTAATCCTAATAATTGGTTAACCGCATCCAAATGATTCATGAAATAATCATCTCGGATCACTTGCCCAAGATGGCTTGAGCATTTTGATACCAAGCCATCATTGGCATCATCGCCAAATGGCAGGCTGGTTAACGCCAGTAGCCAATCACTAGGGTCAATCGCTGTGGTAATCGTGCCTACGCCACTAAACGAATAATATTTGACCCCATTCACTTGTGTTGCGGTGGGCGCTGAACAGTAGCTGTTTGGCATGGCGGCAGCATATTTTTGATTAAATTGGCTGGCATACGTCGTGCTTAGCGCGTTTACCGCTGCCCAGCCGTCCTCTTGCTGTAGTTGGTTAAGCGGTATCCCTGAACCAAAATCCATTGCTTTGCCAATAAAGTTAAAAAACCCCATGGCAATTTTTGAGCCGGTATTAAACTCGCCTTTATGAACATCGTAACCATCTGCAAGGCTACCGTCGGTTATTTTTTTGATGACCCAATCTGCCATTTTTGAGCCTTGCTCTGGGCTAGAAACTGCGGTTACTGATGCGACATATTCAGGCGCAACAGCCGCCACATAACGAATATCAATACCGCCGTGACTGTGTCCGATTAAGTTTACCTTTGGGTTGCCTGTAATTGCGGCAATGGTTTTGACTTGTTGTAACAGTTGCTCGCCCCGCACTTGGGTATCATTGACCGCCGATACTTTAGTGGCGTACACATCCGCTCCATTGGCAGTTAAATCCTGCGGAATACCGTTAAAATAATCGACCAATCCAAATAAGTGTGTCCATCCACCCAGCCCATGCGCCAATACAATTGGGTATTTGGTTTTATCAAAATCGGAAGTGGGGTTAACAGAACGCACTGCCACACAGCCTGTGGCATTGGCACAATTATAATAAGTCGCCGCTTGACTGGCTTGGCAGACACCTAACCCGCCACCCATCACCAAAAGACTGGCAAACGTTATTGGGGTTAAAGAGAACGACAGGCGGTTATTAAACGCCTTACTAACTTTGGTAACCTTAGTAAAAAATTTCATTAGACAATCCTTATCCAATATTTAATAGGCAATAACAATCACACGTAACCAACTTAGCTCGCTAGACACGAAGGGTTTATTGACTTTAATCAGTCCTTAGCTGGTTACTAACCATCATAACCAAGCCCAATAAAAAAATAAACCCCATTAACTGTCGCGTCATTTTTTAAAATGACCTTAAAAAACTTAAAATTAATTAGCGAAATCCAGTTAAGTGAATATTATCGTCCTATATTGCTTCCCATAATGCAATTAGCATAACCTATCAGCGTTTCGGGCATTTTTTTTATCAGTTCATGATGATACAGTCTTTGTTGTGCCGTTTGGGGCACTATAGGCGTTAAGATACTTGCCAATTCAAGCTGGCGATCCTTGGGAAAATCTTGATAACGTTCGGCAAATGCTAAAATCGCCTGTTGCTCATCTAGCTGTAGTGGCATGGGCAAACTGATTGCCTCATAGGAAGGGATGTTATAATTGACTTGATACTCATCCACATACACAACCAACGTGCCAGCCACCATATCCCCAAGTCGCTTTGATGAAGGGTGAAATAACATACTCACCATCGCCGACAAAAAAGCAAACGGTAAAAAATCCGCAACCCGTAATAAATTGCGAATCATCGACGCTTGCCAACGTATGGGCGTGCCATTATCTTGACACACTTGAAGACCAAATTGTTTTTTACCCAGGGTCTGACCATTGTAAAATACCTCAAATAGTACCGGATAAAACCAATCTAGCAAAAAATAACCAATGAGTAATAGCCCCTTTCCTGCCAAACCAAACACACCTAACAATAAACTAAGTCCCAACAAGATCGCCATACGAATCAATAAATCCAGTAGCCATGCGCCCATCCGAGGTACTACCCCGGCCGGCATTAGCATCAACTCGACCCCTTCAGGGGTTTGGCGTGTGACGAGATTATCAAGTAGCAATGACGCGTGGCTCTCGCTATCTTGCATCAATTTTGGAAGTGATTGTCCCGTTTGCCCCGTTTGGGCAATAGATAAATCATGGCTTATTGGGCTAGTCATACGCATCTATTTGTTGGCATTCGCAGAGGTGGCGGGAGCAGCGTTGCTACCCTCTTCTCTATAAACGGTCATTTCCGAGGCTTTTACAAACTCCGCATAAGATATCGTGGATTTTGTGTTGCGCGAAATTTGGTCTTTGCTGGTATTGTTATTGGTTGAAACTGGGTTTTCTTCGCCCGCAAATGCAACTTCCCCACCCACAGTTGCATTAGAATGTTCTGGTTGTTTATTGATTGTAGTGTTGGTCGCTTCGACAGATTGGGGAGCAGAAGCAGAGGATACACCGTTTTTGAGATGGTCACCCGTAATCACAATCGTTTGTTGGTTAGTTGCTTGTTGGTTTGGGTTTGCCGTTGATGCGGCACTGGCGGTGTTGGCAGCAGTTTGGCTTGCCATTATTTTGGGGGCTGAAGCCACAGGGACAGATTTATTAGCAACCACCTTGGGCGGCGGCGTGGGTTCATCTTTTTCCAGCAAGCTGGGCAAAAACCAGTAGGCCAATGCCCCTAATCCGACCAGCAATAACGCACCTAATAACGCAAGCTGTTTTTTATCTACCGCTTTTTTTACCGGTCGTAATCCCACATGTTCCGTGGTGACAGTGGTCACTCGTTCTTGAATATTAAGATTAGGCGGGAGATTTTTTTTGGGAAAACGAATTGCCATAGCTTAGCCTTGATAAAAATACAATATCACATTGACAAAAATATAAATTCACGCATTAATTTAGCAAGAATTATCGCAAAAAACGGGGCAGTTTGGCAATTATTCTGTTAACTAGCCGATTAACTGCTTATTACTGCGACTTAATGAGGATTATATAGGCAAATTTTATCCCAAATTGGCTATAATGCGTTTAGATAAGCAGGCTTTTAGATAAAATAATCGATGGGTGGGAACGCTATGGATATACTGCAACTGACGCTTTTTTGCCGAGTGGCTCGCTTGGGTAATATCAGCCAAGCTGCCAAGTGCATGTCTATGACCCAACCGTCTGTCAGCCGACATATACAGCAGCTAGAGCAAGCTATCGGCGTGCCGTTATTTGACCGCTATCACCGTCCGATGCGCTTGACCGCTGCTGGCGAGTTTTTTTTAAGTCAAGTTGAGCCGCTACTTGAGCAGTTAAATCAAACCTTGCAATTGACCAAACGCTTTGCCGAGCCATTGCCTACCCAAGAACTCACCATTGGTTTTGTAGCCTCGGTACTATATGGGTTATTGCCGGAGATTATTTCCACGCTAAAATCCAGCTTGCCCGCGCTGGATATTAAGCTTGTTGAGATCAGTTCGCAGCAACAAATCGATGCCCTAAAAACTGGCGAAATTGATGTGGGGTTTGGGCGATTTCGCCATACCGATCACTTTGTACGGCAAATTTTTTTACGCCATGAACGCCTTGTGGTTGCGCTGCCTGCCATGCATGCACTAGCCAATAACCCTTCTGAACAAAGCATTGCGTTAAGCGAGCTTATCGAAGACATGCTAATTTTGTACCATCGTACGCCTTTACCCCATACGGACAGTGATCTAAGCCTTCCTGCTGACCCCTTGCTGTATTTATTTCATCAATATCATCTGACCCCAAAACATACAACCAAAGTCCGTGATATCCAAATCGCATTAGGGCTTGTGGCGGCAAGCGAAGGGGTGACGCTGGTGCCAGATAGCCTAAAAACCGTGCGCACCGAGCAAATTCACTACCACCGCTTACGCCATGAAGATGCTACTTCCCCGATTTTTATGAATATTTTAGCCGATCGTCCGCACCGCTATATTGGCGAGCTGCTTAATGCCACTTACCAAGTATATGAAAATAAAGGTATTACTTATTCATCTACCCAATTATAAAGCGATTAATTTGGCTTATTTCGCGCCAAATTTACTTGCTTGATAAATGCTTGGGTAACCTCCGCTAGGCTGACTGTGGCAAAATCTGTTACCTTTAACATCGTCATACCTGCGTAACCACAGGGATTAATTAAGTTAAACGGGGTCAAATCATTAATCACGTTTAACGCAATACCATGATAGCTAAATCCATGTTTGATTTTAAACCCTAATGACGCTATTTTGCCCAGTTCGAGTTGTTCATGGTTATAAACATACACACCAGGGGCATCTTGGCGCGCCTTGGCAAAAAAGTTTGGGGCTAAATACGGCGTGATGGTGTCAATAAGGATGTTTTCCGCCTTGGTGACTAACTCACGCACACCCCAACCAAGTGTATTTAAATCAAACAAAAAATACACCACTAACTGCCCTTGCCCATGCCAAGTCACCTGCCCACCCCGATCTGTTTTGATAATGGGTGTATCGTCACGAGCCAAAATATGTTCTTCTTTGCCCGCTTGCCCCAAGGTATAGACATCTTTATGCTCAACTATCCATAATTCATCGGGCGTAATAATGCCAGCTTTTTTTTGCTCGATACGCTCAAGGGTGCGGGCAAGCATCGCGTCATGGGTTGCCTCATAGTCTGCTTGGGTCAAATAGCGGATTTGTAATGGTAACAAAGTATTGGAATCTTCAGTCATTATTTTTCCTTACATTATTTTCAACAACTTAGAATTTACGTACGCTTTAAAAAAATAAATATAATAGCACTACTTTAGTGCCTTGTATCAATAGCTAAGTCATCACAGACATCAGTGAGGTGAATTTTGGTAATTTATAAGGGAAGAATATAGGACAAGCCAATAGACAAAAATAAAAAACCCTTGATTTCTCAAGGGTTCTTAGACTTGTTTAAACAGCGTTAAACAATAATATGGTACCAGTGGTCGGACTCGAACCGACACGCTTTTAAAGGCATCGGATTTTGAATCCGACGTGTCTACCAATTTCACCACACTGGCATAAGCGGTCATAGTAAGCAATCAATGTTTCATTGTCTATGTGGGGTGCTATTATAGCTTTTTTTTTGTATTATGCAAGCAATTTTTCACATTTTTACGCAATATTGGCTGCAAATTGTTTCGCTAGGTCGGAAAGCTCGTTATTATCAGCTTGACGGTCTTCATGCTTGCCCAATTCATGGATATTGGTTGGGATTAGGTGCACATGATAATGCGGCACAGATTGCCCTGCCTGTGGGTGATTAAGCTGTAGCTGTACAATGCCATCTCGCTTAAGCACCATTCGCTGTGCTGCCATGACTTTTTTGACCGTTACAAATACCGCTTGAATGTACTCGCTTGGCATATCTGATAACTCGATCGCCTCACATTTTGGAATGATTAGGGCGTGTCCCTTAGCCATCGGCATAATGTCCATAAATGCCAAGGTTTTGTCATCTTCATAAATCGTATGATTGGGGATTTCGCCTCGCAAAATTTTAGCAAAAATGTTTTGTTTGTCGTAGTTCATTGCTATTTCCTTTTATAAGCGCTTTATATTAAAGTTTTTCAAAAAATGCTAAAATTGTTTCGTTTAGGATAAATTGGCGGATATCAGTGAGCATGGTGACATCATAATTATGCACAAAAGCGACTGATAGCTTACGCTGTGGGTCACACCATGCCATAGAACCATTGTAACCTAGGTGCCCAAAGGCGGTCGTCGTGTCATGAAACAGGCTAACCACTCGATGATAGCCAAGCCGCCAGTTCATTTGGGCAGGCATCACTTGATCAAACTGCTGATTTTGTAAATTCGATAATTGGCTAAATACCTTGGGTTGGATTATAACATTGTCTTGCCATTGACCACCGTTAGCCAGCATCGCATAGATAACCGCTAGGGCATGACTACTTGCCACACAGTTGACCGCAGGCATTTTAGCTTGTAAGGATACAGGGTCGTAATAATTAAAGTTACGGCTACCTGCAGGAACAAGTGAGGCTTTGTAGGTTTGTATATTGATACGTTTAGGCGCAAAATACAGCTGGTTAATGGTTTGCGTATTAAGTGATTGGTCAGTTTTGGTCTGCCAATCTGTATAAAACGGTAATGATCGATAAAATGCCAATGTGGCTTGGGTGTCTTCTAGCAAAATCGGTTTGGTATGGGTGGCTTTTTCTCGCATTTGGCCAGCAATTTGGTTGACTTTATTGCTGGGTACACCGATATAAACTTGCCCCTTGATACCAAGTGGCTGTAGTAAAAATTGCTCTAGAACTTGTTGCAGTGGCTGTTGGGCAACTGTCTCAATTAATCCGCCTAATATCCATCCCGATACCAACGCACTGTAAGCTACAGGTTTAGTCTGCCCTACTTTATCGCCTGCTGACATCGGCTGAGCGATGGTCGAGATGGGCATAGCGGCAACTTTTGTCAGCATCGATTGCCAGTTGAGCATATCGGTTGCCTCTTGCGTCACATCGGTAATGGCAAATAAGTTGGCTTCATGACTAAGCACTTGTCGTAACGTAATCGCTTGTTTGCCATTTTGGGCAAAATCTGACCAATAACTGGCTATTGGGGCATCATAATCGAGTAACCCCTGCGACACCAAGACATGAACCAAGGTGACCAATACGCCTTTGCCTGTCGAAAAATTAAGAGCCAAGGTATCAGTCTGCCATGCGCTTGGCTTACCGTTGTCAAAACTTGCTACCCCATGTGCCAATTGGCATACCGCTTGATCTTGATGAAAGATTGTCAAGCTACACCCGCCCGTCTTTTGATTGAGGTCAAATTGGCTGAGTAACTGGCTTAAGGTTGCATTGAGGGTAGTATAATCATTGGTTGTCAAGGGCATGAAGTTTACCTAAAACATGTGGTTTTGGCGTTGTGGCATCATATACCCCAAACTCAATATCTTCATCACGATTGTCATATTTGGCAATAAATTCCACTTCTGATGGCAAAAAAATGGGCAATTTAAATGACACGTCACACTGAAACGCTTCGGGCAGTTCGCCCAATTCTGCCAAACATTTGGCTTTCGTCCACATCCCATGCGCAATGGCTTTGGGAAAGCCAAATGCTCGAGCCGATAACGGGTGTAGATGAATAAGGTTAAAATCGCCCGATATAAAGGCATACCGCCGGCCAATATCTTCTGGCACTTCCCAAAATTGGTCTATATCATTTTCATCCAAGGCAGGTTTTGGGTGAGCATCTGTCGACATTTGACTGCGGCTTTGGGGATTGTTACTTTTTTGGCGAGAAAGATAGGTAGAGGTGCCTTCCCATACCAATACATCTTTTTCAAATACCTTTGTCACAAAATCAAACTGTTTGCCTTTGGCATGGTCACGCAAATTGGCAAAGCTCACTGACATTTTGAAAATTGCTGTGTCTTTAATTAGACGGTATTGGGTAACGCTATTGTCGATATGCACCAATCCTAGCATGGTAAACGGAAACGGCTCTTTGACCATCATATTCATTTGCAAGGCTTGAGAAAGCACCGCAAAATAGGTCGGCGGCACATAGCTGTTATTGGCAAAACCACAAATTTTGCGATAATCGGCTAAATTGTCATGGTCAATCTCAAGGGTATCAACAATATAAGTCGCATCGGGTAGCACAGATTTGTCTTGTTTGTCATTATCGCCAATCGGCAATAGGCTCTTGATGATATTGGCATAGGTGGTATGTGGCTTGGGTAATGCCGAAAAATGTTGCTCTGACTTGCGTTCTGACATGGTATATCCTTACAGGGTCAACTGTGTTGTAATTAGTTGACAACGGAATAAAACAAGGTAATGTTGGGTTTAAAGTTGTAGCGCCATTCGCTTAGGCAACAATTTTCCCCCGAGGTTAAAATTCCTTTGAACTATAATAAAATAAGCATTGATAGTATAGTGATAAATTTATTATAGTCGATTACTATGGTTAAGTTGTTATTTTTTGCCGTACCCATACAGGCAAAGTACAGGCAAATTTTGCCTCTATTCGCTCACCGCTCGGCAAAAAATGATCGATAAAAAAACGGATGATAACCATCCGTTTTTTCACTTTATGCACCCAATAAGCTTTGACCGCACACCCGCACAATTTGACCATTAACCCCGCCGCTAGCAGGGCAAGCAAGCCAAGCGATGGTTTCGGCAACGTCAATTGGCAGACCGCCTTGGCTCATCGAGTTCATACGCCGACCCGCTTCTCGAATGGCAAATGGGATGGCGGCAGTCATTTGGGTTTCGATAAAGCCAGGGGCAACCGCATTAATCGTAATACCATTGGGCAATTGATGCGCCAATGCCTGTACTGCCCCAATCACGCCCGCTTTACTCAACGCATAGTTGGTCTGACCCAGATTGCCTGCAATACCGCTAATCGATGCCACGCCAACGATACGGGCATTGGCATTAAAGCCGTTATGCTCTAGCAAGTATTGATTGATTTTTTCTTCGGCGTTGAGGTTAATATTCATGACCATATCCCACATTTTTTCATCCATTTTGGCAAGGGTTTTATCCCGAGTCACCCCTGCATTGTGGATGATGGCATCAAGCCCGCCGTGTTTGCTAGCAGCTGCCATAATTTTTTGTCCGGCGTCTTTGGCAGTAATATCAAGGGTCAATGTCGCCCCACCAATTTCGCCAGCCACTTTTTGTAAATCCGCTTGCTGTGGTTCGACATCCAAACAAATCACAAATGCCCCATCGCGAGCCAAGACTTTGGCAATCGCTTCGCCAATCCCTCGACTTGCCCCAGTGACCAACATGGTTTTGCCTGCCAGAGGTTTTTGCCAATCCACACTCAAGACTTCACCTTTGTTCACCCGCACCACTTGACCCGATACGTATGCCGAACGAGGCGAAGCAAAAAAGCGTAAGGTGGATTCAAGATTTGCCAATCCATCTGTGTCAACGTAGATAAGCTGGGCGGTAATGCCCCGTTTAAATTCTTTACCCACCGATTTGACAAACCCTTCAAGCCCTCGTTGCACTGCCGCTTGTTCGATACTGTCACAGCGTTCGGGCGGCAAACCGACCACAATCACCCGCCCTGATTTTTCAATTGAGCGTGCGATGGGATGGAAAAAATTATACACTTGCTTGAGATCTTCAACGTTTTTAATACCTGTGGCATCAAAAATGGCAACTTTATACAGGCTATCGGCAACATAATCTTTGGCAGTAATAGTGCTTTGTGATACTGTTGTAGCAGCGGTTTTGTCACCATCTAAATAAACGTCTGCTTTAACATTTGCCAAAAATTGGGCAATCGCTTGGCTGGCGATGGCGTTTTGACTTATTCCAAAAATCACTGAGCCTGTGATAGGGGCTTGTCCGTCTTTGTAACGCTCCAAGCGAATTGGCATGGGTAACCCTAAGTTTTGGGCAACGGTTTTGCCCAGCCCTGATTGTACAAATTCTGAATAACGGTCTGCCATAAAAACTCCTTTTGTCCTTACTTATCATTTATCATATTGATGATTATGCTGTAGATAGCATTAATATATCATTAAACTTTATAACTAAGTTGATGAATTAAATTTAGTGGGTTTAAATTTGTTTTATTCATCGCATTATAATCGAATTGGGCAAATTTTCACTAACTTTTTCTTATCATATATAACATTTCTCATAAAATATTGTTATAACATTTTATCTATATCTAATTTTAGATAAGATTGTATGGTAATATAGCCAAGCCTATCAACTATCGCCTAATTTGAAGTTTTTAAAAAGGTTTTAAATCGTTGATAAACCATTTGTTAGCATGTCATTCAATGCGGTATTTTATCCCTCTATAAATTTTAATCATAAATAAGGAAATTGTATGAGTCAATCAGTTCAGACCCCACGTAAAGTCGCTATTTTAGGGGGCAATCGTATTCCCTTTGCCCGTTCAAACGGGGCGTATGCCAGTGTCAGCAACTCCGATATGCTTACCGCAGCCTTAAATGGCTTGGTTGAACGGTTTGATTTGCAAGGCGAAAAAATTGGCGAAGTGGTCGCAGGGGCGGTGATTAAACTAAGCCGTGATATCAACCTCACCCGTGAGTGTGTGTTAAGCACTGCCTTAAACCCTACCACGCCTGCTTATGATATTTCTCAAGCGTGTGGCACAGGCTTACAAGCGGCCTTTGCTGTCAGCAATAAAATCGCGTTGGGACTGATCGATTCAGCGATTTCAGGCGGGGTGGATACCACCTCGGATGCCCCACTTGGCATTGGTGATGGCTTGCGTAAAGCCTTATTAAAGCTTAACAGTGCAAAAACGGGCAAACAACGCTTACAAGCCTTGATGAGTATCAATCCCAAAGATTTGATTGATGCCCCACAAAACGGTGAACCCCGCACCAAACTATCGATGGGCGAACACCAAGCGATCACTGCCCTTGAATGGGGTATCACCCGTGAAGCCCAAGACGAATTGGCATACAACAGCCATAAAAACTTGGCGCGTGCCTATGACGAAGGATTTTTTGACGATTTGATGACGCCATTTAAGGGCTTAACCCGAGACAACAACTTACGCCCAGATATTTCGATGGAAAAATTGGCAAGCCTAAAACCTGTCTTTGGCAAGAACAATGCCAACCCCACCATGACCGCGGGTAACTCCACACCGTTAACCGATGGAGCCTCTTGTGTACTACTAGCCAGTGATGAATGGGCAGCGGCTCACAACCTAAAACCGTTAGCCTATATCACCCACCAAGAAACGGCCGCCGTTGATTTTATCGGCAAAAAAGGCGTCAAAGAAGGCTTGCTCATGGCACCTGCCTATGCGGTGCCAAGAATGCTTGAGCGGGCAGGCTTAACACTACAGGACTTTGATTTTTATGAAATCCATGAAGCCTTCGCCAGCCAAGTGCTATCCACGCTTGCGGCTTGGGAAGATGAAACATTTTGTAAAGCGCGTTTAGGATTGGATCAACCGCTTGGCAAAATTGACCGCAGCAAGCTAAATGTCAATGGCTCATCATTGGCAGCAGGTCATCCATTTGCCGCAACGGGTGGACGTATCTTGGCAAGTGCAGCAAAACTGCTTGACCAAAAAGGCAGCGGACGGGCGTTAATTTCGATTTGTGCCGCAGGCGGACAGGGCGTGGTGGCAATTTTAGAAAAATAATGATTTAAACTATTAAAAAAACCCCAATATGAGTTTGGGGTTTTTTATTGTCTTATAACCTGAACATTTTAACGAAATTTAATCGGCTTTTCTGCCAAATGCCCCATATTGGGATAATGTTGGTCATGTCCGATATCGCAATTTTCTGATTCTTTTTTGGGGCGATGAATGTAACCTACTCGCTCTTCAATCGGCAAGTACTCATTTTCCCATACCATGACCGCCTGCATACAAGTTTGCCGCTGCTCATCGGTTAACCGCTCACCATTTTCCCATTTACTGAGCGAAATTGCCGTGCGAAATTTATCGACAATTTCAGGCGTGAGTGCCGCCAATATCGCTTGTTTATCCATGATTATTTCCAAAAATTTAAGAAGAATTTGTTGCAAATGATAATTGATTATTATAGCAGATTTTGGTTAAAAAGTCGATGGAGTGCCCTAACAGGTCGTTTTTTAATTAAAAATTTATATATTTATCAAACACTTAATTTAAATTATTGCTAAATAATTCTTTGCCAAAAAACGTTGCTATAATGTAGCAAAAACAATTTATACCATATCAGCAGGGATCAATGATTATTATGAATCGCTTTAATTTGCCAAATAAAAATTTATGTCCTATCTCGCAAGTCAGTTTGCTAACCATTGGTGTACTGCCTTGTATCAGCATGGCTGACAATCAAATTCAATCTGTAACTTCCCATCAAACATCTTTTTATCAATCAACTGGGTTATCTCAAGCATTAAGCCTTGCCAAACAAAAAAATCTTGCCACTTCAACCGCTTGGCGACGGTTTTTATACTTTGATGATTTGCCCAATCCAAAAGACGATAAAAGCCGTGTCATCAATCGCTTTAATCCGTTAGAGAACCAACGCAAATTTTTTGTCAGCCAAAATGGCGGGCACGATCCACAAGCAGAACTTCAAGCCACTATCACTGCCTTATTTGACCCTACTTTAGCCAATGATAATGCGGTGGTATGCCGCTTTCCTGCCCGTGTCAACTGGCTAAAACAACAGTTAAATTTGGATAATACAGACTTACCAGCCGTTAATTGCCCAAGTTATCACGCTTGGCAAGCCAAGATACAACCACAAACTGCCGAGATTGTATTTGCCACTGAGTACCTTGACAGCCTACCTTCTGCCTTTGCTCACAGTTTTTTATTGTTTAACAATGACAAAGACCCATATTATCTCAACTACACGCCAAAATCCACTGAAGGTGAAAGTCAAGTAACGTTTGCTTATAAATCAGCAATTGCGGGCAATGCCGGTGAATTCACGATAAATAATTATGCCGAAGGTATTCAAAATTACAAAGTCAATCAAGGGCGAGATGTGTGGCGGTATCGCTTAAAATTGACCGATAGCCAAGTTGAGCAACTCGCCAATCAAGTGTTTGAAATTAAAGACCAAATTTTGCCGTATTATTTACTTGATGAGAACTGTGCGTCTGAGATTTTGGTGTTACTCAACACCTTATTGCCACAAAAAAACTATTTAGCAGGGATGCACGCCACTATTGCACCTGCCCAAATTGTCAGACGATTGCAAGCGGCGGGAATGATTGAATCCGGCAATTTTGAGCCATCTGTAGCCACCCAACATCAAGCCAATCTCAATGCTAAAAAGACGCCATTAACTGATAATGCTCCATTGGTAGCGTCTCGCAATAATCCAGAGTTCGCCAATCCATTGCGCCAATGGTCAGTTGGCTATGTTGCTCAAAACAGCCCAAACTCTGACAATATCAATGCGTTAAAATTAGGTTATCGTTTGGTCTATCATGACCCACTGGATAGACTCACGGGCTACCCGATTGGCTCACAGCTGACAGGGTTGTCTGCCGATGTCTTGCTCAATCCCGATGCCAAACACAGACAAAACAAGGTGCAACTTGAGCAAGCCACTTTAATCAAAATACGATCGCTCAATCCCATTAATACCGCCAAAAATAAAGCATCATGGGGCATAGACGTCAGCTTGCAGCAAGCGTTTGACAAAGCCCGCTACCAGCAGCAAAGCGATGATGATAGCCATTTGGTTGGCAATATCAATTTAGAATACGGTAAAAGTTTTGCTTATGGCTCACCTTTAGCAGGCTCGGGTGAGTTACCGCCTAATATTTGCTATGGGTTAGGTAATGTGGCGTCCCAATTTGGTAAGGGATTAGATAACGGCTTTCGAGTCGGTCTTGGGGCAAATTTGGGTTGTATTCAACAGTTTGGGCAAAACTTCCGTGGGTTAGCAGAAGTTAGCCTACCCTATTGGCTAAGTGGCGATCGTAGTAATGAGCGTTATTGGCAACCTAAGTTATCGATTGGTGCGCAGTATGATATCAATCAGTTTAATGCGATTCGTCTGCTTGCCAGCCGAGATTTTTTGGGAAGTCATTCAGCGGATAAGGCAGACAAGGTATCGGTAAGTTATGTAACGTATTTTGAATAATTATGCCCATCCTAAGGTGCGTAAAATCGCCATGCCGACGGCCATACTACCCATTGACACCACCGTGGTAAACCCTAAAATATTGGCAGCCAGTACCTCATTGCTGCCCATACTGCGCGCCATCACATAGCTTGCGGCGGCGACAGGTGAGGCGACCATCAGATACATCACGCCCATCTGAATGGCGGATAAGTGAAACAATAAGCCGACCACAACCGCCAACAGTGGGGCAACGATAATTCGCCCGACACTTGCCTGCATGGACACGCCCGAGATAGTTAACATCGCTTTGATATCAAGGGTTGCCCCAGCACAAATAAGCGCCATCGGCAACGCAACCGCTGAGAGTAACTCGCCTGTCTTCACAATAAAATTTGGCAGCATCGGCAAGCCTAAGATACGGTAGGCAAATCCTGCAACCAAGGCAATAATTAACGGATTTTTGATGATTTTTTTGCCAATATCAGTAATTTTTTGCCTAAAATTTTTTTGCTTGTTATCACCACGGCTGAGCGTAATCACTGCAAGGATATTATACAAAATGGTGATAATACCCATATACACAGCGCCCACACCCACACCCTGCTCGCCATAGGCGTTGGCAACGGTGGCAAGTCCCATAATCGCCATATTGCTGCGAAAGACACCTTGTACAAATACGCCTTTATCCGCTTGGTTTGGCACAAAAAAATAGGCATATACCTCACCTAAAAAAAATAGCAAAAACGTAACGCTAAAACCTGCACTCACCAGACTAATTTGCTCAAAAAAATGAATGTCACTTTTGAGAATGCTAAAAAATAGCAAACATGGCAGGCTATATTGAAATACCATGTCGGAAGCGACTTCAACAAAGTTTTGATTAATGGCACGTTTTTGCTGCATGACCAATCCCAATATCATTAACAAGACATTGGGTAGTGTGATTTGTAAAGCAAATAGCAAGGCAGCCATCATTTTTTAAACCTAAAAAAACCCAATTAGCAATTGGGTCTTATAAAAATTAGTGATTATTCATCGTCGCTGAGTAAACCATCTTCTTGCAACGCTTCAGTAAGTTCCATGCTCTCATCTTCAATGGTTTCGGTGAGCGTAGCATCTAGCACGTCTTCGCTTAACTCACCCTCGCTACCCCCTTCAACACGGGCAACTGATACCAACGTTTCTGTTTTGGCAAGGCGAATCAACGTCACGCCTTGGGCATTACGACCCGTTTGGGCAATTTGGGCGACAGGCGTCCGCACAAGCGTACCAGCATCTGAGATCAACACAATGTCATCGCTATTACTGACTGCCAAGGCTTGCACCAATTCGCCATTACGCTCAGAGGTTTTAATGGCAATAATGCCTTTACCACCGCGCCCTTTGAGCGGGAAGTCTGACATGGGCGTGCGTTTACCATAGCCACGCTCACAGGCACATAGCACCTCGCCTTCGGCTTGGGTAACGACCAGCGACACCACACGGCTCACCGCCACCACACTCTCTTCGGCTTCATCGGTTTCGCTGTCATTATCAACTTCGATATCTTCTTCATCAAGGTTATTATTTGCCAAAAGTGTTACTCGCATCCCTCGCACGCCCTTGGCAGTACGTCCCATCGCACGCACTTTTCGCTCATCAAAACGGATGGCTTTGCCTTCATTAGAAAACAGCATAATTTGTTGTTCGCCATCAGTAATCGCGACACCAATCAAGGTGTCACCCTCATTTAAATCCAACGCCTTTAAACCGTTTGAACGTAGGTTTTTAAATTGCGATAACTGCACGCGTTTGACCATCCCTGATGCGGTGGCAAAGAATACATAGCTATTTTCGTTTTCTTTGTTATCTTCGGTAATCGGCAAAATAGCAGTGACTTTTTCCTCGGCATCTAGTGAAATCAAATTTACCAACGGACGACCGCGAGAGCCACGGCTGGCAATCGGTACTTCAAAGGTCTGTAAGCCAAACACCCGCCCACGGTCGGTAAAAATCATCACATGGTTGTGTGTGGAGGTCACAACCATGTGGTCAATCACGTCATCTTCTTTCATGGCGGTGGCAGATTTGCCTTTACCGCCACGTTTTTGAGCGACATAATCGCTGATGGGTTGGGTTTTAGCGTAGCCTGTGCGCGAGACGGTGAGTACCACAGTTTGCTCAGGGATTAAATCGGCTCGGCTAAAGTCGCTACGGCTATCGACAATTTGGGTTTTACGTTCATCGCCAAACTGCTCACGGATTTCAATCAGTTCGTCTTTCACGACTTTCATCAATTGGTCAAAATTATCCAAAATCCCTTGCAAATACGCAATGTATGCCAAAATCTCTTGGAACTCGGCTTGAATTTTGTCCTGTTCAAGCCCTGTCAAACGGTGCAATTGCATGTCTAAAATCGCATTGACTTGGTCGGGCGATAAGCGATATTTGCTGTTATTTTCAATCAAACCAAATGGGGCATTTAAGTCCTCCCCTTCGATAAAGTCTGGGCGAATCGAGCCACTACCCGCTGCCTCAAGCATGGCAAGCACACCGCCTGATTGCCAAACATTAGACAACAAATTGTCACGGGCTTCTTGGCGGTTGGCGGATTGTTTGATGGTATCAATGATTTGGTCAATATTGGCAAGGGCAATGGTCATCCCTTCAAGTAGATGCCCACGGACTTTGGCTTTTTTAAGCTCAAAAATGGTACGGCGCGTGACCACTTCTTGACGATGCCGGATAAAGGCGGCGATTAAGTCCCGCAAGGTCATCATTTTTGGCTGACCTTCGTCCAAGGCGACCATGTTAATGCTAAAGCTGGATTCTAACGGGGTTTGTAAAAATAAATTGTTAACAATGACTTCGGCATTTTCGCCCCGTTTGAGGTCAATGGCGATGCGCATGCCGTCTTTGTCCGACTCATCCCGAATTTCGCTGATGCCTTCAAGCTTTTTATCCCGCACCAATTCAACAATTTTTTCAATCAGTTTGGCTTTATTGGTTTGGTAGGGAATTTCGGTAAAGACAATGCGTTCACGCTCTTTATTTGCGCCACTGTCAATCATCGGCTCGATGATGTATTTGCCTCGCAGATGCAAGCGCCCTTTACCGGTGCGATACGCATCCACAATCCCCGAGCGACCATAAATAATCCCGCCGGTTGGAAAATCAGGACCGCTGATATGCTGCATCAAGCCTTCACCCGTAATTTGGGGATTGTCGGCATAGGCAAGGCAGGCATTGATCACCTCGGTCATGTTGTGTGGTGCCATGTTGGTTGCCATTCCCACCGCAATCCCGGTTGTACCATTGACGAGTAGATTAGGAAAACGTGACGGCAACACTGACGGCATTTGCTCTGAGCCATCGTAGTTAGCTTCCCAATCGACCGTGTCTTTGTCAAGATCAGCAAGCAATTGATGGGTGAGTTTTTGCATGCGTACTTCGGTATAACGCATGGCGGCGGCGGGGTCATCATCCACCGAGCCAAAATTTCCTTGACCGTCAACGAGCATATACCGCATCGAAAACGGCTGTGCCAAACGCACAATCGCATCATACACAGCGGTATCGCCATGTGGGTGGTATTTACCAATCACATCACCGACAACACGGGCAGATTTTTTGTAGGGTTTGTTGTAATCGTTAGACAGTTCATGCATGGCGTATAGCACACGGCGATGCACAGGTTTTAGACCATCACGCACATCAGGCAGGGCACGAGAAACGATAACGCTCATGGCATAGTCTAGGTATGATTGTCGAAGTTCATCAACAATGCCAATCGGGCTGATTGAATCGGTGGTCATGCATGCTCCTTTTGGATAGAAAACGATTGCGATTTCTACCTATAACGACTAACAAAGATAGTATTACTTAAAAATTATTAAGATAAACCAAGTAAGATTTTAACTTTAAAAAAGGGCTAAATTATAGCACAAAAATCTCGAAAATAGGGAGGTTCGTATGAATGATTTTGCCTAAATTTGCATTAAAATCGGCGCTATCACACAAGCATTTTAATCATGCCTAAATTTACTAAGTGCAGGCAAGACTGGCGCAAAATTGCTTTTAATGAGTGGTGAGCCTATCAATGAGCCTGTGGTTGGTTATGGCCTCTTCGTGATGAACACTGAAGCTGAAATTCGCCAAGCCATTATGGATTTTAATACCGGCAAATTTGGACGTATGTTAAGCTAAGTTTTAGATTTAATCCCTTAACCCTTTAATGTATCGGTTATTTTGTTCACATTAAAGGGTTTTTTACTGGACAAAATTAATCCACTTTTATAAATTTTTAGTTGCCTTAACTTGTGAGATTTACCTAATATGCAGTATGATAGCAGCAATATCAACGTATAACCATACGACAAGGCAATCAAGCCAAAAGACAGGCGAGGTGGAAAAATGTCAGTAGCAAAATATGGGCTAATAAGTGCGATGGTGCTACTTACTGCGTGTCAAAAGCAGGCAGATGCACCACCAGAAGCCGCTGCCCCCAAAGCCCAGCCAAGCAGCGCCGCATTAAGTGAAGTGCCAACCGCTAGCACCACAGGGGCGACTGTCATCGTGGCACAGACCCCTGCCACCCTGCCCGCCCCGCCTGTACAAGTGCAACAGATGGATGTGCCGATATATATTGAGGGAATTTCTGCCTTGTTACACCCGATTGTGACTGTGGTTAAAGACAATAAAAACCCAACCAATAAATTGTCAATCGGTAACGATTCAGAAAACGCCAAAGAAAGTGGCTTAGAAACCAGCTTGCAATCGACGTATTTTAACAAAACAGGTTTATTTGATTACCAAACCAATATCGACAATTTGGTGTTTGAAAATCTTGGCAACAAGACCAGCCAACGCTTATTTGCTCATAATAACTTTAAAATTCGACGGGTGTTTTTTCCTTTTATTGCTAAAAATAACCGCTTGTTTAATGACAATAAAATTTATACCCCAAATACACCCGCTACTTTATCCAAAGATAAAAATAAAAAACCGACTTCTACTGTCTCTCCCAGCGCAGCCTCACACGACAATGTTAGCGTAAATCAACGCTTTATACTCAACCCTGTCAAAGTCGATGAGGTGGAGTATATGGCATTGCCCCGAGTGATATTTGAGGTGAATGAAGCCAATCAAGCCACGGACACCCAAAAAGCAGATAACCAGAAAACAGATACCCAGAAAACAGATACCCAAAAAATGGCATTATATATGAGTGATAATTTTGGGCATGGGATTACCCGCTTACATCCTGCCAATCAGTTTTTGATTAGTAGTGAGTGGGTAGAAGCATTACAACGGTTTTACTTTATCACCCAAGCCGATAGCGATAGCAATGGCGTGATTAATGATAAAGACCAAACGTTTTATTATTATATTGATTTTAGTACCAGTATGCCGACCATCCAGTCGTATCGGTTTTGATAAGGCATTAAGCGCGTTTTAGACGCAATGCATTGAGTACCACCAATAGCGAGCTGATCGACATGCCAATCGCCGCAAGCCATGGCGGCACATAGCCCAATGCCGCAGGAATCAGCACCAAAAAATTATATACCAACGCCCAACGAAAGTTTTGGGCGATGATTTTGTCGGTTTTGCGGGCGATACGATGGGCGTCGGCAACGGCTTTGAGTTGACCATTGAGCACGAGCGAGTCACTCGATACTTGAGCCAAATCTGCCGCGCCCGCCATCGCCGTTGACACCGTCGCCGCCGCCAGTACGGGAGCATCATTTACCCCATCGCCGACCATTTGCACCACCGCCCCTTGTTGTTGTAGGGCTTGCAAGGCTTTGACTTTATCATCGGGGGTCAAGCCTTTTTGCACGTTGTCAATGCCCAAGGTTTTGGCGACTTCATAGGCTTGGTCGCTTGGATCACCTGTTAACATTAAAACATTGATATGCTGACTTTTTAAATTATTAATGGTATCAAAGGCTTGTTCACGGATTTTGTCATGGAAATAAAAATGGGCAAGTGGCTGCCATTGTTCTTGTGGCTCGTTTTGTTCATTAACTAACCTGCTTAACGTCACACCAATACTGGCTTGATGGTTTGCAAGATTTGGCAAAAGATGATCGCTTTTTAATAAACTTGGCAAAGCAAAATCAATATGCCCCAAGCGATACAATTGCCCTTCAATCATGGCTTGCAAGCCGCCGCCTGCGATGTTTTGCAAATTTTCAGCGGTGGGCAGGTGTAATTGCTTGGTGGCATTAAGTAGCGCATGGGCAATCGGGTGACGGCTACCGACTTCAAGACTGGCAGCGATGGTTAGCAGTTGCTCTTCATTTAAACCACTATTTTGCTGAATAGGCTCAATCGCTAATAAATTGGGTTGCCCAAAGGTGAGTGTACCTGTTTTGTCAAATGCCACATGGGTGACTTGCGCCAGCGTGGTGATAGTATGTCCTCGAGTTGCCAAAAATCCCAAAATTGCCAAACGGTTGGTCGCCACCGTCAAGGCAATGGGGGTGGCAAGCGACAACGCACAGGGACAAGTCGCCACCAATACCGCCACCGTTGCCCATATTGCTTGGTGCGGGTTAATAAGATACCACGCGACAAACACGCCGGTGGCTATCAAAAGTACCCGCGCAACAAACCAACGAGCCAGTTTATCCGCCTTTAGGGCGACTTGCGGTTTTTCGCTTAAAGAGCGGTTAACAAGGCGGTCAATCACGCCCATTTGGCTGTCCTTTGGCAAGGCAGTAACTTGCATGATAAACGGCTGACTGTCGTTTTGGCTACCACCCACGATATGATCGCCTTGTTTTTTCACGATTAAATCGCTTTCCCCGGTCAATAAACTTTGCGACACGGTCGCAGTATTGGACAATAAGATACCGTCACTAATCACGCTACTGCCCGCATCAATACGGATGATATCACCGACTTGTAGCGATTGGGCGGTGACAAGAGTTTGGTCTAAGGACTGTATATCTTCTTGATAGCGTTGCGAAAAATTTGATACATCTTTCGTAGCAAAAATGGCTTCATGCCCCAATTTTGCCACCAAAACTGGCTCAATCACCACCAAATCATTGGCTAAATTGGCAGCTTTGACACGGGCATTGTGCTCGACATATTTGCCCGCCAATAAAAAGAAAATCAACATACTGACCGAGTCGTAGTAAGTCTCGCCTGTGTGGGTTAAGGTGGCATACAGGCTAGCAAAAAAGGTGATAATTATGGCAAGGCTGATCGGCACATCCATATTGACTTGCCGAGCTTTAATCGCTGACCACGCCGAGCCAAAAAACGGCAAGCCCGAAATCAAAAACACAGGAATACTGACAAACAATGACACCCAGCGCAAAAACTCTTTGTCATGCCCATTCATGCCATAATACGCGCCAAAGTACATGGCAGTAGCAAACATCATGGCTTGCATTGCCCCTAAGGCGGCAATGCCCAATTGAAACAACATTTGGCGGTTGGCACGTTTGAGCATCGCTTCATGGGTGTCTTGGCGATACGGCTTGGCATCATAACCAATCGCTTGAATATTGGCTAAAATCTCGCTAATCGGTAATTTATCTTCTTGCCACACCACCCGCATGCGTTGTTGGGTTAAGTTGACTTGACATAGCTTCATGCCATCGAGTTTATTTAGCTGGGTTTCAATGAGCCACGTACAGGCGGCACAACGCAGGTTATTAACCGATAACTCCGCCACGCTACTGCCATCTTGATGATAAACAAACTGCGATTTGACCTCATCATGGTCATAAGCTTGCAGTTGGTACAATGAGTCGGGTAACGGGGCAGTCCGGTTAATTTCACTGCGGTCAAGGTAATACTGCTCAAGCCCCGCCTCGACAATGCTTTGCGAGGCAAGCTGACAACCCAAACAACACATTGCCCGATTCTCGCCCAAAATCGGGGTAAAAAACGGCTTGGCGGGTAAGGGGTCGCCACAATGAAAACAATGGCCGTCTGGCGGTAGCACCAGTTCAATGTTTTGATAGGTGGTGGTTTTGTTAGATATTGGGTTAGACATTGGAGCAGACATTGTGTCAGAAACAGGACTAGGAGCAGATTCAACAACAGGCATAACGATGTAACTCGGTGTGTTATTAGCGTTTAGTTTAATGCGGCCAGCTTGCGAGGATTGCAAGAAAAAGACATCTAGCGATTGTTTATTGTACTGGATACACAGGATTTTTGCTTGCGTGTTTACGAGAATGTTTATTGAATTTTTAGCAAAACTAGGTCATCATAGAGAACCTTTTTTTCGCCTGTTTTAGCATGAAGCAACGCCCCGTTTCTTATTCTTGTTCTGCCCCATCCTCGCCAGCCGCTGGCCGTTTTGCCCAATTTGGCGGCGTGATGAGTTTATTGTTCGTGATTATCCTGCTGACTGCGCTTTTGGTGTTGGCGTGGTATGTCATGCGACAAGACCGCTTGATTGTGCAAAAATTTGAGGGCAAACGCTGGAATATCCCTGCAAAAGTATATTCTCAGCCATTGGCGTTGGCACAAGGTACGCCATTATCCCCGACCCAACTTGAAAACTGGTTGGCATTGCTTGATTACCGTGCAGCCAAAAACTATCGCACCTTAGCCACTTTTAGCAAAAAACTGGGCAAAGATAAATCCGATGGCAAACCTGTTGCCGAATACTACATTCATGGTCGTGCGTTTGGCATGTCTAACAATGACAATGAGCCTGAACAGGTGATCAAAGTCAATTTAAAAGACAATGTGGTGGCGGCTTTACAAAGCACCCATCCCAACAGTACGGGCGTGGCTCGGATTGAACCGGTATTGCTTGGCGGGATTTATCCTGACAATAACGAAGACCGCATTGTTTTAAGCCTCAAAGACATGCCTGCCCCATTGATTGATGCGTTAATCGCCACCGAAGACAGGGGCTTTTATCAGCATCATGGCATTTCGATACGGGGCATTGCCCGAGCCATTTATAGCAACTTGACAGGCAAGGCTCGCCAAGGCGGCTCAACCATTACCCAGCAGCTAGTTAAAAACTTTTATCTTAATTCGGACAAAACCTTTAAACGCAAAGCCAATGAAGCCTTGATGTCGGTGCTCCTAGAAATGCACTACAAAAAAGGCGATATTTTGCAGACCTATATGAACGAGATTAATCTGGGTCAAAATGGCAATCATTCGGTGAATGGCTTTGGGCTTGCCTCGCAATTTTATTTTAACCGCCCGCTTAATGAGTTACGCCTTGACCAACTGGCATTGTTGGTGGGGCTTGCCAAAGGTCCAACCCAATATAACCCGTTTCGTGACCCCAAGGCGGCGTTAGAGCGGCGAAACACGGTACTCGATAACATGTTGGTCACAGGTAAAATCGACCAAGCCACCCACGATCAAGCAATTGCCCAGCCGCTTGATGTCGTGCAAAATCCGATCATTGGCAAGACCCGATTCCCTGATTATCTTGATGTGGTCAAACGTGAATTGATTCGCACTTACCGTATCGAAGACCTCAAAAATGAAGGCTTGCGGATTTATACCAGCTTTGACCCCAACATCCAAAAAGCCGCCGATGAAGCGGTCAAAGATAGCCTAGCCAAACTTAAAAAATCCGACCTAAAACAGCTTGGCAATTTGCAAGCGGCATTGGTGAGTGCCGATCCACGCACAGGCGAGCTGCTAGCCGTGGTGGGTAGTGGGAGCGAATTTACTGGCTTTAACCGAGCCGTGGATGCCAAACGCCAAGTCGGCTCGCTATTAAAGCCGATCATTTATCTGACTGCCTTCGAACAAGGCAAATATAACCTAGCCAGTTCAGTCAGCGATAACCCTGTCAAATTAAAATTATCAAATGGCGAAACGTGGATACCTGCCAACTATGGTGCCACCAATGGCGGCGGGGCTCATGGCGATGTGCCATTATTAACTGCCTTGCCAAACTCCTACAACCTTGCGGCAGTGCATGTCGGTATGGATGTCGGGATTCCCAATTTTATTAGCCAATTACAAAAAATGGGGATCACCAGCCAAATCCCCAATTACCCTGCGACCTTACTTGGGGCTGTTAATCTTTCGCCGATGGAAATGCTTGGGCTATATCAAGTGCTTGCCACAGGCGGTTATCAGCGAAATATTCATACCATTCGTAGCATTGTCGATAGTAAAGGGCGGCTGATTCAAGGCAATAACTTACAAAATAAACAAGTGATACCGTCTGCCCCTGCATTTATGACCAATTTTGCCATGCAGCAAGTGGTGAAAGACGGTACTGCCAAGGCAGCGTTAGTGCTCGGTGATCATCTTAATCTAGCGGGCAAAACGGGCACCACCAATGACTATCGGGATGCGTGGTTTGCAGGTTATAGCGGCAATTATGTCAATGTGGTGTGGGTGGGACGAGACGATAACCAACCCACCGGACTTAGTGGCGGTAACGGGGCGTTACCGATGTGGATAAACTATATGCAGCGTCTGAGCCTACAACCCGTTAATCTTGCCAAACCCGACAATATCGAATGGCTATGGTTAGAAAATGGACAAGGACTTTTGTCCAATGAAAAATGCCCAAATGCCATCTATGTGCCTGTTGACACCGAAAACATGCCCCAAGATAATAGCGAATGTGCCACCCGACTCTATGAAGCCGCCCAAGAAGCGCGCTTTACCAGTCAACGGGTGACCGATGCCAATGAATTATATAACAAAGAACAGCAGCGTCAATTTGCCATCGACCAACAAAACCAATCGTATTATAACCAATCGCCAAATGCCACAGCGACACCGCCCAATAACCCAGCCGCTACGGCACCCGACACACCGGCACCCAGCAATTCGGCAAATGCGCCTGCCCAACCGTTACAACCAGAACCTCGCTCAGAATCTTGGCTACAAAAAACCACACAAGCGTGGTTTTAATACCAATTTTTATTTATTCATTATTTTTCAAAAACTTAAACATAAAAAAGGAAAACCCCATGCCTTGGCAACAACTTCATATCCAATGCGAAAAATCGCAAGCCGAAATAGCAGAAACCTTATTACTCGAAGCCGATGCCCTTAGCATTAGTCTTGACGATGCAGGCGACCAACCACTATTTGAGCCTTTGCCAGGCGAGTCGCCTTTATGGGATGATGTCATTATCACAGCGTTATTTGATACCACGACTAATCTTGAATCCTTGAGCCAAGACATCGCCCAGCAAGTCACTGCCACTCGGGTGTGGAGCAGCCGTGTGGATGACAAAGACTGGGAACGAGAATGGATGAAACACTACCATCCGATTGAATGTGCCAATGGGCTGTGGATTGTGCCAAAATGGCTAACCCCGCCCAATCCCGATGCCGTTAACATCCTGATGGATCCTGGCTTGGCATTTGGCACAGGCTATCACGCCACCACTCGGCTGTGCTTAGACTGGCTGACAGAGCAGGATTTGACCGACAAAGTGTTGATTGATTATGGCTGCGGCTCAGGGATTTTGGGCATTGCTGCTCTGTTACTGGGGGCAAAATACGTGTATGCCGTGGATATCGACCCGCAAGCGGTGCTAGCCACCAACCAAAATGCCCAGCGCAATCAAGTAAGCGATAAATTACATGCGTTTTTGCCCGAAGAATTTGAGCAGTTTTATCAAACCGATGCCTATTTGCCTGCCGATATGATTACCGCCAATATTTTGGCAAAGCCGCTGATCAGCCTAGCGCCTTATTTTGCCAAACTATTAACGCATAAAACTGCCAATAATCAAGGTAAAATCGTACTGGCAGGCTTGATCGAAAACCAAGTCAATGATGTCAAAGCCGCGTATCAGCCATATTTTGATATGAGTGATGAATTTACCTTTAGTCGTCAAGAAGACAAACATTGGCATCGCTTATCCGGCACCCGTCTAGGCTAGGCTTAAGCAGGATAACGGGTATTTTAGGAAAATTGGCAATTTTTGATTACATTTATTGACTTTTTAATTAGATATCGCTTAAATAGCCGTTAGCCTCTACTTAATGGAAGAAACCTCACCATGACCCGTGCCATACAACATTTAACGCGTTGTCCTGCCTGCCAACATACCTTTAGCCTCATAGAACAACAACTGGAGCTAAAAAGTGGCTACGCACGGTGTGGGAACTGTCAAACAATCTTTTCGGCAATTGACAACTTAGTCGCGCCGTTACAAACGTCGCTGACCCCTTTATCAAATTCAGCATTAACATCACCCAACGCACAGATCGACAAATCAGCGACTGACGAACCACCTTTGTTATTTGATGATCATGCTGGCTTAGATGAAACGGGCAACTTAGTTCGCGTGGCAGCGCCGGATAAAAAACAACAGGTTGCTAAATCACGTCACCCGAGGATCGCTTCTGCGCATCAAGCAAAATCTGAACTAACGGATTTTGAAATTATTGAAAATTTTGATACGGTTATAAGTGCCAAACCAGGCGAGTTTTTCCAGCCCCCAGCCTCTGAAAAAGAAGCCGACGATGAAGCGTGGCTCACACAGCTTCTTGAAGAAGACAATAAAAAATATGACCAATCTCAAATTGCTGATACGAAGCTCACCACCATTAACCGCCAAAGTCATGATGTGACCGCGATGCTTGAAGAATTGGGGATAGAGACCAATTACGAGACGCCACCGACCACTAACGAGTATCAACAAAAGCTTGAAGAACGCTTAGCCAGTCAAGTGGCTTCTCAGAAACGAGAGCCAACTCACTCTCTTGGTATGACTCTCGTTTGGTTGATAGGTAGCTTGCTGTTGGCGTTGAGCTTGTGGGTACAATATACCTTGTTTAATGTTAATGACTTGGTCAAAGACCCGCAAAAAGCCAATCAAATTCAGCGGCTATGTGCTGTGGTAGGTTGTCATCCGCCACTTGCTAAACCTGAGCTTATCGATGTTAACACCTTGACTCTGAATGCTGCAAAAACAAATGCCAAACAATCAGATTTGGTTTTTGCGCTCAAAAATACCGCCCAGCAACCGGTTCTTTTGCCTAATTTAACATTTACTTTACGCTCAGGCAATCAAACCCATGCCCAATTTGTATTGACCCCCGAGCAATACGCTGATAAAAGTAGCACCATGATACTCGCAGGACAGATTATTTCTGTGAAACTTCGCATCGATTATCCCAAAAATAAGTTTGAGCAAGTCAATATTGACGTTTTTTATTGATGTTATATGATGTAATAAAGAACTTAAAAAATTGCTTTAACTTTGATAAGTAAATCAATAGGACGACAAACATGACATATTCTACCGACAGCACTGGGTGCCGTAATCCGCTAGCCTCTCAAAAGGCAACGAATGATAGGTCATCCCCCACGCATTTTGGGGAAGAAAGTTTATCGACCCATGTAGAACGTGCGGTTCGTCAGTATTTTAAAATCTTAGAAGGGGCTGAACCGACCAATCTGTATGAAATCATGCTACAGCAACTCGAAAAACCGCTGCTTAGCGTGGTACTTGAACAAACCCGAGGCAATCAAAGTAAAACTGCGGAAATTTTGGGACTCAATCGTGGCACACTTCGCAAAAAGCTCAAAACCCATCATTTGCTATAACTGCCAAAACATCTTTTTTTACCACCGTATTACCCTTCGTTTTATGGTAAAATTTAGGCGATGCGATAGTGTTTAGTTTCATTTTGCTTTAAGTCAGTTCATCGCAAACTGGCTTTTTTGTTTTTATAGTAACTTACTTAACCCAACAATTTTAACCCAGCAAAGAGTATGACCATGACACAGCCCTATGCCCTGCTTTCTGTTTCTGATAAATCTGGTATTGTCGATTTTGCCAAAGGTCTATTGGCCCATAATTTTCGCTTGCTCTCGACAGGCGGCACTTACAAACTATTAAAAGACAATGATGTTGAAGTCACTGAAGTTGCCGAATACACGGGCTTTAGCGAGATGATGGATGGGCGTGTTAAAACCTTGCATCCCAAAATTCATGGCGGTATCTTGGGTCGCCGTGGTGTCGATGATGTGGTGATGAATGCACATGGTATCGAGCGTATCGACATGGTGGTGGTCAATTTATACCCCTTTGCCCAGACCGTTGCCAATCCCAACGTCAGCAAAGCAGATGCCATTGAAAATATCGATATTGGGGGTCCAACGATGGTCAGAGCAGCGGCTAAAAACCATGAGCATGTCAGCATTGTGACCAGTCCCAACGACTATGCCACGATTTTGGGCGAACTGACCGCCGAAGGCGAAATCTGTGCCAAAACCCGCTTTGATTTGGCAGTAAAAGCATTTGAACACACCGCACACTATGATGGCATGATTGCTAATTTCTTGGGCAATCGCTTGCAAGGTTTTGATAAAGCCGAGCAATTCCCTCGTACCTTTAATATACAGATGGATAAAAGCCAAGATTTGCGTTATGGTGAAAATCCGCACCAACAAGCCGCTTTTTATGTCGAAAAATCACCCGTCAATGGCACAAAAGAAGCCAGTATTTCCACTGCCCGACAGCTACAAGGCAAAGAATTATCTTACAACAACATTGCCGACACCGATGCGGCTTTAGAATGTGTTAAATCGTTTGATGCCCCTGCCTGTGTGATTGTCAAACACGCCAACCCATGTGGTGTGGCGGTGGATAGCGATTTGACCAATGCTTATGAAAAAGCGTTTGCTACCGACCCAGAATCGGCATTTGGTGGGATTATCGCCTTTAACCGTGAGTTGGATGTTAAAACTGCTCAAGCAATTATTGATAAACAATTTGTCGAAGTGATTATCGCCCCAAGCATTGCCGAAGGGGTACTTGATATCACAGGTAGCAAAAAGAATGTACGGGTTCTCGTTTGTGGCGAATTGCCAAAAACGAGTGAGCGTAAACCACAGCTTGATTTTAAACGTGTGACGGGTGGCTTACTGGTTCAAGCGCAAGATTTAGGGTTAATTACGCTGGATGATTTAACAGTTGTCACCAAAGTCCAACCAACCAAAGAACAATTCGATGATTTACTCTTTACTTGGAAAGTCGCTAAATACGTTAAATCCAACGCCATTGTGTATGCCAAAGATGGGCGCACCATTGGCGTGGGTGCAGGTCAGATGAGCCGGGTTAATTCTGCTCGGATTGCGGCAATTAAAGCCGAACATGCTGGACTTTCGCCTGTGGGTGCGGTGATGGCATCGGATGCGTTTTTTCCATTCCGTGATGGCATTGACAATGCCGCAGCCGTGGGCATTAAAGCGATTATTCAACCCGGTGGGTCGGTTCGTGATGATGAAACCATTGCGGCAGCCGATGCGCATGGCATTGCGATGGTATTTACTGGTATGCGCCATTTTAGACACTAATTTTAAAATCTTTGACAATAAAAAAGCGAAACTTGAGTTTTCGCTTTTTTTATTTGACCTGTTTGTTTTAATGCTGGTTGTTTTAAGGCTGGGTTATTTCAGCGTTGCCAACTTTTGACAAACATCGAGCATCCGATTGGCATAGCCCCATTCGTTGTCATACCAAGCAAATACTTTAAATAAGTTATGTTGACAAGTGGATGTTTGCATCGTCTGCAAACTATCAATCACCAATGATTCTGATTGGTGAATAAAATCACTCGATACCAATGGCTCATCACTATAACCCATAATACCTTTCAATTTACTTTCGCTTTTGTACTTAAGTAAGGCATTTATCTCAGCGACACTGGTATTTTTGGCAAAGCAAAATGTCACATCAATCGCCGCCACATCAATGGTTGGCACACGAATCGAATGCCCATTTATCTTGCCCGCCATATGGGGCAAAACCCGAGTGACTGCCCCAATACTACTTGATGTGGTTGGGATAATATTATGCCCAGACGCTCTTGCCCTACGCAAATCACGATGTACTTGGTCAAGGACGTTTTGATCGGCAGTGACGGCATGAATTTCGGTCATCATCGCCGATTGGATACCAAAGGCATTATCAAGCACCGCAAGCAGCGGCACGATCGCTTGTGTGGTGCAAGACACGCCCGAGAGAATCTTTTTATCACGGCTAAGTTCTGCGTCATTGACCCCCAACACGATACTGGCATCAACACGGTCAAACGGGGCTGCCCCCACGATGACTTGTTTTGCCCCCGCGTGGATGTGCTGATAGGCTTGGTCATGGCTGCGAAATCGCCCTGTACTTTCTAACACAACATCGATGTCTAAGGCTTGCCAAGGCAGCTGAGTGGGGTTGGATTGTTGTATCAGTTGGATGTTTTGCTGTTGGGTTGGCGTGGTCATCTGCAAAAAAACTGGGGATAGCTCATGACTATGTTCTGTGGTCAGGCGAATATCAAGCTTGCCTTTGTCCAACAGTCTGCCGTGGGTGCTGTCATATTTGAGTAGATGAATCAAGGTGGCGGGGTCGGCAATGTCATTGATGGCAACAATTTGAAACCCAAAAGCGTTGGGATTTTTTGCCATACGCTCAAGATAAGCTCGTAATACATTGCGACCAATACGTCCAAAACCGTTAATTGCTAAATTCAAGGGGCGTCCTTTTAAATGCTTTATTGATACTTGTGTGATATATGGCTACTTTTGGATAAACAATAACGCCAAGCGAATCTCGTTATAACTGTACTCACCCCGTATTTCATCATAAATCGCACGGAGTTTGATAGTGCCATCGCTGTCTTTATCTTCGTCTTTGTCCCGCTGTTTGACTTTGTTATACGCTGTTTTGACAGGCTCTAGCCAGTCATCATCGGGACGGATATGCCCAACATTCAAATGCGAAAAATGCACTTGCAGTTTTTCGATATGCCCCATAATGGTGGATTGGGCAAGGTTTCGTATCTCCGCAATATCCGCGATATCAAGGCTTTCATCAAGCAAGGCTTTGGTTTCAAGTAGCGTGGGCGTGAGTGTGCCATCGGTTAAACTTGCCAGGGCTTGGGCTTGTTGGACGCTGTGTTGGCGTTGTTTGAGGGCTTTTTCTCGTTGGATAAGGCGTTTTTCATAGGCTTCGATTTTATTTTTATCCAGCGTGCCTCGGGATTTTAGGATAAAGGCGTTTTGCTCATCTTTAATGGTTTCGGGGTTTTTGCGTAAAAATTCGCTTTCTTGTTCGTCCGATAGCTCGATAAAGCGTTTATCCGCCCCTCTTGCTAACGGATCAAGCTGTAAGCTAAGTTCATTAAAACCCAATAACTGCAAGCCCGAGAGCTGTTTTAAGCGAGATAATGCCACATAGCCCTGCCCTTTTTCAAAGGTTTTCGATAAGTCAATTTCAGCCGCATCAAGGGTCATGCCCTGACTTTTATGAATGGTAATCGCCCATGCCAGGGTCAAAGGAATATGATAATACGCCGCCAAAATTTCGCCTTCTTCGTCATCAATGCGCCATGATTCATATTCCACGGTGACTTTACGTCCGTCATTGAGTTCCACCACAGGATACATTTTTTGCTCAAGGGCTTGGCTGATCGTGTCAGTAATATCAGTGGCGTCGATCGTTTCGGCTTTTGTTTCGTTTTCGCTTGCAGCATTGGTTTTACTTTCACCATTATTATCATTTGGTGGGTTTTCGTTGATTGTCTGTGAATGCTCCGATTTTTCGGTGTTCTCTTTGTCGGTGTTCTCTTTGTCGGTGTTCTCTTTGTCAGTTTTCTCTTTGTCAGTTTTCTCTTTGTCAGTTTTCTCTTTGTCAGTTTTCTCTAAGATAATTGGGGCAAAGCCCACGACCGTACCCATCGTGCCATTAGACACATTCATGTCGCTGTTATTTTTGATAAACATGACCTTTGCCCCAATTTTTAGCAACAGTTCGGGATTGTTGCGTACGCCTTTTTTAAGCGTTTCGATAAGCTTTTCGTCACCTTCACTCCACGCAAGGTAGGTTTTGCTTGGGGTAGTGAGCTTGGCAAGTTCTTGCTCGTTGATGCTGTTAACATTGATATTGTGGGTATAAAGGCGGGTACGAGTATGGGCAAGCGCATGGTGGGCGGTGGCTTGCAAAGCCGGCATAATCGCTTCGGTAAATTCTTGACGGCGAATTTGGTTCAATATCGCGTTAAGGTCTAGTCCGTGGTATTGATTACCTTCTACAAGGTCATTTTGGGTTTTTTGGCGGTGTTGTTCGGTCAAATAACAAATGGCAAAATCGGCATCGAGCCATGCCTGTGACATAAAAGCAAATTTATCCCTCGTGGTCTCCGATGGCTCTCCGATGGGCGGCAATTGAAAAAAATCCCCCGCCACCAACAGCTGCACCCCACCAAATGGTAAATCATTGTCTTTAACCGCCTGCATGACTTGATTGATCATGTCAAATTGCTTTTTGTGCAGCATGGATATTTCATCAATCACCAGCACTTGGGTGCGTTCGATACGCTCGGCGACGATTTGGCGTTTTTTGATACGAGCGAGGTCTTTGGCGGTCAATTCATCGGCAATGCCAATCCCCGACCAGCTATGAATAGTCATGCCGTTCATGTGGGTGGCGGCTATACCGGTACTTGCCGTCACGGCGACATTGACATCACGGGCTCGTAGGTAACGCAAGTATTGATTGATGGTATAGGTCTTGCCCGCCCCAGCTGAGCCAGTCAAAAATACATTTTTGCCAGTTTTTAGGATATCAAGTGCGGTGGATTGTTTCATGAGTTAATATCAATAACAGAGAAAAATTATAAGGATTGGCACGAATCGCCCTACTATAAAGCCAAAGTGGCATAAAGGCAATGTTTTGCTAGCCAAAGTCGCGATCCTCGCTCGTAATATAGGCAAAATCATTACCCTCGCGCCGTTTTATGTTAAACTCATTGTGAATAAACACAAAACTGCTTATGCATGATTTTTGACATTCATTTAGGATAACAAACGTACTATGGCTAACCAACAACTGACTTACCAAAGCGATGTCACCATTATCGGGGCAGGCATTGCAGGCATCGTGTGCGCCTTAGAAATCATGGACAACGATGTCAAAAACAATAACAACCACAAAATTGTACTGCTCGATAGAGACATCGAAGCAAAACTGGGTGGGCTTGCCAAGCTAAGTTTTGGCGGTATTTTGATTGTCGGTACGCCCGAGCAAAAACGTGCCAACATCCACGATTCACCCGAAATTGCCCTACAAGATTGGCATAGTTTTGGCGAATTTGGGCAAGACACCGAAAAAGAAAAATGGGCGTGGGCGTGGGCGGAGCATTATATCCGTGATTCTAAAGTGTGGATTTATGATTGGCTCAAAGCTCGTGGCATCAGCTTTTTACCCATGCCATTATGGGTTGAGCGTGGCAATTTTGGTGGTGGCACGGTCGTCAAAAAAGGCGGTGGCAACTCGCTGCCACGCTGGCATGTGGTTTGGGGCACGGGCTATGGGCTGGTCAACCGCCTTATCAAAGCCTTTAACCAACATCCTAAACGCGGCAATGTGACACTTGGCTTTGAGCATCACGTGACCGAATTACTCGAAGATGCAGGCACCGTCATCGGCTGTGCAGGCACGGTGAACGGGCAAGCGTTTTTGGCAAAATCGCTCGTAACCGTCATTACTGCAGGCGGCATTAATGGCAATATTGAACTAGTCAAACAACATTGGCACAAAGACTGGCACACCCCCCCTGCCAAAATTTTGAATGGGGCACATCCCTTTGCCGATGGCACGCTACACACCGCCGCCAAAAAAATTGGGGCAAATATTACCTTTTTAGAAAATCAATGGAATTATGCCGCTGGCGTCCATCATTGGCGTCCCAGTCAGCCCGATCATGGATTGTCACTTGTACCGCCCCGCTCGGCGTTATGGCTTGACCCAGACGGCAATCGCATCATTGGCGATATTCCGCTAATTACCGGTTTTGACACTCGGGATTTGGTTACCCAAGTGTGCAAACACCCAGACGGCTATTCTTGGCAAATCCTTAACTATAAAATCGCCAAGAAAGAATTTGCAATTTCAGGTTCAGAATTTAATCCAGCGATACGAGAAGAAAGTAAACTAAAATTAGTTAAAGATATTTTATTTGGTAATAACGCATTGGTGCAAGAAGCGTTGAAGAATTGTGAAGATATGGTGGTTGCCGATAGCTTGCCCGAACTGGTTGAAAAAATGAATGCTCTGAACGCCAATGACCCGACTGTCAAAAGCCAAGTCAAACTAGAAAATGTGCAAAAAGTCATCGCCGCATACGATGCCCAAATAGACTTGGGCAAGGGTCAGTTTCAAGACGAACAGCTCAAACGCATTGAACTGGTGCGACAATGGCGCGGCGATAAAATGCGTACCTGCAAATTCCAAAAAATTAATGATCCAAATGCCGCCCCGTTTATTGCGATACGAGAATATATCGTTAGCCGTAAAAGTTTGGGCGGTATTCAAACCAACCTTGATGGTCAAGTATTGATGCCATCAGGACGTCCGATTAAAGGCTTGTACGCTGCCGGCGAAGCAACGGGCTTTGGTGGTGGCGGGATGAATGGCTTGCGAGGACTTGAAGGCACCTTCTTAGGCGGTTGTATCTATAGTGGACGCCGTGCAGGGGTGGCGATTTCAAGTCAATGAATAAAAAAAGGCGTATCAAGTACGCCTTTTTTAATAGTTATTTAGCTTGTTGATTTTATTTAGCTTATTGCTTTAATTCTGCCAACACTTGCTCGCTGACTTTATCAATGCTTTGGGTACCATCAAATTTGGCATAACGTGGCGCATGGCTGTCAGTCTTAGCCAAATCTTGGTAAAAATCCACCAAGGCTGCCGTTTGCTTATGGTATGTGGCAAGGCGATCACGGATGATTTCTTCTTTATCATCATCGCGCTGTACCAAGTCTTCGCCTGTTTCGTCATCTTTGCCTTCAATTTTTGGCGGATTGTAAATCACGTGATACACCCGACCAGACGCAGGATGTGAACGCCGTCCCGATAGGCGAGCGACGATATCTTCATCAGGTACAGCGATTTCTATCACATTGTCAATGTGCACACCTGCATCCGCCAATGCTTGGGCTTGCGGGATAGTACGAGGAAAACCATCAAAAATACAGCCATTGGCACAATCCGGCTGGGCGATACGCGCTTTAACCAAGTTAATGATCAAATCATCGGACACCAAACCGCCTGCATCCATTACCGATTTGGCTTGATTGCCCAATTCTGTCCCATCTTTAATCGCCGCTCTGAGCATGTCACCAGTCGAGATTTGTGGGATATTGAATGTTTTGGTAATCACCTGTGCTTGTGTGCCCTTGCCTGCCCCTGGTGGTCCTAATAAAATAATACGTTTCATACTTTTCCTTAAATATTATCAAATAGTTAGATTATGATATAAACACAACCAATAGATAACTTGGGTGCAATAGTGCCTAATCAGGCAGCGAATCTCGCTTATACCGTTATGCTTATAACAATACCGTGTATCCTATAAAACCACAAGCTATTTTAATAAAAAATCTTAACTTTAAAGTCATTTATTTTTTTAATATGACTCAAAGAGGTTATGTAATGTAGGCTCTTTTCTTATGGCACCACTTTATCAATCATGACATTGGTCACTTGTGCTTGGTTATCAAGCGGCACAGGGTCACTGGTTAAGTCACCTGTTTTGGGCATGGCATCGCCAGTTGAACTGATTCTAGCCGTGATTACAAGTTGCTGATTGGTAGAGATGGCGGCACTTAGCGGCATGGTCGGCATGATGCTGTCATTATCGCTTAATTGTATGTCCATCGCTGTTTTGCCCAGATTATCTGCCGATAATTTTTTGGCAGCAACAGGCGCACCACCGGCCAATGGACGCACCGACACAAATAAGGTATCGCCTTTTTTGACCCGTCCTAAAGTCTCGGGGCTAATGGTCACATTTACCTTAATGGCATTTTGGCTTTGTTGCTCTCGTTCATCAATGTTTTTTTCAAGGTCAGCTAGGCTGTTTAAGGCTTGGGTATGGTCACCAGGGCGGGCTTGTAAATCTGCTTTGATCAGACTCACCCATTTGCGCGCCGCCGCATAGTTACCGCTGCGCATTTCGCCCATCGCCATGAGCATTTGCGCCCCTTGGTGATTGGGATTTTTGGCTAAAATATGCTCGGTGACTTGGCGAGTATCGCTATCCATCTGCCCGCCTTGGGTGAAGAATTTGGTTTGCGCCAAGGTAATCGCCACTTTTTCGTCATCTGGATTAAGGCGGTAGGCTCGGGACAACGCCTCGATGGCTTGCTCAGGGGCTTGTAGCGCCATAAAAATCTCGGATAGCCGAAACCAACGTAGCGGATCGGTGGCATGCTGATGCACATTAACCTGCATGGCATTGATGAGCGCTTGGCTGTCTTTGGTCGCCCACTCAGGCGGCGTTTCAATTTTTGCGGTCAATAAATCATCGGCGACTTTGCCCACGCTATCTTCAGCTTGCCACAGCTTATAAACCGGTGTTCGATCACTGATAATAAAATATGCCATACCCGCCAAAAATGGGATCCATACCAAAAAAATCGCTCGGCTTTTCCAGTTAGGTGTAAAGCTTGCGTTATCATAGCTTTGGCTAATATCAAGCAATTGGCGTTCTAGGGCGAGTTTTTGATTATCATAGGTCACTTGGTCAATTTGACCTTGGTTAAAGTCGTCCTCAAGCTCGGCTAATCGTTGTTTAAATACACTGATATTAAGCGTTAATAACTGATTGTCTTCTCGATAAAAACGTGACCGCCCAAACCAAGGAAGCAGGATAATAACGGCTAAGGTGATGGACAAAGCGGTGGCAAGCCCCAAAAATACAATTAACGTTGGCATGAAGTTTCCTTTTACTTGTCATCACGGTTATCATTGCGAGCCATCGCATCGGTTTTGAGCAATTCATTGAGCCGTTGTTGTTCGCTGTTTGATAAAGGTTCACTGACGATAATGTCTTGCTGTATCTGGCGTTGGGTGCGATGCCGATGCTTGATAAACCAAAAAATTAATGCCAAGCCCAATAACACAGGCGGAAAAAACCATAAAATCCATGTTGAAGGGCGTACCGGTGGCTTATAGCTGATAAAGTCGCCATAGCGTTCATTCATGTAGTTGCGGATTTCGCTATCTGTACGTCCGTCTTTGACCATTTCATAGGTTTTTTGCTTGAGATCTTGAGCGATGGGTGCATCTGAACCAGCAAGGTTTTGATTTTGACATTTTGGACAGCGAAATTCTTCGATTAATGCTCGATATTGGGCTTCTTGGCGTGGGTTATCAAACTGGTAGGTATCAATCGCTGCCAGACTTGAGAGGCTTGATAAGCTAAGTAACCCAAAAAATGTCAACGTGATACAAGAGGCTTTTAGATTCATTAGTGACATGCCTCGGCTACTTTTGCCGCATCGGCATTACTTCGCAATGCGGTCATACAGGGCAAGACCCGCTGATTATAGCGTTCTTCGTTGATTTCACCGATGATATGCTGGCGCACATTGCCTTTGTTATCCACCACAAACGATTCTGGCGTACCTGTAAGCCCCAAATCAATGCCGTAATCGCCTTTATCCACCAAGCTGATTTTATACGGGTCTTGATGTTCATTAAGATACGCTAATGCGTCTTTGGTTTCATCTTTATAATCAATACCCACAATCGGCACGCCGGCTTTTGCCATCTGCATCAAAAATGGGTGCTCAACTTTACAGGTAATACACCACGATGCCCAGACATTGACCAGATACGGCTCGTTGGGCAGTTGGGCATGGGTGACAATTTCGCTTGGATTGCCCAAACTGGGTAACTTGAGCATTGGTAACGGTTTATTGACCGAGGTATTGGTTTCGATGGTGGTATCCTTGCCCAGTCTGGTATAAAAAAGCCCGATTGCCAATAAAAATGCCAATAGCGGTAGAATAAACCATAACTGTTTTTTTTGTTGTGCCATGTTATACCTTCTGTTTACTAAACCTCTGTTAAACCAATTTTTTGACCAACTGTGTCGGTGGCATTGAGCAGTTTTTTATTGCCGTTTTTACGATAGCGTTTGTCTAGCATGCTTAGTATCGCTCCAAACGCAATCACAAATGCCCCCCACCAAATCCAACGTACCGCAGGTTTGACATAGATTCGCACTGCCCATTTTTTGGCGGTCAGCTCACTTTCATTGCCTTGCACAATCGGCTCGCCCAGCGCCATATACACATCACGCAATGGGTTATAATGAATCGATGCTTCGGTCATTGGCATTTGACTAATCACGTAATGACGTTTTTCAGGGTACAGTTTGGCGATGGTTTGACCGTTTTTACTCACCGTGACTTGGGCTTGGGTGGCATCATAGTTGGAACCACGCAGCTGTTGAAACGAGTCAATGGTAAAGTCAAACCCCTGCACATGGGCGGTCTCGCCTTCACTCATGGCGATGTCTTTTTCGATACTCGTTGAGGTGGTGATGGCAATACCCAATGTCACAAGCAAAATTCCCAAATGAGCCGCCTGCATGCCCCAATAACCGATATTTAAGCGTTTTAAGCCGTTAATCAAGCTTGAAGCATGGCGGGTTTTGTCTTTGATATCAATGAGCATCCACACCAATACCCACAGACACAATGCCGCTGATATGCCAATATTTAACATTTTTGTCATGTCTGTTGTGGGCATGAGTAGATAACTTACAATTGCTCCAAACACCAAACTACTTGCCAAAATCGCAAGGCTACTGCCCAAAAATGGACGGGTGTCTTTTTTCCAGCGGCTAATCGGTCCTAACCCCAATACCAATAACAAAAGCCAAGTTAACGGTACAAATAACGCGTTAAAATATGGCGCTCCCACCGACACTTGCCCAAGTTTGAAGGCATCGGCAAGCATTGGGTAGAGTGTACCAATCACCACCACGATGGTCGCTACCAGTACAATCACATTATTAACCACTAGTAAAGTTTCACGAGATTTTAATTGATAATGGCTTTCTTGGGTCAGTCGCCAGCCGCGCCAAGCAAACATCGCAAGACCGCCACCAATCACCACGCCAAGAATCACCAAAATAAACAGCCCTCGAGTCGGGTCAGCGGCAAAGGAATGCACCGAGGTAATCACCCCCGAACGTACCAAAAACGTGCCCAATAAACTTAATGCAAAGGTGAAAATAGCCAGCATAATCGTCCAAGCTTTGAACACACCCCGTTTTTCAGTTACGGCAAGCGAATGTATCAGCGCAGCCCCACCCAGCCACGGCATTAAAGACGCATTTTCTACAGGGTCCCAAAACCACCATCCGCCCCACCCCAGCTCGTTATACGCCCAAAGCGAACCAAAAGCGATCCCAAGGGTCAAACAGCACCATGCCGCCAACGTCCAAGGACGGCTCCAACGCGTCCACACCGCATCAAGCCGACCTGCCCACAACGCCGCAATAGCAAAGGCAAATGGCACTACCGCCCCCACATAGCCCATATATAACATTGGCGGATGAAAAATCAGCCCAGGGTCTTGCAATAATGGATTTAAATCTGCCCCATCCACCGGAATGTTGGGTAACGTGCGATTAAACGGCGAGGACACAAACACCACCATCGAGGTCATCATCAATTGCACAAACCCGATGACCACTAATACCCGTGCACGCATATCAAGCGGTAGGCTTTTGCTAAATAGCGATACCGCAAGTCCCCAAGTCGCCAAAATCGTCACCCACAATAACAGGGATCCTTCATGTCCGCCCCAAGTAGCAGACAGTCGATAATACCATGGTAACAACGAATTAGACTGATTCGCCACATAACTTAAAGTAAAATCATTGGCATAAAACCCATACATCAAACACAAAAAAGACGTCGCCACCGCCACAAATTGTGCCATCGCAAAGCTGCCTGCTAGCCGTTGCCAAGCAGGCTGATGCCGCATCACCCCCACAGTCGGAAAAATGACTTGCAATATTGCAATCACCAATGCCGCCACCAAGGCAAAATAACCCAACTCTGTGATTAACATCTTAGCTCCTAGCGCCGACCCAGTTTTTCAACAAGCTCAAGCGCCCAATAAATAAACATTAATAAAACACCAATATCAAATGTAGCCAGCCAGCCACAAAGCCTGTCACCCCGCCCAAAATAATCAACGTTAGCTCATCTTCTCGAAAGGCAGGGCGCAATAAATTCTGAAACTCATGGGGCGTTAATGCCAATAAACGGTCACGAAATAACCCATAAATCTTCTCAGCTCGGCTTTGATTGAGCGCTGGATTACGCATCGAAATCATGGTTGCAGCAATCGATTTATCAATAATCACATTTTGAAGCTGTCCAATTTCTTTACGACCTAGCCCAAATTTTAGGCTGGTTTGTACCACTTGTGATTCGACAATCTGCTGAATATGGCTTTTTATTAGCTCTCGCGTGGCAAGTTGTCGGCTACCATACATCATCTCATGCATGATATTTTGTAACGTCACCAACTCTTTTACCACAATTTCGGCAAAAACCGAAGACACCTCAGGCTGACGCTTCATAAAGCCGCCCTGCCAGTTAAACGTTGCCATGTGTGGCATGCAAAAACGTATAAAAGGAAAGGCTTTAGTCAGACTAAAAAATTTGATAAAGCGAAAATAATGCGGTTCAATCGGATTAAATACCATCCAAATCGCGATCCAATTGGTAAAAAAGCCCCAAATCGCCGCAAAAAAAGGCACCGTCCAATGCACAGGCACAAACCAAAAAATCGCCATCTGCACGATACCGAACAAAAACCCAATGACTGCACTAATATGCCAAATAAAATTGATTTCTTTTTGTCCCACTTTTAGGAACATTCGCACCATTAATGCCCGATCAGACTCCATCTTATTGACAATCATCTCCCGCATATCGACCAAGTTCTCGACATTGTGGGTCAAATCCAGCACCAAATTTTTCATTACCATCGGTAGCTGCTCATGCCCATAATGATAAATACGGCGTTTGACGGCATATGGCAAGGACTGCCAAAGGCTTGCCGATCGCTCTAGCATGATTTCATCAATCATGGCGTCTAAATTATCGTTCATTGATGAGCTGATATAATCCGCCACTTCCTCCGGGTTCATTGCCTGAAAAAATTCATCGAGTGAACCAAGCTTTGATAGCGTTTGATCAACAATAATGCCCGAGATTTTACCTGCTTTACGGGGCACAATACCCTGCCAGCCAAGCCCGCCACCCGGGAAGTGTTTAATGGGTATGCCCCAAAAATTGATGGGATAAAACAACATTTTGAGCGCCATCCACACGTGTGCCCATGTCACTATGGCAGTGACAAATGGAATCGTCAGTATCGCAAAAAACTGCGGATGACTAGCGAGCCGATGCCAAATCTCTGCAAACATACTTTTTTTCCATTATCGGACGGCGTAAACAGTTAAAAAGACAGTAAAAAAATGGAAAGCGTTAAAAAATCGGCTGATTTTAGCATATTTTTAAGCATCTTGCCTTAACTTCACGGCACAAATTTTATCGGCTGGATCAAAGTCGCTAGTTGCTCCCATCTAATGATAATTAACCTGAACTCGGGATAAGTTCCCAAAGAAAGCTAAAAAAAAAGAAGTCCAATATGCTACATTAAGTTCACCACAAACCTATAGCAAAGG